>Ga0182230_1000080_pt1 | contig 13554 bp, 9 predicted proteins | sample G6R1MG_28_FD_128384 | JGI IMG/M metagenome (GOLD analysis project Ga0182230, IMG submission 128384) | Miscanthus phyllosphere microbial communities from Michigan, USA - G6R1_NF_07NOV2016_LD1 MG | ecosystem: Host-associated > Plants > Phyllosphere > Phylloplane/Leaf | place: USA: Michigan...
CTGCGGGATCATGACGTCGGCCCGGTGGCTCTCGCGGGACAGCTCGACGCAGACCAGCTTGCCGAAGCCGATCTCTTCGAGCGCGCCGAGCACGCCGGGCACGTCCATGTCGCCCTCGCCGAACGGCAGATGGATGTGGCTGCCGCGCTTCATGTCCTCGATCGCGACGGTGCCGATCCGATCTGCGAACTCGCGCACAGCCGCAGCCGGTTCGCGCTCTCCGGTGACAAGGCAATGACCGGTGTCGAGGGCGAGCCTCAGTCCGGGCACGTCGAGGGCTGCGTAATCGTCCAGCGTCTCGATCAGCATGCCGGGCTCGGGCTCCAGGCAGGGCACCACACCGGCCTGCGTGGCGAAGGCCGCGACTTCGTGCAGCCCCTCGGTCAGCCACCGGCGGGCCTCGTCGTGGTCGACACCGGGCTTCGGCACACCGGCCCAGAACGACACGGCCTCGGCCGACAGCATCGCGCCGATCTCGACCGCGCGCTTGAGGAAGCCGACCCGGCGGGCACGGCCCGCTGCGTCAGCGGTCACCAGCGTTGGCTCATGCTTGGCGTTTGGATCGAGCAGAAAACGCGCGCCGGTCTCGATGACGCAGGCCAGCTCCAGCTTCTCCAGCAAGCTCGCCACCCGGCCGGCTTCTGCCGCCCAGGTCTCGGCGAACGGATCGAGATGATGGATGTCGAGCGTCAGAGCAACGCCGTCGTAGCCCGCCGCCTTGATCAGGTGCAGCGCGTCGTCGAGGCGATGGTTGGCCGCCCCATTGGTGTTGTAGGCGAAGCGCAGGGTCACGCCGCCCTCCCCTGCTTCTGTGCGAGGCGGAATGGCGCGTGGTGGGATTCCGGCTCGCGGTAAAGCGGATAATGCCGGCCGACGATCTGCTCGGCCAAGGCGGTGTCGAAGAGCGGCTGGCCGCCGAAGCGCTCCAGGGCCTCCGGGGTGAGGCGCACCGGGCGCAGGGTCTCGGTCTCGGTGCCGAACCGGATCAGCGGATGGTCGCGCTCGATCAGCTTGCGCGTGTTGCGCTCGCCGATGCGGTAGTAGCTCATGGTCTCGACCTCGAGGCCGGGCACGATCGCCTTGACCACGCCGACACTGCCGCCGAGCGGCGAGCAATCGACGTAGAGCAGATCGAACCCAGCTTCGGTGAGCCGATCGCAAGCGATCTCGCCGCGGGCATGCCCATCGGCAGCCTCGGTGGATGGCAGGTCCGAGAACCGCTTGGTGCTGCGCTCGCTGTACACGGTGTCGGCCAGCACGCCGCGGAGGTCGGCAGCCGGCATCTCGATCCAGGCAAGCATGGCCTGCAGGGCGCGGCTCTCCTCAAGGTCAAGGCTGGGCAGCGCCTTCTGGATGAAGGCATCGACATAGCCGGGCGGCGTGACGGTGGCAGCGAGGTCCAGCGGCCCGTGCCCGAAGGTCTTGCGCACACGGGCCGCCTGGAACTCGAGCAGCGCCTTGCGGAGGGCCCGCTCCCGATCCGGATCACAGGCCTCGCCGCAGGCCGAGAGGGCGATGGGCGCAGGCGCCCGTGCCGGATCCTCGTCGTAGCCGACGACGTAGATATTGGTCAGGCCGAACTGGTCGGTGGCAAATTTCGGCAGCGCGCGGATGCCCAGATCCTTCAGGCGCGCCAGCATCGCGGCGTTCTCAGAGCCGATCCCGTCGAGATCGAGCATCACGCCCTGGTCGAGAGCGCGGAACAGCAGACCGTTGCCGTCGCGCTGCAGCAATTCGAGCACACCGTGGCCGAGCGCGAAGGGCACGTCCGGCCCTGCGCCGAGGCCGTTGGTGATCAGGTTGGTGAAGGGTCGATAGCCCTCCGACAGCTCGAAGTAATCGGTGGCGGCCACGTCGAGCGGCATCAGCACGATCTCGTCTGTGCCCCGCCGGATCGCCGGTGTCCATTCCAGAACCGTATCGCGGCCGACCTGAGAGCCCGCCGGCAGGCACAGGGTGAGCGGGTCGGCGACCGAATTCGCCCCATAGACCCGCACGAGGTCAGCGTAGCTCGCACGCTCCTTGGCCCGCGGCAGCACCGCCAGCGAGGGCATCAGATTCTCGGCGATCTCCGCCACGGCGCCGATCAGCGCTTCCTCATCGGTGGCGCCGTAGCCGATCCCGGACGGCATCGCGCCGACGAAGAACGGATCGTCGAGGAACAGGGCCACGAACCAGACCGGAACGCCGGTGCGGTCCAGCGGCGCCAGCGGGAAGCCGACGATGCGCCCCTCCGGCAGCACGTCGAGATAAGCCCGCACCGGATCCGGCAGCGACTCCGGCAGCCCCTCGATCCGGCGCTTGGCGCCAAAGCGATAGGGGCGTGGCGCCTTGATCCGCTCGTGGCGGGCTCGGTCGTCCTGGTCGTGACTGAAATCTGCGTTGGTCAAGGCGTCCGTCCGGTTCCCTCGTCGCCGTAGGCTCGGGCGACGAGGCGCATGGTGTGGAGATCACGAGCGGCCGAATAGGCCGCGCGCTCCTCGGGCCGGCGCAACGCCGAGCCGAAGGCACGCACCTGCTCGGTGAAGGGCGAGCTGTCGGCATCGAAGGCCAGCGGCTCCGCGCGCCCGCTCGCCCCGTCCGTGAAGGTCAGAGATCCGCCGGCCGTCTGACCCATCGTGTCGATGGCGGTGAGCTGGCCCTTCGTGCCGACCACCTCCAGGCGGCGGCGCGGCAGGGCGTCGGGGCAATTGTAGGCGACATGCAGACTCGCCAATGCACCGCCAGCGGTCCGGCCGATCAGCAGCGCGCCGTCATCGACGGCATAGTCCTGGGCGCGGCTCTGGGTCAGGGCGGCGAGATCCGCGATGGGCTCGCCGACGAGGAAATCCATGAGATCGAGCCCGTGGGGAGCGAGGTCCATCAGGGCGCCGCCACCGGCCTGCGCAGCGTCGATCCGCCAGTTGGGCTGGCCGGCTTCCGACCAGTCGCGCCCGAGCCAGCAGGCGTAGACGATCCGCACCGTCGTCACCGTCCCGATCCGACCGGCCGCGACCTGGGCGCGGATGGCCCGGTGAGCCGGATGGTGCCGCTGATCGAAGGCCGTGCCGTAGAAGATGTTTTGGGACTCCACCGCCCGCACGATGGCCTCGGCGTCACTGAGCGTCGCCGCCATCGGCTTCTCGCACAGGATCGCCTTGCCGGCCGCCGCCAGCGCCTCGACGGCGCCCCGGTGGAGGTGGTTCGGCGTCGCCACGTAGACCGCCTCGATGTCCGGCTCCGCGAGGAGACCGGCGAGGTCTGCATGAGCGCGGGCGCCTTCGCGCTCCGCCGCCGCGCGGCTCTCCGGGTTGGGATCGCTGACCGCCACGAGGCGGTGGCCCGCCGCACGGATACCCGGGGCCATGTAGTCGCGGGCGACCCAGCCGTAGCCGACGATGCCCCAGCCGACGGCGTCCATCACCACCGCTCCGGGAGATCGACGAATTCACGGGCGCGGACCCGCTGCGTCTCGGCACCGTCGATGCGACCGTCGAAGGTCATCTGTTCGGGGGCCGACGTCTGCATCGGGTAGGTGGCTCGGGGGGCGTATTCCTCGCGGTAGCGATCGGAGGGCCAGCGGATCGCAAGGCCGTCGCCCTCGGGCTGGTAGAGCGGATTGAGCTGCACGACGGTTCCAGCCTTCGGCAAGGTTAGGCCGTCCACCACCGCGCGGGGTGCGGGGCGCATGCCAGGGCCAGCCACCACCGAGAACGCCTCGCAGGTCCGCAGCGCGGCGGGCTCCTGGGGCACCGGTGCCCGGGCTTCGACGAGGGCACGAGTCAGTTCCGCGTCGTCGTACACGAGGGCATCGGGGAACAACTCGGCAATTTCCTCAGCGGTGACGGCGCGACCGGCGGAGAAGCCGGGGCACTCGCGGTTGTGGATGTGGCTCAAGGCCAACCAGCCATCATCGCCGGCATTCTGGCGCAGGTTTTCGAGGAGACCGGCCTTGTCATCGAGGAAGTAGAAGGCGTCGTTGCACACCACGAGATCGACAGGCGCGCCGGGGATCGGCCAGTGTGGCGAGCCGGCATCGAAGCAGACGAGTTGCGGCCGGGGGCCCACGACCCAGTGGCGGGCGACCCAGAGCTTGGCGAAGACCACGTCGGCTCCGGCGGTCTTGCAGCCGCGGCGCTCGAGCTCCCGCAGGTAGTGGCCGATGCCGCAGGCAAACTCGAAGACGCAGCGCGGCTCGTTCCAGTGGGCCTCAAGCAGCGTCAGTCCGGCCAAGAACGTCGGGTCACTCCAACGGTGCAGGAAATAGTCGCCGACGCGGCCCCAGCCGAGGCGCTCCACTGCATCCCGCAGCGTCGCATGGCGACGGTCCTTGATGAGCTGGATGATTTCCGCCGGATCGGCCGGAGGGCCGTTCCACCAATCATCCTGATCGACCAGCAGGGCAGCGAGCGCTTCATCGGCCTCACCCGAGTCGAGATGGGCCAGAACCCGCTCGACCAGAGCCTCGCGACCGATCCGCAGATACGGGATGCCATCGATGACGGGCCAGCGCGCACCGGTGCCGGCATCGCGCAAGGCATGCGGCACGTCGGGCTTCAGCACGTTGCCGGTTTGCGGCGATCTGAGTTCGAACGGGATCATGGGCTTTCGGGACCGCCCCGCCGCCTTGGCGACGGGGTCTGACGGACAACGCGGGTCTGGTCCTAAGGGATGCGCATGTCGCGCAGGACACGGTCGTGGAACCCCTTCACCGGTCCGGCATGGACCAGCTCCCACTCGTCGAGCACTGCCGCCATCGTCGTCGAGGCGCCGCGCAGATGCTGGGCGATCTGCAGGACCCGGTCGACGCAATCGGCAGCGTGAAACGCACGGCCTTCCGCGGTGGCATCGTCCGGCAGCACAGCCCGCGCCCGCTCGACCTGCCCGCGCAGGGGCCCGTCGAGTTCGGACATCGCCCAGGCGGTCGTCACGGCCATGATCGGGCCGAGATGATCGCCGAGCAGCATCTCGCCGGTGAAGCCGGCATCCGGCATCGCGGCGTTGTGGAAGTGATGCGCCATGGCGGCGAGGAACACGGTCCCGGGATCGGCCCGGTAGAACGGGCTGAGGCAGACGCCGTAGACCGCCACGATCAGGCAGTGCTCGGCATGATTCTCCGGGGGCTCCAGCAGGATCCGGGCACGGCCCGGGCAGGTCACCCCCGCCCGCGGCTGCTTCGCCAGTGCTGCCACGAAGGCCGGCACCGGTCCGGGCCGGCCCGGCGGCCGCGGCGCGAGCCTGCCGCGCAGTCGATCCCGCAAGTCCGGATCGATGTCACAGGTGACGGCGTCGAAGCCCGCCACCAGAACGGCGGAGGCAGCGGCCTCCGAAAGCCCCGCCGCCGCCAGGAAGGCGGCGTCGAGGTCGCAGAGGCGGGTCGCGGCCAACGTCGTCGCGGTGATGTCGAGGGCGACATCGTCCGGTGCGGCGCCGCCGGTGAGCAGACTCCAGCCCTGCGCGAACAGCCGTTCGGCGATCGACCCTTCGCGGCCCGCCGAATGGACGCGCTTGAGGTCGTTCATCTCGACGAAGAGTTCGCGCAGAGCGGCCGGCGCCGCCGCGTCGGACATCAGTGGACGCCGAGCCAGTCGAGGAGCATCGCTTCCTGCTTGCCGAAGGCGTGCTCCGGCCCGTGGCCGTTCTTCACCATCGGGGCCTTGAAGAAGGTCGAGAGCTGCTCCTGCACGCCGCCATCACCGCGCTTCTTTGCGAGATCGAGCACCCGGGCGATCTCGATCACCAGTGGTGCGGCGAGGATCGAGTCCTTGCAGAGGAAGTTGACCTTGATCTGCATCCGCTGGCCCATGAAGCCGGTGACGTCGATGTTGTCCCAGGCTTCCTTGTCGTCGCCGCGGGGACGGTAATAGTGGATGTGCACCAGATGGTCCTCGACCGGGTAGCCGAGGATCGAGTCGAGCACCGTGCCCTTGGTGTTCAGCTTTGACTGCAGCGAGTTCGGGTCGTTCAGGGCCAGCCCGTCGCGGTTGCCCAGGATGTTGGTCGAGAACCAGCCGTCGACATGGAGGGCGCGGGCCTTGAAGGCCGGCGCCAGCACCGTCTTCATCATGGTCTGGCCGGTCTTGCCGTCCTTTCCGGCCACCGGGACGTTCATCTCCGTGGCCAGCCCGAGCAAGGCCGGCACGTCGGCCGCGATGCTCGGGGTAAAGTTGGCGTAGGGGATGCCGCTCTTGATCGCCGCATAGGCGTAGAGCATCGCGGGCGAGATCGCCTCGTCGCTGGAATCCAGGCCCTTCTCGAAGGCGGCGGTTGAGTTGAGGGTCGGATCGTTAAGGTCCGGCCAACGCTCCGTGGAGGCGAGGTTCACCACCACCACCTCATCGAGGTTGCTCTCCTTCTGGAAGCGCCGCAGGTCGTTGGCGATGACCGAGACCGCCTCGCGGTGATCCTTGGCGACGATGCGGTTCGTGCCATCGATGTTCTTGCAGAACTTGGCGCTGCCGACCGCGGGCCAGGGCGTGATGCCCTTGAGCGCCTGGGCACCGTCCTCAATGTCGTCCTTCGACAGCACGCCGTGACCGGACGCAGCCGAGGCGAGGTCATCGCCGTTCAGGTCCCACCCGCCGAACACGAGGTCCTTGTAATCGGCCATGCCTGCCACGGAGAGGCCGGCGAGCGGCAGTCCATCCAGCCGGTTCGATCCGGATTTGATCATTTCGATGCCGGCGATGGCAGTGGTGGCGACAGCGCCACCCATGCCAACGAACGCGACGCCGACGCGGCGACCGGTCTGCATGCTCATCGGAAAATAGTGTCCTTGTGGGGACGCGCGTCGCGTCTGGGGAAAGAGTAGTCGACCCCCCCGGGGCGATATCTAACTGGCTCGATCGTGGCCCGTTCCAAGTCGAATGCGACAACTTTGCGCCTGCGGGGGGCCCGGCGCGGCCGGATCAGGGCGTTAAGGCGGCCTGAAAAAGCAGGGTTAACCCTTCGTTGACCGTGCCACGGTTGAATCACGGGGCCGTCCCATTCTGGTCACGGCAAGTGCCGATAGGGCCGCCGCCTACGAGAAACCGGCCGCCAGACGCCGGACCGACACAAGGGACAATCTGGAAGAGGACCAACGATGGGGGTTTTCCCGGAGCCGGCGCGTTGCGCCGACGACGTGAGCCGACTCGTGCCCAGCGCGAGCATTTGTGAGACTGAAACCGTGGCGTGGCTGCCGCGGGCCGGACGCAGGAACGGGCGCCGGTCACTTTGCTGCATCGGCTACAATGGCCTTCGCCGCCTGACAGGGACCCTGGCTTTGGGCGTTGTCGCCGGGTTCGGACTGCCGCAGGCGGCCTTCGCGCCGGCCTTCTTCGCACCGTCCGCTCAGGCCCATGACCGCATCGACACCAGCCCGCGCGCTGCCCGGGCACTCGCCGCCGAGGGCGAGACCGGTTGGATGCAGGCAGGCGGATCGGATCAGGGCCTGCGGGCCGGATTCGCAGACACGGCGCTGACAGAGGGCGCTGCAGACTGGGCCGGATTGCCCGTAGAGGACCAAGAGCCGCCAACCGTCGCCCTGATCCAAGAGGACCTCGCAACCCTGCCTCGGGTGACCCAGGAGCAAGGCGAGGATGCGGTCCGGTTCGGTGAGCGCAGCGTGCCGCGCAAGGTGGTCGACACGATCGTGAAGGCCTCCGATGAGGCCGGCGTCGATCCGGTCTACATGATGGCCTTGGCCGACAAGGAATCGAGCTTCGACACGGATGCCAAGGCGGGGACCTCCTCGGCACAGGGGTTGTTCCAATTCGTCACCCGGACCTGGTTGGAGATGATCCGCGATTACGGTCCTCGCTACGGCCTGAGCGAAGAAGCTGCCGCCGTGAAGGGCCGGGGCTCCGCGATCACCGTGGCCGGCACCATGCGTGCCCGGGTTCTGGGCCTGCGCAACGATCCACGCGTCGCCGCTCTGATGGCGGCTGAGTTGATCAAGCGCGACCGCGAGCGGATCGAGGCAAAGGTCGGGCGGGCGCTCACCACCACCGAGCTGTATCTCGCCCACTTCCTCGGCAGCGCCAGCGCCGGACGCTTCCTTTCACTGTCGTCCGAGAAGCCGGATGAGGTGGCGGGTCGTGAGTTCCGCAGTGCCGCCCGGGCCAATCGCAACCTGTTCACTGAGAAATCCGGTGGCAAGCGCCGCAGCCTGACAGTCGCGGAGTTGCACGGTCGGATCGACGACATGATCGACCGTCGCCTGACCCGCTACCAGGGCGTCGCTGCAGTGGCGGGCGCCCCCGACAAGGCGCCGACCCCGACCGAGACCGCGACGAACGAGGCCGACCAAGCCCCGGACAACCGCCGCGTGGAGGTAACGGAGGCGCTGCCCCCGGACGGCGTCTGATGCCACCCCGCGTCAATGTCCGCCTGCCGGGGCGCCGCCGCCAAGCTTGACCGTTCTCAGGCTCAGCGCGAGTGGCACCGCACAGGCGGCCACCAGACCGAGTACCCAGAACACATCGATATAAGCCCAGTAGGCCACTTGGGTCTGAAGAACGCTGCCGATCCAGGCGGTCGCCTGGCTCTGGGCCTCGACGCCTGCATAGCCGTGCTCGGAGAAGTACTGCGTCGCCTGCCGCATGGTCTCCTGGTAGGCCGGCGCCGCCGGATTGACGCTCTCGACAAGCCGGCTCTGATGGAACTGGCTGCGATAAGCCAAGATGTTCTGGGCGAGCGACACGCCCATCGAGCCGCCGACGTTGCGGGCGACGTTGATCAGAGCCGAGGCCTGATCGGTCTGGTCCTTACGCAGGCCCTCGTACGACGCGGAGGTGATCGACAGGAACACCATCGGCAGCCCGATGCCGATATAGACCCGTGACCAGGCAAAGAACGCGAAGGTCGTCGTCCCGTTGATCCGCGTCAGATCGTACATCCCGAGCGCCACGATGGTCATGCCGGCGGCGATCAGCCATTTCGGCTGCACGTAGGCCGAGGCACGGCCGGTGAGGAACATCATCACCACGGTGACGATACCGCCCGGGCCCAGCACGAGACCCGAAAGCGTGGCGGTGTAGCCGTAATATTCCTGCGTGATCTGCGGGATGAACTGCGTCGTCGAGATCAGGATCGCCCCGGTGAACATCATCACCAGGAAGCAGGAGCCGAACTGGCGATTGCCGATCAGGCGCAGGTCGACCGCCGGGTTCTTGCGGGTGAGGAGCCACGGGATCATGACGACGAACGAGACGACCACGAGGACGCCCGACACGTTCATCAGGGTCGAGGTTCCGAACCAGTCCTTCCGCTGCCCCTCGTCGAGGATCACTTCCAGCGAGCCGAGAAACAGGGCGACCAGCAGGAAGCCGACGACATCGAATCGGATGCCCTTGCGCACCAGGGCGCGGCGCTCCTTCTTGGCAGCGTCGCTGTCCTCGATGAGCCAGTACATCAGCCCGAGCGCGATCACGCCGATCGGCCCGTTGATCAAGAAGCACCAGTGCCAGGAGGCGTTGTCCGACAGCCAGCCCCCGAGCGTCGGGCCGATCACCGGCGCAACCACGATGGCGACGCCGTAGAGGGCGAAGGCCTGCCCGCGCTTTTCGGGCGGAAAGGAATCCGCCAGGATCGACTGCGCCAGCGGGGCCATGCCGCCGCCGCCGAGCCCCTGAAGCACCCGGAACAGCAGCAGCGATTCGAGGCTCCAAGCGAAGCCACATAGGATCGACGCGATGGTGAACAGGCCCACCGACCACATGAAGAACGCCTTGCGGCCGTAGCGCTTGGCCAGAAAGCTCGACGCGGTCAGCGTGATGGCGTTCGCCACCAGGTAGCTGGTCACGACCCAGGCCGCCTCATCAGGCCCGACCGCGAGGCCACCGGAGATGTACCGCAGAGCGACGTTGGCGATGGTGGTGTCGAGCACCTCCATGAAAGTCGCCAGTGCCACCACGCCAGCGATCAGCCACGGATTGTGTCCGCCGGGGGCCTTATCGGAAGATGCCTGGCCCTTGCCGGCCATCGTGGTCACCGCACCGTGACGGTAGGCACGATCGACATGCCGGGGCCGATCGACACGTCCGTCGCCCAATCCTTGACGACGATCTTCACGGGGATGCGCTGCGTGACCTTCACGTAATTGCCGGTCGCGTTCTGAGCCGGCAACAGGCTGAAGGCCGTACCGGAACCGGGCTGGACGGAGGCCACCGTGCCGTGGATCGTCCGGCCCGGATAGGCATCGATCACAAGGTCTACGGGCTGGCCCGGACGCATGTCGGTGATCTGGGTCTCCTTGTAATTTGCCGTCACCCAGATGTCGTCCGGCACGAACATCGAGAGGCTCTGACCGGCCTGCGCGTACGCTCCGATGCCACCGGTCAAGCGCACGACGCGCCCGGGCTGCACGGCCCTGAGCGTAGTATAGCCGAGGTTCAGCTCCGCTTGCTCGACCTGCGCCTTGTCGCGGGCCATCTGCGCCTGAGTCGAGGCCTTCTGGGCCTGCAGGGAGCCGATCTGCTTCTGAGCGGCGACCAAGCTGGCATTGGCGCTCTGCACCGAAGCTTGGCGCTGCTGGAGCGTCGAAGTCGCAGACTGCGATTGCTGAACCGAGCCCGAGCCGCGCTCCGCCAAGTCCTTGTAACGAGCCGCGTCCTCCTGGGCGAATTTCAGGGCCGCCTCTGCGGTGGAGACTTGGGCCTTGGACACATCGATGTTGGCGTATTGGGCCTGGATCTGGGCATCGATGTTCTTGATCGCGGCTTCGTCGGCCACGACCTGGGCCTTGGCCTGCTCCAGGGCGATCCGGTAATCTCGCTGATCGATCTGGAACAGCATCTGCCCAGCCTGGACATGCTGATTGTCGGTAACCGGCACTTCGACCAGATAACCGCCGACTTTCGGCTGAATCGCGATGCTGCGGGCATCGACGAACGCGTCGTCGGTGCTCTCGTAAGGGTGCATGTACAGGAGCCAGTAGAAGAACACGCCGACGCACAGCGCGACCACCGCGAGGCCCCCGAACAGGAACGCCCAGGGGTGGCGGCGCAGGATATTCGGTCGCTGCTCCTCGTCCTCCGGCTCGCCGTCATGCTCGGGCTCTTCGTCGGAAGCACGCTGATCTTCGTCGCCCTCTTGGGCCGGTTTGCGCGCGGTCTCACCATCCGAATGGGAGCCGTCGCGCCGAAGATCCAGAATGTCGCGATCGGGAGCGTCGGGCCGGCCTTCGACCTGAACTGGGCGCGACGCAGGCTCGGCAGCCTGCCGCTGATCGTCAAACATGGCGTCTCATCACCACCGGATGGGCCGGCCGCCGAGCGGCGGCCGGGCTGTACTCATGCCCGCCTCGGTCACCAAAAGTCGCCGGCCGCACCAAGGTTCCGCCCCGCGTGCGACCGTGCTCAGGAACGCTTGTCGCAGTGCGGCGTTCTGCGGGCGAACCGACTGGGCACGCGCGCCCGGCGCGTTCCGGAGTTCCGCCATGACCAGCACCCCGTCACCGACACCCCAGGGCCCGGGCTACGGTTCGACTGCGACGTCCCCATCCGGCATTCCACTCACCGGAGCCGCCCGGCTCGACGCCATGAGCGCGTCGCTCGCCCGGAACTGGTGGCTTATCGCCCTGCGCGGGGTGATCGCGATCCTCTTCGGCGTCGTGGCCTTCGCGGCGCCCGCGGCTTTCGTGCTGTCGCTGGTGCTCTTGTTCGCCGGTTACATGCTCGTCGACGGGATCTTCGCCATCGTCGGCGCGGTGCGGGCCGCACAGCGGCACGAGCGCTGGGGCTTCCTGCTCCTTGAAGGCATCGTCGATATCATCGTCGCCGTGGCGGCCGCGCTGGTGCCGGCGGCCGCGGTCTGGGCGTTCGTGCTGCTGCTCGCCGCCTGGGCGCTCGTGACCGGCGGCCTGATGATCGCCGCCGCCTTCCGGCTGCATCTCCATTACGGGCGGTGGTGGCTGGGACTGGGCGGCCTCGTCTCGATCCTGTTCGGCATTGCTTTGATCCTGGAGCCGGGCATGTCGGCCCTGGTCCTGACCTGGTGGATCGGCGCCTACAGCTTCGCGTTCGGCGTGCTCCTGCTGATCCTGGCCATCAAGCTGCGCAGCCGCCATGGGGCCGCCGGACCGGTCGTCGGGCGATAAACGGCCGCATCGACCCAGTCATCGGCAAGATTGCGTGGCGCGGGGCACACGGTCACCGCTCCTCGATCGCTGCGGGCGGACATCGCCCGTTTGTCGATGGGACACGCACCCGAATGCAGCTTAGAACGCGGCATCGACCGGACAGGCCGGTCCCGGAACACGCATCGCGATGACGCCAGACGCGCCGGAGCGCGCCCCGACCGATTCGGGTCCCGCACAGGGTCCCGAGTCTGACACGCCGGATCCGCGTCGGGCCGCCCGCGAGGCCCGACGCGCCGCCGGCGACCTCTTCCGCCATCTGTGGATCCTGATCGCCGCCGCCGGACGCAGCCTCATGCGCCTGGGGCAGTCGGGTTTCGCGCGAATGGCCAGCGCCCTTGCGCGCAAGCGGGACGGCGCTCGGCCGGTGACGGTGGACCCGGCAATTCGCCCGGCAGTCAATACCGGATATGTCGGCCGCCTGCGGCGTCGGCCCGTGCTGCTCTCGGCCGGCCTCGCGATCCTGCTGCCCGTCCTGGCGCTGGCGATCTATCTGCTCGCCGCCCTCCTGACACTCCCGCCGCTCGGCGGGGCCGTCGTCGATACCGGCCAGCGGGCGATCACCGTAGAGGCCGATGACGGCCGGGTTTTCGCTACACGGGGCAGCTTCCGCGGCCAGAAGCTCACCGCCGCCGATATGCCTCCGAATCTCGCCAAGGCGATCGTGGCGATCGAGGATCGGCGCTTTTACAGCCACTGGGGCATCGACCTGCGCGGCCTCGCCCGCGCCGCTTGGCGCAACGCCGTGGGCGGCGGCGTCCGCGAGGGCGGCTCGACGATCACCCAGCAATATGTCCGCCTGACCTCCCTCAATCAGGAGAAGACGCTCTGGCGCAAGGTCCAGGAAGCGTTCCTGGCCCTGCGGGTCGAGACGACGATGAGCAAGGACGAGATCCTGCTCGGCTATCTCGACGCCGCTTATTTCGGCGCTGGCGCCTACGGGGCGGACGCTGCGGCCCGGCGCTATTTCGGCAAACCGGCCAAGGCCCTGACCCTGCCCGAGGCGGCCATGCTGGCCGGGCTGGTGCGAGCGCCCTCGCAGCTCGCCCCGACCCGCAACCTCGGCGGCGCCAAGGAGCGGGCCGACGTGGTGCTGCAAGCCATGGTTGAGACCGGTGCAATCACGCAAGCCGAGGCCGACGCGGCGCGCAAGCAGAGCGTGACCCTGAAGTCGCCGCCCGAGGCGCCGCCCGGCACCAACTACTTCCTCGACATGATCGCCGGCGACGTGAAGCGCCTGGCCGGCACCGACGGCGACATGACCGTGCGCTCGACCCTCAACCTCGACCTGCAGAGCCTCGCCGAGGGCGTCGTCGCCCGGCGCCTCGACAAGGACGGCGCCAAGCGCAAGGTCGGCCAGGCCGCCATGGTGGTGCTGTCGAAGGCCGGCGCGATCCTCGCAATGGTGGGCGGCCGGGACTACGAGGACAGCCAATTCAACCGCGCGGTCCAGGCCA
>Ga0182230_1000081_pt1 | contig 13522 bp, 25 predicted proteins | sample G6R1MG_28_FD_128384 | JGI IMG/M metagenome (GOLD analysis project Ga0182230, IMG submission 128384) | Miscanthus phyllosphere microbial communities from Michigan, USA - G6R1_NF_07NOV2016_LD1 MG | ecosystem: Host-associated > Plants > Phyllosphere > Phylloplane/Leaf | place: USA: Michigan...
ACCTTCGCGACCCTCGTTCTGTTCGGCTTGGCGTTCAACACCGCAGCGGCGATCTACGGCGGCCTCCTCGCAGTCTACGCGACGGAGCTCCTGTCGACCGCGTCGCGGGCCTCGGCCCTCACCTGCGCCTGGGCCGGTGGGCGGGTCGCTGCAGCTCTGACGCCGATTGTCCTGCTGCCGCTGCTCGACGGCTACGGGATCCACGCCATGTTCGCCGTGCTCACCGCCACCCTGATCGCCAGCGGCGCCCTCGTGCTCGGCGGTCCACGCGGCCGGTCGGGCAGGCCGGTGACGCGATAGAGCGCTCGCCTGACGAAGCTAAATCTTCGGTTGAATGGCACGTCGGGCGTTACGGCACGCCATCCGACTGGCCTCAGAACGCGCGCACGGTGGCGAGGAAGCGGTCGACCTCGGAACCAAGATGCTCGGATTGCCTCGACAGCTGAGAGGCCGCTGACAAAACCTGGACCGCCGCGGCCCCCGCCTCCCCCGACGCTTGCCCCACACCCGCGATGTTTCCGGTCACCTCGGCCGCTCCTTCCCGGCAACGCGGCGTCCTGGCCCAGCCGATCACGCGGTTGGTCGCCGCCCCAGGTCCGGTGAAGCGTCCGCCCTCAGGTGTTCGAGGCTCTGAGATCGCGCGGCGCGGTTCCGAAGCGCCGACGAAAGGCGGTGCTGAAGCCCGACGCGTTGGTGAAGCCGCACCGGAGCATGATGGTCGCGATGCTGTCGCCGGCATGTGCCGGCGCCGACAACTGCCGATGCGCCCGGTCGAGGCGCGCGTCGCGGATCGCCGCCGCAACGCCCTCGCCATCGGCGAAGGCGGTGTAGAGACGGCTGCGGGAGACGCACAACGCCCGGTACAGGGCGTCGGGACCGAACCCCGGATCGTGGAGGCTGCGTTCGATGTGCACCGTGGCCAGTGACCGCAGCGCATCCGCCGTGACCTCGCCCGTAGGGCCGCCGACCAAACCTCGGAACAGATGGAGGGTGCCCTCGACCGCGGTGTCGGCCTCGGCCTCCGTCATGCTCGGCACCAAGGCCGCGTAGGACCGCAGGTAGGTCGCAAACAGCGCATTGAGGGGGCCGTGGCCGATCAGGCGCCCGGCGTAGGCTTCTGGCTCGCCGACATGGGCCCTGAAGGCCGCGCGCGTCGTGCTAAGCCGGATCTCCTCGTAATCCTCGTAGGCCCCTATCAGGAACGGGCGTCCAGAGTCGGTGATGCTGATGTCGCCGGGAGCCATCCGCCCGCCGCGGGTCCCTTGTTCGAAGTACTGGGTACCGCGCAGGACCAGGGCGATTGTGATGGTGTCGCGTCCATCTTGGCGGACATGGCGCGCCGAGCGCTCGACATCGACCCGCGGCCCTTCGGTGTGCAGCAAGGTGCTGTGGGCCGTGACGGCGACGAGGCGACTGGCTGCGAACGACCGCCGTTCCTCGGCCCCGGCGCTGGAGACGCCGGACATGGCCAGCGCCGTGTCGCGCCAGAACTCGTACGCTCGCTTCGACTCAACCTCGGCCGTGCTCTGCCTCAGCGTTTTGACGCGGGGGCGCTCGGTCAATCTATACTCCCTGGTTCAGACGCTTGGATATCGAGACTCGCTCCGTCTGAAAGGTATGTCTGTTTGTAAGATAGCAAGGCTGTGTCAGGTTGCCCGCAAGCGGACCTTCTAAACTTCAGAGAAAGGTCGAAAGCGCCCGGGGACGGTGGTCTGGGAAAGGTACACCCAAGTCAGACCAATCACTGCTGGCTTGAACGTTCGGTTTCAACCGCGACGCCAGAGGTCGTTCACCACCCATAGTGGACGGTAAAAGCGCCTGAATTCAACCACCAGAAGTCAGCACGGCCGGTAACGCAACGCGCGTGACCGGCGCCGATCTAATCCACGGTGCGCCACTTCGCGGATGGTAGGTCTGGCCCTGGCGTTCGCGGGCTCTGCTGGTGGAACCGCTTTCGGTCTCTGGTCACGACCTCGGCGACATCGTCAATCGCATCAACGATCTTCGAAGTGTCCTTGTAGAGCTGCCCCTGCGGCTTGGCTCGGGTCAGGGCCTGAATGCATTGCTGGCGCCGCCGCGCGGCTTCCTCAAGGAAGGCGACTTCCTCACACCGAACGAACACCCCGCGTCGCGCCATCGCCTGTCCTCCGAGCTTGGCCGGAGATGTAGAACGGAACTGGAACGTGGCCAGGCGGAGGACCGTGAACATTGGCAGGTGCCAGCCGTGTGTCACCGGCATCTGCGAACAGAGCGGGCCTTGGTGACATATCATTAACCATGCAGGCGCAGGATGACCGCAGCGACCGGCCTGCGGGCTGAGCGTCGAAAGAGCAGCGCCGGGGCCGTTACACGGTCGGTCACGGCGGGGCCTAGCCGGTGCAATCGCTCTAGGCCCGCCCGGTCCACCTGGGCGGGCCTTGCTCGTTCCAGCTTCAACGGCCGGTCAAAAACACCTACCTGTCAGCCCAAGATCAGATCGTACTGCGAGGCCAAGCCCCTCGGATCAGGCAGTCTTACGGCCCTTTCGACTGCGCTCTGCCATCGCACCGGGCTGTCCCAGCCCAATCGCCTTCGCTAGAGCGGAGCGCCGCTCGGCATAGTTCGGGGCGACCATCGGGTAGTCGGCGGGCAGGCCGTAGCGCTCGCAGTAGGCTTTCGGGCTGAACCCCTTGGCAGTCAGGTGCCGTTTCAAGGTTTTATAACTCTTACCGTCGATGAAGCTGACGATCGCATCCTGCTGAACCGACTTGCGAATTTGGACGGCGGTTGGCCGTTCAGTCTCAGGGGGCTGATCGTCCTTAGCAGAGGTACTACCAGAGGCCAGTCCTACGATGGCGCTATGCACCTTCTGGATGAAATCAGGTAGCTCAGGGACTGGCACCGAATTGTTCGAAACGTAGGCGGCAACGATCTCGCCAGTCAGTTCAAGAGATTGGGCCTGCTTCCCAAAAATTTCTAGTGTCATTATATTGCAGCCTATATCACACGCCAGCCATCAGACCGGCATACGATAACATAAGGCAATATTTATACTCGGAAGGCAACACACAATGTGTGCCTATCGGCGCTGATGATATCGCGGCTTACCGAACGAAATGATTGCCCAATCTTTCAGGATGCTGGCAACGGGATAAGCATAGAACAATGTCATGCTAGCGCGGCCGACGAGGTCGCCAACAGTCTGCTTATGGCGACGCCACGATCAACCGACAGCGCGCCTCGGCAAGGCGCTTCTCTTCCAGTTGATCAGGCATGTCGGTGATTACCGTGTCGACGATCTGACGGGTGGTCGCCTCGTCCAGTCCCAGCCCGCTGGCGAACCCATCGAGGTGCGCCATCGCGCGGTGAACAGCAGCCTTGTCGGGCGTGTCAGCCGGTTCGCTCATCCCTGGACCGGGAAGCCTATGACGACGGCGGTCATCACCATCGTGCGTCCCAGGCCGGGCGGGATGCCCTCCTTGGCCAGCAACTTCTTGACCTGGGAATGCATCTCGATTGCCTTGGCCACATCGACCCGATGGCCGGACTTGAAAACAAACAGCTCGAGGCTCTTGTCCTTCAGGTAGGCGTCCGTTGCGGCCTCAATCTCCGCGTCGGTGATCTCGGACCCGCGGCGCAGGTCGCCGACGCTAAGGATCTCTTTGGCCATGCCGGAGAGCTACTGCAAGCTGCGCTGAGCCGTCGAGGCGGTGTCCGTGACTATCTCCGCCCGATGACCCACTGCCGACCTTCGGTCTGGCTTCGTGCGCTCGCTGCGAACAGCGCAGTCGCTGCGACGAGACCAAACGCCCCGGCAAGGCCGATCTTGAGCCATTTCGGATCAGCCGCAGGGACCGTATCGACTGCTCGATCATCGAAGCGCCCGTGTGCCCCGGGATCGGTGTCGACGGGATCGTAGAGATTGTCCGGGCGCCCTTCGAGAACTGCTTGGCTCGTCATCTCGCCCCGGTAGCCGTGCCGGGCGAGGTAGCCATCGATCCATCCCGGGATGATCATGTTGCCGATGATGGCCTTCCAGGTCGGGAAACCAATCCATAGTTCGCGCGGTGAAGTATGGGCGGCGCGGTAGACGTGGCGCGTGATAGCCTCGGGTACAAGTCCCCGCCTGCCCAGCTGACGGCGCGCGAACCAAATCCTGGCACCCTACGCGCACACCGGTGAGATGGTCGACCTCCCCCGCCAGCCCATGATCAGATCGGGTAACGGGGCCGAGCGGACGGCGATGATCTGAAACTCGATCGCCGTCGATCTCGTAGACTGCGGATGGCGCGTAAGGCATTCCGTTGGATCATGAGTTTGGTCGCCCGGCCAGCGCGCATCGACATAGTGCCCTGCACAGTTCACGCGGGCTGCTTCCGCTGGGTCATCACTTCGGCAGACGGCAAGCGTTCGGAATGTTCGCCCTACGCCTACGCATCGGTGTCTGGGGCACGGGCAGCCAGCGAGATCCGGCACCGTGAAATCGGAGGTAAGGTCTGAATTTGCTCCTCACACGAGCAGGTTCGAGCCGTCCGGCGTTAGAAATTGCCGACCTATCCGTGCGTCTACCAAGTCCCCGGAGCGAGACGACCTTCGGCCCCGGCAGCCATGCGCTGACCGACGCTCTTTCGTTTCCGCGGCCATGCTACGGTTCAGTCAGCACCTGTTCCAACAGCTGGCGCCATCAGCATCTCGGATCCCGCGGTCACACCTTGATCCGAGATTAGAAGCCCGCCGGGTCCGCCGGCGCGGGCTTTTTTGTGCCGTACCCTTCAATCAATGCCGTGCCTTCGAGCGGTCGCCGACGAAGTACCCGATGCCCACGACCTCGATCATCGCGAGGAAAGCGGCGTGTGCTTCTGCTTCGGTCGCGAATGTGGTCTTCCATCGGACGCAGCCGGAGAGATGGACCACCTCCATGCGCCATCGGTACGTCTCCCCCACGAACCGATAGATCTCGACCTCGACTATCTCGCCGTCGCAGGTGAATGCGCCGGACAGCGAGGAATGATCGAAGTCGCGATCGTCGTCGTCCATGCGGTCAGGCCCCGTTGTCTGACCCGCCCCTAACGCCAGGTATCGTCGTGGGACAGCCTTATGCCAGTCTACGGCACGCCCCGCTAACCCTCCGGCCTCATCCTGCATTCTGAGCCACGTTGCGTATCGGCTCACCGAGGTGAGGCAATCGCGACCCATGCCGCCGCATAGCAAGCCGCTAGCTCCCACCGATCGAGGCGAAAAAGCTGGCCGCCTTGCAGCGAGCGAAATGATCAAGACGCTTAGCCCGGAGACAGGCAGCGTTGAGGGCGTCGTACGCCGGCTTGAGCAGGTCGGGATCATTGTAGCCCGGGGGCATCAGGAGGCCGGCATGCGAACTGCCGATGTCCAGGCATGGCACATCGGCTTTCAAGCGGGGATGCACAGCGAACTCGGAGATTACATGCGCCGTTTTTGATCGGCCGACTTCCGCCCCGCCCCGTGAGCAAATCGGGGCGGAGCCAAGCCGATTTCAACATGGATCAGGCAACTCCGCTTCTGGCCGCATGGTCCGCTGGCAGTGCCTGGCGTAGCTCGGCTCAATGTCATCCGGTCTCGCCCCCACCCTGATCCCGAACCCCGTCGCGATGTGGCACGGCGCCATCGAAAACATCTCCGAGCGGGCCTCGCCCTGCCGCTACCTCACGCCGGCGCAGTGGGCGACCATGAGGGAGTCGGCGCTCGATTTCTGCACCCGCCTCGGCGCCGAAGCCCACACCTTGGGCTGGACAGCACCGCAGCTGTTCGGCGTGCATCCCGATCACTGCACGCTGCGGGTCGAGTACTGCGGTGCGCTGATGATCGCCGGCAACCGGGTTCAGGGTGTCGATGCCGACCGCATCATGTTCGAGCGGACGGCTGCACGGCGGGACAAGCCCGGCCAGGTTTGGGGACCGCCGATCTGGGAGTTCAAAGCAAAGGCCGACTAGTTTCGCACCTCACTCGACCCGAGCTCGGCGATTACCCCCCGCCCAGCCGCAGTCAGGAACCACGCTGGCTGCGACCGCCCGTCCCCGCGGACATGACGCTCTTCAACTAAGCCCATCTCGACCAGCACCGGTATGTAGGTTGGGTAGGCTTGGTGCCGGAGGCCCTGCGGGTGGGCGGCACAGGCTCGAAGCGCCAGGAGCGCGCGGCCGCGGATTGGAGCGTGCGGTTCGGTCGGCATCCGGTCAGCGGCCCTCGACGAGCCAGAGCAGCAGGGCTGACATCACCATCAGCGCGAAGAGCGTCAGACAGGCGGCAACGTCACGCCGCTTTATCGAGCCAGCGCCCAGCGCATGGTCGAGCAGTCCGGCCGCGGTCGAGCCGGCCCCCATCCCCAATAGGAGGATGGCTGTGATCAGGATCCAGCCGGTAAGGGTCTGAGGCATCGCGCTACTGCAGCCGACCGACCCCGGCGTTCAAGCCCAGGCGGATGGCCAGGGCTAAGAGACCGCCGACGGTGAGCCAGGCACCGCCATCGACACGCCAGTTCTCGTATTCATCATCGGGCTCGACGATGTGACCGCGGGACGTGATCACTGTCACGGCCTCCACGATCGGATCCGAGTCCTCGAGCATGCGGCTACGCCGATGCCACGATCATGCGGCGGCGCGCCTCTGCAAGAAGCTCCTCCTCCGGCTGATCAGGCATGTCGGCGACCACCGCCTCGACGATCTGACGGGTGTTCGCCTCGTCCAGTTCCAGCCCGCGGGCGAACCCGTCAAGGCGCGCCATCGCTCGGTGGATCGTGGCCTTGTCTGGCGTGCCGGGCGGTTCGCTCATCCCTGAACCGGAAAGCCCATGATCACGGCGGTCATCACCATCGTGCGGCGCAGACCCGGCGTAGTGGCCTCATCCGCCAGCACCTTCTTGGCCTGCGGGTGCATCTCGATCGCCTTGGCCACGTCGACCCGGTGGCCGGACTTGAAGACGAACGACTCGGCGTCCTCATCCTTCAGGTAGGCAACGGTGGCGGCCTCGATCTCGTCGTCCGTCACCTCGGACTTGCGGCGTAGGTCGCCGACGCTTGGGATCTCTTTGGCCATGGCGCTAGGTAGCGCTTTGCGAATTGCCCGTCGAGGAACGCCTCGGTCATCGCGTCGGTCCTGCTTTCAAAGCCGACGTACCGCGCTGGCAGGACGCAGGAACGCTCGCGAACGGTGAACGCTGACGGATCATCCAGATAGGAGATCTCATGTCCGTTCGCGTTTTTTCAGCCGTTTTTGGTGTCGTATTCCTATTGGCTGGGGCATCCGGCTTCATCCCAGGCTTATCACCTGAACACACACATCCCGGCATGGTCGTGACATCCGAGGCCCGGCTCGCACTCGGACTGTTCCCCGTCAACGTGCTGCACAACCTCGTGCATTTGGCGTTTGGAGTGTGGGGGCTTCTTGCTGCGCGGACGGTCGTTAGCTCTGTCGTCTACGGCAAGGGGGTTGCGATCATATACGGGCTTCTCACCCTGCTGGGTCTGATCCCGGCTACGAACACGACGTTCGGCCTCGTGCCGATCTACGGCAATGACGTGTGGCTGCACGCCGGTCTGGCGCTGGTGGCTGCGTACTTTGGGTTCGTTCACACCCGGAACGCGAGCGGCTACTCGCGGGCCTGAACGATAAGGCTGCGCTCAGCTGCACCGGCCGGGCGGCCATATCATCACGGCTCGCCCGGCCTTGCGCACTTCCCTATCGCCCGTGCTTCGCCAACACCTCGTTCAGCGCCTCGGTCACCAGCGCCTCAATCGAGTTGCCTGCCCGGCCATGCTCAGTGACCAGTTCGCGCGAAAGCCGGCGTACCTTGGCGATCAAATCCCGGTCGAGCCACACCGTGAACGCCTGCCGGTTCTCCCGATGATCGCGGAGTTTAGGTGTAGGTTTAGGTGTATCTAAACTTTGAGGTTGAGGTTGAGCTATAGGTGGAGGTGTAGGGTCTAGGATTGGCTGCTCCCCGACCACGAACGAGGCGGACAGGCTGGGCCGCTTAGCCATTCTGTTTCTCCGTCCGCTTGCGCTTCACTTTGATGCCCACCTGCTTCGCCACCCATCGGAACAGGGCATCAATCTCCTCAGCCCCCCTCCCCTCCGGCTCGATCTCCTGGATCGTGCTGCCGTCGATCAGGCAGGACTTGTAGCCTTTGCGGTGGCAGATGAACGGTGCGCCGTGCTCGCGGCCGGTCGGGATGCCACGCGAGACGAACCCCGCGGCGGCCTCCTTCACGTCCTTCTTCGCACCGCTCACATCCACGTCCGTGAAGATGACGAAGTTCGGCTTGCCGAGCGCCTTCGCCATCGTGTGTGATGTCGGGACCGCATCCATATCGGCCAGCGACGTACGCGAGGGGATCAGCACCAGGTCGGACAGCTCGGCCGCTCGCTTACCCATGATCTCGGCCTTGCCCGCCGTATCGATCAGCACAAGCTCGGCACCCTGTTTCTCAAATTCGCGCAGCGTCGGCTCAAGGAAGTCCGGGGTCGTCTCCGGCCTGACTGGCGGTCCTTCTGTCTGGCGCCGCGTAGACCACATCCGAAGCGTTGCCTGGGGATCGGTATCGACGATCGCCGTTAGGATACCGGCGTGGTGCGCGGCCACCGCCAGATGCGCGGTGAGCGTGGATTTCGTGCTCCCGCCCTTAAGGCCCAAGATCGTGACAACCCGCATCGACTCACCTCCGGCGCGCTTCTTAAACCGTTTAGGTCTAAGGTCCAAAGATACCGTTTAGCTTGACCTCTAAGTGTCCTGTACAGGTACACAGTTGAAGTTTAGGTGTAAGTTTACTGTGTAGCATGCTTGCCGTCGGTCCTCTGTTAATATAACTTTCGATAAGCGTCATTCTCGAAAGTTTGCGACAGGGTGGAACGTAGAGGCCGTGAAAAAATGAAGCCATGGCTATGTGCGGGGGATCGGAGCCGTCTGTAGGGTTCGCTGTTCGAGCAAGGGCAATGGTGGATCGCCTCACATGACAGACGACAACGACAGACTTCCATTCCTCCCAGCTGAGTGGCGGCGGTCGGCCGAGGCCATCGCGCACGCAATGGGGTTCGCACCGCCTGCCCAGGCCAGCGACGTCGAGTGGGACGTTATTATGCGCAACGTCAAAGAGGCAGCGCGGCTTCGCGGGATCATCGACCCGCCGATCGGCTGGCAGGAAGCGTTGGCGCGCAAATTTGGGCGCGGGCAACAGAGCGGCGGGTAGTGAACGATGTCAGCCGAAGCCTTGCCCATCGAGCTGTACGTGGAGGCCACAAAACTCCCGGCCGAAACCGCTGCGATCGTTCGCGCCTACCAGCGGGCCAGCAAGGCAGACGCGACCGTGAGGGCCTATACGTCGGACGCCCGGGTGTTTCAGGACTGGTGCGCCAGGTTCGGCTTCCGGCCACTACCGGCGAACCCCGAGGCGGTGGCGGCTTTTATCGTCTCGGAGGCCGAGGAGGGCAGGGCGGCATCGACGCTGGGGCGGCGCCTCGCCGCGATCCGGTACGCGCACAAGCTGGCGGGCGCCGCTGACCCGACAGAGGATGAAGGCGTGCGGGCCGCGATGAAAGGCGCTAGGCGCAAAGTGGGCGTGGCGCCGACCCAGAAGGCAGCCGCGACGGCTGAGATCCTGGCGGCGCTGCTGATGCGGACGCCCGACACCCTGACCGGCAAGCGCGATCGGGCGCTGCTGGCGCTGGGCTTCGCGGGGGCCTTCCGCCGGTCCGAGCTCGTCGCCCTCGACGTCGCCGACCTGGTCGAGGATCCCGAGGGGCTGCGGGTCCGGGTGCGCCGATCGAAGACGGACCAAGAGGGCAGGGGCCTGGAGAAGGCTATCCCCCATGGCCGGTTCATCCGGCCTGTCGCCCTCGTGCGGGAATGGCTCGACGCGGCCGGGATCACGGATGGATCGGTGTTCCGGCCGGTCTCGCGGTCTGGAAACGTCCGACAGGGCGAGGGCGTGCGCCTCACGACCCAGGCTGTGGCGGATATCATCAAGCGGTACTGCACGGCCGCAAGTCTGGATGCCTCGACCTTCGGGGCGCACTCGCTGCGGGCCGGCTACATCACCACGGCAGCCGAGCGCGGGGCGGATCTCGCCCGGATCATGGACCAGTCGGGTCACCGGGATCCGAGGACAGTGGTCGGCTACATCCGGCGGGCGAGCGCCTTCAAGGGGCACAGCGGCTCCGGCTTCTTGTAGGGGATGGGCCGGATCCCGTGATGACGTGGTTCGGCCCTATGCCGTTCGGTTTGCGACCGCAGCGACGGGTGCGATGTAGCGCGAAGCTAGAACAGCGCGGACAGGAAGACTGCTGAGGGCCTTTAACGTTCGAACGCGTCAGAGAACACTTAGGAAACAATTTCTTTAAACGATCAGTCTTCAGACATCTTAGTAGCGGCTGCAATGTTGCTCGGTTGTGGTTCGCAACCTGGAAGCCAAATAAAATTCCTTAGGAATTTCTTTTAGGTTTAGATCGCTTAAACGTTCGAGCCGTTAGTCTCGTTGCAAGGGACTAAACGGAGACAACTTCCGTGCCAGAAAAAGTTCATATTACAACTAATGGTAGATATTGCCTACATGGCGAGGCAGACATTCAATGCCTGGCTGACGTATCCGCTACCGATGTGATCGAGTTGCGCCGCATCGCTGAGGGACCGCTGCCCATGGCCGAGGCGCGGATCACCTGCTTCTTAGACAATGTCGGGATGGTCGATGGCGTCGTGCTGCACGCGCGGCTGGGTGGCTTCATCTTCCAGATCGTGGCCAGCCCCGAGCGACGCTCCAGGATCGAAGCGCGGCTTTCCTGGCTGCGCAGTGCAGGTGAGCGAAACGATCAACGGCAGAGTACCCGTATCGTCCCGGTGCACCGCGAGGTGCGGGTCCAACTCAGAGCCGACCGTGTATCGAACGCGATGGTTGCTGATCTATCCATGACCGGTGCTGCTCTCGTACTCGACGAGCGGCCAGACGTCGGCGCGACTGTCACGGTGGGCAAGCGCTACGCCACGGTCGTGCGACATACTCCTGAGGGCGTCGGCGTAGCGTTCCGGATGCCGTTCGGCCCGTTGACGTTCAACGAGCGCGTGATCCTCTGATTTTTCTGGTTTCCCAGCGTCTCAAAGCGCCGTAACGCGCCGGTCACACGTGAACGGGGGGAACACGGCGACCGGCGCGCTCGCGGGCGGGAGCCAGTGAAGGCTCAACCGCCGCGATAAGTGAGGATATGGGGATTGCCAGACGGAACGGGCAGATCCCCGCTTAACCTTAGGCCTCTTTTGCCTTCCGCGGCCGACCCGCGGCACGCTTCGGCTTGTCGGAGACGATCTCGGCACGCTCGGTGTTCTTCGGAGCGGCCTTCTTGCGCTGATTGCCAAGGCCGAGGGCCAGGGCAAGCTTCGAGCGCTGCTCGGAGTAGCTGGCGGCCGTCGAGGGGTAATCGCGCGGCAGCCCGTAGCGCTCGCGGTACTCCTCGATCGTCATGCCGTTGCCGGTGAGGTGACGCTTCAGGGTCTTGTACGGCTTACCGTCGACGAAGCTGATGAGCGCGTCCGGGCTGATCGACTTCCGGATCTGCGCAGGCGTAGGCTTGTCGACCGCCGGGGCTTCGGGAGCGCTCGCATGGTTCAGACCGGCAATCGCAGCATGCACGCTGGCAAGCAGCTCCGGCATATCACTGGGCCGAACCGAATTTTTCGACACGTAGGCCGAGACGATGTCGGCTGTAAGTTCGATGAAATCGACGGCGTGAGCCTCGATGGTCTCTACGTTCTCGTCCACGGCGCACCTGCTTGAGTGAAGCAGAATGCTTGTACCGAATAAACCAAGAAATCAACATGGCTTGAAACTTTCCCGTCAACGTATTCGGAAATATCACCCCGCCATAGCTCGCATTTCGGTCGCGCCGTCACGCATCACGTAGCCACGACCCCATACGGTCTCGATGTAGTTCTTGCCCTGGCTGGCATTGGCGATCTTCTTGCGCAGCTTGCAGATGAACACGTCGATTATCTTCAGCTCGGGCTCGTCCATGCCGCCGTAGAGATGGTTCAGGAACATCTCCTTGGTGAGCGTCGTGCCTTTCCTGAGGGCCAGGAGTTCCAGCATCTGGTACTCCTTACCAGTGAGATTGACCCGGATGCCGCCGACCTCGACCATCTTCTGGTCGAGGTTCACGACGAGATCATCGATAGTGATTACCGACTGGGCGTGGCCCTTCGAGCGACGCACGATGGCGTTGATGCGCGCGATCAGCTCGTCCTTGTGGAACGGCTTGGTCAGGTAGTCGTCAGCCCCGAAGCCGAGACCCTTTACCTTGTCCTCGATACTGGCCATCCCAGACAGAACGAGGACTGGTGTCTGGATTTTGGCTACGCGCAGCGAGCGCAGCACCTCGTAGCCGGACATGTCGGGCAGGTTTAGGTCGAGGAGGATGATGTCGTAGTCGTAGAGCTTGCCGAGATCGACACCCTCCTCACCGAGGTCGGTGGTGTAGGTTACAAAATTCTCGGATTTGAGCATTAGCTCAATGCTCTGCGCGACGGTAGCATCGTCTTCAATGAGCAGAACGCGCATGACACCACCTCAGCCTATGAGGCCTCATACTTCTGTAATGATACCGAATCATTAACGTGAGTGATTGCTATTCACGGATTGGTCACGAGGGGCGTTACCAGCCACCGTTAAATCCACGACCACCTGAAGATTTATAGCCGCAATATCAGAGTATTATTTAGGCGGCTCGAGAGACAAAACCGAACTCGGCGACCATCGGGTGACGCTGAAGGCGCTCCGGCATCTCGAAGAACAGCGCTTCCACTACGGTGGCGAATATCGGGCCGTCGCAGCCTGGTGCTGCATCCTTGAGGGCGAGCAAGCGGCGTGTGGCGTCCCGCCACCGGGTGCTGAGATCTTCGGCGGCCGGCGTTCCTCGACCAGCGCGTAGGGCAACCATCAAGTTAAGGCCCTTGTCGTAGCCGAGCCCCCGAGCCATCGCCTCGGCGATGCTGTCGGACGGACTGGCATTCCCGAGGTGATAGGCGGTCAGAACCTGCAGCATTGTCAGGAGTGGATCGGGACTCGACGGCGTCACTGCAGAGATTTTCTCGGCCTCCAGCCGTTCGAGGCGTTGGCGCAGGCTGGTGATGTTCATCGCGCGGCGTGCTCCCAAGGCGCCGGAGCACCGTTCAACATCGCCGTGTAGTCCGCGGAGAGTTGATACAGGCTTGCGGTCGCCCAGTACGCTACGGCGAGTGGGTCCGACTCCTTCGGCTCGGACAGGGACGCCTCGTACCGCCGGGCGGCCTCCTGGGCTTCCGCAGGAATAAGCAGGATGGGTTCTGCGGCACGTCCTGCCTCAAGGGCTGCAAGACGCTTGCGTGTGGATCGGCGTCGAAGCATGACCCCGAGATAAATGTCGCTATCTCTCTGTTCGGATACCAAAACTGAGATCGAGGTAGGGTCATGATTGGCGCTGACCCTGACCCAGCAAACTGGTCCGCGTTGAGCGCAAGTTTTTCGGGCATCCTGAACCCTGAAGGAGGGTG
>Ga0182230_1000082_pt1 | contig 13508 bp, 13 predicted proteins | sample G6R1MG_28_FD_128384 | JGI IMG/M metagenome (GOLD analysis project Ga0182230, IMG submission 128384) | Miscanthus phyllosphere microbial communities from Michigan, USA - G6R1_NF_07NOV2016_LD1 MG | ecosystem: Host-associated > Plants > Phyllosphere > Phylloplane/Leaf | place: USA: Michigan...
CGATTTGAGCCGCCGAAATCGATGTAAGCAAGTATATTCATCGTCGAACTGGCCGGACTGCGCCGGTCGATCGATGCGTGTTGCCAATCAAAAACATTCGTCCAACGCGAAGCGCGCAGATCCGTCGCGCAGGATGATTGAGACCGGGGGGATTTGATGATCATCAGGAAAACATTCCTCAAGCTCGCGCTTGGCGCCTCGCTGCTGGCGCGCCTCGCCGTGCCCGAAGCGCTCGCCGCCAGCGGCGACCTGATCGGCGTCGCCATGCCCACCAAGTCGTCCCAGCGCTGGATCGACGACGGCAACAACATCGTGAAGCTGCTGGCGGCCAAGGGGTACAAGCCGGACCTGCAATACGCCGACGACGACATCCCGAATCAGCTTGCCCAGATCGAGAACATGCTCACCAAGGGGGCGAAGGTTCTGGTGGTCGCCTCGATTGATGGCACGACGCTGAGTGACGTGCTGTCGAAAGCGAAGGATGCCGGCGTCAAGGTCATCGCCTACGATCGTCTGATCAAGGGTACGCCCAACGTCGACTTTTACGCGACGTTCGACAACTTTCAGGTCGGCGTGCAGCAGGCCAGTTCGATCGTCGAGGCGTTGGGACTGAAGGAGGGCAAGGGCCCGTTCAACATCGAGCTGTTCGGCGGCTCGCCCGACGACAACAACGCCTACTTCTTCTACGACGGCGCCCTTTCGGTGCTGCAGCCCTACATCGACGCGAAGAAACTGGTGGTGCGGTCCGGCCAGACCGGCATGGACAAGGTCTCGACCCTGCGCTGGGACCCGGCCACCGCGCAGGCCCGCATGGATAACCTGCTCTCGGCCTATTACGGCAGCGCGAAGCTCGACGCGGTCCTGTCGCCCTACGACGGCATCTCGATCGGCATCATCTCGTCGCTCAAGGGCGTCGGCTACGGCTCCGGCAGCCTGAAGATGCCGGTCGTCAGCGGCCAGGACGCCGAGCTGCAATCGATCAAGTCGATCATCGCCGGCGAGCAGTATTCCACCGTGTTCAAGGATACGCGCGAATTGGCCAAGGTGACGGTCGCGATGATCGACGCCATCGAGACCGGAAAGCAGCCGGAGGTCAACGACAGCAAGACCTACAACAACGGCAAGAAGGTCGTTCCGGCCTACCTGCTGAAGCCCGTGGTCGTCACCAAGGCCAACTGGAAGCCGGCCCTGGTGGATACGGGCTACTACACGCTCGATCAACTCAAGTGAGCCAAGCGGGGCCAGATATGCCGGCCCCGACCGATCTGGCTGATGCCGGCAGGTCCGGCAACTGCGTTCGATCCTTGCACGACCGATACAAACGACGAGCCGAAAGTGGTCGCATGCAGCCCGTCCTCGAAATGCGGGGAATTACGAAGACATTCCCCGGGGTCAAGGCGCTTTCGGACGTCAACCTGACGGTCCGGCCCGCCGAGATCCACGCCCTGGTCGGCGAGAACGGCGCCGGAAAATCGACGCTGATGAAGGTTCTGAGCGGGGTCTATCCGCACGGCACCTATGAGGGCGAAATCCACTACGAGGGACGACTCAGCCAGTTCCGGGACATCTCGGACAGTGAGCGCGTGGGTATCGTGATCATTCACCAGGAACTGGCATTGGTGCCGTTCCTGTCGATTGCCGAGAACATCTTCCTCGGCAACGAGCCGGCCAGGTTCGGCATCATCGACCAGGACCGGATGTTCACCCGGGCCGTCGAGCTCCTCAAGACCGTGGGGCTCGATGAGTATCCAGATACGCTGGTCACCCATCTCGGGGTCGGCAAGCAGCAACTCGTCGAGATCGCCAAGGCGCTCTCGAAGAAGGTCAAGCTGCTCATCCTCGACGAGCCGACCGCGAGCCTGAGCGAGAAGGACAGCGATGCGCTCCTGCGCCTGCTCGTCAGCTTCCGGGAGCAGGGCATCGCCTCGATCCTGATCTCGCACAAGCTCAACGAAATCGCGAAGGTCGCTGACCGGATCACCGTCCTGCGCGACGGCACCACGGTCGAGACCCTCGACTGCCGGGACGGATCGATCGACGAGGATCGCATCATCCGCGGCATGGTTGGCCGTGAGATGGCGAATCGCTATCCGCCCCGCGCTCCGCGGATCGGCGACGTGATGCTGGAAGTGCGTGACTGGACGGTGCACCACGCCGTCCACGCAGATCGCCCGGTGGTGCGCACCGTCAACCTCACCGTCAACAAGGGCGAGATCGTCGGCATTGCCGGCTTGATGGGCTCCGGCCGGACCGAACTCGCCATGAGCTTGTTTGGCCGCTCGTACGGCCAGGGCATCTCGGGCCAAGTGCGAATTGAGGGCCGAAATGTCGATGTCTCGTCCATCGGCAAGGCGATCGCGGCGGGCATCGCCTACGTCACCGAGGACCGCAAGCAGCTCGGCCTCGTGCTCGACGAGACGATCACCAAGAACACCACCCTGGCGAACCTGCCGGGCGTGTCCACGGCCGCGGTGATCGACGAGGACAAGGAGCGCCGGGTCGCCAGCGATTACCGGACCAAGATGCGCATCCGCTCCTTCGGCGTCGCGCAGCAGACCGTGAACCTGTCCGGCGGCAACCAGCAGAAGGTCGTGCTCAGCAAGTGGCTGTTCACGCACCCCAAGGTGCTGATCCTGGACGAGCCGACCCGGGGCATCGATGTCGGCGCCAAGTACGAAATCTATTCGATCATCAACGAGTTGGCTGACGGCGGCCGGGGCGTGCTGATGATCTCGTCGGAGATGCCGGAGCTGCTCGGCATGTGCGACCGCATCTACGTGATGAACGAAGGGCGTTTCGTGGGCGAGTTCCAGCGCTCGGAGGCGAGCCAGGAGGCGATCATGCGCGCGATCATGCGCTCGAAGGACCTGAACGGATGACCGACCTCTCTGCGGGCAAGTCGATGACCCCTGGCGCCGCCTCCATTCCCGAAGCCGAGCCAGCCGCCGATGCGCGGGCGAAACGCGGCTTCCTCGGGACCTCGCAGGTCCGGGATTACGGGCTGCTGATCGCCCTGCTGCTGATCACGCTGTTCTTCGAGTACACGACCAACGGCGTGCTGTTCCAGCCACTCAACCTCACCAACCTGATTCTGCAGAACAGCTACGTCGTCGTGATGGCGCTGGGCATGCTGCTCGTCATCGTGGCCGGGCATATCGACCTGTCGATCGGCTCGATCGTCGGCTTCGTCGGCGCCTTGGCGGCCCTTCTGATGGTCCGCGTCGGCCTCGATCCGCTCTCCGCGACGATCATCTGCCTCGCAGTCGGCGCCGCCATCGGCGGGCTGCAGGGGGCTTTCGTCGCCTATCTCGGTATTCCCAGCTTCATCGTCACCCTGGCCGGCATGCTGGTGTTCCGCGGCCTGACCCTCGCCCTACTCCAGGGCGCCTCGATCGGGCCGTTCCCGGAAGTGTTCCAGCTCCTCGCCAAGGGCTTCCTGACCAATTTCGCTGGGCCCTGGACCTCGGTGCTGATCGGGGCGGTGCTCGTGCTCATCCTGTTCGGCATGAACTGGCAGCGCCGCGCAGCGCAGGTCCGCCATGGCAGCCAGCCCGACAGCCTGGCCGCATTCGTGGCCCGCAACGGCATCACGACCATCGTGATCCTCGCCTTCGCGTATCAGATGAGCGCGTATCGCGGCCTGCCGAACGTGCTGATCGTGATGTTCGTGCTGGTGATGCTGTACCGGTTCATCACCACGCGCACGACGATCGGGCGGCGGATCTACGCACTCGGCGGCAACATCAAGGCTGCACGCCTGTCCGGCATCAAGACCGAGCGGCTGACCTTCCTGACCTTCGCCAATATGGGCGCGCTGGCCGGGCTCGCCGGCATGATCTTCGCCGCGCGGCTCAACACCGCGACCCCGAAGGCCGGCGTCGGCTTCGAGCTCGACGTAATCGCCGCCTGCTTCATCGGGGGCGCCTCCGCGGCCGGCGGCATCGGCAAGGTCTCAGGGGTCGTCATCGGGGCGTTCATCATCGGCGTGATGAACAACGGCATGTCGATCCTCGGCATCGGCATCGACTACCAGCAGGTGATCAAGGGGATTGTGCTGCTCGCTGCGGTCTGCCTCGACGTCTACAACAAGAAGAACCGCGCCTGACGCCAGAAGACGGCCGGTCCGCCGCCGCCGATCTACGCGGTCGGTTGAAGCTGCCGGTCGTCGCTGCGCTGCCGTTGGCTACCCAACTCGGGGAGCTCGCGGTCGGGTGGCGCGATCGTCGTCATGAGCAGCCGATGCGGCTGCGGTCCCGGCAGGAGCGGCATCGTCTGCGGCTCGGGTGCCGGCGGTGGCGGGATCGGGACGGGTGCCCGATGCTTGGCCGGCTTCGGTGCCGGCATCGCCGAGAAGCCAACACACAGCACCAGGCACGACAGGCCGGTCATGACGCTCTCCACGGACGGATCCGGATGGATCATCATGTAACCGAGCCCGCCGAGCCCCGAGCCGGCGGCCAGGATGCGGGAGAGGGACGGACAGGAGGGCATGCCCGACAATCGAAGCTGTGCCCTTACGGGTCGGTCAAACCGACCCGTTCAATTGTCGCGATCCGGCCATGCCCTGCCCTAGGAGCATGGGTCCGAGACGGCCCCGTGTCGCTCAGGTCTTGCGCGCGACCGTGAATCGGGCCGCATCCCGGAGGGTGCGCGCCTTCTCGCCCCAGAGCGCCACCGCGTCCTCACAGACGCCGACCAAGCGGTCGCATTCGGCCCGGGCGCCGTCGAGGCCGAGGCGGTCGACCAGCGTGGCCTTGCCGGCATCCTTGTCCTTGCCGGTGGCCTTGCCCATCGCCTCCGGGGAGGCTTCCCGGTCGAGGATGTCGTCGGCGATCTGGAAGGCCTGGCCGAGCGCCAGCCCGTAGCGCAGCAGCGCCGCCCGCTGCCCCTCGTCGGCGCCGCCGACGATCGCGCCGGCTTCCACCGAGAAGGCCAGGATGGCCCCGGTCTTCATCGCCTGCATCCGCAGGGTGTCATCCACATCCATGTTGGCCGCACCGAATCGCCCCTCGGCGGTGAGGTCGAGGAGCTGACCACCGACCATGCCGCCGAGACCGGAGGCGCGGGCCAGCCCGAGCACCAGGTCGGCCCGGATCCGCGCGTCCGGCTGCCAGGTCGGATCGGCCACGATCTCGAAGGCCAGCGTTTGAAGGGCGTCGCCGACCAGGATCGCGGTCGCCTCGTCATAGGCCTTGTGCACCGTCGGCTTGCCGCGACGCATGTCGTCGTCGTCCATGGCTGGCAGGTCGTCATGCACGAGGCTGTAGCAATGCACGAGCTCGACTCCGGCGCCGGCCGCCAGTGCCGCGGCCTCGGAGCCGCCCAGCATTCGGGCGGTCTCGATGGCGAGGAACGGGCGCAGGCGCTTGCCGCCGCCCAGCACGGCGTGGCGCATCGCTTCCATCAGACGTGGCGGTCGGGCGATCTCGCCGGGGCCGACCTCCGGTCCGAGACGGTCGACCAGGAAGGTCTCGACCGTCTCGGCGACCTGCGCCAGCCTGTGGGAAAACTCGGAGGCGGGTGTGCCAGCCTTGACCGAACCGGTCTGAGCCTGCGTTGAGGAAGTCGAGGTCATCGGGCGCTGCGTCCGGTCTTGGCCTGGCGAAATCAATCGGGCGTCGCTTTGCGCGGAGACGAAATCAAGTTCGACCGAACCGGACCCAGGCGGACCGCGGCGTCCAGCGTGCACCCACGCGACCTGCCGCGCGCTCGCCCGAGGCGCTCCCGCCGTGTGCGCCGGATCGTGGGAGCGCTGCTGTTGCTCCCCGCCGTCGGATTCGTTTTCACGCTCACGCTGGCGCTCGTCTATAGCGCGGTGACGCCGCCGTCGACCCTGATGCTTGGGCGGTGGTTGACGCTTCAGCCTGTGAGCCGGGATCCGGTGCCGCTGGCGTCGATCGCGCCGGTGCTGCCGCAGGCGGTGATCGCCTCGGAGGACCAACGCTTCTGCCTGGATTACGGCGTCGATTTCGGCGCGATCCGCGAAGTCGTGGAGGATGAAGATTCGCCGAGCCGGGGCGCCTCGACCATCGCCATGCAGACCGTGAAGAACGTCTTCCTATGGCCGGGCCGGTCCTACATCCGAAAAGCCTTCGAGATTCCGCTCGCGCTTGCGCTCGACGCTCTCTGGGGCAAGCGGCGGATGATGGAGATTTATCTCAACGTCGCCGAATGGGGCGATGGGATCTACGGCGCGCAGGCGGCGAGCCGCCACTGGTTCGGAAAGGATGCCAGCCGCTTGAGCCGAAGCGAGGCGGCGCTGCTGGCCGCCGTCCTGCCGAACCCAATCACCCGCAGCGCCGGCCGTCCCTCCCCCGGCGTCCGCCGCCGCGCCGCACAGATCCAGGCCATGATGGGCCAGATCGAGGGGCTCACGGGCTGCCTGCGACGGTAATTCTTTTACGTTTGGCTGCGCGCTGTCCGCTCGCTGGCGCTCTCGATTGACGCGAGGGAACGGCGGCGAACGAGGCCGCTGACCGGGCGGATCAGGAGCCAGTAGGGCGTGAATTTCAGGCACGCGGCGCGGCTCGCGCAGGACACGCGCGTCTCGGTGATGAGCCGGGTCCGGCCGTCGGGATCGCGCTGCGCCGTGAAGGCCAGGGCGAGCTTGGCCGCGTGGGGCGCGTCGAACGCCAGGAAAGCGTCGCCGTCATTGATCGGCTCCAGGCCGAAATCCGGGCGCCAGAACCGGCCGATCAAGCCGTAGACGATCTCGGTCTCGCTTCGGTCGAGCACCGTGAACTCGTGGAAGCCGAACGGCGCCCGCGTTGCCTCCGGCTCATGGAGGAGGCGCATCGGAAGTTCCCGCAGGCCGATCATGAACCGGAAGAACCGGTCCGAGTCCGGGCGATAGGCGACGACGCTGTCGAGGATCGAGGCCGGTTCGGCGGCCACCCGGCAGGCATGCGTCTCGCTGAACTGGTAGGTCGGCAGGTATCGGTCCAGGAGGCGCATGCCGGTTTGCTGCAGTGCGGGATTGCGCCGCTCGGGCCGATCGCCCCGCACCGTCATATGACCGAACCAGCCATGGGCGTCCCCGACTCGCGACATCCGGACCCGATACAGGTTGATCGGACCGCACACGGATGCAAGCGGATTGCAGGCGGTAGCAGCCACCGAATCGGCTCTGTAAGAGGGGCGCCAGATCCGCGACACCTGGGACCCACCGATTATGAACGACGCCGTCTATGACCTCACCCTCGAGCGCATCGCCCTGATCCGCCGGATGGTGGTCGCCTGGAACGGCGCCGAGCCCGGCGCGCCGATGATCCACCCGGAGGCGCCTTACGGCAGCCGCGACCGGGATGGCGACATCGCGAACGTGACGGGAGACGATGACGGCGCCGAGGAGGAGCATCGGGCGCTGGAGGATGGGATCGCCGTTTTTTCGCAAAACGCTACGTTGAAGCCTGGTCGCTACCAGTACCACAATCCGTTGGCGAAACTGAATTGTGCAGCGATCACCGACGTGTTTCGGGATGCGGCGACCGGTGAGACGCCTGAGCACATCACCTTCGCGGTGACGCAGGATCACCTCGCGCTGATCCCGCGGCTCAACCACGTGTGGGACGACGATCACGGCGTTCCGCGCATTGACCCCGAGCGGCCCTATGGCGGGACGGAAGCGTACACCCTCGACATGGGCCGCCATCTGGATGGGACGGCCGATCCGGACAGCCTGGTCCGGCTTCACCGCGAGATGCAGCCGGCCTTCCAGATTTTCCTGCGCTACGCGGATCTCGGGCCCGGCACCTACCGCCGGAACGCCGCGTCGGTGTGGGAGCCCGCCTGAGCGCGGGCCCCCGGGGGACGCTCAGGCGTCCCGCTTCTTGCGCTGCGCCAGGGTGCGCAGCCGGAGCGCGTTGAGCTTGATGAAGCCCGCCGCGTCGCGGTGGTCGTAGGCGACGGCGCCCTCCTCGAAGGTCACGAGGTCCTGGTCGTAGAGCGAGTGCGGGCTCTCGCGGCCGATCACGTGGACGCCGCCCTTGTAGAGCTTCAGCCGCACCGTGCCGGTGACCTTCTCCTGGCTCTTGTCGATCAGCGCCTGGATCATCTCGCGCTCGGGCGAGAACCAGAAGCCGTTGTAGATCAGCTCCGCGTATTGCGGCATCAGCTGGTCCTTGAGGTGGGCCGCACCCCGGTCCAGCGTGATCGACTCGATCGCCCGGTGGGCCGGCAGCAGGATCGTACCGCCCGGCGTCTCGTACATGCCGCGGCTCTTCATGCCGACGAAGCGGTTCTCGACGAGGTCGAGCCGGCCAATGCCGTTGTCGTGGCCGAGCTGGTTGAGCTTGGCCAGAAGGCTCGCGGGCGAGAGCTTTTCGCCGTCGATCGAGACCGCGTCGCCCTTCTCGAAGCCGATCGTGACGATGGTCGGCGTGTCCGGCGCCTGCTCGGGCGAGATCGTCCGGGAGAAGACATAGTCGGGCACTTCCACCGCCGGATCTTCCAGCACCTTGCCCTCCGAGGAGGCGTGCAGGAGGTTGGCGTCCACCGAGAACGGGCTCTCGCCGCGCTTGTCCTTGGCGATCGGGATCTGGTGCTGCTCGGCGAAGGCGATCAGCTGCTCGCGCGAGCGCAGGTCCCACTCGCGCCAGGGGGCGATCACCGTCACGTCGGGCTTGAGCGCGTAATAGCCGAGCTCGAACCGGACCTGGTCGTTGCCCTTGCCTGTGGCGCCGTGGCAGACCGCGTCGGCCCCGAGCCGCTCGGCGATCTCGATCTGCTTCTTGGCGATCAGCGGTCGCGCGATCGAGGTGCCGAGCAGGTACACGCCCTCGTAGACGGCGTTGGCGCGGAACATCGGGAACACGTAGTCCCGCACGAACTCCTCGCGCAGATCCTCGATGAAGATGTTCTCGGGCTTGATCCCCAGCAGCTCGGCCTTGCGGCGGGCCGGCTCCAGCTCTTCACCCTGGCCGAGATCGGCCGTGAAGGTGATGACCTCGCAGCCGTAGGTGGTCTGCAGCCACTTCAGGATGATCGAGGTGTCCAGGCCGCCGGAATAGGCCAGCACCACCTTCTTCACGGGGCTCTTCGCGGGATCGGACATGCTGGTTCCGGAACTGGTGCAGGGTGTCGGCGGCTTATCGCGGGTGTCATCGGCCTGCAACCGGCGTGCCGCTTCGCGCGTAGCCTGTTGCCGGACGATCGACAGCGTTTCGCCTCATGACGGCCTTGCGGCCGTGTCAGGCACGGCGCGGCGCGGGCATTGCCTGATCCCGGCCGCACGAAGAGCATCGGAGAAGCCAAGTCCATGGCGCGCCAGCCAACCCTGGAGTTCTGGTACGAATTCGCCTCCTCGTATTCGTACCTCGCGGCGATGCGGATCGAGGCCGCCGCGGCCGAGGCCGGGGTCGCGGTACGCTGGCGGCCGTTCCTGGTCGGGCCGCTGTTCGCGTCGCAGGGCTGGACCACCTCGCCCTTCAACCTCTACCCGGCCAAGGGCAAGAACATGTGGCGCGACGTGGAGCGCGAGGCCGCCCGGCTCGGGCTGCCGCCGCTGACCCGGCCGGCGCAGTTTCCCCAGAACAGCCTCAGCGCGGTGCGGGCGGCGGTCTACGGCCACGACCAGGATTGGCTGGTGCCGTTCTCGAAGGCGGTCTTTTCCGCGAGCTTCGCCGAGGGCCGCTCCATCGCCGAGCCGACCGCCGTGGTCGAAATCCTCGATTCGCTGGGTCTTGACGGGACCCAGACCGTGCGCGCCGCCGCCGGTGAGGCGAACAAGACCCGGCTGCGGGTCAGCGTCGAGGAGGCGCGCTCCCGCGGCATCTACGGCGCCCCGACCTTCCTGGCCGATGACGGCGAGCTGTTCTGGGGCAACGACCGCCTGGAACAGGCCTTGGCCTGGGCGGTCGGTGACCGGCCGGCCGGGATCCGGTAGGGCGCCGTTCACGGAGCTGCGCCATCACGGCGAGGCGACCCCGCAGGCCAGCTCAGTCTCGGCCGAACCGATTTCTTATCCCGGACGCTTTCCATGACGCTGTCCCGTCGTCACCTCCTCGCGTTCACCGCCGGCGCTTCCCTGGCTGCCGGACCAGGGCGTGCCGCCGCGCAATCCTACGGCCAGCGCGTCGCGGTCACCGGCGACGATGGGAGGCCGGTCGCGAACTCGATCCTGCCGGGGGAGATCACCGGGCAGATCCCGGGCCTGCGCGGCGTCACCTATGCCGGCCCGCGCGAGGGCCAGACCACGCTCTACGAGTTCTTCGACTTCAACTGCCCCTACTGCCGCAAGGCCGCAGCCGACGTCGTCGCCCTCCACGACTCCGATCCGGATCTGCGCATCGGCCTCGTCAACAACCCGATCCTGTCGCCGCAATCCGCTCAGGCGGCCAAGGTGATGCTGGCCGTCCAGCGCAAGCTCGGCTCGGCCGCCGCCTGGAATTTCTACTGGACCCTGTTGAGCAAGCCTGGCCGCATCGACGGGCCCGGCGCTCTGACGGCCGCGGCGGCACTCGGCCTCCCGCAGGCGGAGGTCGAGGAGATCGCCGACAGCGAGGAGGTCCGGCTGGCGCTCAAGAGCCAGATGCGGATGGCGGCCGATCTCGGCCTCTACGCGACGCCGTCCTACGTTCTCGGTAACAGCGGCATCCTCGGCCATCCGGGTGCCAACGCGATGGCGAAGATGATCGCCAGCATCCGGCGATGCGATCGGCTCGCCTGCTGAGGCCGATCGCGTCACACTTCCGCCGCCGTATCGCGCAGAGCCGTGCCGGCCCGTGTTGCGTGCGGCCATGCTGGCATGCTAGGCGGTCGCCGCGCCACAAGGGCTGGTTCTCGACCGTTCCCGTTGCTGGCGCGATCCCACGTCCCGAACGAGATCCGCACCGCGTTCCCGGCCGGAGCGCGCGGATCGGGCGGGCAACAGAGAAGAGAGCGACGGGTGGCGCAGAACGGTTCCGAGGCTGGTCCCCTGGTCGCAGGCGTGGCGGGCCGGTACGCTTCCGCCCTTTTCGAGCTCGCGCGTGACGAGCGCCAGGTCGACGCGGTCGCCGAGGCTCTCAATCAATTCGATGCCCTGCTGAAGGAGAGTGCGGACCTGCGCCGCCTCGTCCGCAGCCCGGCTTTCACCCCCGTCGAGCAGACCGCGGCCATCAGCGCTGTCCTTGAGCGCGCTGGGATCGGTGGTCTGGCCGGCAACTTCATCCGCCTTGCGGCCTCGAATCGGCGTCTGTTCGCCCTGCCGGGCATGATCAGGGCCTTCCGGTCGTTGGTTCAGGACTCGAAGGGCGTCGTGCGCGCCGAGGTGCGGGTGGCCGAACGGCCGTCCGACGCGTTGATCGAGGAGATCAAGGCATCGCTCCGCGACATCGCGAAGGCGGATGTCGATCTCGACCTCGTCGTCGATCCGAGCCTGATCGGCGGCCTCGTCGTTCGGATGGGCTCGCGCATGATCGACGCGTCCCTCAAGACCAAGCTTAATGGTATCCGCCTCGCGATGCGGACCGCGCAGTAAGCGCGCCGCATCCGATCCGAACATGCACTGACGATTTAGCGACAGAGGCCCGAGTATGGACATCCGCGCCGCCGAGATCTCCGCGATCCTGAAGGACCAGATCAAGAACTTTGGTGAAGAGGCCGAGGTTTCCGAGGTTGGTCAGGTCTTGTCCGTCGGTGACGGCATCGCCCGCGCCTATGGTCTCGACAACGTTCAGGCCGGCGAGATGGTCGAGTTCGAGTCGGGGGTGCGCGGCATGGCGCTCAACCTCGAGCAGGACAACGTCGGCATCGTGATCTTCGGCTCCGACCGCGAGATCAAGGAAGGCCAGACCGTCAAGCGCACCGGCGCCATCGTGGACGTGCCGGTCGGCAAGGGTCTGCTCGGCCGTGTGGTCGATGGCCTCGGCAACCCGATCGACGGCAAGGGCCCGATCGCCTCGACCGAGCGTCGCCGCGTCGACGTGAAGGCGCCGGGCATCATCCCGCGCAAGTCGGTGCACGAGCCGATGGCCACGGGCCTGAAGGCGATCGATGCCCTGATCCCGGTCGGCCGCGGCCAGCGCGAGCTGATCATCGGCGATCGCCAGACCGGCAAGACCGCCATCGCTCTCGACACCATTCTCAACCAGAAGCCCGGCCACGCCGCGGGCGGGGACGAGAAGTCGAAGCTTTACTGCATCTACGTCGCCATCGGTCAGAAGCGCTCCACGGTCGCCCAGTTCGTGAAGGTGCTCGAGGACCAGGGCGCCCTGGAATACTCTATCGTCATCGCGGCCACCGCTTCGGACGCCGCGCCGATGCAGTTCATCGCGCCGTTCGCCGGCTGTGCCATGGGCGAGTATTTCCGCGATAACGGCATGCACGCCGTGATCGTGTATGACGATCTGTCCAAGCAGGCCGTTGCTTACCGTCAGATGTCGCTGCTGCTGCGCCGCCCGCCGGGCCGCGAGGCCTATCCGGGTGACGTGTTCTACCTCCACAGCCGCCTGCTGGAGCGCGCCGCCAAGATGGGCGACGCCGCCGGCAACGGCTCGCTGACCGCCCTGCCGGTCATCGAGACCCAGGCCAACGACGTGTCGGCCTACATCCCGACCAACGTGATTTCGATCACCGACGGCCAGATCTTCCTCGAGACCGACCTGTTCTTCGCTGGCATCCGCCCCGCCATCAACGTCGGCCTGTCGGTGTCGCGCGTCGGCTCCGCCGCGCAGACCAAGGCGATGAAGAAGGTCTCGGGCTCGATCAAGCTCGAGCTCGCGCAGTATCGCGAAATGGCGGCGTTCGCGCAGTTCGGTTCGGATCTCGATGCGTCGACGCAGCGCCTGCTCAACCGCGGTGCACGTCTGACCGAGCTGCTCAAGCAGGCGCAGTTCTCGCCGCTGCCGTTCGAGGAGCAGACCGTGTCGATCTTCGCCGGCACCAGCGGTTTCCTCGATACCGTTCCGGTCAACGACGTGACCCGCTACGAGCAGGCGCTGCTCGCCGACATGCGTGCGAACCATGCCGATGTGCTGAAGCTGATCCGCGATACGCGCGATCTGGGCAACGAGGCGAAGGACAAGCTGAAGGCAGCGCTCGAGGCGTTCGCCAAGACGTTTGCATAAAACGCCGTCACCCCAGCGCAAGCTGGGGTCTCAGGCCGCGAGCGAGCGGCTTGTGGCGCGAGATCCCAGCGTTCGCTGGGATGACGAGGTAGGAAACTAAATGGCGTCGTTGAAAGCCCTCAAGATCCGCATCGGCTCGGTGAAGTCGACGCAGAAGATCACCAAGGCGATGAAGATGGTCGCCGCTGCGAAACTGCGCCGTGCGCAGGACGCGGCGGTCGCCGGCCGGCCCTATGCCGAGCGGCTCGAAGCGGTGATGGCGAGCCTTGCGGGGCGAGTCGGCATCGCGCCGGGCGCATCGCCGCTGCTGGCCGGGACCGGCAAGGACCAGGTCCACCTGATCGTCATCGCGACGTCGGAGCGTGGCCTGGCGGGTGCGTTCAACACCAACATCGTCCGTGCGGCACGCCGCAAGGCCGAGGAGCTGATCGCGGCCGGCAAGACCGTGAAATTCTATGTCGC
>Ga0182230_1000083_pt1 | contig 13417 bp, 10 predicted proteins | sample G6R1MG_28_FD_128384 | JGI IMG/M metagenome (GOLD analysis project Ga0182230, IMG submission 128384) | Miscanthus phyllosphere microbial communities from Michigan, USA - G6R1_NF_07NOV2016_LD1 MG | ecosystem: Host-associated > Plants > Phyllosphere > Phylloplane/Leaf | place: USA: Michigan...
AGACCAGCGTGATCGGCGAGGATTTCCGCGCCCGCTACCTCTCGAACCCGGACGACCCGGACGCCTTCGAGGGCCGCGTCGTCGTGTTCGACGGGCCGGAGGATTACCACCACCGGATCGACGACCCGTCGCTCGACATCACGCAGGACACGCTCCTCGTGATGCGCGGAGCCGGGCCAGTCGGCTATCCCGGCGCCGCCGAGGTGGTGAACATGCGGCCCCCCGCCAACCTCATCAAGGCGGGCGTCTTCGCCCTGCCCTGCCTCGGGGACGGGCGGCAATCGGGCACCTCGGCCTCGCCCTCGATCCTCAACGCCTCCCCCGAGGCGGCGGCGGGCGGCGGCCTCGCGCTGCTGCGCACGGGCGACCGGGTGCGGATCGACCTGCGCCGGGGCACCGCCGACATGCTCATCCCGGAGACCGAGATCGCCGAGCGCCGCAGGGCCCTGGAGGCGGCGGGGGGCTATGCCTATCCCGAGTCGCAGACCCCCTGGCAGGCGATGCAGCGGGCCGTGGTCGGCCAGATGCACACGGGCGCCATCCTGGAGGGCGCGGAGGCGTTCCAGCGCATCGCCCAGACCAAGGGTTTGCCCCGCGACAACCACTGAGGCCCGGCCTCAGGCCTTCATCGACATCTCGGTGTCGGCGAGGGCGAGGCGGATGAGTTCGGACATCGCCTCCCGCGCCTCGACGGGATCGCCCCCCGCGATCGCCGCGTGGAGGGCGCGGTGCTCCGGCATCGGGTTGCGCGGCAGGGCGCGGCGGCGCTGCTTGTAGAGCGTCGTCCACGAGACCGCCGCCGCGATGGAGCTCGACAGGGACAGGAGCGGCGCGTTGCGCGTCGCCTCCAGCACCGCGTGGTGGAAGGCCCGGTCGGCGGCGCGCCCCTCCGGGGTGGCGAGGCCGTGCCGGGCCATGTCGTCCAGCGCCCGGCCCATCCGCGCGAGGTCGGCCTCCGTCCGGCGCTCGGCCGCGAGGGCGGCGGCGGCGGGCTCCACGATCTGGCGCAGCTCGAACAGGTCGCGGATGAAGGATTCGCTCGGCTCCGATTCGAAGGCCCAGGCCAGGACGTCGGGATCGAGGAGGTTCCAGCGGCTGCGGGCGCTGACCCGGGTGCCGATCTTCGGCTTGCTCTCCACGAGGCCCTTCGCGCTCAGGATGCGCATGGCCTCGCGGTAGGCGGTGCGGGAGACGCCGAGCTGCTCGGAGAACTCGATCTCCCCCGGCAGCACCTCGCCCGGCACGTGGCGGCCGGCGAGGATCGCGATGCCCAGGGTGCGGGCCACCGAGCCGTGGATGCGCTGTCCGGCCGTGGCGGGGGGAAGCCCCACGCGCTCGCCGCCGCCCCCGCGTTCCACCGCCCCCTCCGCGTTCCGACGCCCGAACCGCGACCTAAGCCGCAGGCGCGGGCGAGCGCAAGGCGGGGCGCCTCACGCCGCCTGCATCAGGCCGATCTCGGTGACGACCGCCGCGCTGTAGCGCCGGAGGTCGGCGAGCACCGGGTCGTAGTCGAGCCCCTCGCGGCAGGCCGTCTCGACATCCCGGCACAGGCGGGCGAGGTCGGTGAAGCCGAGCATCGCGGCGGCGGCGATCATGGCATGGGCGTCCTGGGCGACGCCGTCGCGCGCCTGCGGGCCGACGCCCGCGCCGAAGCGGGAGTCGAGTTCGGCGGCCAGCGCCACGAGCAGCCCGTGGACGCGATCCTGCCCGACCACGGCGGCGATGGCGTCGAGGGCGGCGGGCTCCGGCACCGGACGGGCCGTCGCGCCGGCCCTGCCCTTGTCCGCGCAGCGGTCGATGGCGTCGAGCAGGTCGGCGCGCACGAAGGGCTTGCCGACATGCCCCCCCATCCCGGCCTCGCGGAACTCGGCGATCTGCTGCGGCAGGACGTTGGCGGTGAGGGCGATGATCGGCACGGCGGCCTTCGGCCCCGCGAGGGCGCGGATCAGCTTCGTCGCGCTCACGCCGTCCATCACCGGCATCTGCACGTCCATGAGGACCACGTCGTAATCGCCGGCCTCCACCGCCCGGACCGCCGCCGCGCCGTCCGGCACGACCTCGACCGAGTGGCCCTCGGCCTCCAGGATCGCGCGGGCGAGGTCCTGGTTGAGGGGGACGTCCTCGGCGAGGAGCAGGCGGCGGGGCGTGCGCACCCGCCGGTCGCCGGGGCATCGCGCGGCCCCCACCGGGGCGGGGGCGCGGGGCAGGCCGACCGTGAAGGCGAAGGTCGAGCCCTCCCCTTCCACGCTCTCGACGCGCACCGTGCCGCCCATCAGCTCCACGAGGCTCTTGCAGATCGCGAGGCCGAGCCCGGCGCCGTCATGGGCCCGGCGGTAGGAGCCGTCCACCTGGCTGAAGCGCCGGAACAGCCGGTCCTGCTTGTCGGCGGGAATGCCGATGCCGGTGTCGCTGACCCGGATGTCGAGGTCCACGATGTCGCCGCGCGTGCCCGTCACCGCGACGGTGAGGTCCACCCGGCCCGAGCGCGTGAACTTGATGGCGTTGTTGAGGAGGTTGAGCAGCACCTGCCGCAGCCGGTCCTCGTCGCCGCTGAACCATGCGGGAAGGGCGGGATCGAGGGAGACACCCATGGCGAGGCCCTTCGCCTCGGCGAGGCCGCGCACAATCGACAGGGCGTTGTCGACGAGGGTGGCGAAGGCGAAGGGGCGCTGGGCGATCTCGACCTGCCCGGCCTCGATCTTCGACACGTCGAGCACGTCGTTGACGACGGTGAGCAGGGCCGCCCCCGCCGAGCGGATGCGCTCGCCGTACTGGCGGATGCGCAGGCCGATGCCGCCCTCGTCGAGGAGCAGGTCGGCATAGCCGATGATGCCGTTGAGGGGCGTGCGGATCTCGTGGCTCATGGAGGCCAGGAATTCCGACTTGGCGCGGCTTCCCGCCTCCGCCAGTTCCCGCGCCGCCTCGGCCTCGCGGGTGCGCTCCGCGACGCGCTCGGCCAGGGTGGCGTTGAGGGTGCGCAGCGCCCCCTCGGCGGCCAGGCGCGCGGTGTCGTCGCGCAGGGTCAGCACCGCGCCGATGGCGCCGCCGTCATGGCCGCGCAGGGGCTGCGCGCTGCCCACCGCGATCACCTCCGCGCCGTCCGGCCGCCGGATGCGCCAGCGCGCCTCCCGCACGGTCTCGCCTCGCACCGCCCGCGCGAGGGGCAGGTCGTGGGGCGGGTAGGGTTCGCCGTCCTCGGTGAAGAGGTGGTAGGTCTCGCTGTAGGCATCGGGCTCGACGTCGAGGCGCGAGACCCCGTGGATCGCCGCCGCCGCCACGTTGACCAGGGTGATCCGCCCGGTCGCGTCGGTGACGATCACCCCCTCCGCCAGCTGGGCGAGGATCGCCGCGCTCGCCGCCGTGGTGAAATCCGAATGCGCCTGCATGACCCGCAGCCGCTCCTCGGCCGCCGCCCAGTTCCGCGCCTCGCCGGTGCGCGCCTCGGCCTCCGCCGCCATGCGGGCGCTGATGTCGCGCAGGGTCGAGACGAAGCCCTCCGGCGCGCCGCTTTCGGCATCGTGGACCAGGGCGAAGGCCAGTTCGAGCCACACCCAGTGCCCGTCCCGGTGGCGGTAGCGCGCCGCGGTGAGCGCCGTGTCCTGAAGCCCGCTCAGCATCGCGTCGAGGGAGCGGGTGAAGGCCGGCATGTCCTCCGGGTGGACGAAGTCGCGCGGGCGCGTGCCGACGAGTTCCGCCGGGTCGTAGCCGAGGATCGGCGTCACCGCGTGCGAGACGTAGCGCCGGGTCGTGTCGAGGTCGCTGAAGACGATGATGTCGCTGGCATGCTCGGTGATGAGCCGGTAGCGGCCCTCGCCCGGGGGCAGCGCGCCGGCCTCGGCCACGACATGCACCGCCCCGCCCCCGGAGAGGACGCTTCGGCGGATCAGCGCCGCCGCGCCGACGGGGGGCAGGAAGGCCTCGCCGAGGCGCAGCGCGTCCTCGGGCAGGCCGAGCAGGCCCGCCGCGCGGCAATTGACGGCGCGGACCTTCTCGTGCCGGTCGGTGACGACGATGCCGAGGTCGAGGGCGTCGAGGGTGGCGCGCAGCAGCGCCCCCGCCTCCTCCGCCGCCTGCACCGTCTGGGTGAACTCGGTGACGTCGAGGCAGATGCCGTGGATGGCGACGAGCCGTCCGGCCGGATCGCGCTCGTCGATGCCGCGCACGCTGACATGGCGGATCTCGCCGTGGGGCCGCACGATGCGCGACCGGTGCTCGTAGCCCCCGCGCGGCAAGCGCCCCCGCCCGTCGAGGGCGTTCAGGATGCGGCGCTCGACCTCGCCCCGGTCGTCCGGGTGGTAGTAGCTGCAATGGGTCGCGAGGGGGACCTGTTCGAGGATGGTGTTGCGGCCGAAGATCGCCGCGATGCCCGCCGACCACGCCAGCTTGCGCGTGGCCACGTCGAGCCGCCAATGCCCGCACGAGGCGGTCTGCTCCGCGACCCGCCGGGCCGCCTGGGCCTGGGCGTGGCGGCTCTCGCTGCAGGCGAGGCGCCGCTCGGCCTCCTCCGCGCGCAACGCCCCGGCCGCGAGCCGCGCGGCCTCCGCGAGGCGCGCCCACGTCGCCTCGTCGGGGTCGGCGCGGCCGGCCTCGTCGATCACGCACAGGGCGCCGGCCCAGCCGCCCTCGGCGGCGCGCAGGGGCAGGCAGGCGCAGAAGCCGACATCCCCGGCCCCCTCGCGCAGGATCACGGGTTCCGCCCCGCGCCCGAGCCCGTCGCGGAACGCTTCGTCGGCGAGGATCGCCTCGGCGCGGGCGCGGTCGAGCCCGCTGAGCCCGGCGATCCGAAGCCCCCCCGCCCCGTCGAGGACGGCGAAGCAGGCCGGCGCGCCGAGCATCGCCCTGGCGACGACACAGGCGGAATCGAGGAGCGCGACGCCTTCACTCAAGGAGAAAGGCGGGACGGATACCGCTCGGTCCAAGGGCTTCGATCTCACCACACCGGAGGCCGACCGTCATAGCGAGTCGGGCCGCCGATGGGTCAGGCGCAACTCATAATTGTTTCTTACGCGCTCCCCGGGTCACGCGAAAGTCAGGCGAGGCCGAGCTTCTGGGCCAGACCGATCCGCTGGAGCTTGCCGGTGGCGCCGCGGGGGATTTCCGGCAGGATCACGATCTTCGCCGGCACCTTGAACGGCGCCAGCCGCTCGGAGGCGAAGCCCCGGATCTCCTTCTCCTCGGCGGAGATGCCCTCGCGCAGGACGATGGCGGCGGCCACCTCCTCCCCGAGCTTGTCGTGCGGCAGGGCGAAGGTCACGCATTGCAGCACGGCCGGGTGGTCGAGGAGAATCTCATCGACCTCGCGGGGGCTGATCTTCTCGCCGCCCCGGTTGATGATCTCCTTGAGGCGGCCGGTGATCGTCAGGAAGCCGTCCTCCGAGAGGGTGCCCTGGTCGCCGGTGCGGAACCAGCCCTGCCGGGTGAAGGCCTCGGCATTGGCCTTGTCGTTGTTCTCGTAGCCGGCCATCACGTTGGGGCCGCGGATGACGATCTCGCCGGTCTCGCCGGACGGCAGGGGCTCGCCGTCCAGGCCCACCACCGCGATCTCCGGGCCCGCCGCGAGGCCGACCGCGCCGGGGCGGTTCTTCCGCGGCGGCAGGGGGTTCGAGGCCATCTGGTGGGCGGCCTCGGTCATGCCGTAGGCCTCGATCACCGGGGCGCCGAAGGTCTCCTCCAGTTCGCGCAGCACCTGCGGCGGCAGCGAGGCGGACGAGGAGCGGATGAAGCGCAGGGGCGTCGCGGCGATGATCTCGCGGTTGCGCCCCGCGCGGCCGAGGATCGCCTGGTGCATCGTCGGCACGCCCGTGTACCACGTGGGCTTGGCCTCCTCCATCCAGGAGAAGAACTTCAGGGCGTTGAAGCCCGGCGTGCAGCAGATCTGCCCGCCGGCCGAGAGCGGCGCCAGGGTGCCCGCGATCAGCCCGTGGATGTGGAACAGGGGCATGATGTTGAGGCCGCGATCCTCCGCCGTGAAGGCGAGGCTCGTGCGGATGTGCCGGGCCGAGGCGCAGACGTTGCCCTGGCTGAGGGGCACGATCTTCGGGCGCGAGGTGGTGCCGGAGGTGTGCAGCACGAGGGCGATGTCGCCCTCCTCGGCGAGGCCGCCCTGGGCGGGAGGCGCCCCGGCCTCCCCGGAGAAGGACAGGGTGAAGCTGCCCGCGCCCTGTTCGGGGGTGGGCTTCAGCCGGGCCACGCCCATGCCGAGCTTCTCGGCGACGGCGATTGCGGGCGACTCGCTGCCCTCGGCCACGACCAGCAGCTTGGCGCGCAGGTCGGTGAGGTAGAACTCGAACTCGTCCGCCTTGTAGGCCGGGTTCAGCGGGGCCGAGGTGGTGCCCGCCGCCACCGCGATGAAGGCGGCGGCCATCTCGGGGCCGTTCGGCAGCACGATGGCGACGCGCTCGCCCCGGCCGATGCCCCGGGCGTTGAGGTCGGCGACGGTGCGGTCGGTCAGGGCGCGCAGATGCCCGAAGGTCAGCGGCACGCCGCCGGGGCTCGTGAGGGCGGGCGCCTCGTCCGCGCCCGCGCTGATGAGATCACGAAGGGTGGTTGCGGAAGCGGCCACGTCGGAATCCTCGGAATAATCAGGCAGAGACGATGGAGAGGCGACCGTTCGCCCGCTCCAGGCTCTGCGCCAGAAGGCGCATCAGCGCGTAGACGCTGTCGATATGGGGCGACGCCACCCCGACGAGGCGGCCGAGTTCGATCACCGAGCCGACGAGGGCTTCGAGTTCGATCGGGCGACCGGCCTCCACGTCCTGCAGCATCGAGGTCTTGTGCGCGCCGACCTTCTCGGCCCCGGCGATGCGGCGGTCGATCCCGACGCGGAAGGTGATGCCGAGCGTGTTCGCGATCTGCTCGGCCTCCTTCATCATCGCCGTGGCGAGGGCCCGCGTGTCGGGGAAGCGGCAGATGTCCTCGAGGGTTGCGTGGGTCAGCGCGGAAATCGGGTTGAAGCTGAGGTTGCCCCAGAGCTTCAGCCAGATCTCGGCCCGGATGTCGCCGGTGACGGGGGCCTTGAACCCGGCCTTGGTCAGGCGCTGCGAGATGTCGAGCACGCGCTCCGACTTCGAGCCGTCGAGCTCGCCGAGGCCGAAGCGGTTGCCCTCGATCACCTTCACCGTGCCGGGATCGGTGAGGACGGCCGCCGGATAGACCACCGAGCCGACGACCCGGCGGGGATCGAGATGCTGCGCGATGAGCCCGCCGGGATCGGCGGTCTCCAGCTGCGTGCCCTCGTATGGACCGCCATGGCCCCCGGTGAAGTACCACCACGGGATCCCGTTCTGCATCGTCACGACGGCGGTGTCGGGGCCCAGGAGGTGCTTGAGGTCGGCGGCGATGGGGCCGACCTGATGCGCCTTCACCGTGAGCAGCACGAGGTCGTGCGGCCCGGCCTCCTGCATCGAGCGGGTGGCCTTCACGTTGCGGGCGTGAACCTCGCTCCCGTCCTCCTCGATGAGCTTGAGGCCGTCGCGGGCGATGGCCTCCGCATTCGAGCGGGCGATGAAGGTGACGTCCTCGCCGGCTTCCGCCAGCTTCACGCCGAGATAGCCGCCGATGGCCCCGGCGCCGACGATCGCGATGCTCATGACTCTTCGCTCAGGACTCGTGGATGTCTACGGAAGGTTTCAGGGTACGGTAGGGGAGCGCCGCCCCGCTTGCCAGGGGGGACGGCGCTCTCGCCTCAATGGCTCTGGGCCACGAACCGCGCCCGCATGGGCTTCAGGACGAACATCGCGAGGAACGCCGCGAAGAAGGCCATGCCCGAGGCGACGTAGAACACCATCTGCCAGCTGCCGGTCTGCGTCTGGATCAGCAGGAAGGCGGGCAGCAGCAGGGAGGCCGTGCCCTTGGCGGTGTAGAGCAGGCCCGCATTGGCCGTGGCCTGCCGGTCGCCGTAGGTGTCCGCGCAGGTCGAGGGGAACAGCGAGTAGATCTCGCCCCAGGCGAAGAACACGAGGCCGGTGAGCAGCACGAAGGCGATGGGGTGGTGCGCCAGCATGCCCAGCGCCAGGATGCCCACGCCCTCGATGGCGAAGGCGATGACCATCGTGTTCTCGCGCCCGATCCGGTCCGAGACCCAGCCGAAGAACGGCCGCGTGACGCCGTTCAGGATCCGGTCGATGGTGAGCGCGAAGGTCAGGGCCGGCAGGGTCAGGCCGAGGATCGAGACCGGCACGCCGTCGACCTGGAAGTCCTTGGCGATGGGGGCGAGGGAGGCGGTCGCCATCAGGCCGCCGGCGGCCATCAGCACGAACATCAGGTACATCAGCCAGAAGACCGGCGTGCGCACCATCTCGGACGGGCTGTACTGCCGCCGCGTGACGGCGTTGGCGACGGTGCGGCCGGCGAGCATCCGGTCCTTGTAGCCGGCGTCGGGGGCGGCGAGGAGCTGCGCGGCGATCATCACCACGATGCCCTGGCCGAGGCCGAAGACGAGGAAGGTGTGCTCGTAGCCGCTGTCGCGGATCATCGCCGCGATCGGCACGACGGTCAGCGCCGAGCCCGCGCCGAACCCGGCGGCGGTGAGGCCGGCGGCCAGCCCGCGCCGGTCGGGGAACCACTTGAGGGCGTTGCCGACGCAGGTGCCGTAGACCGCGCCCGCGCCGATGCCGCCCACCGCCGCCGCGGCGTAGAGCATCGCGAGGGAATCGGCATAGGCGTTCATCGTCCAGCCGATGGCGCAGAAGGCGCCGCCGATCAGCGTCACGATCCGCGGGCCGTAGCGATCCACGAACCAGCCCTCGATCGGCACCAGCCAGGTCTCGGTGACGACGAAGATCGTGAACGCGACCTGGATCGCCGCCTTGCCCCACTGGTACTTGTCGTTGATCGGGTTCACGAACAGCGTCCAGCCGTACTGCATGTTCGCGATCATCGACATGCACAGGACGCCGAGGGCGAGCTGGCCCCAGCGCCCGAGGGCGGGAGCGCGCACCCCGGCGGGGGTGAGGGCGGTGGAACCCTGCGCTGGATCTGCGGCGGGCATGGCCATGTAAGGCAGGCTCCTATGCAACCTGAATGCTAAGGGCCAAGGTTCTAAAGCAGTAAATAAACGATACAATATGCCAGTGCGGCAGATGATCGATTGTAGAGCGGCAAAATATTTGGTGTCCGCTTTGAAAAATTTGAACGGCGATGCGGCAGACCTTGTGTGCGCCGCAACAGAAGCGGAGAGCAAACCCGCCCTGCGCCACTGGCCGTATCAGGGCGGAAACAACCGGCGCATAAACCGCGCGCACGGGGGTTGGACGCAAGAAGGACGTTCGCGAGATGGACGCGCACAGGGTCGAGGACGCGCTGGCGGCTGCGGGGCCGGTGGCGGCGATCGACGGGGCCTCGCCGGCGGTGTCGCCGCCGAGCCCGGTCCGCGCCGAGACGACGACCTACGGCATCCTCGCCGCGCTCAGCCTCTCGCACCTGCTGAACGACCTGATCCAATCCCTCGTGCCGGCGATGTACCCGCTCCTGAAGACCAGCTTCGCGCTGGATTTCGGGCAGATCGGGCTCATCACCCTCACCTTCCAGCTGACCTCGTCGCTGCTCCAGCCGGTGGTCGGCTACTACACCGACAAGCGCCCGAGCCCGTTCTCCCTCACGGTGGGGATGACCTGCTCGCTCATCGGCATCGTGCTGCTGGCGAGCGCGTGGTCCTATGGCGCGCTCCTGGTCGCCGCCGGGCTGGTGGGCATGGGCTCGTCCGTGTTCCACCCCGAATCCTCGCGCATGGCGCGGGCGGCCTCCGGCGGGCGCTACGGGCTGGCGCAATCGGTGTTCCAGGTCGGCGGCAACACGGGGCAGGCCCTCGGGCCGCTGCTCGCCGCCTTCATCGTGGTGCCGAACGGCCAGCACAGCGTAATCTGGTTCTCCCTCGCGGCCCTGGCCGGCATCGGCGTTTTGGCCTGGGTCGGTCGCTGGTACCGGGCGCGGCTCGCGGCGGGCAAGCGCGGCGCCAAGGCCGACGCGGCCCTCCAGACCCTCGGCCGGGGCAAGATCGTCGGGACGATCGCCATCCTGATCGTGCTGATCTTCTCCAAATTCTTCTACATGGCGAGCTTCAACTCGTACTACACGTTCTACCTGATCGACCGCTTCCACGTCTCGGTGCAGACTTCGCAGCTCTGCCTGTTCGTGTTCCTCGGCTCGGTGGCGACGGGCACCCTGGTCGGCGGCCCGGTGGGCGACCGGATCGGCCGCAAGGCGGTGATCTGGGGCTCGATCCTCGGCGTCCTGCCCTTCACGCTGGCCCTGCCCTATGCCGGGTTCTGGGCGACCGTGGCCCTGACGGTGCCGATCGGGATGATCCTGGCCTCGGCCATGCCCGCGATCCTCGTCTACGCGCAGGAACTGCTGCCCGGCCGCGTCGGGCTGGTGGGCGGCCTGTTCTTCGGGCTGTCCTTCGGGATGGGCGGGCTCGGGGCGGCGGTGCTGGGCGAGGTCGCCGACCACACGAGCATCGATTTCGTCTATCGCCTCTGCGCCTTCCTGCCGGCCATCGGCCTGCTGGCGGCGTTCCTGCCGCGCATCAGGCCCGCCCGGTAGGTCCTTCCGGGGACGACGCCCCCGCCGGCCCGGTCACGCGGACAGGCTCAGGCCCGCCGCCGCCGGCTGAAGGGGTCTGCGGGCGGGCAGCGCGACCACCTCGCAGCTGTCGGCCCGCATCCGCCAATCGGCGATGCCGGCGGCCTCGCAGAACATCGCCTTGGCGGCGAAGGCCGCCGAGACGTCGGAGCGGGCGGTGACGAGGACCCGCTCCTGCACGATGCGCCGGTCGTGCCCCGTGGAATCGGGGACCACCTTGTGGAACGTCACGAGGTATTGCCGCATGGATCAGCTCCGCTCACGGGGGGCTGGCCATCCTCCCACGGGGCGGGCGGAACGCCTTGATCCAGCGCAAATCCCCCTCAGGTGCGCCAGGGATGGGCCGGCAGTTCGGTCTGCCCGATGGAGCGGGCGCCGGCCTCCGCGACGGCGTGGTCGTTCTCGACGGTGGAGCCGCTGACGCCGATCGCCCCGGACATCACGCCCTCCGAATCGACGATCGGGATGCCGCCGGGGAAGGTGATGAGCCCGTCGTTCGAGTGCTCGATGCCGTAGAGCGGGCCGCCGGGCTGCGAGAGCTGCCCGATCTGGCCGGTCATCATGCCGAAGAATACCGAGGTCTTGGCCTTCTTCTGCGCGATGTCGATGGAGCCGACCCAGGCATCGTCCATCCGGTGGAAGGCCTTCAGATTGCCGCCCGAATCCACCACGGCGATGCACATCTGCGTCCCGAGTTCCTTCGCCTTCGCCTCGGCGGCCCGGATGGCCGTGAGGGCCTGGTCGATGGTGACGTGCATGGCGTTCTCCTTCTGATGGGGCGGGCGACGCTATAGGACGCGCCGACCCTCATCAACGCAGGGGACGAGCGGGGGTTTGCAGCGCCCTCCCCTCCGGCCGGCGCGACGTCATACCTTGGCTATACGCAAGAGCTCCCCAGGTCCTCGCACCGCGCCGCCGCTGCAGAAACCTCATGTCGCAGGGATGAATACCGCCGTTTCAGCGTTAATTCAGGGTAGCCTCGTTCACCATGTCCCTCAACCAAGTCGTGGCCGTGGGCGCACACGGAACCTGTCATTTAACCTAAGCGTAAATGCTGATTACTGAGTTCGATTTCGCTGCTTTGAATCCGCAAGATCATGGGGTACACCGGTCGTATAGCGTATTCCCGTGAGTCGGACAGCGGCAGGCAAGCACCGCGCGGGACACGTATGGGGAGTCACCGTCATGTCGAGCCTCGCTGAGGCAGCGCCGTCCAGGGCGAACGGCTTTGCCGAACGCCGCGCGATCGCCCGCGCCAACGCGAACTGGTTTCGCAAGCTGGCCGTCCGCGCCCTGCGGGACGGCTGCCCCAGCGCCGCGCAGCGGGCCGCGAACGCGCGCAAGGCCGCCCGGCTCGTCCTCGCCCAGGCCCGCCGCGAGGCGGTGGTGCGGCGGATGATGGAATCGGCGGCTCAACTGGTATCCTGAGCATCTCCACCGCGCTTTGCGCTGGATCAAGGCGCTCCCTCCCGGAGCCGGGCAGGCCGGGGCTTTAGCCTCGCAGGGAGTGGATTCATGACCGACTGCGCCGTCAGGCAGGCCGTGATCGACGCGCTCGCGTCCGACCCGCGCATCGACGCCACCCAGGTCGGCGTCGCCGTGGATGGCGGCATCGTCACCCTCACCGGCCATGTGACGCGCTACGCCGCGCGGGAGGCCGCCGAGACCGCCGCCCGCAGGGTCTGCGGCGTGCGCGGCGTGGTGGATCAGGTGGCGGTGCGCCTCCCGGCCGCGCAGCGCCCCCGCGACGAGGACCTCGCCCGCCGGGCCGACCTGATCCTCCGCTGGACCATGACGCTGCCGCCGGACGCGATCCGCGTGAAGGTGCGGGAGGGCTGGATCACCCTCACCGGCACGGTGGCGGCGCCGTCCCAGAAGAACGAGGCGCAGGCCGTCGTGGCGACGGTTCCGGGCCTCCTCGGCCTCATCAACCTGATCGACGTGGCCTGAGCCCGAACGAAATCCGCCCCGGCGGGGGCCGGGGCGGATCGGATCGCGCGGGTCCTGGCGGGCGGGGGCTTACTCCGCCGCGTGCATCACCGGGGCGGCGGCGGCCGGAACCGGCTTGTTGCCCAGCGTCGCGGCGAGCGTGGCCTCGTCGACCTCGCCCTCCCAGCGGGCGACGACGATGCAGGCGACCGCGTTGCCGATGAAGTTCGTCAGCGCGCGGCACTCGGACATGAACCGGTCGATGCCGAGGATGAGCGCCATGCCGACCACCGGCACCGAGGGCACCACCGCGAGCGTCGCGGCCAGCGTGATGAAGCCCGAGCCGGTGACGCCGGCCGCGCCCTTCGAGGAGAGCATCGCCACGAGGAGGAGCAGCGCCTGCTCGCCGAGCGACAGCGGGGTGTCCGTCGCCTGGGCGATGAACAGCGCCGCCATCGTCATGTAGATGTTGGTGCCGTCGAGGTTGAACGAGTACCCGGTGGGGACCACGAGGCCGACGACGGGCTTCGAGCAGCCGGCGCGCTCCATCTTCTCGAGCAGCGACGGCAGGGCCGACTCTGACGACGAAGTGCCGAGCACGAGGAGCAGCTCCTCCTTGATGTAGCGGATGAGCTTGAGGATCGAGAAGCCGTTGTAGCGGGCCACCAGCCCGAGGACGCCGAGCACGAAGATCGCGGAGGTGAGGTAGAACGCGCCGACCAGGTAGGCGAGGTTGGCGAGCGAGGCGATGCCGTACTTGCCGATGGTGAAGGCCATGGCGCCGAAGGCGCCGATGGGGGCCACCTTCATGATGATGTTGACGACGCCGAAGATAGCTTCCGACAGCACCTTGATGATGTCGAGCACGGGCTTGCCGCGGTCGCCGAGGAAGGCGAGGCCGAAGCCG
>Ga0182230_1000084_pt1 | contig 13417 bp, 14 predicted proteins | sample G6R1MG_28_FD_128384 | JGI IMG/M metagenome (GOLD analysis project Ga0182230, IMG submission 128384) | Miscanthus phyllosphere microbial communities from Michigan, USA - G6R1_NF_07NOV2016_LD1 MG | ecosystem: Host-associated > Plants > Phyllosphere > Phylloplane/Leaf | place: USA: Michigan...
AACCTGGCCCGAGGATCTCGGCGCCAGCGACTTCGCGCGGGACAACAGCAACAAGCCCTTCTGGAACTTCGGCTGCTCGACCCAATCGATGGTGGCCGCCCAGGTCGCCGACCCGGTCGACCTCGTGCGCGGGCGCCCGGAAGGCCGGATCGACTCGGTCAAGCGCATCCGCGACGTCGGTCAGCTGCGCGAAGGCAAGGATCCGTCAACCCAGTGGCGTCAGGATGGCCAGACATCCGTGAAGGCTCAGGTCGGCAACTGATGTGTCACGCCGGGGCCTGGGTGGCCCCCGGCGCCGAATAGTGAGTTTCAACCCCGAGAGTCCGTTGATGTCGGAGCAGAGCGAGTCGGGCGAGCGCGTGATCTCCCCGGTGCCCCGGATCACGATTCAGGCCTTCTGCGAATTGTCCGAGACGGCGGCCATGATCGAGGCCGCCGCCGAGGACAGGCGTCTGCAGCGGGCCAGGGTCAAGGTCCGCATGGGCGGCGGCGCGGCCGCCATCGAGGCGTTCCGACACGCCCCGACGCCGAACGTCATCGTGATCGAGGTGCAGGGCGCCCGCTCGAAGCCGCTGGAATGCCTCGACGCCCTGGCCGAGGTCTGCGACGAAGGCACCCGCGTCGTGGTGATCGGCCACCTGAACGACGTGACGCTCTACCGCCAGCTCCTCCAGCGCGGCGTCTCCGACTACCTGATGGCCCCGGTCGAGCCCCTGGGGCTGATCGCCGCCATCTCCGAGATGTTCACCGCCGCCGGGGTGAAGCCGATCGGGCGCACCATCTCGGTCTTCGGCGTGCGCGGCGGCATCGGCGCCTCGACCGTGGCGCACAACCTCGCGTGGTCCATCGCCCGCAGCCAGGGCGTGCCGACGGTGATCGCCGACCTCGACATCGCCTTCGGCACCGCCTCGCTGAACTTCAACCAGGACCCGCCGCAGGGCATCGCGGAGGCGGTGTTCGCCCCCGAGCGCCTGGACGCCGCCCTGGTGGAGCGCCTGCTCTCGAAGTGCAGCGACAACCTCAGCCTGCTCTCGGCGCCCGCGAGCCTCGACCGGACCATCGACCTGTCGGAGCCCGCCTTCGACACGCTGATCGAGCACCTGCGGGCCAACGTGCCCTGCCTCGTCCTCGACGTGCCGCACCAGTGGAACGCCTGGACGAAGCGGGTGCTCGCGGCCTCGGACGAAATCCTCGTCGTCGCCGGCCCCGACCTCGCCAGCCTGCGCAACGCCAAGAACCTGATGGGCGCCCTGAAGCACGGCCGCCCCAACGACGCGCCCCCGCGCATCCTGCTCAACGGCAGCGGCATGGCCAAGCGGCCGGAGATCGCGGCGGCCGAGTTCGCCAAGGCCCTCGACGTGCCGCTGGCGGCGACCATTCCCTTCGATCCGGCCCTGTTCGGCACCGCCGCCAACAACGGCCAGATGATCGCCGAGGTGCAGCCCGGCTCCAAGGTGGCCGAGCTGTTCAACGACCTCGCCGCCACCGCCATCGGCCGGGTCGAGACGCGGCGCAAGGGCGGGGGCGCCAGCCTGCTCGAGCCGCTGCTCGCCAAGCTCGCCGCCCGCCGCAAGGCTTCGTGATGCGAGTCCGCAACGATCATGTTCGGTAGACGGCAATCCGGTTCGGCCTCCGCGCCTCCCCCCGTCGTCCAGGCGCGGGCGATGCAGCAGCCCGCCCCCGCTCAGGCCCCCGCGCGCGAGGCGCCCCCACCCGCGCGCCAGGCGCCGGTGGTGGTCGAGGCCGCGCGCTCGGACGAATATTACCGCACCAAGAGCCTGATCTTCGGCGCCCTCATCGAGGCGATCGACCTGACGCAGCTCGCCCATCTCGACGCCGAGACGGCGCGCGAGGAAATCCGCGACATCGTCACGGAGATCATCGGGCTCAAGAACATCGTCCTGTCGATCTCCGAGCAGGAGGAACTGCTCGACGACATCTGCAACGACGTGCTGGGCTACGGCCCGCTCGAACCGCTGCTCGCCCGCGACGACATCGCCGACATCATGGTCAACGGCGCCGGGCGGACCTTCATCGAGGTCTCCGGCAAGATCCAGCTCACCAGCGTGCGGTTCCGCGACAACCAGCAGCTGATGAACATCTGCCAGCGCATCGTGAGCCAGGTCGGCCGCCGCGTGGACGACGCCTCGCCGATCTGCGACGCGCGCCTGCCGGACGGCTCCCGCGTCAACGTCATCGCCCCGCCGCTGGCCATCGACGGCCCGGCCCTGACGATCCGTAAGTTCAAGAAGGACAAGCTGACCCTCGACCAGCTCGTCCGCTTCGGCGCCATCTCCCCCGAGGGCGCGGAGGTGCTGAAGATCATCGGCCAGTCGCGCTGCAACGTCGTCATCTCCGGCGGCACCGGCTCCGGCAAGACGACGCTCCTGAACTGCCTGACCGCCTTCATCGAGCACGACGAGCGCGTCATCACCTGCGAGGACGCGGCGGAGCTTCAGCTTCAGCAGCCGCATGTGGTGCGCCTGGAAACCCGCCCCCCCAACATGGAGGGCCAGGGGCAGGTGACGATGCGCGACCTCGTGAAGAACTGCCTGCGCATGCGCCCCGAGCGGATCATCGTCGGCGAGGTGCGCGGCCCCGAGGCGTTCGATCTCCTGCAGGCCATGAACACCGGCCACGACGGCTCGATGGGCACGCTGCACGCCAACAGCCCGCGCGAGTGCCTGTCGCGTATCGAATCGATGATCTCCATGGGCGGGTTCACCCTGCCCTCGCGGACGCTGCGCGAGATGATCTGCGGGTCGATCGACGTGATCATCCAGGCGACCCGCCTGCGCGACGGCTCGCGCCGGATCACCCACATCACCGAGGTGCCGGGGATGGAGGGCGAGGTCATCACCACGCAGGACATCTTCCTCTACGACATCCTCGGCGAGGACGCGAACAGCAAGATCATCGGCCGCCACCGGGCGACCGGCGTGGGCCGGCCGCGCTTCTGGGAACGCGCCCGCTATTACGGGCTGGAAGGCCGCCTGGGCGCGGCCCTCGACGCCGCCGAAGTCGTCGAGGGGGCCTGAGGCCATGCCCGACCTCTGGCCCGATCTCGGCGCGCTCCTGCCCGGCCTGCCCATCGCCACGGGTCTCATGGGCGTCGCCGTCGCGCTGATCACCTATGCCGGCATCGTCGCCCTGATGCCGGGCGAGCGCCGCGCGACCAAGCGCCTGAAGTCCATCGCCGTGACCAACGTCGCCGCGACCGGACGGGGCGGCGGCGTGAACCGGCGCGATCAGGTCGCCAAGACGCTGAGCGAGATCGAGGCCAAGGCCAAGGGCGCGGCCAAGGTCACGCTGGAACTGAAGATCGCCCGCGCCGGCCTCGACTGGACCAAGAAGACCTACTGGACCTTCGCCGGCATCGCCGGCTTCGTCTCGGCGTTCTTCCTGTTCCTCCTCACCGACAGCGTGTTCGCGGCCCTCGGCGGCGCCTTCTTCGGCGCCTGCGGCCTGCCGCCCTTCCTGCTGCGCTGGCTGCGCCTGCGCCGGGTGGCGAAGTTCAACAAGGAACTGCCCAACGCCGTCGACGTGGTGGTGCGCGGCATCAAGACCGGCATCCCCGTGGGCGATTGCTTCCGCATGGTCTCCCGCGAGGCGGAGGAGCCCCTGCGCGGCGAGTTCCGCACCATCGTGGAGACGCAGGCGCTCGGCCTCTCCCTCGGCGAGGCCGTGGCCCGGCTGCACGAGCGCGTGCCCACCGCCGAGGTGAACTTCTTCTCGATCGTCATCAACATCCAGCAGCAATCGGGCGGCAACCTCTCAGAGGCGCTGAACAACCTCTCGCGGGTGCTGCGCGACCGCGCCAAGATGCGCGGCAAGATCCAGGCGATGAGCATGGAGGCGAAGGCCTCCGCCTCGATCATCGCCGCCCTCCCCTTCGGCGTGGCGGGCATCACCACCCTCACCAGCCCCGACTACATCTCGCTGCTCTGGACCACCGACGCGGGCAAGATCGCCCTGGTGGGCTCGGCGATCTGGATGAGCCTCGGCATCTTGGTCATCAAGAAGATGATCGCCTTCGAGATCTGACGGGGACGGGATGGTCGAGGAGATCGCCGCAAAGCTGTTCGACGCCCGCTTCGTGGGCACGGCGCTGGCCGCCCTCGCGGCGGCGGCGACCGCCTTCGCCGTGGCGCAGCCCTTCCTCGAACCCGACAAGCTCGGCAAGCGGATGAAGCTCGTGAGCGACGAGCGCGAGATCATCCGGCGGCGCGAGCGCGAGAAGCTGACGACCAAGGGCAGCCTGCGCACCGAGCCCAAGGCGTACATGAAGGAGGTCGTGGACCGGTACAACCTGCGCCGCTGGCTCGGCACGGACACCGCCAAGCGCAAGCTCCTGATGGCGGGCTACCGGGGCCAGGGCGCCGAGACCGCCTTCCTGTTCTTCCGCCTCGTGGCGCCGGTCGGCGCGTTCATCGCGGCGGTCTTCTACCTGTTCATCCTGGAGGCGTTCGACGTCTCCTACCTGATGCGCGTCGCCATGACGATCGGCGCGGCCTTCCTCGGCATCAAGGCGCCGGAGGTGTTCCTCGTGAACGCCGCCAAGAAGCGCCAGACCGAGATCCGCAAGGCGTGGCCCGACGCCCTCGACCTGACGCTGATCTGCGTCGAATCCGGCATGGCCATCGAGAACGCCTTCCGCAAGGTGAGCACCGAGATCGCGGTGTCGTCCGTGGTCCTCGCGGAGGAACTGGCGGTGATGGTGGCCGAGATGTCGTTCCTGCCGGACCGGCGCATGGCCTACGAGAACCTCGTGATGCGCACGGCCCTGGAGCCGGTGAAGGCGGTGGCCGTAGCGCTCAGCCAGGCCGAGCGCTACGGCACCCCGGTCGGCCAGGCCCTGCGGGTGCTCAGCCAGGAGAGCCGCGACATGCGCATGATCGAGGCCGAGAAGAAGGCCGCCGCGCTGCCGCCGAAGCTCACCGTGCCGATGATCCTGTTCTTCCTGCCGGTGCTGTTCGTGGTGATCATCACCCCGGCGGTCATCCAGATCATGCGCACCCAGTGAGGGCGCGCCGCCCTCAATAGGTGGCGGCGAGGTAGGCGGCGATGGCCTTGGCGTCCGCCTCGCCGACGGGGGCGTGGTAGACCTTGACCATCTTGGTCACCTCGGACTCCCAGAACCCCGCCCCCTTCCTCGGCGGCTGCATCGCGATGTAGTCCACCGAGTGGCAGACCATGCAATTGCCCTGCGCCGCCTCGAAGCCCGGCCGGTGCGCCGGGTCGGCGGGCGCCCGCAGCTGCGCCGTGGGTTCGGGCAGGGCGTAATCCTGCGGCGCGGCGGCGAGGGGGCCGCCCAGCGCGAGCAGGAGCGCGACGGATCCGGTCAGTCTCATCAGGCCGCCCTCACCCGTGTCGTCTCGACCACGTTGCGCATGTACCCGGCCGGGTTCCAGCGCGGTTCCATCGGCTGCGTGCCGCCGTCGTTGCCCGTCGCCCGCACCCGCAGGGCATGCGCGCCGGGGGCCAGCGCGACCTCGCTGGTCCAGGTGCGGAAGGCGTAGCGGCCGAGATCCTGGCCGAGGCTCGCCCCCGCCCAGCTCCTGCCGTCGTCGGTGGAGACCTCGACCGCGCGGATGCCCGATCCGCCGTCGAAGGCGATGCCGCGCAGGGGCACCTGACCCGCCCTCACCTCCTGCCCGTCCGTCAGGTTCGTCACGAAGGAGCGGACGTTGAGCCGGCCGATCGGCACCGTCCTGTCCGCCGCCTTGCCGGGCTCGGTGCAGGCGCACTCGTTGTCCGGGATGCGGTAGGCGCTCTTCATCCAGAAGCCCTCGAAGGGCTTGTCGAGGACGCTCACCGCGTTGAGGTGCTTGACCCAGTAGGTGCCGTAATAACCCGGCACGACGAGGCGCAGGGGGAAGCCGTTGAGCCAGGGCAGATCCTGCCCGTTCATGCCCCAGGCCAGCATCACCTCGCCGTCGCGGGCGTGGTCGAGGGTGAGCGCCTTGGCGAAGTCCGGCGTCTCCGGCAGGACCGGCCCGTCGAGGCCCTCGAAGGCGACCTGCACCGCCCCGCCCTTCACGCCGGCCTTGTCGAGCACCGCCTTCAGCGGCACCCCGGTGAAGCGGGCGCAGCCCATGGCGCCGTTGGCCAATTGCCCGCCGGCCATGCGCGGTTCGAAGAAGCCGCGCGAATTGCCGGAGCACTGGTTGACCGCGACCACCTCCGCCCCCGGCATCCCCTTGAGGTCGGCGAGCGAGAGGGAGAGCGGGCGCTCGACATGGCCCTTCACGTCGAGGCGGAAGGCATCCGGGTCGATGCGGGTGGGGATGTCGGCGAGGTGGTAGCGCACGAAGAACGCGTCGTTCGGGGTGATCGCCCCGTGGTCGAAGACCGAGAACGGCGTCTCCAGCTGCGGCGGACGCGCCGTCATCTGCAGGAGCGGGCGCTTGCCGGGAAAGGCGACCAGCGGGCGCTCACCGTTGCCGAAGGGCAGCATCGCCTCCTCGGCGTGCAGGGCGCGGGCCGAGAGGCCCGCCCCGCCGAGCCCGATGGCCATGCCTCTCAGGAGGTCCCGCCTGTCGATCATCGCCCGCTCCCTTCCGCCACTCAAGTGGGCGCCCCGCAGGCGACCTTGCTCCCGGCACCGGCCTGGCCGTCCTGGGCCTCGGCGAATTCGTCGAGGCGGCGATTCCGCGTCTCGGGGGTGAGGGCCAGGGCCGCCACCGCGATGACGGCGTAGATGCCGTAGACGACAGGAATATAAAACCAATTCCCCGCCACGTCCTGCCCGATGAGCCCGGCGAGCAGCGGCGGCGCGATGCCGCCGCCGAGGATCGCCGACAGGCTGTAGGAGATGCCCGCGCCGGAATAGCGGTACTTGGTCGGGAAGCTCTCCGAGGTCAGGATCGGCGCGAGCCCGTGCAGGATGCCGACGCCCGTGAGGGTGATGACGAATTGCAGGCCGAGCACCAGCCAGACCTGCTGGTGCAGGATGGCGAGCGCGTAGGGCACGGACAGCACGGCCGTGAGGATCACCGCGATGTAGCCGAGCTTCTTCCGGGTCATGAAATCCGCGGCCGGGCCGCTGATCACCACGCCGAGGACGTCGCCGATCCGCGCCACGAAGATGATCACCGCCGTCGTCGCGAGCGGGATGCCCGCCGACTTCATGAACGAGATGGCGTAGGTGCCGCTGACATAGCCGTCCATCTGCTGGAAGGCGCAGAACAGGGCGAGCAGGATGATCGGCCGCCAGTGCTTCCGCGTGACGTCGAGGCTCGGCATCTTGGACAATTCGTCCTTGGCCTTCAGCTGCTCGAAGAGGGGCGAATCCGCGAGCTTGAACCGGGCGAGCAGGCCGGGCACTACCACGACCACCGAGAGCAGCATCGCGACGCGCCAGCCATAGGTCGAGAAGCTGTCGGCCAGGATGTAGAGCACCGCGCTCGCCGCCATCGCCCCGCCGGGGATGCCGAGATTGGCCAGCGACACCCAGAAGGCCCGGTGCTTGCGCGTGGCGCCGAACTCCGCGAGGAGCGAGGCCGCCCCGCCGAACTCGCCGCCGAGGCCGATCCCCTGGACGATGCGCAGGGTGACGAGCAGGATCGGCGCGGCGATGCCGATCGTGTCGTAGCCCGGCAGCAACCCGACCGCGAAGGTCGTGGCGCCGACGATCAGGATGTTGATGAGGAACGAGGTCTTCCGGCCGGCGCGGTCCCCGAAATGGCCGAACAGGTAGGCCCCGAGGAGGCGGGCCGGGAAGCCGGCGCCGAAGGTGAGGTAGGAGAAGATCAGCGCCCAGGTCGGCGAGATGTTCGGGAAGAAGATGTGCGGGAAGGCGCTCGCCGCCGCATAGCCGAAGATGAAGAAGTCGTAGAATTCGACCAGAACCCCCGATGTCGCCGAGAAGGCGAGGAGGGCGATGGTCTTGCGGTCCGTCGCCTCCGGTACGGGCGGTGCGGGCTGGCGCGTGGTCATTGGCTCGACATCTCCGGGCTGGCGGTCTCGGCCGCGAGGAGCCCCGGCCCCGCCCATCCTTACCGGAAGGGGCCGGAGGCGCATGTCGGAAGGCCCCGCTGCTGCGGAGCGTATGTCAGCGATGTCGGTCTTTGGAATGACGGCGCGTGCGCGCGGGACGGGGGGCCCCGCCGGTGCCGGCTTCTCGCCTCATCGCTCCCTCCCAGGAACGCTTGTGATAGAACCGGCTGAGCCGGTTCGCCTGCCCCCTTTGCGAGGGTCTGCCACTCAACTGGTCGGGAAGTCTTATATAAGATATCTGACGCAGTCAAGGCAGCGCATGCCGCCCTTCCGACGCCCCCCGAGCCCGCGATGAACGACCACCCCGCCGCGACCTTCAAGCCGGAGCTGAGGCCGCTCTACGTCCAGATCCAGGGCCTCATCACGAAGCGGATCGCGGACGGGGCCTGGAAGCCGGGCGACCTCCTGCCGACGGAGCACGAACTCGCCGCCGAATACGGGGTGAGCCAGGGCACCGTGCGCAAGGCGCTGATCGCGCTGGAGGGCGAGAAGCTGATCGTGCGGCGCCAGGGGGTCGGCACCTACGTCGCCCGGCACGCGCGGGACACGGTGCTGTTCCGCTTCTTCCGCATCGTCACGCCGGAGGGGGCGCGGCTCTCCCCCAAGAGCCGGCTGATCGCGCAGGAGATCCGCCCCGCCACGGCGGAGGAGGCGCGGCAGCTGGCCCTGCCCGAGGGCGCGCCCCTGCACGCCGTCACCCGGGTGCGGACCCTCCGCGACGCCCCCTCGATCTACGAGTTCGTGGTCGTGCCGGCCGCGATCATCCCCGTCCTCGACCTGCCGGCGACGGAGGAGATGAGCGAGGAGATGTACGTGATCTACCAGGAGCGCCACGGCATCCTGATCACCCGCGTGCAGGAGCGGCTCCAGGCCATCGCCGCCGGGCCGGAGGAGGCGCAGGCGCTGGGCGTGCCGGAGGGGCTGCCCCTGTTGGAGATCGTCCGCGTCGCCTTCGACGTGAGCGGGCGCCCGGTGGAACTGCGCATCAGCCGCTGCGACACCCGGGAGAACCGCTACTCGGCCGATATCGTCGACACGGACGGCGCCCAGGCCTGAGCCCGCCCTTGACCGCCCATTCTTAGGTCTTATACAAGACCGGCGGACCAAGCAGCGGGAGGCGCGCAATGGGAGTTCCCCAACTCCTCGTCCATGACCCCAAGGATTCGGTGGGCGTCGTCGTGGTCGAGAACCTCATGGCCGGGACGGAGATGCTGTGCGTGGTCACGCACGACAATTCGGACTTCCGGCTGACGGCCAAGCAGGAGATCCCCATCGGCCACAAGGTGGCCCTGCAGGACATCCGCTCCGGGGACACGGTGTGGAAGTACGGCCAGGACATCGGCAAGGCCGTCGCCGACATCGCCAAGGGCGAACACGTCCACACCCACAATCTCAAGACGAAGCGTTGGTGAGGGTCCCATGAGCTTGCAGGCCGCCTTCGAGCATTCCATGCCCGCCGCCTATGCCGGCGGGGCCCCCGACCAGTTCACCACCCAGGCGCTGCCGACGACGCGCGCCTCGGCGGATCATGCCGGCGCCACCTTCATGGGCTGGCGGCGGGAGAACGGGCGGGTCGGCGTGCGCAACCACGTCGTCCTCCTGCCCCTCGATGATCTGTCGAACGCCTCCTGCGAGGCGGTGGCCAACACGATAAAGGGCACGATGGCCCTGCCGCACGCCTATGGCCGGTTGCAGTTCGGCGAGGATCTGGAGATCCACTTCCGCACCCTGATCGGCATCGGCTCGAACCCGAACGTCGCCGCCGTGGTGGTGATCGGCATCGAGGACGGCTGGACCGCCCGCGTCGTGGAAGGCATCGCCAAGACCGGCAAGCCGGTGGTCGGCTTCGGCATCGAGGGCCACGGCGACATCGCCACCATCGCCAAGGCGAGCTACGCCGCCAAGCGCCTCCTGCAATGGGCGAGCGAATTGCCCAAGGAGGAATGCCCGATCACCGACCTGTGGGTCTCGACCAAGTGCGGCGAGTCCGACACCACGACGGGCCTCGCCTCCTGCCCGACCGTCGGCAACATGTATGACAAGCTGATCCCCCACGGGATCTACGGCGTGTTCGGCGAGACCTCCGAGATCACCGGGGCCGAGCACCTGTGCCGCGAGCGCGCGGCGAGCCCGGAAATCGCCGAGAAGTGGTACGCGATGTGGAAAGCGTACCAGGAAGACGTGATCGAGGCGCACAAGACCGACGACCTGTCGGATTCGCAGCCGACCAAGGGCAACATCGCGGGGGGCCTGACCACGATCGAGGAGAAGGCGCTCGGCAACCTGGAGAAGATCGGCCGGGAGTGCCGCTACATCGACGCCCTGCAGCCGGCGGAAGCCCCGGCCAAGGGTCCGGGCCTCTACTACATGGACACGTCCTCGGCGGCGGCCGAATGCGTGACCCTGATGGCGGCGGCGGGCTACGTGATCCACACCTTTCCGACGGGCCAGGGCAACGTGATCGGCAACCCTATCGTGCCGGTGATCAAGATCAGCGGCAACCCGAAGACGCTGCGCACCATGGGCGAGCACATCGACGTGGACGTGACCGGCGTGCTGCGCCGGGACATGACGCTCGACGCGGCGGGCGACGCGCTGATCGACATGGTGGTCCGCACGGCCAACGGCCGGCTCACGGCGGCCGAATCCCTCGGCCACCGGGAATTCGTGATGACGAAGCTCTACCGGAGCGCGTGACGCCTCCGGTTCAGCACATCGGTAGGCTGATCCGACCCTATCCCCTCATCCTGAGGTGCCCGCGCCAGCGGGCCTCGACGGAGGGCTCCCGGAATCGTGCGCGATCTGGAGATCTCCTTCGAGGCTGCTCCGCAGCACCTCAGGATGAGGACGAGGGTGGGATCACGACGGACAACTGAACCCCTTCAGAGCGCCATGGCCGACATCCTCACGATCCCGGACGCCGAGACGTTGGTCGCCGACGCCCTCGTCCGGGCGAACACGGCGCCGGGCAATGCCCGGCATGTCGCCTCCGCCCTGGTGCGGGCCGAGGCGGATGGCTTGAAGGGCCACGGTCTCTCGCGGGTGCCGAGCTACGCGGCGCAGGCCAAGGCCGGCAAGGTCGACGGCCACGCGACCCCCACCCTCACCCGCCCCCGTCCGGCGGTGGCGTCCATCGACGCCGCGCACGGCTTCGCCTACCCGGCCCTGGCGCTCGCCCTCGACGCGCTGCCCGCCATGGCGCGGGAGGGCGGCCTCGCCGCCGCCGCGATCCGGCGCTCGCACCATTGCGGCGCGGCGGGGCTGTTCGTGGAGGATCTGGCGAGCCGGGGCCTCGTCGCCCTGCTCTTCGCCAACACCCCGGCGGCCATCGCCCCCTGGAACGGCCGGCGCGCCGTGTTCGGCACCAACCCCATCGCCTTCGCCTGCCCCCTGCCGGGGCGGGAGCCGGTGGTGGTCGATCTCTCCCTGTCGAAGGTGGCGCGGGGCAACATCGTCTCGGCCCAGCAGCGCGGCGAGCCGATCCCCGAGGGTTGGGCCGTCGATGCCGAGGGCCGCCCGACCACCGACGCCGCCGCCGCGCTCGCGGGCACGATGCTGCCGCTCGGCGACGCCAAGGGCACGGCGCTCGCCCTGATGGTGGAGCTTCTGGCCGCCGGCCTGACCGGCGCGACCTTCGCGGCCGACGCCTCCTCCTTCCTCGACGACAAGGGCGGCCCGCCCGGCACCGGCCAGCTCATCCTGGCCTTCGACCCGCAAGCCTTCGGGGACGGCGCCCTGGACCGCTTCGCCGGTCTCGCCGCCGCCATCGAGGACCAGCCCGGCGCGCGCCTGCCCGGCCAGCGCCGGCTCGGACTTCGCTACAAGGCCGCGCGCGACGGGCTCGCGGTCGAGGCCAAGCTGCTGGCCGAAATCGCCGCGATCTGACCCCATCCAAGGAACAGAAGATGCCGGACATCGTCGTCACCGAGTTCATGGACGAGGACGCGATCCGCGAATCCCTGTCGGGCTTCGACGTGGCCTACGATCCGACCCTGGTGGACAGGCCCGACGACCTGCGCGCCGCCCTGTCCGGGGCGCGGGCGCTGATCGTCCGCAACCGGACGAAGGTGAATGCGGCGCTCCTCGCCGCCGGCCCGGCCCTGCGCGTCGTCGGACGCCTCGGCGTCGGCCTCGACAACATCGACCAGCCGGCCTGCCAGGCGCGGGGCATCACGGTGATCCCGGCGACGGGGGCGAACGACGTCTCGGTGGCCGAGTACGTCGTCGCCACGGCGATGCTGCTGCTGCGCGGGGCCTATGGCGCGACGGCGGACGTCGCCGCCGGGACATGGCCGCGCGGGCGGCTGATGGGCCGGGAGATTGCCGGCAAGCGCCTCGGCCTCGTCGGCTTCGGCTCCATCGCCCGGGAGACGGCCCAGCGTGCCGCCGCCCTCGGGATGCGGGTGAGCGCGCACGACCCCTTCGTGCCGGCCGACCACCCCGCCTGGGAACAGCCCGGCGGCCGCGTCGCCAGCCTGCCCCTGCACGACCTCGTGGCGGGGGCGGACGTGCTCTCGCTGCACGTACCCCTGACCGACGCGACGCGCGGGCTCATCGACGCGCGGATGCTGGCGCGGATGCCGAAGGGCGCGATCCTCATCAACGCGGCGCGCGGCGGTGTCGTGGACGAGGCCGCCGTGGCGCAGGCCCTGCGGGACGGCCACCTCGGCGGCGCGGCCCTCGACGTGTTCGACGCCGAACCCCTCTCGGCCGAGGCCGGGGCGGTGTTCGCCGATTGCCCGAACCTCATCCTCACGCCGCACATCGCGGGGGTGACGGTGGAATCGAACGTGCGCGTCTCGCGGATGATCGCGAAGGCGGTGGCCGAGGCGTTGTAGGCGTCTACCCATCCTCCCGCAGCGTGAGGCGCCTCACGCTGCGGCGGTGAACGAGGGCCAGGATCAGGACGCCGGTACCCACGCTCTCGTACAGGATGACGTGGGAGGCATGCTCGTGCCGGCGCACGCCCGGCCGGATCACGTCAGCCCTTCGGCCCATGCCGGGATTGTCGGCGAGGAGTTCGAACGCGTGCTCAAGCCCGGCTGCGTAGGCCTCCGCTTGGCGGGCGCCGAACTGCCGGTAGCCGTGAACGGCGATGTCGAACAGGTCCGCCTCCGCTCGCTTCGTGAGACGGTAGTCACTCATCCGGCGGCGGGTCGCCCTGCACATGCGTCCTGGCGCGCGCGAGGATATCGCGGACCTTGAGCGGGCTCGGTCCGCTCGCGCGCGACTCGTCCACGATCCTGCGAAGATCCTCGAGGGTCAGCTCGGGCTTGGCCCGCCGCTCCCGGTCGCGGCGCACCAGATCACGGACATAGTCGCTCGTGCTGGCGTACTCACCCTGTTTGATCTGAGCCTCGATCCACTCCTTCATCGGATCGGGGAGGGAGATGGTCATCGTCGCCATGGCGCCCCTCTG
>Ga0182230_1000085_pt1 | contig 13392 bp, 13 predicted proteins | sample G6R1MG_28_FD_128384 | JGI IMG/M metagenome (GOLD analysis project Ga0182230, IMG submission 128384) | Miscanthus phyllosphere microbial communities from Michigan, USA - G6R1_NF_07NOV2016_LD1 MG | ecosystem: Host-associated > Plants > Phyllosphere > Phylloplane/Leaf | place: USA: Michigan...
CGGCGGCGCTGGCGGCGCGCGGCGTCACCAAGGGCGACCGGGTGCTGGTCCAGGCCCGCAACGGCAACCCGCTGTTCGAATCGATGTTCGTCTGTTTCCGACTCGGCGCCGTCTGGGTGCCGACGAATTTCCGGCAGACGCCCGCGGAGGTCGCCTATCTCGCCAGCGCCAGCGGCGCCGCGGCGCTGATCTGCGGCACGGAGTTCCCCGACCACGCCGCCGCGATCCGCGCGGCCGCACCCGTGCTGGGCCTCGTGCTCGAGATCGGCGGCTCCACCTTCGGGCTGGATTACGACGCCCTGGTCGACGCGCATGCGGGGGAGGCGGCCCCGACCGCCGATGTCGAGCACGACGATCCGTGCTGGTTCTTCTTTACCTCGGGGACCACCGGCCGGCCGAAGGCGGCGGTGCTCACCCACGGCCAGATGGCCTTCGTCATCACCAACCATCTCTGCGACCTGATGCCGGGCACCACCGAGGCCGACGCCTCCCTGGTCGTCGCGCCGCTCTCGCACGGCGCCGGCATCCATCAGCTCGCCCAAGTCGCGGCCGGCGCGAAGACGGTGCTCACCGGCGGCGCGCGCCTGGACCCCGCGGAGGTCTGGTCCCTGGTGGAGCGGTGGCGGATCACCAATCTGTTCACGGTGCCGACCATCGTGAAGCTCATCACCGAGCACCCGGCGGTCGCGGCCCACGATCACACCAGCCTGCGCCATGTGATCTACGCTGGCGCGCCGATGTACCGGGAGGATCAGAAGCGGGCGCTACGGGCGCTCGGGCCGGTGCTGGTCCAGTATTTCGGGCTCGGCGAGGTGACCGGCAACATCACCGTGCTGCCGCCACGTCTCCATGCCGCCGAGGACGGGCCGGGGGTGAAGGTGGGCACCTGCGGGTTCGAGCGCACCGGCATGCAGGTGCAGATCCAGGACGGGGCAGGGCGGGAATTGCCGGCGGGCGAAACCGGCGAGATCTGCGTCTGCGGCCCGGCGGTGTTCGCAGGCTACTACGACAACCCGGAGGCCAACGCGGCGGCGTTCCGGAACGGCTGGTTCCGGACCGGCGATCTCGGCCACCTCGACCCGGAAGGGTTTTTGTTCATTACCGGCCGCGCCTCGGACATGTACATCTCCGGCGGGTCGAACGTGTATCCGCGCGAGACCGAGGAGAAGCTGCTGCGGCACCCTGCCATCGCCGAGGCCGCGATTCTGGGCGTACCCGACCCGGCCTGGGGCGAGATCGGCGTGGCGGTCTGCGTCGTCCGTCCCGGGGCCGAAATCACCGAGACCGCGCTGATCGCATGGCTCTCCGGCGAGGTCGCCCGCTACAAACTGCCGAAGCGGGTGTTCTTCTGGGACGCATTGCCGAAATCCGGCTACGGCAAGATCACCAAGCAGTCGATCCGCCAGGAACTCGAAGCCCGGAATTGCCTACTCCTCGAGGCAGGTCCCGCTGTCAAACGGTAAGGGCGCGGGCGACTGCATTCGCTGCACTGCACGAGCCGGATATAGTCCTCAGATCAATCCGATGAAGATTCCGTGTCCATTGCATGCCTTTTCTGCATGGCAGGCCACTTGAGACCCCCCTGACACGCAATCCCGGGCGGGCGCATATTGCACCGCAGCAACCGGGCGCATGGCCCGGTCCTCGTTCGGGATCAGGCACGATGGCGACCCTCGCGTATCTCGTTGGCTTTCGCGCTGAGCGTTCGCTTCTCGGCCAGGTCGTGAACCGCCTCGAAAGCGCGCTGAAGCGCGTCGCCAACGGTCGCTATGCCGAGCAGCGCGCGCGCATCGTGCGCACCGGCGGCGCCGGGATGATCTGACCGGCGGAGACGCCCTAAGTCAGACGCGCCCGCGCCACCTCCACCACCGCCTCGGCGGTGATGCCGAAGTGGCGAAATAGGGCTTCCGGCGCCCCGGATGCGCCGAAGCCGGTCATGCCGACGAAGCCGCCCGTCTCGCCGATCCAGCGGTCCCAGCCGAAGCGCGTAGGTGCGGTGATCGACGAGATCGGGACCGAACGTGGCGGCGAGCTTGGCCTCGGCCACGGCCATGCCGACGGCGTTGGCGATGCCCTGCCCGAGGGGCCCGGTGGTCGCCTCGATGCCGAGCTCGAGGGCGATCTCCGGATGGCCGTGGGTGTGCGAGCCGAGCTCGCGGAAGCGCCGGATCCGCTCCATCGGCAGGCCGGCATAGCCGGCGAGATGAAGCGCAGCATAGAGCAGCATCGAGACGTGCCCGTTCGAGAGCACGAAGCGGTCGCGGTCCGGCCATTCCGGGTCGGCTGGGTTGCACTTCAGGTGACGTGTGAACAGCGCCACCGCGATCTCTGCACAGCCAAGCGGCGCGCCGGAATGCCCATCACCCGCCGGCTCGATGGCGTCGAGGGACAGGAAGCGGATCGCGTCGGCCATCCGGTCGGTGAGGGCCTCTCGAGTCTCCGGCATCGCGGTAGCTCGGGGCTCAGGCGTGCGTCAGGGTCTCCAAAGGGCTCAGCCCTTTGGCGGGGTATCGGGGCGGAGCCCTGATGGACCAGGCTGCTCGAGAGCAGGGCTTTGCCCTGGACCCACGAAAGGTCTCGGACCTTTCGAATCCGGGTTTTTCAGAGGAACCCGATCGAGAACCAGGGGACCAGGATGATGACGACGAGGCCGACGAGCAGGGCCAGGATGTAGCCGACGATCGGGCGCATGCCCGCGTCCGGGTGGATCCGGCTGATCGCGCAGGCGGCGTAGTAGCCGACCCCGAAGGGCGGGGCGAACAGGCCGATCCCCATCGCGAGGATCACCACCATCGCGTAGTGGACCTCGTGCACGCCGACCTGTCGGGCGATCGGGAACAGCAGCGGGCCGAACAGCACGATCGCCGGAATGCCCTCCAGCACCGAGCCGAGGATGATGAAGGCACCCGCCGACACGAACAGGAAGCCGACGGGGCCGCCCGGCAGGCTCTTCATCGCCACCGCGAGCGTCTGCGAGAAGCCCGATTGGGTCAGCGCCCAGGCCATGCCGGTGGCCGCGCCGATGATCAGCAGGATCGCCCCCGACAGCGTCGCGGTCATGACCAGCATCGGGTAGAGCCGCCGCCAGTCGAACTGGCGGTAGATCAGGAGCCCCGCCAGCACCGCGTAGACGATGCCGATGGTCGAGACCTCGGTGGCGGTGGCGATGCCCTCGACCACCGCGAAGCGGATCACGAACGGCAGCGCCAGGGCCGGCACCGCCACCAGCAGCGCCCGGCCGATCCCCTCCCCGGAGGGCCGGGCGACGTGGCTCAGATCCTCCCCGCGGTAGCGCCACCAGACCAGGGCGCAGAGCGTCACGGCCAGGACCAAGCCCGGCAGCAGCCCGCCGGTGAACAGCGCCGTGATCGACACGCCGGTGACCGAGCCGATGGTGATCAGCACGATCGAGGGCGGGATCGTCTCGGTCTGCGCGCCCGTGGTGGCCAGGAGCGCCACGAGGTCGCCCTCCTTGGCGCCCCGCGCCTTCATCTCGGGAAACAGCACCGGCGCCACGGCGGCCATGTCGGCGGCCTTCGAGCCGGAGATGCCCGAGACGAGGTACATCGCACCGACCAGCACGTAGTGCAGGCCGCCGCGGACATGGCCCAAGAGCGAGGCCAGGAACCCGACCATGGCCCGGGCCATGCCGGTCATCTCGATCAGCAGGCCGAGGAACACGAACAACGGCACTGCGAGCAGGATGAGGTGGCTCATGCCCTCGTCCATGCGCCCGACCACCACCATCGACGGCGCGCCGGTGGTGAGGGTGATGTAGGCGTAGGTCGACAGCCCGAACGCGAAGGCGATCGGCACGCCGGAGAAGACCAGGGCGCCGACGCCGAGGACGAAGAACAGCAGCAGGTTGAGATTGCCGAGCCCCGCGAAGACGGGCTGGAGGGCGACGAGCCCGGCGGCGATGCCGCCGCCCATGGCGAGCGCCCCGACGGTGAGCCGCCAGTCGGCGGTCTCCAAGAGGCGGATCAGTGCGACGAGCAGCATCAGGCCGAAGCCGATCGGCAGGGCGGCGGCCCGCCAGGCGTTGTTGAGCTCCAGCGCGGGGGTCTGGACGAAGGTCTCCTCGCTGGCGAATTCGAAGGCCGGCTCCAGCACCAGCGCCACGAAGATCAGGCCGGCCACGAGGGCGACCGTTTCCAGGAAGGCGCGCATGCGCGGGCCGCACATCGCCACGATGGCGGTCATGCGCATGTGCTCGGCGCGGCGGAAGGCGACCACGGCCCCCAGCATGGCGAGCCACAGGAACAGGATCGCGGCCAGCTCGTCCGACCAGACCAGCGGCTCGCGGAAGACGTAGCGGCTGACCACGCCGCCGAACAGCACGGCGATCTCGGCCAGCACCAGCAGGGCTGCCGGGATCTCCACGAGGTAGCCCAGGGCCACGTCCAGCTTGCGCAGCCACGTCCGGGCACGCAGGGGCGGCCCTGCCAGCTCAAGCCCGGCCGCGCTCTCGACGGCCGCGATGTCGATTTGCATGGCGTCCGTTCCTTAGGTGAGCTTGCCGGATACGTCTTCGAGATACGCCCACGCCGCATCGCCGTACTTGGCCTTCCAGTCCCGGTAGAAGCTCGTCCGGCCCAGCGCGTCGCGGAAGCTGGCACGGTCCACATCGACGAAGGCGATGCCCTTGGCGGCAAGGCTCTCGCGCAGAGAGAGGCTGAGCGTCGCCACATCCGCGCGCTGGTCGGTGCCGGACCGGTCGAGCTCGCGCGAGACCGTCTGGCGCAGGTCCGCCGGCAGGCGCTGCCAGGCCTTCTTGTTGCCCAGGATCCAGTAGCCGTCCCAGACATGCCCAGTCAGGCTGCAGGATTTCTGCACCTCGTAGAGCCGGGCCGTGGCCGTGATGGCGAGCGGGTTCTCCTGACCCTCGACCACCTTGGTCTGGAGCGAGGAATACAGCTCGTTGAAATTGATCGGCGCCGCGCCGGCATCGAGGGCCTTGAACAGCGAGGTCAGCATCGGCGACGGCGGCACGCGGATCTTGAAGCCCTTCAGGTCCTCCGGCGTCCTGATCTCGCGGGTCGAGGAGGTGATCTGCCGGAAGCCGTTGTCCCAGACCTTCGAGACGGTGAGGATCGGCGTCTTGGCGATCTCGGCCCGGACGTAGTTGCCCAGCCCGCCATCCATCGCCGACCAGACCGCGTCGTAATCCTTGAACGCGAAGCCTGTGTTGGGCAGGCTCGTGGCCGGCACGAAGGTGGCGAGGATCGAGGTGGCGAGGTTGAAGAACTCGACGCTGCCGTTGCGCACCTGCGCCAGCAGGTCGGTGTCGGAGCCGAGCTGGTTGGCCGGGAACAGCTTGATCTCCAGGCGCCCGCCGGTCGCCTCGCGGATCCGGTCGAGGGCCTCCTGCGCCCGGACGTTGACCGGGTGGGTCGGGTCCTGGCCGGTGGCGAGCTTGTAGGAGAACTCAGCCGCCTGTCCGCGCCGGGTCAGGATGCCGAAGACCGGCACGGCAGCCGCGCCGGCGAGCAGGCTGCGGCGGCTGAAACGCGTGTCGCGCATGATTTCACTCCCTGGGTCGTCCCGAGCCGCCCGATCCCCGCCGTTAGCCGGTCATGTGGATCGTACGTCCCTCCGTTATTCGGCCCCGGATACGGGTTCCGGTGCCGTTATCGTGCGTCTCACGCGCCGCTTCTTCTCCGGCGCGGATCATCCGGGCTCCGCGGCGCACGGACAAGCCGCGCCGGCCCGCAAGCCCCTACATTCAAGCCCCTACATTTACTTGCCGTTGAGCGCGCGATAGGCGCGCACGACCTGGCTGTCGTCGGCACCGCCGTCGCCCCGGCCCGAAGTCGAGACGAAGAGCTGATGGGCCAGCGCCGCCAGCGGCAGGGCCGCACCGGCGCTGCGGCCGGCCTCCAGCACGATGCCGAGATCCTTGACGAAGATGTCGACCGCGCTGGTCACCTCCGGCTCCACCTCCAGCATCCGGGGGCCGCGGTCGCGCAGCATCCAGCTCGCAGCCGAGGAGCCCGAGAGGATCTCCAGCACCACCGCGCAATCGACCCCGACCCGCCCGGCCAGGGCCATCGCCTCGGCGGCGGCCGCGATATGGACGCCGCACAGGAGCTGGTTCACCGCCTTGACGGTGGCGCCCTGTCCCGGCCGCTCGCCGACATGGAAGATCCGGTCGCCGAGCGCGTCGAGGATCGGGCGGATCGCCGCCAGCGTCGCGGCCGGGGCCGCGGCCATGATCGTGAGCTTGGCGGCCTTCGCCCCGACGACACCCCCCGAGACCGGGGCATCCACGAACCGGCGGCCGGTGGCGCAGACGCGTGCCGCGATGGCCTCCACCGCCCCCGGCGGACATGTCGCCATCAGGACCACGATCCCGTCCGGGGCGAGGACGTCGAGGGCGCCGCGCGCGAACAGCACCTCCTCGGCCTGGGCGGCGTTCACCACCATCAGCAGGAGCACGTCGGCGCCCTCGGCCGCCTGCGCCAGGGTCTCGGCCGGCGCCCCGCCCAGGGCCACGAGCGCCGCGCGGCTCTCCGCCCGGATGTCGTAGCCGCGCACGGAGAAACCCGCGGCGACGAGGTGGGCCGCCATCGGCAGGCCCATGGCGCCGAGGCCGACGAAGGCGAGGCGGCTCACAGCCATCCGCGGATGCTCCGCGCCATGGCGGCCGCCGAGATCCCATAGCGGTCGTGCAGCGTCGGCAGGGCGCCGGCATCCAGGAATTCGTCCGGGAGGCCGATCTGGCGGAAGCCGCGCGCGGGCATCGTGCCGTTGCGCATGAGCAGGCCCGCCACCGCCTCGCCGAGGCCGCCGATCACCGTATGGTTCTCGGCCACCACCACGAGCCGGCCGCCGCGCCGGGCCTCATGCAGGATCGTCGCCTCGTCCAGCGGCTTGATCGTCGGCACGTGCAGGACCGCCACGTCGATCCGGTCGTCGCGCAAAGCGTCGGCCACCTCCAGCGCCCGCATGGTCATCAGGCCGGAGGAGACGACCAGCACGTCGCGTCCGTCGCGGATCGTCTTGGCCTTGCCGAGCTCGAACGTGTAGCCGTACTCGTCGAGCGCCAGCGGGACGTTGCCGCGCAGGAGCCGCAGGTAGACCGGCCCCTTATGGGCGGCCATGGCTGGCACGACCTGCTCGATCTCGTGCGCGTCGCAAGGGTCGATGATCGTGAGGTTGGGCATGCCGCGGAAGATCGCGAGGTCTTCCGTCGCCTGGTGGCTCGGGCCGTAGCCGGTGGTCAGGCCGGGCAGGGCGCAGACGATCTTGACGTCGAGATTCTCCTCGGCGATCGCCAAGCAGATGAAGTCGTAGGCCCGGCGGGCGGCGAACACCGCGTAGGTGGTGGCGAACGGTGTGAAGCCTTCCCGGGCGAGCCCGGCCGCCGCGCTCATCAGGAGCTGCTCGGCCATCCCCATCTGGTAGAAGCGTTCGGGATGGGCCTGCGCGAAGATGTGCAGGTCGGTGTATTTCGACAGGTCCGCCGACAGGCCGACGATGTCGGGGCGCGTCTTGGCGAGCTCGACCAGGGCATGACCGAAGGGCGCGGGTTTGGTGCGCTGCCCGGGGGCAGCCAGCGAGGCGATCATCGCCGAGGTCTTGAGGCTGCCGCCCTCCCGCGGAGCGGGCTTCTCGTATTTCGAGCGTCTCACCGCACCCTCCCTTCGTCCAGGATCGCCAGCGCGCGCTGCCATTCATCCGGCTCGACGCGCAGGAAGTGGTTGCGCTCGCGCGCCTCCAGGAACGGCACGCCCTTGGCCATGCGCGTGTCGCAGATGATGATCCGGGGCTGCGGCCCCGGGTGGTTCCGGGCGGCGTCGAAGGCCGCCACCAGCGCGTCGATGTCGTTGCCGTCGACCCGCTGTACGAACCAGTTAAACGCCTCGAATTTCGGGGCCAGCGGTTCGAAGTTGAGCACCCCCGTGGAGGCGCCGTCGGCCTGCATGCCGTTCACGTCGACGAGGCCGATCAGGTTGTCGAGCTTGAACGAGCCCGCCGACATGGCGGCCTCCCAGGTCGAGCCCTCGTCGAGCTCACCGTCGGAGAACAAGTTGTAGACGAAGCTCTTCGAGCCCTTTCGCTTCAGCCCGAGGCACATGCCGACCGCGATCCCAAGCCCGTGGCCGAGCGACCCGCCGGTGATCTCCATGCCGGGCGTGTAGGCGGCCATGCCCGACATCGGCAGGCGGCTATCGTCGCCGCCATAGCTCGTCAGCTCGTCCTCCGGGATGATCTCCGCCTCGATCAGCGCCGCGTAGAGGGCGATGGCGTAGTGGCCGATCGAGAGCAGGAACCGGTCGCGGCCCTCCCATTCGGGATCCTCGGGCCGGTAGGTCATGGCGTGGAAGTAGCTCACCGCCAGCACGTCGCTGATGCCGAGCGCCTGGGCGATGTAGCCCTGGCCCTGGACCTCGCCCATGCGCAGGGCGTGGCGGCGGATGCGGTAGGCGCGCTCGCTGAGCGGGACGTTGGACCCCGCGCGGGGCCGTTCGGTCGGCGGCCTATCGGTCGACATGGGACTCCCCCCTCAGTGGATCAGCATGCCGCCGTTCACGTCGATCACCGCGCCGGTGATGTACGCGGACAGGTCGGAGGCCAGGAACAGGCAGGCCTTGGCGACGTCGTCGGCCACCCCGAGGCGCCCCAGCGGGATGCCCTTGGCAATCTCGACCTTGAGCTCGGGGGTGAGCTTGCCGCCGGTGATGTCGGTCTGGATCAGGCCGGGCGTCACGGCATTCACCCGGATCCCGTCGGGGCCGAGTTCCCGGGCCATGGCCTTGGCGAGGCCGAGCACGCCGCCCTTCGCGGCGCTGTAATGCGGGCCGCCGAAGATGCCGCCGCCGCGCTGGGCGGAGACCGAGGACATGCACACGATCGCCCCCGAGCCCTGGCCGCGCATGCCCGGGATCACGGCCTGGCTCATGTAGAGCGTGCCGCGCAGGTTCACGTCGGTGACGGCGTCGTAGTTCTCCGGCGCGATGTCCATGATCTTGAGCGGCTGGGTGATGCCGGCATTATTGACCAGCACGTCGATGCGCCCGAGCCGGGCGGCGATCTCCTCGGCGGCCCGGTCACAGGCGGCCCGGTCGGTCACGTTGCAGGCGAGGCCGATATGGCCGGAGCCGATGTCGCGGGCGGCCTCCTCGGCCTGGCCGGCATCGAGGTCGAGCACGGCGATGCGGGCACCGGACTGCGCGAACAGGCGCGCCGTGGCCTTCCCGATGCCGCGGGCGGAGGCCGCCCCGGTGATCACGCAGACCCGATCGTTCAGAAGCATGGGACCCTCCCGGCGATCCGCGCGCGTGCGGCATCGAAGCCTGTCGTCGCGACGGAGGCTAGGGCCAGCCGGCGACCGCGATCCGGGGATCGACGGCTTCGCGGTGACGTTTCCTCGCGTCTTGTTCGTTGCGGCGACATTGGCCCGGGGCGGCCCGCGCGACAAACGCGAATCCTGCACCTGCAGGTGAATGGGATTCACCTGCCCTCGCGGTTCAGGCGAGTTCTGCGTCCAGCTCGATCGCGAGTTCCCGGGCGAGCCAGCGGGCGAAGACCCGCAGGGGCGCCCGGCGGCGGGCATCGGCCGGGCAGACGAAATGGTGGCCGATGTAGCTGATATCCTCCGCCCGCCCGGCGAGCGGTGCCACCAGCCGACCGGCGGCGATCTCCCGCTCGGCGAGTCGGGTTGATTCAAGGGCGACGCCCAGCCCATCGGCCGCCGCCGCCAGGGCCAAAAAGCTCCGGTCGAAGCGGATGGCGGCGGTGGGTGGCGCGGTAAGCCGGTTGCGCTCGAACCAATGGGTCCAGCGCACCTGCTTGTTGTCGCTCTGGATCAGGGTCTGCGCGAACAGGTCGGCGGGGCCGGCGATCCGGGCGGCGCGCTCGGGATCGCAGAGCGGCGTTACCGTCTCACGCCCGAGCGACATGCGCACCAGCCCCTCGCCCCGGGGCGGGCCGTAGACGATGTCGGCGTCGAACTCGTCGGTGATGAAGCGGGCATAGTCCATGCCGGCAGCCAGCCGCACTTCGAAGCCCGGATGCTCTCTGAGGAAGCGCGCCAGCCTTGGCGCGAGCCACTGCGCCGCGAAGCTCGGTGCGCAGTGCAGCCGCAGCAATTGCGGCCCGCGATTGGCCACGAGGTCGAGGCCGCGATTCAATTCGGCGAAGGCGCGCCCGACATGATCGCACAGAGCCTCGCCGGCCGGGGTCGGGGCGATGCCCTGCCCGTTCCGCTCGAACAGGGCGACGCCGAGAATTTCCTCCATCTTGCGCACGGCGTGGCTGACCGCGCTCGGCGACAGGTTCAGCTCGCCGGCCGCCGCCTTGAACGAGCGTCGCCGCGCTGCAGCCTCGAAGATCCGGACGGCGGAAAGGGGAACGGGCGGACGCATCCGCGGCAGGATGGGCCGGGGTTATCGGTACTGGCAATGGCCGCGAAGCACGTCCGGCGCGCGGACGACCTATCTCAGGCTGCCAAGGCCGTGCTTCCGTCCCGGCCGTGCGCCTGATCCATGACCTCGCCGATCCGCTCGCCCACGGCGATCGCGATCTCCGCCGAGGCCGCGCCTTCCGAGCCCTGCTGGCAGATCCGGGTGAGGACGTCGGTGACGCGCTGTTCCATGACGGCGAGGATGGCCGCGGCGGCCGCAGGCTGCGCGCCCCGGAGCACCGCCGCGAGATCGCAATAAGCGTCCTGGAGGAGCCGCAGCGTCAGGCGCTCGACCGCCTGCTCGTCTTCCGCCTTCAAGGTCCGCATGCCACGCCTCCCTCGGGTCGCTGGCTGCAACGTGGGGCGGACATGTTAACAGTGCGTAAAAAGACCGCGGAGCCCCGATCGGCTAACCATGACGCCGCGCGGCAACCCGAGATCAACAGCCGGAGCAGATGCCGCTCGCGGCGTCCCGACCGCCCTTCAGCAGGCGGTCCATTGCCGCCTCCCGGTCGTAGGTCCGGGGCGCGACACCTGCCGATACCGCCTCGTCCGCGGATGCGAGAACCGGCGGCTTCAGGAGATCGCCGGGGTGCAGCGCCTCCCAGGTCATGCGGCTGCGCCGGGACGTGTCCAGGGCCGCGTTCGGGTTCAGGCCGTGGGGCTCGACCGTGGCGGCCGGGACCTTCAGGGTCCCGGGAATGACGATGCGCGGCAGGTCGACGACCGATGCGACCGGTACCTCCGGAACCGTGGATACCGGCGTCGCCGGGGCGGATGAAGCGGTGCGCGGCAATGCACTGTAGGCAGTCGGAACGTTCGGCAGACGCGAGCACGCCCCCGCCAGCAACACCAAACCTAAAGTCGCGATCCGCGGCACAGAGATCATGATCGCCCTGATGCGAGACGCGGCTCGCATCGCAGGCCGCAATCCCGTTGCATTAACGAATAATTAGGCGACTGTCCAATCAACCGCCATCTTCATGACCCATGAATAGGGTTCAAATACTTGCCGCCGCCGGGAAACAGCACAATGATCTTGCGCCGATCAACCGCGGACGACGAAAGCATCGCCGGCTCGGCCGGCCTAAAACCGCACCGGCAGCATACGTATTGAGTACCGAAGTCTCAAGAAAACGGTTTGCTCGCCCGCACCCACAGGGCAACAAGACGCTTGGCGGCCTTGGGCTGTCGCCGAGATGGGTCATGAAGCGCGTTGCACACTCCTTAACGGCGGCACTTGCTGCATTCGCCATCGGGTTGCCGTCCATAAGCGCGGCCTTTCCCGCCCGCCGGGACATGGAACAGCCCAAGCCGGCTTCCGATCGGAGCGCGCTCATCGCCGAGCGTCAGCAGCGGACTTGGCAACAACTGTCAGGATCGATCTGTACGGGTTGCATCACCGCGGCCAACCGTGTCGCAACGGTCAGCTACGACAAGCCAAGCCTGATCCAGTTGGCGCAGCTGGCCCCGCGCGTGCAGACGGCGACGCGCCGCCCCCGGGCCAAAATGCGCCTCGCCCAGCTGCGCAAGCGCTACGCCCGGCTCCACCGGCACGACCGCCGCAGGCTCGCCCTGCGAGCGCATCCCGTCCGGCTGGCGAAGCGCCTGCCCCCGCGCAGGCTCGCGCAGCTCCACACGCCGCCGGTCGCCTGGACGGTCGGGTCGATGCCGGTCGCGTACCCGCTGCCCGAACCGCCCGGCGAGCGCCCGTGGGTGCCGCAGGATGACAACCGGTGGCACGCGACGATCCTGCCGGCGTCATCGCTGCGCCCGCGGCGCTCCTGACACGCCGCCAAGCGGGCCATCATCAAGCGCTGGGATCAGGGGCCTAAAACGCCGCACGGCAGACGGGGAGGGGGATTGAACCCCGCCGCCCGCATCACGTTGTGCCGGCGGAGCCTCCTATGATCGTCATCCGCCTCATCGCCGCCGGCCTCGCCGTCGCACTTAGCCTCAACGCCGCGCGGGCGATGGATGGGTATCTGACGGGCAGCATCGCCCGGCCCGCCACGGCTGAATCGGTCCAGGATGTTGCGGCCCTCGCCGACGCACGACCAGCCGCGGTAACGCTTCCCGAGCAGAGCGTAACCACCACGAACCCGGCGCCGAAAGCATTGCCGCCGCTGAAGCCTCTGCCGAAATGGGATCCTCGGGTCTGCGTAGGCTGTTAGCGACGCGGAGGCTGGCTCGTAGCAAGGACGCCGTCGAGCCTGAGCCGTGATGCTCCGCCCTGATGCATCAGGTCGCTGCCCCGGGTCGGAACCGTCCGTGCTCCGGACGCGTCGACTTCACGACCCCATCAACCGTTAGAGTCCGATCATGCGCGCCCTTCTCCTCGCCACCGCCTGCCTATCCGCAATCGGCGCGACGCCCGTCCTGGCTCAGGTGCAACAGGGCAATCCCAACGCCGCGAACCAGTCCATGGAGTACAACAGCCAGATGCGCTCCTTGCGGCAGGAGCAGACCACGCAGGGCAACACCCTCCAAATGAACATCGAGCGGAACCAGGCCGCAACGCCCGCTCCCAATACCGGGCCGAACACTATCGGCCCGATCGGCGGCGGCACCGGCGTCAGCCGCTAAGCCGGCGGACTGCCCGAACGGTCGAAGGATCGCGCGCTTACTGCTCGGGCAAACCGGGTCGGTTGCTCCGAACCGGCAATGCCCGTCCGCCCCAAGCTATGTGATGTCGATGACGATGCCGACGGAGGTCGTCGCATCACCCTGGGTATCGAAGAAGGTTCACCCGCGGCACAGCGCGCAGCGAACACCGTGCTGCTTAGAGCGAACACGGTGCTCGCGTACCGTTTCGCCGAGCCCCTTCAAACCATGATGGATCTGGCTTCGAAGCCAGACCACGTCGTCGTAGACCCCCGCTAAAGCCTCATCGGGCGCGAGGTCTCGCCCTGCAAGTGCAGCCTCGCCGGCAAGGAGTTCCGCCGCGCCACGGCTGTACCGAGCGACCCTAGGACGGTGATCCC
>Ga0182230_1000086_pt1 | contig 13385 bp, 12 predicted proteins | sample G6R1MG_28_FD_128384 | JGI IMG/M metagenome (GOLD analysis project Ga0182230, IMG submission 128384) | Miscanthus phyllosphere microbial communities from Michigan, USA - G6R1_NF_07NOV2016_LD1 MG | ecosystem: Host-associated > Plants > Phyllosphere > Phylloplane/Leaf | place: USA: Michigan...
CGGCAGCAGGATCCCGAGGGTGCCGCCGGCCGCGATGATCCCGGCCGCGAAGCCCGGCGTGTAGCCGCGCTTGCGCATCTCCGGGATGCCGGCCGAGCCAATCGCCGAGCAGGTCGCCGGGCTCGAGCCCGCCATGGCGGCGAACAGCGCGCAGGCGAAGACGTTGGCGATGCCGAGTCCCCCGGGGATCCGGTGCATCCAGGCATGCATCGCCGAGTAGAGATCCTGCCCCGCCCGGGACCGGCCGATCGCCGCGCCCTTCAGGATGAACAGCGGGATCGACAGCAGGGTGATCGAGGCCATCTCCTCGTAGACGTTCTGGGCCACCGTATCGAGGGACGCGGCCGGCATGAACACGACCATGAAGGCCAGGGCCACGGCGCCCAGCGCGAACGCGATGGGGATGCCCGACAGCATCGCCCCGAGGGTGGCCCCCGCGTAGAGGAAGCCGATCGCCGCCGTGCTCATCGTTTCACCCTCGCGTCGACCGTGCGGCCGATCGGATCGGGCCCCCGGGGCGTGACCCCGGGCGCACCGTGCATGTCCCTGTTGACGTCGGCACCGATACCGATCTTCGGCTTGGCCCAGCCGGCCGCCCGCGGCCCGTAGAGCAGGGCCTCGGCGATCTGCAGGACGAACTGCAGGCACAGCAGGCTCATGCCGGCGGCCATCAGCGTGTAGGGGATCCAGAGCGGCGGCCCCCAGGTCGATTGCGAGGTCTGGCCGTCGACCCAGGCCTCGTGGTCGAGGGTCCAGCTCTTCCAGGCGAAGAACGCGCAGAAGGCGAGGCTGACGACGTCCACGAACAGCAGACGGACCCGGTTGACCGCCGGCGGCAGCAGCCCGGTCAGGGCCTCGATCGCGACATGGCCGCGCTTGGCCTGGACTCCGGCGGCCGAGAAGAAGGTCGCCCCGACGATCAGGAAGACCGCCATCTCGTCCTGCCAGTCGGTGGGCTCCTTCAGCAGGTAGCGGACCACGACGCTGTGGCTCAGCACCAGGCAGGCACCGACGAGACAGAGCCCCCCGAGGCCGAGGATCACGCGGTTGATGCCGCGCAGCGTCCGGTCGTAGAGCCCGAGCAGGCCGGGGAGCCGGGGCTCCTCGGCGCCCTTCGCATCCGGGATCGCGGTGGCCGCGTCGAAGCCGTGGCTCACGCGACCTGCTCCGCGAGCTTCAGCAGTTCCGCGCAGGTCGCGTTACGGCCGGCGTAATCCTTCCAGGCGGTCTCGCGGGCGATCTCCCGCCACTGGCCGAGCACCTGATCGTCGAGCTGCGAGACCTTGGCGCCGGCCTTGGAGAAGATCTGCTCGACGCGGGTGTCGTCCTCCTTGGCGCCGGCCTGGCCGAAGGCCTCGAGCTCGGCCCCCACGGCCATGATCAGGTCCTGCTGGTCCTTGGGCAGGCCGGAGAACACGGTCTTGGACATCATGATCGGCTCGAGCATGAACCAGTAGGAGCGCTCCCGGCCGGAGGTGAGCGCCTTCGAAAGCTCCTCCAGCCGGAACGAGATCAGGCTGGTGGACGAGGTGATGACCGCGTCGCACGCCCCGGTCTGCATCGCCGCGTAGGATTCGTTCGAGGGGATCGAGAGCGTCGCGGCGCCGGCCTGCTTCATCATCAGGTCCATCTCGCGGGAGCCGCCGCGGACCTTCATCCCCTTGGCGTCGGCCGGCGCGATCAATCCCCGATCCCGGCTGGCGACGCCGCCGGCCTGCCAGACCCACGAGACCAGGACGATGCCCTTGGATTCCAGCAGCTCGGTGAGCTTGCGGCCCACCGGCGCGGTCTTCCAGGCCACGGCCTGCGCGTAGGAGGTCACGAGCGCCGGCATCAGCCCGATATTCAGCTCCGCCACCTCGCCACCCGCGTAGGGGCTCGGGTAGAGCGACATGTCGAGCGCGCCCTTGCGCATGGCGCCGAACTGGGCGTTCGTCTTCATCAGCGAGGAGCCGGGATAGACCTGGACCTCCAGGGCGCCCTTGGAGCGCTCGCCGACCGCCTGAGCGAATTTCCGGCACATGCGGTCGCGGAAATCGCCCTCGTCGATCGTACCGCCCGGGAATTGGTGCGACAGCTTGAGGATGGTGGCAGCCTGGGCGGCGCCGAGACCGAACCTCAGGATGCCGGGCGCCGCGAGGGCGGCCGCGACCAGCGTGCGACGTGTCGGCGTCATAGCTCTCTCCCGCGCCGCAATACGAGCAGCGTCCATTTTGTGCGCCGCAATACTGATCAACAGCGCTTGTATGCAAGAAAAACCGTCTTGTATATTTTGTCAACGGTGGAGCATATGTGATGGGCATCAAGCCCGGCGGCGAGCCAGGAATCGGGCAGATGCAGCGCTGATCTGTCGGCGCGGAGGGATGGAGGCATGAGTCACGCCCAGCGTCTGCGCCAGCGGATCGAGGACGAGATCGTCTCGGGCGAACTCGCCCTCGGCTCACGCCTGGACGAGAACCAGCTCGCGGCGCGCTTCGGGGTCTCGCGCACGCCGATCCGGGAGGCCCTGCTGCAATTGGCGGCCACCGGCCTGGTCCAGACCAAGCCGCGGCGCGGCGCCATCGTCAGCGCCCCGGAGCCGCACCTGCTGCTCGCCATGTTCGAGGCCATGGCCGAGATCGAGGCCGCCTGCGGCCGGCTCGCCGCGCGCCGCCTCGTCCCGGAGGATGCCGAGGCGCTGCAGGCGGCGCTGGCCGGTTGCAAGGCGGCGATGGCCGAGGCGGATACCGAGAGCTATTACGCCGAGAATTACGTATTCCACACGGTGGTCTACCGGGCCAGCCGCAACGCCTTCTTGGCCGACCAGGCTTTGTCGCTGCATCGTCGGCTGGCACCCTACCGGCGGTTGCAATTGCGGGTCCGGCAGCGGCTGCCGCAATCGCTCGCCGAGCACGAGGCGATCGTCGCCGCGATCGTGGCCGGGAACGAAGCCGGTGCCGCCGAGGCCCTGCGCAGCCACGTCATCGTTCAGGGCGACCGGTTCACCGACCTCGTCGCCGGCCTCCGGGCATCGAACGCGGCCTGACCGGGCCGCAAGCGCCGCTTAACCGCGATGCGCGCGGGGATTGCGTAGCTCCGGGTTCTGACTCGACTAGAAGTTGAGTAATCGGCATGGTCGCCCTCTGGAATCGAGGACGATTATGCTGAAGGACATCGTGAGAAGCGCCGGGCGCCGCGCCGGGGTCGATATTTTCCGGGCCAGCACCGAACCGTTCCGCTGGAGCCACACGGTTCACGATTATCACCCGGTGGTGCCATCGTCCCGCTGGACCCCCGGCAGCGCGCCGCACGGTCACCTGCGGTCGGTCTTGGCCCGGGAAACCGCCGCCTACGGATCGTTCCTCGATGCGCTGGAGAGTCAGGTCGATCTGCTCCACAGCGTTCCGCACGAAGCGGGCGCCACCGGCTCGGTGACGCCGCACTGGAACAACACCTGGTTCACCGCCCTCGACGCTGCAGCGCTGATGACCCTGCTCGCCTGGAAGCGGCCGGCCCGCTATCTCGAGATCGGATCCGGGTGCTCGACCTGCTTTGCCCGCTACGCGATCGACGCGCTGAATCTGCCGACGACAATCACCTCGATCGACCCGATGCCCCGGCGTGAGATCGATGCGATCTGCGATTGGACTCTTCGCAGTCCACTCGAAGGTTGTGATCTGAAACTCTTCGACGAGTTGCGCGCCGGGGACATCGTGTTCTTCGACGGATCGCACCGATCCTTCGCCAATTCCGACGTGACGGTGTTCTTCTTCGAAGTGATGCCGCGTCTCGCGCCGGGTGTGATCGTGCAAATCCACGACATCTTCATCCCGGATGACTACCCTGCCGCGTGGAACTGTCGTCTCTACAACGAGCAGTACCTGCTGGCCGCGATGCTGATGTGCGGTGCGCCGCCGTTCCGGGTGACGGTCCCGGTCATGTACCTTTGCCAGGAACCGGCGATGCGCGCCCGGATCCAGGCGGTCTTCGCCGCCCGTGGGCCGGGCCCCGACATCCCGTTTCTCTATCCCAACGATTCCCGCACGCCGGGTGCCTCGTTCTGGTTCGAGATGATCGCTCAGCCGACGTCCGCGACCCCGTAATTCGCTGCAATCACAGGCTTTTTCCCGCGGATGTGCTCGCGCATCAGGATCGCCAGGGCGCCCCCGTCCCGGGCGCGCAGCAGCGCGATCATGTGCTCGTGCTCGGACACGGCGCGAGCCCATTGGTCCGGGGTCTGGTGGGCCGAATAGCGCGACCGCTGGATGCGGCCCGACAGGCCTTCATAGATGTTGGCCAGGATGCCGTTGCGGCTCGCTGCCATGATGCCTTCGTGGATCCGCCGGTTGTGGCTGAAATACCCGGCCTCGTCGCCAGCCTTCCAGGCTGCCACCATGGCCCGATGATCGGCCTCGATCGCATCAATCTCGGCCTCCGAGATCGTCCGGCAGGCGAGATCGCCGGCCGTGGCCTCGAGCGCGGCAATCACCTCCATCATTTCTTCGAGCTCGGTCTCGGAAATGCTGGCGACCCGGGCACCGCGGTTCGGCAGCAGCTCGAGCAGGCCCTCGGTCGCCAGGATCTTGATCGCCTCCCGCAGCGGCGTGCGCGAGATTCCGAACCGCTCCGTCAGCTCGCCCTCGTTGATGCGCGCCTTCGGCTCCATTTCGCCGGAGCGGATCAGTTCACGCATCCGGTCCGCCACCTCGTCGTGGAGATAGCGACGGCTAATTCCGATGCCGGGGTCGATCTTGTTCATGGGCCCAGAGTGCACGCACGGTCAAAGCAACCTGAGTGCATGTGTAGGTGCCCGGCAATTCAGTGTCGAGGCGGCGCCGTGCGCACGAGCGCGTCATCGAGAACGCGGACCACATGCTCCGCGCGGATGCCGAGGCCGTCGTGAATCTGATGCCGGCAGCTCGTGCCGTCGGCCACGACGAGATCGCCGGGGGCGGCCGCCCGCAACGCCGGGAATAGGGACAGTTCGGCCATGGCCAAGGAGGTCTCGATCGTCTCGGCGCCATAGCCGAACGCCCCCGCCATGCCGCAGCAACTCGATTCGATGACACGCACGTCGAGGCCCGGGACGGTTCGCAGCACCGTCTCCACCGAGCCCATCACGCCAAAGGATTTCTGGTGACAATGCCCATGCAGGTGCGCCACGCGGCCGCCCTGATCCGCCAGCGGCAGCGTGATCCGGCCCGCCGCCAGGTCGCCGGCCAGCAATTCCTCGAATAGGAACGCCTGCTTGGCGAGAAGCGCAGCCTCGTCGCCCGGCAGCAAGGCCGAGAACTCATCACGGAAGGTGAGAAGGCAGGACGGTTCCAGGCCGACTACCCGGGCGCCGGCCCGGACGAAGGGCAGGAGCGTATCGAGGGTCCGGCGCGCTTCGGCGCGGGCCCGGTCGGTCTGGCCCGAGGCAAGCCAGGTTCGCCCACAGCAGAGTGGCCGACGCCCGCGGTTCGGATAGACCCGGTGGATGCGGTAACCCGCGGCCTGAAGCACCCGCTCGGCCGCTTCCAAGTTCTCCCGCTCGAAGGCGCGGTTGAACGTGTCGGCAAATAGGATGACGTCACGGAAATCCCCCGTCACGTCTTTGGGGTGGGCCGCCTCACCCTGCTCGCTCCAGGGACGCCGCCAGCGCGGCAGCGAGCGCTTCGCCGAGAGCCCGACCATCCGCTCCGATAGGGCGGCCAGCGCCGGGTGCCGGTCGCGGAGGTTGAGGAGCGGCGCGAGCTTGGCGGCGATGCCGGCGTAATGCGGCATCAGGCCGATCAGCCGGTCGCGCAGGGGCAGGCCGTGGCGGGCGTGGTAGTGGTGCAGGAACTCGACCTTCATCTTGGCCATGTCGACGCCCGTCGGGCATTCCCGACGGCAGGCCTTGCAGGAGACGCACAGGTCGAGGGTGCGCTTCATCGCCTTGCTGGTGAAGGCGTCCGGCCCGAGCTGGCCAGAGATGGCGAGGCGCAGGGTATTGGCCCGGCCGCGGGTGAGATGCTCCTCCTCGCGGGTCGCCCGGTAGGACGGGCACATCGCCCCGCCGGCGAGTTTCCGGCAGGTGCCGTTGTTGTTGCACATCTCGACGGCCGAGCCGAAGCCGCCCCAATCAGACCAGTCGAGGGCGGGCTTCAGCGGCTCCGTTACCGCGTAATCGGGCTTGAACCGGAACAAGCTCCGGTCATCCATGATCAGCGGCCGGACGATCTTGCCGGGATTGAGCCGGTTGTCCGGGTCGAACGCGTCCTTCACGGTCTCGAAGGCGCGGGTCAGGACCGGGCCGAACAGCGGCGCGATGTATTCCGAGCGCGAGATGCCGTCGCCGTGCTCGCCGGAATAGGAGCCCTTGTAGCGGCGGACCAGCTCGGAGGTCTCCTCCGCGATGGCGCGCATCCGCTTCACGTCGCCGCCATCCTTCATGTCGAGGATCGGGCGGACATGCAGACAGCCCACGGAGGCGTGGGCGTACCAGGTGCCGCGGGTGCCGTGCTTGGTAAACACCTCGGTCACCGCATCGGTGTAGTCGGCAAGGTGCTCCAGCGGCACCGCGCAATCCTCGATGAACGAGACCGGCTTCGCGTCGCCCTTCATCGACATCATGATGTTGAGGCAGGCCTCGCGCACCTCCCACACGGAGCGCTGGCGCGCCGGCTCCAGGATCTCCACCACGGCGTCCGGCAAGCCGTGATCGGCCATGCAGGCGTCGAGGCGCTTCAGATCGCGCTTGAGGGCAGGGAGATCGTCCCCGGCGAATTCCGCCAGCAGCAGGCAGTTCGGCTTGCCGCGGGTGATGTCGGCGAGCGTCGCCCGGAACAGCGGGATGTCGGCGCCGAGCACCAGCACGTTGTTGTCGACCAGCTCCACAGCCACGGGATCGAGGGCGACGATGTGCTGCGTCGTCTCCATGGCGGCCCGGAACGACGGGAAATGGCAGACACCCATCACCCGGTGCGCCGGCAGGCGCGACAGCTTGAGGGTGATTGAGGTGGTGGCGGCGAGCGTCCCCTCCGATCCGACCAGAAGATGCGCGAGGTTCGGACGCGGCTCGACCAGGGCGTCGAGGTTGTAGCCGCCCACGCGCCGCTGCACCTTCGGGTAGCGGGCTTCGATCTCGTCGCGATGGAGCAGGGCGAGGGCGCGCATCCGCTCGGCGAGGGATTCGGCATGCGCCGAGCCGGTGACGCCGGTGGTCGCGTTGCCGGTCAGGCCGAAGCCGAACGCCTCGCCGTCGGGCAGCAGCGCGTCCATCGCCAGGACGTTGTCGCTCATCTTGCCGTAGCGCAGCGAGCGGGCGCCGCAGGAATTGTTGCCGGCCATGCCGCCGATGGTGCAGCGGGTCGCCGTCGAGGGCTCCACCGGGAAGAACCAGCCATCGACCTTCACCCGGGTGTTCAGGCGCTCCAGCACCATGCCGGGCTCGACCGTGATCGTCCCGGCCTCGGGATCATAGGCGCGGACGCCGTTGAAGTGGCGCGCGCAATCGACCACCAGCCCCGAGCCGATCGGCTGGCCGTTCTGCGAGGTGCCGCCCCCGCGCAGGATCACCGGCGCGCCGTGATCGGCCGCGATCCGTAGGGTGGCCGCGATATCCGCGGCCGAGCGCGGCAGGACCACGCCGGCCGGCACGATCTGGTAGATCGAGGCATCGGTGCTGTAGCGGCCGCGGGTGAACGCGTCGAACCGCGCCTCGCCCTGAAGCTGCTCCGCGAGCTTACGGGCCATTCCGCCATCGTGACGCGCCGCCGCGCGCGGCGACACCGCACTCCGAGCCTTGGCTTGCGTCACGGCCGATCCCTCCCGCGGGCGCGTCCCCGCCCATTGGAAGGATTGTATTCAAAATTCACGATCGGGAAAGCTGTGGTCGTGCCGCACCGGCGAAGCGGACGATCAACCGACTCCGGCTAGCCCCGTCGCGGACTGTCAGATCGTCATGCCGCCGTCGATAGAATAGCTCTGGCCTGTCACGAACGCGGCCTCGTTGCTCGCCAGGAAGACCACCAGCGGGGCGATCTCCTCGGCCTTCGCGAGCCGGCCCATAGGCTGGCGGGCGATGAAAGCCTTGCGGGCCTCCGCGGGATCGTCGAACGCGTTGATCCGGTCGGCGAGCGACGGCGTGTCGACCGTGCCGGGGCAGACACAATTGCAGCGGATCCCGCGGCCGACGTAGTCCGCCGCCACCGACTTGGTCAGGCCAATCACCGCAGCCTTGGTCAGCCCGTAGACGAAGCGGTTCGGGAGGCCGCGCAGCGACCCGGCGACGCTCGCCATGTTGACGATGCTACCGGCGCCGGCCTCCAGCATCCGGGGCAGGACCGCGCGGATCGTCCAGAACTGCGACCGGACATTGAGGTTCACCGCGAAGTCGAAATCGGCATCGCTGGCGTCGAGCACAGTGCCGGCATGGACGTAGCCGGCGCAGTTGAACAGCACGTCGATCCGGTCGAGCTCGCCGGCTACCGCCTCGATTTGCCCCCGGTCCAGCACGTCGAGGGGCGCGGTGGTGACGTTCTCCACCCCGTCGAAGGTCCGGAGCGCCTCCGCCCGGACATCGGTGGCCAGCACCTGCGCGCCTTCACGCGCCATCGCCAGGACACTGGCCCGGCCGATGCCCTGGCCTGCGGCCGTGACCAATGCTGTCTTGCCGGCGAGACGCATGCTCCGATCCTCCCCTTGGCGCGATCGTCGTGCCGCTTCGGCTCCAATCTGCCGCGATCCGGGCCGCAGCGTAAGCCAGGGCGCGGTGTTTCAGGACAGCATCCGGGTGTCGCCGTCGATGGAGATCGCCTGCCCCGAGATGGTCCGGCCCCGGGGCGAGCAGAGCAAGAGGATTTGGTCGGCGAGCTGGCGGGCGGTGACGTAGTCCTTCACCGACACGAACGAGAAGGCGCGGGCCTCCATCTCGGCGAAGCTCGTACCCTGCTGCTGCGCCTTGGCCTCCAGGACTCGGCGCTGGCGATCGCCCGCGACCAGACCGGGCAGGATCGCGTTCACCCGGATGCCGGCCTCGCCCAGCTCGATCGCCAGGGACTTCGTGAAGCCGATCACGCCCCATTTCGCCGCCGCGTAGGGGCTGCGGAGGCCGAAGCCGAACTTGCCGGCCGCCGAGGACAGGTTGACAATCGAGCCGTTGTTGCTCGCGCGCAGGTAGGGCACGGCGAGCCGGGCGCAATTGAACTGGCTGGTTAGGCAGACCGTGAGGCAGCGGTCCCACTCCTCGGGGGCGATCTCTTCCACCCGCCCGGTCGACCCGGCGATGCCAGCATTGTTCACCAGCACGTCGAGGCCGCCGAGGTGATCGACCGCCTGATCCATCATGGCGGCCACCTGTTCCCGGTCGGCGACGTCGGTCCGGCTGCGGCCGACCTCCGCGGGCAGCGCCGCGAGCGCCGCCTCGTCAATGTCGCAGGCGAAGACCCGCGCCCCTTCCTCCAGGAACGCATCGACGATGCCGCGTCCGATGCCGGCGGCGCCTGCCGTTACGAGCACGCGTAAGCCGGTGATTCCGAGATCCATATCGTTCCTCCCGCCCTAAGCATCGTCCCGAAGGCGCTTGCCGCCTTGCTGACGCGGACGATGGGCACCAAAACTACGCGTCCCGCAGACCCCCGCGGGACAGGATGAAATCTGCCGCCTCGCGGATATCGGCAGCCACGGCTGCGGCGGCGGCGGGCCCGTCCCGGGCCTCGATCGCGACCAGCGCCTCGGCATGTCGCCGCAGCGCGAAGCCCTGGAGCAGCCGCTCGGGATGGGCGCGCAGGTCGAGGTTGATGACCGGCCCCGCCTTCAGCCACAGCCGGACGATGACCTCTTGGAGCGGCGCCAGCTCGCAGGCGGCGTAGATCGCGAAATGCAGGTCGCGGTTGAGCCGGACCGCGCGGGTGCAATCGGGCTCCGCAGACTCGGCCTCGGCCCGGAACGCCGCCTCGGCCCGGCGGATCGCGGCGAGGCCCGCTTCGCTTCGATGCTCGGCGGTGCGAGCGGCGGCCATACCTTCGATCGCCATACGGGTCTCGGCGAGCGCCCGGAAGTCCCGCGCGGTCATGATCGGGACCCGGATCGCGCGCGTCGGCGCCACTTCGAGCACGCCGTCGGCCACGAGGCGGCTCACAGCCTCGCGCACCGGCATCACCGAGACGCCGAGCGCCGCCGCGCTCTGGCGCAGGGACAGCCGGTCGCCGGGCGTCAGCTGCCCGGAGGCAAGGAGATCCGACAGGGCCTCGTAGGCGGTGTCGGCGAGGGTGCGCCGATCGAGTTGAGGCAGTCCGGCCAGGGCCAACGTGGAACTCATATGCCGAGACTAGACGAATGTGGCACTATCGCGCTAGTGATCTGTGATCACAGTTTGAGTGAGAGCTGCCTGAGTCCATCGAGAATGCTCGGCCTAGTGAGCCGCGTGAGCCGCGCGAGGATCAGGAGCTGCGGCGGAAGGTTTTGTGATTATGACCGACAGCGTCGCGATCATCGGCGCCGGCCTGATCGGCCGAGCCTGGGCGATGATCTTCGCCCGCTCGGGCTGGGATGTGCGGCTGTTCGATGCCGTGGACGACGTCGCCGAGGCCGCGATCCCGCTTTGTGCCGAGGGCCTGAGGGCTCTGGCCGAACATGGGCTTTGTCCGGATCCACAAGGGGCGGCGGATCGCATCTGGGCGCCCGAAAGCCTCGCTGCCTGTCTCGACGGCGTCGGCTTCGTTCAGGAGAACGGGCCGGAACGGCTTGATGTGAAGCGGGCCCTGTTCGCTGAACTGGACGCGCTGGCCCCCCCGGATGCGGTCATCGCCTCGTCTTCTTCGGCGATCCGCTGCTCGCTGTTCACGGAAGATCTGCCCGGCCGCGGGCGCTGCCTGATCGGCCATCCAGTCAACCCGCCACATCTGATCCCGCTGGTGGAGATTTCTGGGGCGCCCTGGACGGACACCGACGCTCTCGCACGCGCCCGGGAAACCTACGAAACGATCGGGCAGGTGCCGATCACCGTCCTCAAGGAGATCGAGGGCTTCATCCTCAACCGACTGCAGGGCGCGCTGTTGGCCGAGGCGTTCCGCCTAGCCTCGGAGGGCTACGTCACGCCGCAGGATCTCGACAAGACCGTCTCGGATGGACTCGGCCTGCGCTGGAGCTTCATGGGGCCATTCGAGACGATCGAGCTGAACGCCCCCGGCGGCATCGCCGATTACTGTGCGCGCTACACCGGCTTCTACAAGAGCCTCGCCGCCGACCCGGCCCCGCCCGCTGTCTACGAGGCGCCGGCCACCGAGGCGATCCTGGCGCAGTGGCGGGCGCCCGCGGATCTCCCCGCCCGTATGCGCCGCCGGGACGCCCGGCTCGCGGCCCTGCGGGCCCACAAGCTTTCACGGAAGGATTGAGCATGGCCCCCCAGCGGAAAGTCATCATCACCTGCGCGGTGACGGGCGCGATCCACACGCCCAGCATGTCGCCACACCTCCCGGTGACGCCGGAGGAGATCGCCGACGCCGCCATCGGTGCCGCCGAGGCCGGGGCGGCCATCGTCCACCTCCACGCTCGCAATCCCGAGACCGGTCAGCCCGATCAGTCGCCGGAGGCGTTCGCTAAGTTCCTGCCGGTGATCAAGCAGCGCTCGGGCTGCGTGGTGAACCTCACCACCGGCGGCGCGCCGACCATGTCGATCGAGGAGCGGGTGCGTCCGGCCGCGACCTTCCAGCCGGAGGTGGCGTCGCTCAACCTCGGATCGATGAATTTCGGCCTGTTCGGCATGCTCGACCGCTTCAAGGACCTGAAGCACCAATGGGAGCGCGACTATCTCGGCAACAAGGATATCATCTTCCGCAACTCGTTCGGCCAGATCGAGCATATTCTGACCACCTGCACACCGAACGGCACGAAGTTCGAGTTCGAGTGCTACGACACCGCGCACCTCTACAATCTTAAATACTTCTTTGACCGCGGATTGGTGAAGGCGCCGCTGTTCATCCAGACCGTGTTCGGCCTGCAAGGCGGCATCGGCGCCCATCCGGACGACGTGATGCACATGAAGCGCACCGCCGACCGTTTGTTCGGCGATCAGTACCAATGGTCGGTGCTGGGGGCCGGCCGCAACCAGATGAACATCGCCGCCATGGCCGCCGCGATGGGCGGCAACGTCCGCGTCGGCCTGGAGGACAGCCTGTGGGACGGCCCCGGCAAGCTCGCCGAGAACAACGCGGCGCAGGTACGCCGCGTCCGCTCCATCATCGAGGGGCTGGGCCTTGCGGTCGCCTCGCCCGACGAGGCGCGCGAGATGCTGGCGCTGAAGGGCGGGGATAAGGTCGCGTTCTGAGGAGCGTTCGGGCCGGGATGGATCTTTGATCCAACCGTGACCGGGGGGAGGGCGCTTGCGCGGCCTCCATGGCCGGCATACGTCACGGTGGGGGCTTGGGAGGTCGCCGTGAAGCGTAGCGCGCGTGACATCCGAAAGAGCTGTATCCGATCCGTCAGCCGTAAGCCGGACCCGGAAATTCGCGCGATCGAAGGGTTGAATCCCCCGCGGCTGGACGGCAGTCTTGCTATACAACCAGCAGTTCAGCTCAGCGAACTGATTGCGACACTCGCGCCGCTTCAGCCTGAGGAAATGTTGGACGCTATCCCCGACCTCATCACTGAGGCCGTCGTGCTTTGAGCGGTCTCGCGTGCCGGCGGCCTTTTTAACCCTCATCGTCATCGCGAGCGTAGCGAAGCGACCCAGTGGTGCGCGACGGTCTGTGATCGCGCGTTGCCCTAGGTTGCTTCGCTGCGCTCGCAATGACGGTGTGGGCCGATGGCGGTCTCCTCTTGGAAGTGGATGAGAAGCCGGTTCTGTCAGCAGCCTATCCTGGCTCACCAAAGACTTTGGCCACGGCCTCATCGCCCACGCCGGTGATCTCCAGGCGCTTCACCCGGCCCTGCTGGCCGGCAACGATCTGGACGGCGCCCACCGCAATCCTGAGAGAGCCGGCGATCAACCGCTCGAGCGCCGTATTGGCGGCGCCGTCGACAGGCGGGGCGGCCACCCGCACCTTGAGACACGGAGCGCCATCCGCATCGCGGATCCAGCCTTCCACGGCGTCGCGTCCGCCGCGCGGAGTTAGCCGGACGGTCAGCCGCAGCGGTTTGACCGCCGTCTCCGATGGAACTCGTGCCACCGCACACGCCTTCAGAAAATCTTGCCCGGGTTCAACCGGTTGTCCGGGTCGAGCGCGCGCTTGATCAGCCGCATGGCGCCAATCTCCTCCGGCGAGCGCGACAGGGACAGCTTGCCGCGCTTTTCCAGTCCGATCCCGTGCTCGGCAGACACGGAGCCGTTCAGCTCGGCGAGCGGCGCGTAGATCGCGGCGTCGATGGCCGCGTTGCCGGCGGTGTCGAGGCGGGTCGTGTTCCAGTGCAGGTTGTTGTCGCCAATATGGCCGTAGACGACG
>Ga0182230_1000087_pt1 | contig 13374 bp, 13 predicted proteins | sample G6R1MG_28_FD_128384 | JGI IMG/M metagenome (GOLD analysis project Ga0182230, IMG submission 128384) | Miscanthus phyllosphere microbial communities from Michigan, USA - G6R1_NF_07NOV2016_LD1 MG | ecosystem: Host-associated > Plants > Phyllosphere > Phylloplane/Leaf | place: USA: Michigan...
CAGGCCATCGGGCGCTCGCGCGGCGGCTTCACGAGCAAAATCCATTGCTTGGCCGATGGTCGTGGCCGACCGGTTGCGTTCGCCCTGACGCCCGGCAACGTGGCCGACATCAGCATGGCGCTGCCTCTGGTCCAGGCCTACCGCGCACTAACTTTAACCTTGGACCACCCTGTGGGGGCCGATCAGAAGTGCCTGACGGTCGGATGGTCTTCGAGCTTCATACGGACATGCACCTCTGTCGCGGCTCGATCCGACCGGGGCCGACCGACCTCGGTCGATGTCCCGGCCAGGGAACCATTATATATTAAGATAGTAATTTATAAAGTGAGTTCCGTGCGCCGCGAAGTGTCCGTCTTCGAACGGCCTGGTCTGACCGCACCGGCTAGGTGGTGCCGATAACGGTCGAAACGTTCTCAAGGCCCGGACGACGTTTCCGGCACGGGTCATCAGGACATTGGCGGAAGCTGCATTTCCTTCCGGATGGCCTTGTCGAAGGCATTCGCCGGCACGAACCGACGCAGCAAGCTGACCTGTCGCGCCTTCGGTCCCGCGGCGTAGCGGCGCTTGGGCGCTACCACGGTCGCCGCCTTCACGATCACCTTCGCCACGACCTCGGGCGCATCGGCGGTCTTCATGACCTCATTCAAGAATTTGCTGCGCCCTGCACGGTCCGCCGCATAGATGTCGAGGGACTTGTCGGGCTGGACCAGGTTCTGGTCGAAGGCGGTCCGCGTGAAGGCGGGCTCGACGAGCACGACGCGAATGCCCTGGCCGCGGATCTCGTGGTCGAGCGACTCCGAGTAGCCCTCGACCGCGTGCTTGCTGGCGCCGTACAGCGCCATGTAGGGAGCGGGAATGAGGCCCTGCACCGAGCTGACGTTGACGATGCGGCCACCCTTCTGAGCACGCATCAAAGGGAGGACCGCCTGGGTCGTCCGGATGACGCCGAACAGGTTCACGTCGAACATGGCCTGGGCCTGCGCGACGGAGGTCTCCTCGGCCGGCCCGCTGATGCCGAAGCCGGCGTTGTTCACCAGGAGGTCGACGCGGCCGGTCTCGCCGAAGACCGTCTCAACCATCTCGGCGACTGACGTCTCGTCGGTCACGTCGCATACGAGCATCCTGATCCCGCCGCCCGTATCCGGAACGGGCTTGCGGCTAGTCCCGAACACCCGATAGCCCGCGGCCTGCAAGGCCTTCGCGGCCGAGAGGCCGATGCCGGAGGCGGCCCCGGTGACGATTGCGGTCTTTTTGCTTCCCTGGACCATGATGCCCTCCCGTTGACGCGAGTTGCCGACCGCGACCCGCTCCAATAGATTATGTACGTAATCTTTTCGGACAAGCCCTGACAAATATTTTTGTCGTGGCGCCGTCACTTTCGATGGCAGGGCCCGGACGAAGTCCCCACCAGCGGAACGTCGTCGTCGTCCCCCCCCGCTTCAGACGGCCGAGGTTTCACCTCGGCGAGGGAAGGCGAGGGCGAACAGGAGTGCTGTCAGCCCAAGAGCCCGAATGGCCATCACGACCGGATCGCCGACACGAGGGTGATCGACGCCCCCGGCCATGGAGGCGGCCAGGAACAGAGCCGCGTAGGCGACGTAGCCTTGCACCCAGAGCAGGATCGAACCCTTCGACGGCTCGATGCCCACCACGTACCTGGATCAGGTCGCGTGGCCGAAGCGCTCGAAGTTCGAGACCTCGAACCCCGGCACCGCGAACTTCATCACGGCCGCGCCCGGTGGGATGGTCGTTGGCCGCCGCCGCAGGGCGCATTCAACGAACCCTTTCCAGGCGAACATTGCGGACATCGATGGTGTCTCCGTCGCTCAGGGCGAAAGGCGACCCGCGACCGCCCCCACGGGGTGCACGGGATTTGATGGAGCCGCGCCGGATTCGCCGGCAGGGGTGTCCGGGAACATGCGGCCTGACGCGAAAGACGCGCCGTTGACCAGGCCCATGACGCCGAACCCGGCGGCGACGGCGAGAAACGTGCCGGTCAGTCCGAACCCGAGCGCAATGGCCATCCAGGCTCCGCCCAGCGCCACCGCCATCCGAAGCAGGCTGGCGGCGAGCGGCCAGCCGACGCGGCCGGCACCCTGGGCCGCGAAGTAGAGCGCCAGTCCGAACCCGAAAAACCCGTAGAAGGGGCCGGCCAGGCGTAGATAGAGGGCGCCCGTGGCCAGCATCGCCGGATCGTCGCCGAACAGCCCGAGCCAAGCCGTTGGATGCAAGGCTGCCGCAAGTCCGATGGCTTCCGTCAGGACACCGGCCACGACGGCGCCGGTCAACGCGGCCCGCCACGCGCGGGCATGGGCTCCCGCCCCGAGCGCCGTGCCGACCAGGGCGGCGATGGGAGAGCCGAGACCGAACACGAGGGGGACCAGGAGGTACTCCAGCCGTGCACCGGTTCCGTATCCGGCCACTGCCGCCGGGCCCGCGGTCCCGACGAAGCCGGTCGCGGCGATGACGGTGAGGTTGGAGGTCATGCTGGCGATGCCAGACAGCACGCCGATCCGAAGGATCTCGCGGGATGGCGCCCAGGCCAGCCTCGGCAGTCTCGGGCTCGGCCGCAGCACGCCGCGGCCGGACCACAGGTAGACCACGAAGACCACTGTGCCGATGGCGTAATAGGCCGCGAACGCGACGCCTCCACCCGCGACCCCGAGTTCGGGGAACGGTCCCCAGCCGAAGATCAGCGCAGGCGAGAGCGGAATCAGCACGACGGCCCCGGCGCAACTGACGATGGCCGGGAGCGCCATGTTGCCGGTGCCGCGGATCACCGCCGACAATGCGTTGAAGAGCCAGATCAGGACCGCACCGCCGAAGACGACCTGCGCATAGGCGGTCGCGGCCGCCAGGGAGCCGCCGGTGCCGCCCATCAGGGCGTAGAGGGCCGGCCCCAATGGCAAGGCGAGGAGGCTCGTCGCGATCCCGAGCCCCAGGGCGAGGACCGATGCATGCCAGGCCAACTCCCCGGCATCCGCCTGGCGCCCGGCACCGAGGGTGCGCGAGACCGCGGACTGGATGCCGCCGCCCATGCCGCCGGCGGACAGCATTTGGACGAGCATCACCACCGGAAAGACGAGGGCTATGCCCGCCAGGGCGTCGGTGCCGAGCGACGCCACGTAATACGTCTCGATCAGGCCGATGGAGGTCTGCACCATCATCACGAGGATATTCGGCACCGCCATCCGGGCCAGGGTCGGCATCAGGGGGGCTTCGAGCAGGCGACGCGTGCGGATGTCCATGGCGGGGCGCTCCCGGTCGCCGGCGGTGTCGGTATCAGCCACGTCCGGCATCAGGGTCCCTCCGGATCGTCATCTCCCGCGCGGGATGCCATGGAACGGGCATCCCGCACGGGCTTGCAGGCCTACCGGCCGGCGACCTGGCCGAGGCCGACGGAGCGGAGGTGGAAGCTCGGCGACCCGCTGCCGTCCTTCCCCGAGGCGGACAGAAGTCCGAGCTGACCTTCGGCAACCCAGACCCTGTCGCCCGCGACCGTCACGCTCGTCGGACCCGCGAACTGTCCAACGGGGTCGACCTTCGCGGCGTCACCCGATACCGTGACCCGGCTCAGGGCACCGCTGCCCTCGACCATCAGTAAGCCGTCCCCGAACGCCCGAAGCCCGTCCGGGAACTTCAGGGCGCGCGTCGTCTCAAGCTTAGTGACCTGACCGGCGGCCCCGTCCTTCACGTCGATGCGAAACAACTCGCCGCCTATGAAGGTGTTGACGTACAGATTGCCGTCCGGCCCGAACGCGATGCCGTCGAGTCCCTTGGCAAGCACCGGATTTTCGACGAAGACCTCGAATTCCTTGGCGTCCGGCCCCAGCCTCAGAACCTGCGGGGCGAATGTATCGGTGACGTAGAGCGAGCCCCCGTCATCCAGGGCGAAATCATTCGCGAGCGATCTCAGACCCGGAAGCCGGACGCTCCGCCGTAGCGCGCCGGTCGCGAGGTCGAATGCCTTGACCCAGGCGCCTTCCGTGCTCGTCGGCCCCTTCGCACCGAGGGCGGTGGCGTCGTTCGAGGCCACCCACAGCGTGCCGCGCTTCTCGTCCGCCAGGACGCCGAAGGTCGACCGCGTGCCGTGATCGCCCGGCTTCAGGAATGCGGTCACGACCGCGCCGTCGCTCGCGACCCTCAGCACGCCGCCATCCGCGATGCTGCTCACGAACAGCGTGCCATCGTGGGTCGAGCCCACGTTCTCGGGAAAGCGGCTCGTGTCAGGCAGGCGTATCGCGGGAGTTCCGTCGGATGCCATCGCAGGCAAGCTCAGCCCGGCGAGGACGACCGTCAGCACCGACATCCTGGTCACCCGCCGCAGTGGTTCGATGCGCGTCATGGAAGGACCTTTCGACTTTCTTCGCCTGGGGCGGGGCGAACGTTCGGGTCGCCCCGGACAGGCACCCGAAGATCACCGGAAGCCCGACACCCGGCCGGGAGATGCGCCGGGACCGAGGTCGTCGACGGAGACATCCGGCGCTCCGGCCGTGAGTACCGACGGCGGTCCAGCCGGAGTGGAGGGAACGAGGTCGCGCGTTGATTGCGCCCGGGACCTGAAGCGGTCCCTGACCTCAAGAGATCCTGAACCAGTCGGAGATGTCCCATGTCCGGTCCGCATCCGGCGTCGGGTCGCCTTCGAGGGCGTTTCCCGGGGTGCAGACCGCATCGGACTTTGACTGGGACCGGGGCTCATCGCCCGCGTCGCCCCGGGTTTTGGCTGCCTCTACGCCGATATCTCGAACACCGCTGCTCATCGCCGTCAAACCCCTATCAACCGGCCTGGCGAGTCTGCCGCCCCGTCGAACGCCCAACCCCTAAAAAATTACGTACGACATCTATTGTGGGTGTGCAAGCGGTTCCCTGTGCGCAGCGGCACAACCTCGGCCGCGTCAGAAAGCGGTCGTGGACGCGTTGCCCACGCCAGGCGGCACACGTTTGAGGACGATGCTGGCATTGACCCCACCGAAGCCGAAGCCGTTCGAGAGGGCATGCTCAATGGAGGCGTGCCGGGCCGTCGGGCCGATGAGGTCCAGTCCGGCCGAGGCCTCGTCGGGATCGGTGAGGTTCAAGGTCGGGGGCAGGACGCCGCTGCGAAGCGCCATCACCGTGATGATCGCCTCCAGGGCACCCGCGGCGCCGAGGAGGTGCCCCGTCGCGGACTTGGTCGACGAGATCGCCGGACCGCTCCCGCCGAAGACCGACCTCAGCGCCGCAAGCTCACCCGCGTCCCCGACCGGTGTCGCCGTCGCGTGCGCGTTCACGTAGCCGATGGAGGCGGGTTCGAGCCCCGCCATCGCCAGGGCGGTGGTGATGGCCTGACGGGCTCCGCTGCCGTCCGGAGGACCGGCGGTGAGGTGGTAGGCATCCGCGCTGGTGCCGTAGCCCACCAATTCGGCAAGCGGAACGGCGCCGCGGGCGCGGGCATGAGCCAGCGTTTCCAGCACGAGGATGCCGGCCCCTTCGCCCATGACGAAGCCGTCGCGGCTTCGGTCGAACGGTCGGGAGGCGGCGGCAGGCGTGTCGTTGAAGCCGGTCGAGAGGCTGCGCGCCGCGGCGAACCCTCCGAGGGCGACGCGGGTGACGCAGGCTTCGGCGCCGCCACAGACGACGACGTCGGCCTCGCCGGCGCGGATGAGGCGCATGGCGTCGCCGATGGCCTGGACGCTCGCCGCGCAGGCGGTGACCGGCGCGCCGAGCGGCCCCTTGAAGCCATAGCGGATAGAGACGTGTCCGGCGGCGAGATTGACCAGGAAGGCCGGGACCGTGAACGGAGAGAGGCGGTGGGCACCGCGGGCGCCTACGGTTTCCACGGCGTCGGTGATGGTCTGGAAGCCGCCGATACCGGAGGCCACGACGGTCGCGGTCCGTACGCGCTCCACCTCGCTGGAGGGCTTCCAGCCCGATTGCCTGAGGGCCTGATCCGCGGCGACCAGGGTGAACTGGATGAAGCGGTCCATCTTCCGCCGGTCCTTGACCGCGATCAGCGCGTCGGGATCGAAACCGTCGCCATCCTCGCCCTTCGCGGGGACGATCCCCGCCACCTTCGCGTCGATGTCCGGGACGATGTCATCCGGCAGCCGCCTCAGGCCTGACTCGGAGGTGATCAGGCGTCGCCACATCCCCTCGACGCTGCACCCGAGGGGCGAGACGACGCCCATCCCGGTGATCACGATGGGTTCGCGCATCGGCATGATCCTGTGTGTCGAGCGGGTGCTGCGAGGTGGCGTGGGGATGCTCCGTCCCCCGCGCCCGTTCGCGGAGGTCAGGTCGGGATGGAGGCCTGAGCCGCCTGGAGCAGTTCCGTCGCCAACGCCTCGTCGTCGACCGCCCTGGCGAGGACCACGGCCCCGACGAGGGTCGACACCGTCGCCAGGGAGCGCTGGCGACGGCGCTCCTTCGATGCCTTCGGTGTCAGGGCGGCGACGATGCTCGCGAGGCGCTCGACGCCTTTCGTGAACCGGCCCCGGACTTCGCTGCCCGACGTTTCCCGAGAGACGTCGTTGGCGAGGGCCGCGAGCGGGCATCCCTTCCCCGGCGCCCGGACATGGCCGAGGGAGAGGTAGTTCGCGACGACCGTGTCTGTATTTCCCCGGTATTCCTCGGCAAGCGCCGCGTCGAACGCCTCGGCCGCCAGGGCGTCCTTGTTGGCGAACTGACCATAGAAGCCGCCATGGGTCAGGCCAGCGGCGGCCATGATGTCCACCACCCCGACGCCATGGAGGCCGCGCTCCCGGAACAGGGCGGCTGCGACCTCAACCACACGCTGACGATTGATCCTGGCCTGTTCCTGCGAAACCCTTGGCATTGCCTGATCCTTCAACGTTCTCGACTATGATATAGATGCATTATGTCATCTAAATAAGAGCCGCTCCTATCGCCGTCCATGCGGGAACGATCCGCGGGGACAATCGACCGGCCTGCGCAGGGGGGCGGAGCGCAGGCCGGTCGTCGTACCGTGCGCCCGGGTCCAGGGCGCACGATCCTCGAATGCCCCGGTATCGGGACATTAACTCGTACGGTCCGATCTCAGGACCTGGATTGCACCGGCATCGCGTGGTCACCGGACGCGGCTTCCTTACCGCGCGGTTCCCGCCCGACCCTGAACCACAGGGCGTAGAGGGCGGGCAGGAACAGCAGGGTCAGCAGGGTGCCGACGCCGACGCCGCCGATGAGCACGTAGGCCAGCGCCCCCCAGAACACCGAGTGGGTGAGGGGAATGAAGGCGAGCATGGCGGCCACCGCGGTGAGGATCACGGGCCGCGCGCGGCGCACGGTGGATTCCACGATGGCGTCGTAATCCTTCAGGCCCGCCGCCTGGTCGTGGTGGATCTCGTCCACCAGGATCAGGGTGTTGCGCATCAGGATGCCCGACAGGGCGATCAGTCCCAGGATCGCGTTGAAGCCGAAGGGCTGCTGGAAGATCAGCAGGGTCGGCACCGCACCGACCAGACCCAGCGGCGCGGTGGCGAACACCATGAACATGGTCGCGAAGGAGCGCACCTGCAGCATGATCACGGTCAGCGTCACGATCAGCATGATCGGGAACACCGCGACGAGGGCCGTCATCGCCTTCGCGCTCTCCTCCACCGACCCGGCCGTATCGATGCGGTAGCCCGGCGGGAGCTTGGCCTTGATCGGATCGAGGAGGGGGAAGACTTGGGCGTGGATGTCGGGCGGCTGCAGGCCGTCGAGCACGTCGCCCTGCACGCGGATGTAGGTCTCGCGGTTGTAGCGCTTCAGGACCGCGTCCTCGCTCTGGCTCTCCAAACGCGCCACCTGCGAGACCGGCACTTGGCGCCCATCCTTGGTCGTCAGTGTCAGGTCGCCGATCTCGCCGAGCGAACGCCGCTCAGGGCCGGGGCTGCGCAGGACGACGTCGACGGAACGCAGGTTCTCGCGCACCTGGGTGGCGGGCGTACCGTTGAGGTAGCTCTGCAGCTGCTGGGCGGCCTCCTTGGGGGTCAGGCCGATCAGGCGCAGTCGCTCCTGGTCGAAGGCGAGGCGCAGGGTCGGCGTCCTGTTGCCCCAGTCGAGGTGGACCATCCGCATGTTGGGATTGCCCGCCATCACCCCTCGGACCTCCTCGGCGATGCCGCGGATGACGTCGAGTTCGGGGCCCACCACCCGGAAGGCGACCGGAAAGCGAACCGGCGGTCCGAACACGATCTGAAGCACCCGCACCCGGGCCTCGGGGAAGCGGCCCTCGTCGACGAGCTTGCGAACCTTGATCCGAAGCGCGTCGCGGGCGTGGGCGTCGGCCGTCTGCACCACGATCTGCGCGAAGGCCGGATCGGGCAGTTCGGGATCGAAGGACAGCACGAAGCGCGGCATGCCTTGGCCGATATAGCTGGTGATTTCCTTGGCCTCGGGCAGGTCGCGCACGGCTGCCTCGATCCGCTTGACGCTTGCCTCCGTCGTCCCGAAGGCCGAGCCCGTCGGCAGGGTCACCTCGACGATGAGCTCGGGCCGCTCGGAGTTCGGGAAGAACTGCTGCTCGACCTTACCCATGCCGACCACGGCGAGCGCGAACAGGCCCACGGTGATGCCGGCGGCGATCCACTTGTGGTCGACGGACATCCGCACGACGTGGCGCAGGCGCTGGTAGTTCTTCGTCGCGTAGATCGCCCCGTGTCCGCCCTCGACCTTCTTGATGTTGGGTAGCAGCTTGACGCCGAGATAGGGCGTGAAGGTCACCGCCACGATCCACGAGATGATGAGTGAGAAGGCCACCACCCAGAAGATGTTGCCGGCGTATTCGCCCGCCGTGGAGGCGGCGAAGCCCACCGGCAGGAAGCCCGCGATGGTGACGATGGTGCCGGTGAGCATCGGCGCGGCCGTGGAGCTCCAGGCATAGGTCGCCGCCTCGATGCGGTCGTAGCCCTCCTCCATGCGCACCACCATGATCTCGATGGCGATGATGGCGTCGTCGACGAGGAGCCCCAGCGAGATGATGAGGGCGCCCAGCGTGATGCGGTCGAAGTCGCGCCCCGTGAGCATCATCACCACGAACACCGCCGAGAGGGTGAGCGGCACGGCCAGGGCCACGACGATGCCGACCCGGAATCCGAGGGCCACCAGGGACACGAAGATCACCACGCCCAGCGCCGTGAAGAACTTGACCATGAACTCGTGGATGGCGTCGTCGATGACCTTGGCCTGATCGGTGATCTTGGTGAATTCGATGCCGGCCGGCGTCTCGTGGTGGATCGCCACCTCCTCGGCGTTGAGCGCCGCACCCAGGGTGAGGCCGTTGTAGCCGGGCTTCATCACGAGGCCGAGGATCAGGGCGGCCTCGCCGTCGTTGCGGATCTCGAAGGTCTTGGGGTCCTCGTAGCCGCGCTTCACCTCGGCGATGTCGCCGAGCTTGAGGCTGCGGTCGCCGGCCGCCACGGGCAGGTTGCGGATGGCGTCGATCCCGTCGATGGCGCCGTCCAAGCGCAGGTACACGCGCGGGCCCGCCGCCTCGACGAAGCCGGCCGGGGTCACGTCGTTCTGGTTGGCCAGCGCGGCGAGGAGCTGCTGGCCTGAGATGCCGAGCGTCGCGAGCCGCTGGTAGGAGATCTCGACGAAGATCTTCTGAGCCTGCTCGCCCAGGATGTTGATCTTCTCGACTCCCGTCACCCGAAGGAGGCGCTGGCGCAGGTCCTCGGCGCGCAGGACCAGCTGGCGGTGCGGCATGCCCTTGGCCTGGAGCGCATAGAGCGAGAAGTAGACGTCCGAGAACTCGTCGTTGAACAGCGGCCCCATCACCCCGCGCGGCAGGCTGGAGGCCTGGTCGGAGAGCTTCTTGCGGGTCTGGTAGAACTCCGACGGCAGCCTGGCCGGCGGCATGCTGTCCTTGAAGAACACCTTCATGAGTAGCAGGCCGGGGCGCACGGTGGTCTCGGCGCGGTCGTAGTAGAAGAGTTCCTGCAGGCGCTTCTCCAGGGGGTCGGCGACCTGGCGCTGCATCTCGTCCGTCGTGGCCCCAGGCCAGGCGGCCGAGACGACCATCGTCTTAACCGCGAAGCTCGGGTCCTCGCCGCGGCCGAGCTTCTCGAAGGCAAAGAAGCCGGCGCCGATGAGCGTGATCAGCAGGAACAGTGTGACGGCCCGCTCGCGGACGGCGAGCGCCGAGAGGTTGAAGCCGCTCATCGTACCACCCCGGTCATGCTGGCGGGCGCTTGGCGGACCTTCTGGTCGGCCTTGAGGAGATGGGCGCCGAGCGCCACGATCCGGTCGCCGGGGTTCAGGCCGGCGACGACGTCGGCGCGCTCCTCGCCCATGCGGGAGACCTTCACGGCCTGCGGCTTCACGGTCCCGCTGGCGACGTCGTAGCGCCAGACCGCGGGGCCGCGCCCCTGGTCGAACAAGGCGCTCAGCGGAACCTCGACGGTTGCGGCGCGGGCCGCCCCACGGTCCCTGAGTTGCAGGGTCACGGTGGCGCCGAGCGGCGCGTCCTCACCGCCCCCCGCGAGGATGAAGCGCCCCCGGTAGGTCCGCGTTGCCTGGTCGGCGATGGCCGACAACTCGCGCAGTCGAGCCGGGTAGATCGCCTCGCCCTCGGCGTAGAGCGTCGCCGTGGCCTCGCCCTTGGCGAGGTTCCGGTTGGCTTCGGGCAGGAAGATTTCCGCCTCGCGCGCGCCGTCGCGAGCGAGCTTCACCACGGTCTGGCCGGCGGCGACCACCTCCCCGGGATAGGAAGGGACGTCCATGACCACGCCGTCGGCATCGGCCTTCAGCTCGGAATAGCCGGCCTGGTTCTCGATCTGGCTTGCCTGCGCCTCGGCATTGGCGAACTGGGCGATGGCGGAGTCGGCCGCGCCCTTGTTCTGGTCGTAGGTCTGCTTGGAGGTCCAGCCATCGGAGACGAGCTTGCGGCTACGCTCCTCGTCGGCTCTGGCCTTGATCATCTGGGCGCGGGCCGACTCGACGGAGGAGCGGGCGGCGTTGAGCGCCAGGGTGAAGTCGGTCCGGTCGAGGCGCATCAGGGGCTGGCCGAGCTTGACGTGGTCGCCCGGATCGACGAGCCGCTCGAAGATCTTGCCGCCGACCCGGAAGCCGAGGTTGCTCTCGGTGCGCGCCCGGATGACGCCCGTGTAGCGCGAGACGCCGCCGACGCCCGGAGCGACCTCGGCGATCTGAACCAACGGCGGCTCCGGCGCCACGGCCGTCTCGGATTGTGAGCAGGCGGAAAGGGCCAAGGCGGTTAAACCGATCACCACTCTCGTATCCATAGCCCGTGCCCCTACCGCAGATCGGCCGTTTGATATTACGATCATCATCTATTATGATCTCAATCTATCGTCAATGGCCTCCGTGCTTGCCTGGCGGGAATTCGACCGGGATGCGGTTTCGGACCTCGAACGGGCAAGCCAGCGAAGCCCCGGGCGATAAAATGTCCTCGAAACGCAGGGTGTTGCCGATGTCAGTGCCAGTGTCCCGACCGTCGCGACGTGCGGTCGTCATGTCCTCCCTGGTCGGGGGACGTCGGGCCTGCTTGCCCCTGGTAGGCCAGTCGAGAGCGTGCAAGCCTCGGAGCGGAGGCTCGACGGCCCGAGTCTCCCACCGCCCGACAGCAAGGTCACGGTCGAGCGACGCGGCGAGGTCTGCCTGATCGGCCTGAACAGGCCCCACGTTCACAACCGGGTCGATCCCGAGGCGTTCGGCGCCTTGGCGCGGGCCTACGCGGCGTACGATGCCGACGACGGACTTCGCGCCGCGGTGCTGTTCGGGCACGGCGAGAGCTTCTCACGCGGGATCGACGTCGACGCCTTCACCGAGGTGCTCAGGACCGGAAAGGCCCGGGCACCCGATGCCGATGGGATCGACCCTCTGGGACGACGCGCACCCCTTAGCAAACCGCTTGTCGCGGTCGTGCATGGGGACACCTGGAACATGGGCCACGAGCTGTTCCTGGTCGCCGGCATCCGCGTCGCGTCGGCCGACACGCGCTTTGCCCAGGACGAGAACACGCACAGATGCTTTCCGGGGGGAGGCTCCACGGTACGGTTCCCGCGCGAGGCCGGTTGGGGCAATGCTATGTGTAACATGCTCACCGGCGACCACTGGGGGGCCGAGGAGGCGCGACGCATGGGACTGGTGCAGGAGATCGCCCCGGACCCACGCGCCGCCCTGGACCTCGGGCTGGACAAGGCGGCCAGGATCGCCCGCTGCGGTCCGCTGGGGATCAAGGCGACCTTGGCCTCGGCCCACGTCACGGTCGGCCAGGCGGAGGGCGCGGCTTTCTCCAACCTCGCCCAGCAGTACCGCGCCCTCTACGGAACCAAGAATTTCCTCGAAGGGTGGAAGGCCGAGGCCGAGTGGCAGACGCCGCTGTTCAAGGGGCGATGATCGCTTACCCCGACATCGAGGGAACCGCTTCGCAGGACCACGCCCCGGAGAGGTCGCCGGGGCCGACGACGCGATGACCGTCGGAGCCCGCCTCCGCGTGGGCGCTCCCGGATTCCAGACCCAGGCGCACCATAACGTCCCACGGCAAACGATGCGCCGGGTCACGGTCGTGGGCGGAATGCCTCACCATCGGGATTTCGGCCTCGACGATGTGTGCCGGGCGGAGGACGATACACCGGAACTGTCGCGACCGCCCTTACGTCTCTGTATCGGAATCGCGCCATTTGCTTGCGACCTCAAACGATCCTCGAATGGTCCACCCTCGGCGCACGTGCGGATGCCTTGACATTATAAATTATATTAATAATCTATATACGTAGCATGTCCCGCCTAGCGGCCGACGGGCTATGACCGGGCGTCAGGAGACAAGGATGATCTACGGCTACATTGTGGAAAAGGCGATCCGCAAGAGCTTCGATGATGTCAACAACCATCGCTGGGATGATGCCGTGAAGGGCCTGACACCAGACGCGTACCACTGGGTTGCCGGAGATCATGCGCTGGGGGGCGAGCGACACGGAAAGTCATCGATCAAGCAGTGGTTCGAGCGAATGGGACGCGTGTTCCCGAATCTCCGCATCGACGTCGATCAGGTCGAAGTAAAGGGCTGGCCGTGGAATACCACAGTGTTCGCCAAGTGGCGCGCCAAGGCCAGTCTTCTTGATGGTCAAAGCTCTTACGTGAACAAGGGCGTTCATGTTTTCGGTTTGCGGTGGGGCAAGGTCGTTTCGATTGAGGAATATTTCGGTTCGCAGGCCGCGGAACGAGGACTTGCCATCCAAGCTCGGGCCGGCCTCGAAGAAGCTGCCGCTAATCCGATCGTTAGCTAAAGCCGACTCCCTCCAGAATAAGAACATCCGCATTGGCACTGAAAGCCGTGTTCGCTTGTCATCCGAAGCCGAAGTCGCTGAACGGCTCACGAATGACCGCTTCGGAGAAGCAGCGACGGCGGTTCGGGTGGCCGGGTCGGGTCGG
>Ga0182230_1000088_pt1 | contig 13337 bp, 10 predicted proteins | sample G6R1MG_28_FD_128384 | JGI IMG/M metagenome (GOLD analysis project Ga0182230, IMG submission 128384) | Miscanthus phyllosphere microbial communities from Michigan, USA - G6R1_NF_07NOV2016_LD1 MG | ecosystem: Host-associated > Plants > Phyllosphere > Phylloplane/Leaf | place: USA: Michigan...
CAGCATGAGGGCCGCGAGCAGCCCAGAGACCAGCACGCCGAGGGCCATGGAGGAGGCGGCGAGCCGCCGGGCGAGAGCCCGGTCGCCCGCGCCCAGCGCCCGCCCCACCTGGGCGCCGGCCGCGATCATCAGGCCGATGTTCACGGCGGTGGCGAAGAACTGCACCACTGAGGCGAGGCCCACCGCCGCAGTCAGGGCCGGATCCCCCAGGCGCGAGACGTAGAGCAGGGACATCAGGTCCACGACGAAGATCGCCATCAGCCCCACCGAGCCGGTGGCGCTCATGACGAGGACGTGGCGCATGATCGAGCCGGCGACGAAGCGCCCCTGCTCCGAATGGCCCGCGCCAGGGGGCACGGGCAGTCCGTCAGCCATCGCGCCTGCCGCCTTCCGTCTCAAGTTCAGGTTCGCCGAGGCCGTCGTCGTCGTGGCCGTCATCGTCGTGGCGGTCGTCCTGGGCTTCGTCCTGAACCTCGTCGGCGTCGTTTGGTTCGGCGACGGGCTTGGCGAGCACGCGCTCGGCCGCGTCCCGCCGGTCCTGACCGAGGAGATCGCGGGTCTGCGCGTTGAGGGCGCGGGCGGGGCGCACGGGCTGGGTCAGCGGCTCGGGCCGGACCTCGCCGGCCTCCGTGCCGCCCAGCCAGGTCGCGCCCTCCGGCAGGGCGCCGGCCTGCTGCAGCACGAGGCGGGCGATGTCGCGCTTGCGCACGTCCTCGGCCCGCGCGGCGGCGGCCTCGGCGGACAGGCCGAGCCCTTCGAGGGCCGCCCGGCCGAAGGCCAGCGCCGATTCGGCGGTCTCGCGGATCTGGAAATCCACGTCGCGGTTCATCAGCTCGACCGCGTGCAGCCGGTCGTAGGCGCGCACGAAGGTCCGCACCGCAACGAACTCCTCGTGGACGATATCCACGATCTTCAGCGCCGCCTCGCGGTCGTCCACGCAGATGCAGACGAGTTCGGCCTTGCCGATGCCGGCCGCGCGCAGCACGTCGAGGCGGGTGCCGTCGCCGTAATAGATGCGGAAGCCGAAGCGCGTCGCCGCGCGCAGCTGCGCCACGTCCTTGTCGATGACGGTGACGGGCACGCCCTCGGCGAGCAGCACCTGCGTCAGAATCTGCCCGAACCGGCCGAAGCCGATCACCAGCACCCGCGCGTCGGCGGCGCCCTCGGCGAGTTCGGTGGGGGATTCCTCCGCCGCCGCCTGCGCCTCCCGCGTGAGGCGGGCGTCGATCAGCCGGTCGAGGCCCTTGGCCATGATCGGCCCGACCAGCATGGTCAGCGCCGCGAGCGCCACGGCGAAGCGCGTCGCGGTGGGGCCGGTGAGGCCGAGATCGGCCGCCTGCGGCAGGAGCACGAAGGCGAATTCCCCGGCCGGCGCCAGCACCGCCGCGCCGCGCAGGGCGCTCAGCGTGTCCGAGCCGAACAGCCGGAACAGACCCGCGACGAGGGCGACCTTCACGAGGATCGCCGCGAAGGTCGCGCCGAACAGGGCGGGCCAGACGGTCTTCACGAGGCCGCCGTCGATGGACATGCCGACGCTCATGAAGAACAGGCCGAGCAGCATGCCGCGGAACGGCTCGATGTCCGCTTCGAGTTGGTGGCGGAAGTTCGACTCGGCGAGCAGGATGCCGGCGAGGAAGGCGCCCATGGCCATGGAGAGGCCGACCTTCTCCATCAGCATCGCCGTGCCGAGCACCACGAGGAGGGCGGCGGCGGTCATCACCTCGCGGGCGCCGCTCGCCGCGAGCAGGCGGAAGAACGGGTTCAGGCCGTAGCGCCCCACGAGCACGGCGGCGGCGATGGCCGCGAGCACCCGGCCGGTGGAAAGGGCCGCCTCGCCGAGCCACGGCCCGCCCGTCCCATGCCCGGCCGAGGCGGCCAGGGGCATCAGGGCGAGGATGCCGACGACGCTGAGATCCTGGAACAGCAGTACCGCGAAGGCCCGCGAGCCATAGGGGCTGCCGAGGTCGCCCCGCTCCTCCAGGAGTTGCAGCGCCACCGCCGTGGCGGAAAGAGCCAGCGCGATGCCCACCACCGCCGCCGCCCCGAGGGGCTGGCCGGCGAGGACGCCCGCGCCGCCGAGCACGAGGGAGCACAGCACGAGCTGCGCCGCGCCGAGGCCGAAGATGTCCCGCCGCATGGAGACGAGTTGCGACAGATGCAGTTCGAGCCCGACGATGAAGAGCAGCAGCACCACGCCGATCTCGGCGACGCTGGCGGCGGTCTCCGGCTCGGCGATGAGCGACAGGCCGGACGGCCCGATCAGCACGCCGGCCACGAGATAGCCCAGCACGGCGCTCTGCCCGAGCCAGCGGAACACCGGCACGCCGACGACGGCCGCGGCCAGGAAGGTCAGGACCGGGGGCAGAAAGCTCGCGTGTTCGCCGGGGCTCGCCATGCCGTTCCGCTCGGGCCTTCTCCGCGGTGAGTGTTCCGCTTACCCCGTGGGCGTCGCCGATGCGAGGGTGGCCGCGTGCCACGCGGCACGCGGGGGGTATCGGTCTGCGCGCGTCCCCCTCTCCCCGCCTGCGGGAAGAGGGGCCCTGTCGCCTACAACCCCACCGGCTCCGGGGGCACCACCCGCGGCTGCGGCTGGTCCTCCGCGCCGGTGCCGAGCGCGCATTGCACCATCACGCTGTCGGTCCACCGGCCGTACTTGTAGCCGACGAAGGGCAGGTAGCCGACGCGGCGGAAGCCGCAGGTCTCGTGCAGACGCAGCGACGCCTCGTTGGCGGCGTCGATGTAGCCGATCATCTGCCGGTAGCCCCCCGCCGCGCAGGCCTCGATCAGCGCGGGCAGCAGGCGACGGCCGATGCCCGCGTTCAGGTGGGCGTGATGCACGTAGATCGAGTGCTTCAGCGTGTAGCGATAGGCGGGGCGCTTGCGGAACGGGACGGCGTAGGCATAGCCCGCCACCTCCCCGTTCCGCTCGGCCACGAGATGCGGCAGGCGCTTCTTGCGCATGGTCTTGCGGCGGCGCTTCAGGTCGTCGGGCAGCAGGCGCTCCTCCTCGAAGTCGCCCGCATCCCCGACCCCCTTGGCGATGTGGTGCTCGTAGATCGCGATCATCGCCGCCACGTCCGCATCGGAGGACGGCCGGATCACGATCTCCGGGCAGGGCTCGCCCGGCCCCATCAGGCGCCCTCGCGCAGGACGTAGGTGTGGAAGCGGATGCGCCCGTCCGGATCGACCTCCCGGTAGACGCCCTGGATCTCGGCCTCGAAGCCGGGGAACAGGTTGGCGGAGGCCTCGAACATCTTGAAATAGTCGAGCATGGGCTTGGCCCGCTCGTCCAGGCGCTCGCCCGGCAGCACCGTGCCGATGCCCGGCGGGTAGACCAGCATCAGCGTCGTGGCGATCCGTCCCTCGGCCTCGGCGATGGGCACGTAATCGACCTTGTTGCGGGTCAGCATCTGCGCGGCCTTCTTCGGCGGCATCACCATCTCCGGCAGGTGCTCGGGCATGAACTGCTTGCGCTGGAGCGCGGAGGTGCCGTGCTCCCGGTGGAAGGTGTGGAAGTCGGCGCAGAGGTCGCGCAGGCGCACGCCCCGGTAGCGGTTCGGCCGGCGCTTCACGAATTCCGGCATGGCCTCCTCCAGCACCACGTTGTCGTCGTGCAGCCGCTTGAAGGCGACGAGCCCCGAGATCAGCGTGCCGGCCTTGGACGATTCGACGCCCGGGGTCAGCAGGAAGAGCAGCGAGTTCAGATCGTTCTTCTCGGCGACGATCCGGTTCTCACGCAGGTATTGCGCCACGATGGGCGCGGGCACGCCGTGCTCGGCATAGGCGCCGGTCTTCCGGTCGAAGCCGGGGGTCAGCACCGTCAGCTTGTTCGGGTCGGTGATGGCGTAGCCCGGCGCGACATGCGTGAAGCCGTGCCACGCGGCGCCGGGCGCCAGCTCCCAGAAGCGCGCATCGGAGGCGAGTTGGTCGGTCGGCACGCTCTCCCAGGTCTGCTCGCCGTCCGGTCCGTTCACCCGGTCGGGGACGAAGGGGTCGAAGAACCAGCGGCGGGCGGGGTCGGCCTCGTTCTCCTCGAACTCGCGGCGGATGGCGCGGACCTTCTTGCGCCACTCGATGCCGAGCCGGATCGTGTCGTCCCACAGGATCATGCCCGAGCGGCCCTTCATCATCTGCGCGCCGACATCGAGCGAGGCGAAGAGCGGGTAGAAGGGCGAGGTCGAGGCGTGGACGAGGAAGCTCTCGTTGAGCCGCTTGTGCTCCACCCGGCGGGTCTGGCCGCGGATGTGGCTGTCCTTGGTGTGGATCTGCGAGGCTTGGCTGAAGCTCGCGAGCTGCTTGTGGGTCGATTGCGTGGCGACGATCCCCGGCGAGGTCTCGTCGAGCCCGGTCAGCCCCATGGCGTAACGGCCCTGGAACAGCGGGTGGAACTTCATGAAGCCCGCCCAGGCCTCGTCGAACAGGATGTAGTCGCAGAGGTGGCCGATCTTCTGCACGATCATCCGCGCGTCGTAGATCGTGCCGTCGTAGGTGCATTGCTCGATTACCGCGACGCGGAACGGCCGCTCCCGGCGCCATGCCTCCCGGTCTGTGACCAGGGGGTTGGTGCGGATCTTCTCACGGATGCGCTGCTCGTCCAGCGCCTCGTGGCAGATCGGGCCGATCAGCCCGAAGGCGTTGCGGTCGGTCTCCAAAAAGATCGGGATGCCGCCGCCGAGGAACAGGGCGCCGTGATGGGCGGCCTTGTGGTTGTTGCGGTCGAACAGGACGAGGTCGTCCTCCGCCACCAGGGACGAGAGCACGATCTTGTTGGAGGCCGAGGTGCCGTTGAGGACGAAGTAGGTCTTCTCCGCCCCGAAGATCGCGGCGGCCTCCTTCTGCGCCCTGAGGGCCGGGCCCTCGTGGGTCAGCAGGTCGCCGAGGTCGAGGACCGAGTTGTCGAGGTCGTCGCGGAAAATCGCCTCGCCCAGATGCTCCACGAAGATGCGGCCGATGGGCGAGCGGTTGTAGAAGATGCCGCCGTTATGGCCGGGGCAGGTCCAGAGCTGGTTGCCCTTCTCGGCATAGTCGACCAGCGCGCCGAAGAAGGGGGTCTTCAGGGTCTCGGCATATTGCGTCACCCGGCTGACGAGGCCCCGCGCGATGAATTCCGGCGTCTCCTCCGCGAGGAAGATGTAGCCGTCGATGAAGTCCAGAAGCTCGACGGGGATGTCTTCCAGGCGCTTGCGGCGGACCATGATGACGATGGGCATTTCGAGCCCGCGTCGGCGCATCATGTCGATGAGCGCGGCGGCCTTGCCGTCGAGCCCACGCTTGCCCCAATCGACCACGAGGCAGCCCACCGCCGCGTCGGTCTGCACGGCGATGGCCGCGTCCTCGACGCGCCGGGCGCGCACCACCTCGAAGCCCCGCTGCTCGACCGCCGCCACGATCTGGTTGACGCGCGCGCCCTCAAGATCGTCCGGGTCGAAGGCCGGGGTGCACATCAGAACGGTAAAGCGGCGGTGGAAATCCATGCCGGGGCCCCTATTGGCGAAGAGTTCGCCCCGTGCCTTGTCGGACGCTCTGTGACCGTTCGATGACGAAACCGGTCCGACGCGGCGTTCAGCCCCTCCGAAGCCGCATCGGCGGGCGGCGGGAGCCATCGATGAACTCCAATCCCCCGGCGGCGCTGTACATGTGCAGGCGCGAGCCCGGCCAATCGGGGCCGGCGGCGAGCCGCGTCTCGACGCGCTGGGCATAGCCGTCCTCGTCGAGGCGCAGGATCCGCGCGAGGCCGAGCGCGGCGCCGTAGCCGCCCCGGCAATCCTGCACCGGGCGGATCAGCGCCCCGTCGCGCAGGACGATGGGCCCGGCGGGCCGCGCCGAGGCCACGTCGATCAGGACGGGGTTGCGGGGATGGGCGGTCCAGGGCCCCCGGAAGTCGGCCGCGTGCCAGAGATGCAGCGAATCGGAGAACGAGCCGCCCCCCTCGCGCACGGTGGCGAACAGCCACCAGCGCCCGCCATGCCGCACGAGCGTCGCGTCGCTCGCGACCACGCCCTCGACCAGCACCGCCTCGTGCACCCAGCCGCCGGGAAACTGCGTCGCCCGGTACAGGTCGATCGTCGCCGAGCGGCTCGATTCGGGGATCATCCAGACCTCGCCCCCCGCCTCGAACACGAAGGGGTAGGAGAGGTGCGTGTCGCGCTCCAGAACCGGCTCCGGCCGCCCGACCGGCCCGCGCAGGCCGAAGCGCACCGCCGAGATCACCCCCTTGGCGCGGCTGTAGTCGAACTCCTCCATGAAGAGCGTCACCGACCCGTTGCGGGCGATGGCGATGGGGTCGGCATAGAAGCGGCGCCCGTCGTCGGGCAGGTCGGTCCAGCCGCCGGGCGGGTGGCGGCGCAGGTCGATCAGGTCCGCCCCCTCTGTCCGGCGCCAGCCGACCCGCCAGCGCTCCCCGTGGAAGCACAGGCCGTAGAGCCGCCGGGCGATCCGCCGGCCGAGATTCTCCGCCGCCCGGCGCCGGACGGTCCACCCGTCGATGTCGAAGGCGCCCGCCGGGACGAGGGGCGCCAGCGCCCCCTCCGGCAGGTCGCCGGAGGCCCCCCCCGAAAGGGCCGCCTCGATGAGGGTGATGGTGCGGGCGAGGTAATCCTCGAAGGCGACGAGCATCACCGTCTGGGATTCGGCGCCGAGCCGTCCGGCGGCCACCGCCGCGCCCTGCCCGTCGCGCAGGGCCGCCACGGGGATGCGCCCCGTGAACAGCGAGGCGAGCAGCCCCGCCTCGCCCGGCACGCCATCGACGTCGAGGCGCCAGACCGCCCCGTCCTCGCCCGCCGGGCCGTCACCGCTGAGGTCGATGACGAGGTCGGGCGCGCCCGCCTCCGCCGCCGCGTAGGCCGCGAGCGCCCCGGCGGCGGCGGGGGTGGAGAGCCCCGGCCGGGGCAGGCCGTGGATCGTCGCCTCCAGGCGGAACAGCAATTCGGCATTGGCGGGCAGGGCGGGAGTCGTGCCCTCCACGGCCTCGACGCTGAGCCGGCAATCCTCCCGCCGGGCGAGACGTTCGAGCAAGCGCAGGTGCCAGCCGCGCAGGGCGGCCCGGTCGAGCCGCACGCGCACGGCGCGGGCCGGCCGTGCCGGGATCGCGGGACGCGGCCCCGCGACCAGGACATGCGGCATGGCGGCCGTCACCGACACGCGATGCGGCGGGACGCGCGGTCCGCCCATTTCTTTTGCACGTACCGGCGAGAAACCGGACGCCTACTCCCAATCATCGCAACCGGTCCCGGCCGCCTAGACTTGCGCACGCCAAGACCTTTTGCGGCCGCATCGGTCCTGTCCGATGACACTATTGTGTATTCTTTGGCCGCGGTCCACCCGACTCGGACGGCGCCGGGGGTGCAGACTGCCGGGATAATGGGGATACTGGTCCAGCCCGAAGACATTTCGGAAAGTTCGTCCAAGCACGGCGCGGCAGAACAGGCCGCGGCAAACCAGTAACAGGATGCGTCTGCGGCCTCGTTCCTGCCCGGTTCGCGAGCCATGACCGTTGACAGGATAGCCCTGCCCTCGCCACATCCATCCTATGAACGCCGAACCTACAACTCCCGCGTCCGGCCAGGCCGCCACCCAGGCGGCCAAGCCCCCGCTCGACATCCTCCTCTGCGCCCCGCGCGGTTTCTGCGCCGGCGTGGTGCGCGCCATCGACGTGGTCGAGCGTGCGCTCGCCATCCATGGCCCGCCCGTCTACGTCCGCCACGAGATCGTCCACAACAAGTATGTGGTCGAGAGCCTGAAGCGGAAGGGCGCCGTGTTCGTGCGCGAGCTCGACGAGGTGCCGGACGGGGACGCCCCGGTGATCTTCTCCGCCCACGGCGTCGCCAAGACGGTGCCGGCCAACGCCGATTCGCGCGGGCTGACCACCATCGACGCCACCTGCCCGCTGGTGACGAAGGTCCACCGCGAGGCGGAGATCCACCACAAGCGCGGGCGCCACGTGCTGCTCGTCGGCCATTCCGGACACCCGGAGGTGGTGGGCACGATGGGCCAGTTGCCCAAGGGCTCGATCACGCTCGTCGAGGACGTCGATCAGATCGAGGCCCTGACGCCGGTCGATCCCGACAACCTCGCCTGGGTGACGCAGACCACCCTCTCGGTGGACGACACCCGCCACGTGGTCGAGGCCCTGAAGCGGAAGTTCCCGACCATCACCGGGCCGCACAAGGACGACATCTGCTACGCCACGACCAACCGCCAGGAAGCGGTGAAGCACGTGGCGCCGCTGGTGGACGCGCTGATCGTCGTCGGCTCCTCGAACTCCTCGAACTCGCAGCGTCTGCGCGAGGTCGCCGAGCGCGTCGGCTGCCCGATCACTCGGCTCCTGAACCGGGCCGAGGAGATCGACTGGCCGGCCTTCGAGGGCATCACCAAGCTCGGCCTCACGGCCGGCGCCTCGGCCCCCGAGGTGCTGGTGGAAGAGATCATCGACGCCTTCGCCGCCCGCTACGACGTGACGGTGGATACGGTCTCGACGGTGGTCGAGGACATGGTGTTCCCCCTGCCGCGCGAATTGCGCAGCGAGGCTGCCGAGTAGGCGGCCTCCGGGCCGCCTCCGGCGGTCCTTTTCCATCCTCGCCCTCATCCTGAGGTGCCCGCGCTCCGCGGGCCTCGAAGGAGCGCTCCAGGATCCGCCGCGATCCCTGGAGCTCTCCTTCGAGGCCGCTTGCGCGGCGCCTCAGGATGAGGTGTGTGTCGGGAGACCCCGACTCCCTGACCGATCCCGAACCCGAGCGCACGACGTGGCCGTCTACACCGAGGTATCCGACGCGGCGCTCAGCGCGTTCCTGGGGGCCTACGACATCGGCACCCTGCTTTCCTGCAAGGGCATCGCCGAGGGGGTCGAGAACTCGAACTACTTCCTGCACACGACCGGCGGGTCGTTCATCCTCACCCTCTACGAGAAGCGGGTGCGGGAAGAGGACCTGCCGTTCTTCGTCGGGCTGATGGAGCATCTGGCGAGCCGGGGCCTCGCCTGCCCGCAGCCGGTGCGGGACCGGAGCGGCACCGCCCTCGGGCGCCTGTGCGGACGGCCCGCCGCCCTGGTCAGCTTCCTCGAAGGCGTCTCCCTGTCCTCGCCGGGGCCGGAGCATTGCCGCGAGGTCGGCGTGGCGCTCGCCCGCCTGCACGCGGCCGGCCGCGACTTCCCGATGGTGCGGGAGAACAGCCTGTCCGTCGCCTCCTGGCGCCCGCTCTTCGCGCAGGCCGGCGATCAGGCCGATTCCGTCTCCCCCGGCCTCGCCGCGCGCACCCGCGACGACCTCGCCGTGCTGGAAGCCGCCTGGCCGAAGGACCTGCCCCGCGGCGTGATCCATGCCGACCTGTTCACCGACAACGTGTTCTTCATTGGCGACGACCTGTCGGGACTGATCGACTTCTACTTCGCCTGCACCGACGCCTTCGCCTACGACCTCGCGGTCTGCCTGAACGCGTGGTGCTTCGATGCCCAAGGCCACTTCCACCGGGACATGGCGACCGCGATGATTGCCGGCTACGAATCCGAGCGTCCCCTTGAGCCGGAAGAGGTCGAGGCGCTGCCGATCCTGTGCCGGGGCGCGGCCCTGCGCTTCATGCTGACCCGTCTGGTGGATTGGCTGAACGTGCCGCCGGGCGCGCTGGTGAAGCCGAAGGACCCGCGCGAATACGACCGCCGGCTCACCTTCCACCGGCAGGCTACGAGCGCGGCCGATTACGGGCGCGCGGCATGAGCGAGGACGGCAAGGTCAAGATCTACACGGACGGTGCCTGCTCCGGGAATCCGGGGCCGGGGGGCTGGGGCGCGATCCTGATCTTCGGCGAGACCCGCAAGGAGATCTCCGGCGGGGAGGCGCACACCACCAACAACCGCATGGAACTGCTCGCGGCCATCGAGGCCCTTGAGGCGTTGAAGCGGCCCTGCCGGGTCGACCTGTTCACCGACTCCCAGTACCTGCGCCAGGGCGTGACCGCCTGGATCCACAATTGGAAGGCGCGCGGCTGGCGCACCGCCGACAAGAAGCCGGTGAAGAACGAGGACCTCTGGCGCCGGGTCGATGCCGCCCGCGAGCGCCACGAGGTCGAGTGGCACTGGGTGAAGGGCCACGCCAGCGACCCGCTGAACAACCGGGTCGACGCCCTGGCCGTGGCGGCCATGGCGCCGTTCAAGCGGCGGTAGGATCTCTCACGAAGGCCATCGCCGCGCGGTATGCAGCACGCGGAGAATGGTCACGGCGGCGTCCACCTGCTCGTAGACGAGGATGTAGCGGCGGTGGACCACGAGTTCGCGTGTGCCGTCGACACGGCCAAGCCGTCCGATGCCGGGATGGGCCACGAGAGTTCCTGCGCGCTCCGCGAAGAGGCCATCAAGGGCGATCGCCGCCTGGGGATCATCACCTTCGACGTGATCGTAGATGGCTTCTCTGTCCCGGAGCGCTTCAGGCGTCCAGAACAGATGCCTCATTCGGCGCCGCCGAGCCGTCGCCGCGTCGCCTCACGTTTCGCGGCGAAATGCGCCTCGACCTCGGCGCCGGGGATGAGCCGGCCGGCACGGGCCGAAGCCAGACCGTCCCGGACCTGATCGCGGAACCAGGCATCGTCCTCGGTAGCCCCGCGCTGGCGCTGAACATAATCCCGCATGAGATCCCGTAGGACCTGAGCGTCCGACCGGTCGTCCGCCGCCGTGGCACGGACGAACTCGTCCCTTAGGGTCTCATCGACCTCGAATGTGACGATGGCCTCGCCCACGGCATCCGCTCCCGGCTTCGAATCCCGTCATCATATCATGCTGGCCGGGGCTCGTGGAACGAAGCCTCAATCCGTCGTCCCGTCGATCCCGAGCCAGTGGCGACCGTCGCGGGCCAGCAGGTCGTCGGCCTCCTTCGGGCCGGCGCTGCCGGCGGCGTAGGGGGCCGGGTTCGCCTGCGGCCAGCCCTTGAGCAGCGGGTCCACCGCCGCCCAGCCCGCCTCGATGTTGTCGGCCCGCTGGAACAGCGTCGCGTCGCCGATCATGCAATCGTAGAGCAGGGTCTCGTAGCCCACGTTCGGCGTGTTCGCGAAGAAGTCGTCGTACTTGAACGCCGTGCGCACCCGGCCGATCCTCATCTCCGGGCCCGGCACCTTCACGTTGTATTCCGTGCTGATCCCATGATCCGGGTCGATGGTGATGCGCATCACCGTCGGGCGCAGATCGTCGGTCGGGGTGTCCTCGAACATCTTGAACGGCGCGGGCTTGAACAGCACCGCGATCTCCGTCCGCCGCCCGGTCATCCGCTTGCCGGTGCGGATGTAGAACGGCACCCCCGCCCACCGCCAGTTCTCGATGTGGAGCTTCAGGGCGATGTAGGTCTCGGTGGCCGAATCCTTGGCGACATGCGGCTCGTCCCGGTAGCCCGGCACCTGACGGCCCTCGCTGGTGCCCGCCGTATACTGACCCCGCACCGCGTCCTCCGGCGGGATCGGCTGCACGGCCTCGGCGAGCTTGGCCTTCTCCGTGCGCACCGCTTCCGCGTCGAACGAGTTCGGCGGCTCCATGCCGACCATGCAGAGCAACTGGAACATGTGGTTGGGCACCATGTCCCGCAGCGCGCCGGTCGGCTCGTAGAAGCCGCCGCGCTCTTCCACGCCCACCGTCTCGGCTGCCGTGATCTGCACGCTGTCGATGTATTCCCGCCGCCAGACCGGCTCCAGGAGCCCGTTGGCGAAACGGAACGCCATGATCGACTGCACCGTGTCCTTCCCCAGGAAGTGGTCGATCCGGTAGAACTGGCTCTCGTCACCCTGCTTGAGGATGCGGGCGTTGAGCTCCTGCGCCGAGGCGAGATCGGAGCCGAACGGCTTCTCGATCACCACCCGGCGGAAGCTGTCGCCCTCCTGCTTCAGCAGGCCCGCCTGCCCGAGGCCGTCGACGATGGTGCCGAAGAACCGCGCGGCGACGGCACAATAGAACACGGCGCTGCCCTTCACCTTCGCCTTCACGGCCTGGAAGGTCTCGGGCTTCTCGAAATCGCCCTTCAGGTAATGCAGCCGGTCGCGGATGAAGCCCCAGCTCTTCGCGTCGATGCTGGCGGCGTGGAACTCGGAGGACGGGTCCTTGCTGAACTCCTCCATCGTCTTCGTCAGGCCGTCGCGGAGGGACTGGTCGTCGCCGTCGCCATGGTCCACGCCGATGATCGAGAAGCCCTCCGGCAGCAGCCCCGCCCCCGCGAGGTTGTAGAGGGAGGGCATCAGCAGGCGCTTGGTCAGGTCGCCGCCCGCCCCGAAGATCACGAGGGTGCAGGGCGGCGCGGGCTTCGTCCCGCAGGCGGCCTTGTCCTTCAGGGGCGTGGTCTCGGGCATCGGCGATCCCTTTCGGTTGCGGCGCCGCAACAAAATCGGCGGGACAACCCTTCGTGCCGAAGGGCGTTCCTCACTCGTCGGGGCGCACCGCCTGCCCGCCGTAATCGATGGGCAGGCTCGGCCCCTTCAACTCTGAATCGCTCGGCAGGGCGCGGGCGTCCCAGCCGCCACCGAGGCCGCGGATCAGCGTCACGGCCGCCGTGTAGCGGTTCAGCAGCACCTGCAGGGCGGTGATCTCGTTGTTCACGAGGAGCCCCTGCGCCGTCACCACGGTGGTGAAGTTCTGCGTGCCGGCCCGGTACTCGTTGAGGGTGATCTCCACCGCCTTGCGGGAGGAGTCCACCGCCGCGTCCTGGGCGCGCTGCTGCTGGCGCAGGATGCGCTGGGCCGCCATCTGGGTCTCGACCTCGGCGAAGGCGGCGAGCACCACCTGCCGGTAATTGGCCACCGCCGCGTCGTAGCCGGCCTGGGCCGCGCGCACGGCCGCGATGCGGGCGCCGCCCTCGAACAGGGTCTCGCTGCCCGCCGCCGTCACCGCCCAGACCTGGTTGACCGGCGACAGGATGCCGTTGCTCGTCAGACCCGAGATGCCCCCCGAGGCCGAGATCGTCACGGTGGGGAAGAAGGCCGCCACCGCCACGCCGATCCGCTCGCTCTGCGCCTGCACGAGGCGCTCGGCCTGGGCGACGTCGGGGCGGCGCTCCAGCAGGTCGGCGGGGATGCCGGCGGGCACCTCCGGGGGAGTGCGCGGCAGGCTCGCGACGGCGACCGCCACCTCGGAGGGCGGGCGCCCGATCAGCGTGGCGATGGCGTTCACGAACTGCACGCGGGTGAGGCGCACCGCGATGGATTGCGCCTCGATCGTCTGCACCTGCGTCTGCGCGGTGATGACGTCCGAGCGCGCGGCGACGCCCGCCGCGTACTGGTTCTCGGTGATCTTCAGGGTCTTGCGGAAGTTCTCGATGTTCTCGTCGAGCACCTTCTGCAGGGCATCGGCGTAGCGTACCGAGAAGTAGTTCGCAGCG
>Ga0182230_1000089_pt1 | contig 13323 bp, 15 predicted proteins | sample G6R1MG_28_FD_128384 | JGI IMG/M metagenome (GOLD analysis project Ga0182230, IMG submission 128384) | Miscanthus phyllosphere microbial communities from Michigan, USA - G6R1_NF_07NOV2016_LD1 MG | ecosystem: Host-associated > Plants > Phyllosphere > Phylloplane/Leaf | place: USA: Michigan...
GCCTATGGCGGCCGCGGCCAGATCACCGACGTGCAGCAACCCCGTTACGGCCAGCAGATCGTGGATATCCTGCTGCCGTTCTGAGGCGCGTCAGTTCGGCTCCTCCGGCTCCGGCCCGCGGGTCACGTCGAGACCTGTGCCGGCACCAGCCGGAGGGCCGACCTTCACCGGTGTGCCGGTGCGGGCGGATTCGTAGATCGCCTCCATCAGTACCTGGTCCTGCAGCCCCTCCTCGCCGGGGGTGCGGGGGCGCAGGTTCTCCTGGATGCACCGGGAGAGATGGTCCATCTCAAGGGCGAACTGGTTCTTCGGGCTCAGAACCTTCTCGTCGCGGGCGCCGGACTTGCCGTCGCGGTGGGAGATGAACAGGCGCTGGCCCTCGTACGCGAAGGCGTTCTGCAGATCGACCGCGGCGTTGCCGGTGTGCAGCGTCAGGCTGCGCGCCTCGTAGACGCCGTAGCTCGACGTGCATTGCGCGATCACGCCGGACGGGAAGTGCATCGTGAAGCTCACCGTCTCCTCGACCTCGCGGAACTTCGGATCGTCGGGCGGCGAATGGATCTGGGCCTGGATCAGGTCCGGCTCCTCGCCGAGGACCGCCCGGGTGGTGTTGAGGCAGTAGAGCCCGATATCGGGCAGGGAGCCGCCGCCCGCGAGCGCCTTCTTGAGCCGCCACTGCTCCGGCAGCCCGGTTGTTTGACCGTTGAACGCCTGGATCATCCGCGGGCGCCCGAACTCGCCCGAGCGGGCGAGCTTGATCACCGCGCGGTTGTGCGGCTCGTACTGGCAGCGATAGGCAATCATCAGCTTGACGTTGGCCTGGTTACAGGCCGCGATCATGTCACGACACTCCTGCGACGCCACCGCCATCGGCTTCTCGCACAGCACCTGCTTGCCAGCTGCCGCCGCGGCCAGGACGTTCTCCCGGTGCACGCTGTTGGGCGTCACGATGTAAACCGCCTGGATTGCGGGATTGGCCTTGAGCCGATCCCACTCGTCGTAGCCGTAGACGGCATCATCCGGCAGGCCGTATTGCCGAGCTACGAGCCTGGCCTTGTCGGGGGTGCCCGACATCACCGCGGCGAGACGCGAACGCTTGGCTGCCCCGAACGCCGGAAGGATCTCGTCGAGGCTCAGACGCCCGAGGCCGACCACGCAGTAGCCGATGCGCTGACCCGGGGGCTGGGGCGCCGGGCTTGGCGCCGGCGGGCGATCGGCCGGACCTCGCCAGTTCGGAAACATCACGCGCCCGCCTTGGACCGCGCCGGTATCAGCCGGAACCGCGGGACCGGGCTGGGCCGCCTGGGCCGCGCCGCCGAGGCTGGCACCGGCCAAGGCGCCCCCGGCCGCCAAGAGATTGCGTCGTGAGAGTCGGATGTCGTCCGCCATGAGCCTCGCCGTTCCGCTAAATCCGGGTCACGGCGCCGAATCGCCACGCCGTCGGGCGAGCGTCCGATATCGCTCCTGTCCCCTCAGTGAACGCAGTCCAGCATCCGGTCGTTTCCACTAAGAAGCGCGGCGCGCAGACGCGTGACTTCGGCTTCGCGATCGGCGAGCCGGCGGACGATCGCTTCCGGCGTGTTTGCCGCCCGCGTCGCCTCGAAACCGATGCCGATCACGGTGGCGGTCCGCCAAGCCACGAAGGCCCGCCGGATCTCATTGCGAGAGGGTATGAACAGATCGAAGCAGTCCGGTAGCGTGGCCATGGGCGGGACACCGAGTTTCGCACCACCAAGCGAGACGTCGCGCACCACGCAATCGATTTCCGGCAGAAAGGCGGCGACCCGGACACGTCCGCCGAAACAGACGCGGCGGCGGGCGGTTTGACGACGCTCGGTCACGATCGCTGTCCTCAGGCTATAGGTCGCTTCGATCAATCGCTCGACAACCTCATTCGAGCCTAGATGGTGCTGTTAGGTCCACCTTAACCTTCGGTTTACCTTAATCCTGTGGTCAGGCTGGGGGCGGCGGATCCGGTGCCTCGACTTCGCCGCGACGCTGGAGCTGGAGGGCGACGAACCAGCACAGAGAGGCCCAGGCCGCACCGATGCACCAACCGGCCACCACGTCGCTCGGCCAGTGCACGCCGAGATAGATTCTGCTGAGCCCGACGAGCAGGGTGAGGCCAACACCAAGTCCGAGCACCAGAGCCTTCGCGCGCCGGTTGCGGTCGATCCGGGCGACCAGCGTCGCCAGGGTCAGGTAGGCAATCGCCGACATCGTGGCATGGCCGCTTGGGAAGCTCGCGGTGAACACCTCCATACCGTGGGGCACGAGATCCGGCCGCGGTCGTTGAAAGAAGAGCTTCAGCACCGTCGAAACCAGTTCGCCGCCGCCCACCGCGGCGAGTACGAACACGCCAATCCGACGCCTCCCGGACACCGCCAGGTAGGCCGCCACCGCGCAGGTCAGGAACAGCACTGTGAAGACGCTGCCGAGCCCGGTGATGTCGCGCATCGTCTCCTCGAGCCAGGGCGGCCCGATCGGGTCGGAGAGATCGGCCGGGTTGCGCAGGGCGAGCAGGATCTTGCGGTCGAGCGCGGCGGTCGAGCCCTCGCCGACCTCGTGAGCGAGATAGAAAAAGCCGTAGCCGAGGATGCTGACGCCCAGGAGGGCGACCAACGGACCGACTTCGTTCAACCGCAGGCGCAGCCAGACGGCCATTGCCCGCCCGGTGAGCGGATTGTGCTGCAAGCCACCCGGCGCCCTCATGGCGCTCTCTCCCCAGTCAGCGTGAGAACCATCAGGCATTCTCCCCGAAGGCCAGCGTAGCGACGGCCTCCCAGGGGCCGCCCAGATAGCGCCACAGCCGGGTAGCCGGCGCCGTGAAGTGGAACGGCGTGAACCCGGTGGCCAAATCGGCGTGGAGCGCACGCGCCTTGTCGGGGGCAACCTTGTTCTGCACCGTCACGTGGGGGCGCCAGCCCTGCTGATCCTGTGGGGTGAGGAAGGGCTCGAAGGTCTTGGCGAGCCGAGTCCGGAAGTTCGACAGCGAAGAGGAATCGAGGACGTAGGCGACACCCCGCCCTGTGAAGCGCAAGCCCGTGACGGCGACCTCCGGGGCCGGCACCGTACGGGCCAGGGTCGTCACGGCCTCGATCACGCCGCGCTCCCGATCCCCCGGCAGGTGGTGGAACAGGGTCGCGTGGGCCGGGATGAAGTTCAGGGCCTCGGGAAAGTGGCGCCGCCGCTCGCCATCGAAGCGCGCGAAAGTCGGATCGTCGAAAGCCAGGGTCAGGATCAGGGGGGCCGCGTCATGCATGCAAGGCGACATGGCGCCTGAACCCACTCAGGTCCAGTACAGCACCCGCGCAGCCGGCAGATCGCGGGCCAGGCAATCCGTGAGATGCGTGCGCATCGCCTGCATCAACGGCTTCGGGAAGACATGTTTTACCGTACCGAACTTGGTGCGCTTCTCGACGCGGTCAGCTTCGTCCAGGGGCAGGTCCGAGCCGGGATACCAGGCACGCAAGACCGTCTTCGAGATCGGCGTGAACCGATGGGTGATGAGCTCTGCGGTGAGGTCCAGATCGGGGATCCCGGCGAGCGCGTCGGCGGCGTCGCGGATCAGGCCGGCATAGGCGGCCTCCCAATTGGCAACCGGAATGATCGGCGCGATGGTCAGCCCCACCGGATATCCGGCCCGCGCCATCGCACCCATCGCGGAGAGACGCGCGTCGAGCGGATCCGTGCCGCCCTCGTAACGGGCGGCCGGCCGGGCGTTGACCGAGAAGCGGATGCGCGTGCGCCGGTTGTGCGGCAGGTCAAGGAGCGGCGCGACAGCAGCGAACTTCGTAGTGAAGCGCAGTTGCACAGGCGCGTCCCAGGCGCCGAAATGCCGGATCGCTGCCGAGAGGGAGCCGGTGAGGTGCTCGATCCCCAGCGGGTCGGTGTAGCAAGAGGCCTCGAAGGTCGTGCCTTCATGCGCACGCTCGACCGAAGCCGAGGTCACGGCGCCCTGGCCGGCATAGGCGGCAAGGTTGTCCAGGATCGCGTCGAGATTGGCATAGGCGCGGGTGACCGGAGGACCCTGGAGCGAACCGGCGAGGTAGCAATACTGGCAGTGGGCCGGGCATCCTTCCGCCAGGTCGAAGCGCCAGTCGGCCGAGGGTGGGATCGGCTGGAGCCTGAGCTTGGTCGGCGGCGCCACCGTGATGGCGAGGGTCGCCTTGGCGGCAATGTAGGCCCGGCGCGGATCGGCGTCGCGCAGGCCGGTCAAGCGGTTGGCCGAAAGCCGCTCCACAGGTAGCCCCATCGCCTCGGCGCGCGCCACCATGGCCCGCCCATGCGCGAAATCCAGCGCGGACGGGGTCACCAGAACCCGGCGGGGATGCCACAGCCGACCCGGACGGGGACGTTCCGAATCGGGGCGTTCGGTCGGCAGGGCGGGCATCAGGGCTGGGGACGACGACATGCTTGTCGAACGCAGGCCCTCCGCGTCGGGTCCGCCCCAAGCGTCCGGGTGCGGTGCGGCCGAAGCGCTCGCCGCCGTCGCGGGGCTGGTTGGGCTCAGGCGAGCGTCCGACGCCCGCAGCTCGGAGCCGTTCCCGATTGCAAGCGGATCCGGAACAGATCTAAAGCACCGCCATGGCTGCAGGCAGGGAGAGCGTACATGTCGGCCGCAACGGATGGCTGTTCCTCATCGGCGGCAGCAACCGCGTCATGGACCGCTACCGGGGCGGGCTGCGGCACTGGCTGCTCCTGCGCGGCTGGACGCGGCTGATCGAAGCCCGGGCGCGCCGCGCCGAAAGCCTCGGGATCCGCTGCCTGCACGTGATCGTGCCAGAGAAGCTGTCCGTCTACGACAACAAGGTCGAGGGGCTGCGCTACGCCCCGGCCAAGGCCTCGACCCGGCGCCTCGCCCGGCGCCTCGCCCGGCACCCGGCTTATCTCGATCTCCTCGCGCCCCTCCGCGCGGGTCGCGACGGCCCGACTCCGCTGTATCTGCGGACCGACACGCACTGGACCATCCAAGGCTGCCTCTTGGCCTATCGCGAGATCATGCGTGCCCTCGGGGCGATCCCGCCGGCCGATATCGGGTCGCGGCCACAGATCGTCTCAGAGGCGATCATGGATCTCGGCGAGAAGCTCCGGGAGCGGCCACGGGAGCAGCTGGATCGGCTCATGCTGCAGCGCGATGCGAAACGGGTCGAGGTCGGCCCGATGCTCGCCGCCTACGAGGCGCAGGGGCGTGACCGGGAGGCGCATGTCGGCGCCCATGTCGTTTACCGGAACGAGACGGACGGCGCTGATCCAAGGCGCCTCGTCCTATTCGGCGATTCCTGCGCGCATTTCGACCCGTTCTTGCTGACCGGGCTGCTGGCCGAGAGCTTTCGTGAGGTTCACTTCGTCTGGTCAGCGAGCCTGGACTGGCACTACATCGAGCGCGTGCGACCCGACATCCTGCTGTTCGAGCTCGCCGAGCGCTTCCTGGCCCGGCTCCCGAAGGACGATTTCGACGTGGCGGTGGCGGGCCAGCGCGGAACCGGCGGGCGCGTCGCGCAGATGAGAGCTGCTCCCGCTCAGTAGATCGCTGGATCCAGGCGCGCGAACTCGGTCACGCTCGCAGCCTGGTACTTGGCAAAGGATTCCGGCGCGCAAGCGATGCCGATCATCAGGAGGAGTAGCGTCGCCACGCAGGCCAGCGTCGCTGTCACGAGGTCCGCGTGCCGCCGGAGGGTGTGGATGATCAGGCACCCCAGGGTGAACAGGGCCGCCTCTGCGACGGGCACCAGCGCGAACGACATCTTCCAGCTCCATCCAGTCTCCCGCCGGGCCAAAGCCTTCGCGAGTACGCACCGGCAGGCGGGGGTCGCCTAGATGGCCGATTATGCTGCGCTGCAATAGAAGGAGCCGCGCAAACCAGCGTTGCACGCGGCTCTTGAGCGCAGCGCACCAGGGATTGATCGTCCCGCGCATAGCCCTTTCCCCGCGGCGCCGACCTCCCATCTGGCCTCAATCGCCATTTGCAACAGGATACGACCATGGGCCTCCTCGTCGACGGCGTCTGGCGCGACCAGTGGTACGACACCGCCTCGACCGGCGGTCGGTTCGAGCGGAAGGCTTCGTCCTTCCGCAACTGGGTGACTGCGGACGGCGCGCCGGGCCCCTCGGGGGAGGGCGGCTACAAAGCCGAGCCGGGGCGCTACCACCTCTATGTCTCACTGGCCTGCCCCTGGGCCCACCGCACCTTGATCGGTCGCGTTCTGAAAGGCCTGGAGGAGGCGATCACCGTCTCGGTGGTCGATCCGCATATGGGCTCAGAAGGATGGGTGTTCGGCGACACGCCGGGGGCGACGCCGGACCCGATCCATCAGGCGAGCCGCCTCTACGACGTCTACCGGGCAGCCGACCCGACCTATACCGGCCGAGTCACGGTGCCGGTTCTATGGGACCGGCACCGTAACACCATCGTGTCGAACGAATCCGCCGACATCCTGCGGATGCTGAACGGCGCCTTCGGCGGGACAGGGCCGGACCTCTACCCGGAGGACCTGCGCGCCGAGATCGATGCGATCAACGCGCGGGTCTACGACCGGGTGAACAACGGCGTCTACAAGGCCGGCTTCGCCACCGCGCAGGAGGCCTACGCGGCCGCGTTCGAGGCGCTGTTCGCCGAGCTCGACGCCCTGGAGGAACGCCTCGATCGCGGTCGCTATCTCTGCGGCGACAGGCTGACCGAAGCCGATATCCGGCTATTTACAACGCTGGTGCGGTTCGACGCAGTCTATGTCGGGCACTTCAAGTGCAACCGGCGCCGGATCGCCGATTATCCGAACCTGTCGAACTATCTGCGCGACCTCTATGCGCTTCCCGGCGTCGCCCCGACCGTGAACCTCACCCACATCAAGCGCCACTATTACGAGAGCCACCCGACCATCAATCCGACCGGGATCGTGCCGTTGGGACCGGATCTGGACTTCTCCGCTCCGAACGACAGGGCCCTCCGCTTCGGCTAGCGCTCGAGGTCCCGGACGAATAGGCGCGCCCGGCTCGACAGAAAGCCGCCCGGGCCTAGTTCGACGGCAAACGGAGGAGATCCGGCCCACCATGACCATACGCCTGCGCCTTGCGCTGCTCTGCACCCTTCTCAGCCTGCCGAGCGCGGCGCAGGCCCAGGCAGCGCTCAAGCTGGAGGGGACCTGCGAGAAATTGGTCGTCGATGGACGCGATCTCAGCGCCTCCTGCAGCAACGTGCTGGTCAACGCGGTGAGTCGCAACCGCACCAGCTTCGACTTCTCCGCGGCGGACGGCCAGGCGCTGAGCTTCAGCGGCAACGGTGCCCAGCAGGAGGCCACAGAGGAGACCGACCCGCTGCAGCCGATCAACCTCGTGATGGTCGGCAAGGATGGCGCCCCGACCCTGGCGATCGGAGCCTGTCGGTTCTCCACGCCGGAGCCGGGCCGCACCGCGATCACCTGCGAGGCGAGCACTTCGGACGGCCATGCCTATGCCGGGACTTTCGTCACCGCCGCGAAGGCTGCGGAGAAGGCAGTTCCTGGGACGCCGGCTCGCTGAGTTTGGGCTGGTCAGAGCCGGTCCGAAGCCCCATCTAAGGCGCTCCACGAAAAAAGTTCCGAAGCCAGGCCAATGCTGAATGACACCCTCGCCGGCGGCGCTGCCCCGGCCGGCGATACCGCTGCCCTGATCAAGGATACGACGACCGCAGGCTTCCGGCAGGATGTCATCGCCGAGTCGATGCATCGGCCTGTCCTGGTCGATTTCTGGGCGCCGTGGTGCGGCCCCTGCAAGCAGCTCACGCCGGTCCTGGAGAAGGTGGTCAGGGCGGCCAAGGGAGCGGTCGCCCTGGTCAAGATGAACATCGACGACCATCCCTCGATCGCCGGCCAGCTCGGCATCCAGTCGATCCCGGCCGTGATCGTGTTCCAGAAGGGTCAGCCCGTCGACGGCTTCATGGGCGCGGTGCCCGAGAGCCAGATCAAGGAGCTGATCGACCGTGTCGCCGGCCCCGCCCAGGATCCGGTCGCGCTGGCGCTCGCCGACGCCGCCGCCCTGATCGAGGAGGGCGACCTCGCGGGCGCCTCCGAGATCTATGCGGCTGTGCTGGAGCAGCAGCCCGACAACGTCACGGCGCTCGCCGGCCTCGCGAAGATGCAGCTCGACGCCGGCGAGATCGAGAACGCCAAACGTGTGCTGGCGATGGTCCCGGAGGCGAAGGCCGCCGATCCTGCGCTCGCCGGCATCCGCGCTGCCCTCGAACTCGCCGAGCAGGCGGCGTCGCTGGGCGATCTTGCGGGTTTCCAGCGGGAGATTGAAGCCAACCCGGACGCGCATCAGGCGCGGTTCGACCTCGCCCTGGGCCTCGCCGCCGCGGGCGAGCGGGGTCAGGCAGTCGATCACCTGATCGAGCTGCGCAAGCGCGACAAGGACTGGAACGAGGACGCCGCGCGCAAGCAGCTGCTGCAGTTCTTCGAGGCCTGGGGCGTGATGGATCCCGATACGATCCGGGGACGGCGCAAGCTCTCGGCAATCCTGTTTTCGTGACGCGTCGACTCGCACTGGGACGGATCGTCCGCCCCAGCTTTCGGTCCGGCTTCGGGTCCATCGGGGAAGCGCCATGAGCACCCACGCGAGCTACAAGGGCCCGGCGGATTGCCCCGCCGTCATCCCGGTCTTTCCGCTGCCCGGCGCACTGCTGCTGCCGCGCGGTCAGATGCCCCTCAACATCTTCGAGCCGCGCTACCTGTCGATGATCGACGACGCGATGCGCACGGACCGGATCATCGGGATGATCCAGCCCGATCCCGAAGGCTCGGGCGCGGCCAATCCGAAGCTCTTCCGGGTCGGTTGCGCCGGACGGATCACGCAATATGCCGAGACCGGTGACGGCCGATACTTGGTCTCGCTGACCGGCATCAGCCGGTTCCGGCTGGAGAGCGAATTGGCCTCAACCAGTACCTACCGCCGTTGTCACGTCTCCTACGACGACTTCGCGGTGGACTTCGAGCCACGGGCGGGCGAGGAACAGGTCGACCGCGACGGCGTCCTCAAGGCGCTGCGCGACTTCGTGGACTCGAACGACCTGAAGGTGGACTGGGCCGGGATCGACGAGGCGCCTGACGAGGCACTGGTCAACGCCCTCTGCATGATGAGCCCGTTCGGCGTCCGCGAGAAGCAGGCGATGCTGGAGGCCCCCGACCTCAAGACCCGGGCGGAGATCCTGATCGCGGTCACGCAGATGGAACTGGTTCGCGGCTCCGGCCCCGAGCCGACGATGCAATAGGCTGCACGACCAATGACCAACGCTCTCACAACCGCCGTCGAGGCGACGCGCGTAGACCCCAAGCTCCTGGAAATCCTGGTCTGCCCGCTGACCAAGGGCACGCTGGAATACGATTCCGCCCGCCAGGAGCTGATCAGCCGTTCCGCCAAGCTCGCCTACCCGATCCGCGACGGCATCCCGATCATGCTGCCGGAAGAGGCACGCCCGCTGACGGATTGAGGGCCGCAAAAAGCCCGATCCAACGATGACGCGCGTCTCCCTCCCCTCTCTGCGGGGGAGGGTGGCCCCCGAAGGGGGTCGGGAGAGGGGAGCGACGGTGCGGAACAGAACGTCGCCCGTTATGCTGGTCGCGCCCCATCCTGAACCCGGGTTCCCCTCTTGCGGGACTTCGTCCCGGCCCGACCCGGCCTGACGACCGGCCCACCCTCCCCCGCAGAGGGGGGAGGAAGAGGCGCATGTGCTGCGCCCCTGTACCCATTCATCGAAGATCCAAACACGAACTTCGAACGGACACCCGCCCGCTCCGCGAATACTGCCAAGCAATCGCAAAACGCAGCGTGGCTATTCCCGTCCCATCCGCCCGCAGATCCTGATCTCACCTCAGAAACCACGCGGTCATACTCTCGCCGCTTCTCGCATTCAGCATCGAGTCATCCTCCATCGACGAGTGTGACCCAGCGCGCCATGACGGGCGGCGCGTGCTTTGCTGAAAGAAAGTCCTGCATGATCAAGCTGGTCGCCGCCACAGCTCTCGCCGCCGGCCTGTCCTCCATGGTCTCCCTCCCGGCCCAGGCTGAGCCGGGGGCGAACAACGGGACATGGTCGGTGGAGTTGGTGACGGAAAGCGGCCTGTGCAGCGCCCGCTATTCTTACGCGCTGGCGATCCGTGAGGGTCAGGTGCAGCTCGTCTCGGGCGGTGCGGGCGCGCGGGTGAGCGGCCATGTCGGCGCTGACGGGAGCGTCGGGCTCGCCGTCACCAACGGGACGGCGAGCGGCACCGGGACCGGCCGGCTTCAGGCCGGGACCGGCTCGGGCACCTGGAAGGTCGCGTCCCTGTGCTCCGGCCGCTGGACCGCGCGGCGCCGGGATGACCGTACCGCGCAGGCTGACTGATCGCGCTCAGGCGGCCCCGGCGAGCCAGGTCCGCGCCTCGGCGAGACGCGCGCGCTCGAACACCTTGATCTGTGTGGGCGAGACGAAGTTGAAGGTCTCGGCCAACGCCTTCAGCCAGGGTGCATCCGTCACCAGGGCGACATGGCTGACGCTCTTCATCATCGAAATCCCGAAGCGCGGGTCCTTGAAGAAGGCCGCCGGCTCCATGCCTTCGAAAGCGCGGATATCCTCGAGCAACTTGAGTTTGCCGCCCTTGTCGAGATCCGCCTTCATGGCGTTCATCGCGGTGTTCATCTCCTCGTCGGAGATCTTGCCGTCGACCACGATCTCGGCGACGTTCGAATCCGGCGTCTTGGTATAGGTCAGCACTGATCGCTCCTCCGGGAACCGCACGCGTCCCGCCTCCGGCATCCGGAAGCGGGTCCGCCGCCCGTGTCCGCAGTGTCTTACAAAAAGCTCTGCGGGTCGACATCGATCGCGACCTTGACGTTGCCGCGCACCTTCGGCCCGCGGGCAATCCAGGCCCGTAAATAGGTCTGCATGTCGATGTTGCGCTCGGTCTTCACCAAGAGCCGGAACCGGTAGCGGCCCCGGACCAGGGCGAGCGGCGCCTCGGCCGGCCCGAGCACCATCACGCCCTCGGGCGGGTCGGCGGCGCGGGCGAGTGCCTGGCCATGGGCCTCCGCGACCTCCCGCTCGGCGGCCGAGACGATCAGTGCGGCAAGCCGCCCGAACGGCGGCAGGCCCGCCGCCTCCCGAGCCTGGATCTCCTCTTGGTAGAAGCGCTCGGCATCCCCGGACAGCAGCGAGGCGATCACCGGGTGCTCGGGTTGGTAGGTCTGGACCAGCGCCCGCCCGGGCTTGTCGCCGCGCCCAGCCCGGCCGGTGACCTGCTGGAGCAGCTGGAAGGTGCGTTCGGCCGCCCGGGGATCGCCCGAGGTCAGGCCGATATCGGCGTCCAGCACCCCGACCAGGGTCAAGCCCGGGAAGTTGTGGCCCTTGGCCACCAGCTGCGTGCCGATCACGAGATCGCACTCGCCGGCCGCCACAGCCTCCAGCTCCTGCCGCAGACGGTCGGCGCCACCTGGAAAGTCGCTCGACAGGACGACGATGCGGCGGTCGGGAAACAGCCCGGCGGCCTCCTCGGCAATCCGCTCGACCCCGGGGCCGCAGGCCGTCAGGTTGTCGAAGGTGCCGCACTCAGTGCAGGCGTCGGGCCGCCGCTCGGTGTAGCCGCATTGGTGGCAGACGAGCGCCCGCCGGAACCGGTGCTCCACGAGCCAGGTCGAGCAGTTCTTGCACTGGTACCGGTGCCCGCAGGCCCGGCACAGGGTGAGCGGCGCGTAGCCCCGGCGGTTGAGGAACAGCAGCGCCTGCTCGCCACGCTCCAGGGTGGCCTTCACGGCGTTGACCAGCGGGGGGCTGAGGAAGCGGCCGCGCTCGGGCTGGTCCTTGCGCATGTCGATGGCGGCGATGTCGGGCAGACGCCGGCCGCCGAAGCGCTCCGGCAGCAGGACGTGGCGATAGCGGCCCCGCGCGGCGTTAACCCGGGTCTCGATGGAGGGCGTCGCCGAGGCCAGGACCACCGGGCAGCCCTCCAGGCGTCCGCGCACCACCGCCATGTCGCGGGCGTGGTAATGAACGCCGTCCTCCTGCTTGTAGGCGGCCTCGTGCTCCTCATCGACCACGATCAGGCCCAGGCGAGCAAACGGTAGGAACAGCGCCGAGCGGGCGCCCACCACCACCAGAGCCTCGCCGGCCGCGACGGCTGCCCGCAGGCGCTCCCGCCGCTTACCGCCGATGCCGGAATGCCAGGCCGCGGGCCGGACCCCGAAGCGCTGGGCGAAGCGGTCGAGGAACTGAGCCGTCAGGGCGATCTCGGGCATCAGGATCAGCGCCTGCCGCCCGGCCCGGATGCAGGCCGCCACGGCCTCGAAATAAACCTCGGTCTTGCCTGAGCCGGTGACGCCCTCGAGCAGGACCGGCCGGTTGTCGGCCGCCTCGGCCTCGCGATGCTGCCAGGGGAATGCCTCGACCAGTTCGGTCACCGCTTCGGCCTGGGCCGGCGAGAGCGGCGTGCGCGGGAAGTCGGGATCGGGAGGCGGGGCGACCGGCTGGGCCTCGACCGCAACGGTCTCCAGAACGCCGTCGTCGATCAGGCCGTCCACCACCGAGAGCGAGACCCCGGCTTCCTTGGCGAGCGCGCTCTTGCCGCGCAGTTCGCGGTCCACCGCGACCGCCAGGACCTTGGCCCGCGCCGCGGTCGGCCGGGTCGGCTGCTTGTCGGTGAGGCGCACCGCCACCCGGGCGGTCTCGGCGGCGGCGGCCTCGTCGGGCAGGCGCAGCACCATGGCGAGCGCCGACCCCTTCGGCGCGAGAGTGTAGCGGGCGATCCAGTCGACCAGGCTGCGCAGGGGCTCGGAGAGCGGCGCGTAGGGCAGGCGGCCGGTGACCGGGCGCAGGTTCGAGCCGCCCGGCGTCTCGGCCAGGCCCCAGACCACGCCCACGATCTCCCGGGGCCCGAGCGGGACCTGCACCACGTCGCCAACCGCCAGCTCAAGGGTGCCGGGCACGACGTAGCTGTAGGGCGCATCGAGCGCCAGCGGGATCAGGATCTCGGCGACAAAGGGCATGCGGGGCGTATCGGGCGGGTCCGTTCCGGGTCCGTACCACAGGGCCGGGAAAAGAACCCGCGGCTTCACTCGTCGCGTAGGCCCGGCACCAGCGGCAGGGCGGCGAGGCTGAGCGCCGCCATCGCCCAGAAGGCCGAAGCGCCGAACGCCCCGTAGAGCGCGCCGGAGGCCAGGGTCGCGAGCACGCCGGACAGGCCCAGCGCCACGGTGCCGTAGAGCGCCAGGGCGGTGGCGCGGAGCTCCGGCGGTGTGGCGGCCTCGATCAGGCCGAGGCAGGCGAGGTGCAGGAGGGCGAAGCTCAAGCCGTGCAGGGCCTCCGCGGCGGCGATGAGC
>Ga0182230_1000091_pt1 | contig 13257 bp, 8 predicted proteins | sample G6R1MG_28_FD_128384 | JGI IMG/M metagenome (GOLD analysis project Ga0182230, IMG submission 128384) | Miscanthus phyllosphere microbial communities from Michigan, USA - G6R1_NF_07NOV2016_LD1 MG | ecosystem: Host-associated > Plants > Phyllosphere > Phylloplane/Leaf | place: USA: Michigan...
CCGACCGTGTTCACGATGCGCTGGATCTTCGAAGAATTGTTCGCCGAATCCGGCGCTTCCTTCGCAGACCATGCGCAGCTTACCCCTGCCGACCTCCTCGCCCGTCACGCCTGGACGAAGGATGCGCGGTTGGACCTGTCCGCCGATCTTGACACCTCGGCGGCGGCGATCGAGGCCTTCGCCGGCCCCCGGGAAGCCGAGGGCTACCGCCGGTTCTGCGCCCGGTCAGCGGAAGTCTACCGCACCCTGGAGGGGCCGTTCATCCGTGAGGGCCGGACGAGCCCCACCGGCCTGGCGCAGCGGGTCGGGATCTCGGGACTGGGCGATTTGTGGCGGATCCAGCCTTTCGCCACCCTGTGGTCGGCGCTCGGCACGTTCTTCCGCGATCCCCGGTTGCTGCAGCTGTTCGGGCGCTATGCCACCTATTGCGGTGCCTCGCCGTTCACCGCGCCGGCGACGCTGATGCTGGTGGCCCATGTCGAGCAGGCGGGCGTCTGGACCGTGGCGGGCGGCATGAGCGCGCTGGCCAAGGCGGTGGCGGACCTGGCGGCGGCGCGCGGCGCCACGTTCCGCTACGGCGCCCATGTGGAGCGGATCGACACCGCGGGCGGCCGGGTTTCCGGCGTGGTCCTGGCGGACGGCGCGACGATTCCGGCCGATCGGGTCGTCTGCAACGCGGATGCCTCGGCTTTGGGCGCCGGGCTGTTCGGCAGGGAGGCGGCGCCGATGGGCGAGCGCCTGGCGCCGGCCGAGCGCTCGCTCTCCGCCATGACCCTGAGCGCCGTCGCGGCACCCAGTGGATTTCCGCTGGCCCACCACAACGTGTTCTTCTCGGGCGATTACCGGGCCGAGTTCGACGCGATCCTGCGGCGGCGGCGCCTGCCCGAGGACCCTACGGTCTACGTCTGCGCTCAGGACCGGACCGAGGCGCACGCCGCGCCCACCGGGCCAGAGCGCCTGCTTCTGCTCGTCAACGCCCCGGCCGACGGCCGGGACCGCCCGCCGACGCCCTCGGAGATCGAGACATGCGCGACGCATTTGAGCCGCCGCCTGGAAGCCTGCGGGCTGACTCTGGCGATGACCTCGCCCCCGGTGGTGACCGATCCGGCGGGGTTCGAGAGCCGGTTTCCCGGGAGCGCGGGGGCGCTCTACGGCCGGGCGCCGCAAGGCTGGGCCTCGACCTTCAAGCGGGCGGGCGCCCGGACGGCCCTGCCGGGCCTGTACCTGGCGGGCGGCTCGATCCATCCCGGCCCGGGCGTGCCGATGGCGGCGCAATCGGGCCGTCTGGCGGCGGCGGCGATCCTGCAGGACCTCGATTCGACGACCCGGTCGCGCAGAACGGCTACGCGTGGTGGTACGTCGATGCGGTGAGCGACGACGGACGCCAGGGGCTGACGATCATCGCCTTCATCGGCAGCGTGTTCTCGCCGTATTATGGCTGGAGCGTCGACAGGAACCCGTTCGCCCACTGCGCCATGAACGTGGTGCTGTACGGCGACCGCAGCCGGTTCGCCATGACCGAGCGCGGCGCCGCCAGCCTGTCCCGGAGCCGGCACTCCATCGCCATCGGCCCCAGTGCGATGGACTGGGACGGCACGGCGCTGACGGTCCGGATCGACGAGCGCGGAGCCCCCCTGCCCCGGCGGATCCGCGGCACGGTCCGGCTCACCCCGCGGGGCTTCACCCCCGGCCCGTTCCAGCTCGACCCGAACGGCCGCCACCGCTGGTGGCCGATGTCTCCGTCCTCGCGGGTCGAGGTCGATCTGGACCAGCCCGGCCTGGGCTGGCGCGGCAGCGGCTATTTCGACACCAACGATGGCGACGAGCCCCTGGCATCGGCCTTCACCCGCTGGACCTGGTGCCGGGCCGACCTGCCGGACGGCGCCGCGATCCTGTACGACGTGCGCCACCGCGACGGCGGCGGCCAGAACCTGTCGCTGCGCTTCGGCCACGACGGCAGCCGCCGCGACATCCGCCCGCCGCTGGCCGCGCCGCTGCCGGCCACGTCGTTCTGGCGCATGCCCCGCGAGACCCGCAGCGACGACGGCCGCTCCCGGGTGCTCACCACCTTCGAGGACACGCCGTTCTATTCGCGCTCCCTGCTCGCCTCGACGCTGGCCGGCGAGCCGGTGCGGGCGGTGCACGAGAGCCTGTCGCTCGACCGCTTCCGCAACCCGCTGGTGCAGCTGATGCTGCCGTTCCGCATGCCGCGGCCGTATGAGCGGTGACTTTTGGGGATGGACTGGCGTGTGGTGGTTCGGGCGGCGCCCGGGCCGGCGCTCGGATCACGTGAAGGCTATCGGCCTCGACCGTCCCATCGTCGCACTGATCCTGACGCGCTGCAGTGCAATAGGGCGTTTGCGGAACGCTATCGGGTTTTTCGATCCTCCTTTGCGCCGAGCGCTTCGCCCCCGCTCCCGCAAGGGCGTGCAAATACCCGCATCGGAGTTGGCAGGATACCGAGAGACGCTCCGGCTCTCCCTCCCCCCTTTGTGGTCGAGCAGAAAGACGTATCGGCCTCGTCTTCTGACAAGCTGCTGAAACGCAACGCGTTTCCCCTCCCCCTTGTGGGGAGGGGTCAGGGGTGGGGGTGGTGCAGGATAGGGGGCAAAGCTACCTCCTGAACCACCCCCACCTCCAACTCCTCCCCACAGGGGGGAGGAGCGCGCGTCGTGCCGCGCCGAGGGCGTTGTGTGAACATCGTCGCCCCTGCGTACGGGGGGACCTGCGTCTCATCTGGAAACGCGTGGATCCACAAGCCTGGGCATCAAAAAGCGAATGGGATCGCGGCCTCCCCTCTCAAGCCTCGGCGAGCGTATGCCCCTGGGCCGCTGCCAGCACCGTATCGGCGGGAACATTGACCCACGTGTCGCCATCGGGCGCCGGCCCCGCCGCGAGCCAATCCCCGACGATCCGGTAGCCCAGCGTGTAGCCGAGCCAGCGGGGGTGGCGCCCGCCGCGCCCGAAAAACCAGGCGCCGTGATCGTGGTCCGTGCCCGCGAGCGTGGCGGAATCGGGCCGGTGGGCGGCGAGCACGGCGTCGGAGACGGCGGCTTCCCACGGCTCGGGCGGCGTGCCGAGCAGGTGGCGCACGAACTGGCCGGCCAGGCCTTCGCTGACCAGGGTCTCGCCGAGCGTCATGCCGTAGCCAGGACCGGCCATGCGCAGGCAATGATGCACCTCGTGCATCACCGTCCGGCGAATGTCGCCGTTGCTCAGGGAGGCGTGGAAGTTGGCATTGTCTGGATCGATCGTCAGCGAGAACAGGTTCGGCCGATAGGCAAGCCCTGCCGTGCCGGTCTCGGGAATTGTCTCGCCCGGGCGGCGGTCCACGAGGATGTCGAGGGAGGGCAACGGCAGCACGGTCGCGATGGCATCGCGGGCGACCGCGATCTCCGCCGCGATAGTGTCACGCCAGGGGTGCAGATCGCCCGAGGCCTCGAGCCAATGTATGTTCCAGGACATCGCAGGGACCCATCAAGCTTACTTGTCGAACCGCAAGGTATCCGTGCCAACGCCGATCAAAGGCGCCCCAAGACCTTCGTGTGCGGCTCCTGCAAGCTCTTCCAGAGCGCGATCGCCTTCGACCAGGACGGCATGTCCCCGATGCGGATGGATTTGGGATCCTCAGCGTAGGCTTCCGCCTTCTCCAGTTCGCCCCAGGCTTTGACGAACCGGTTGACGACCGGGTCGCTGGTCTCGACGCTCAGGGCGGCCCGTCCCTGGTGCCGCTCCTTCGCGACGGCCTGATACCGGACCTGCGCCGCGGCGCGCTTCTGCGCCCATTCCAGGGACGCCTTCTCCTCCGGGCCGGCGCCGTCCAGCACCGTAATGGTCGCCTTGGCGGCCGCCGCCGCGTCGGTTCCGCGGGGATCGGCGGCGTGGGACGCGCGCGACTCGATGGCCGCCACCTCGGATTGAGCCGCCCTCACCTCGGCCGCGGAGAACAGGCCGCCGTGATTGGTTGTGATGGCATAGAGCGCGCGGCGGTCCAGCTTCTGAATGCGGATGGTGCCGTGCCAATCCTGGTCCGTCGTGCCGGCATCCGCCGCCTTGCCGAGTTTTTGATAGCCCGCATCCAATGCTTTTCGGGTGTCGACGGCGACTTGGGAGAAGCTTTTTGTGTCCGTGTCCGCGGCGGTGGCCGACGCTGTCGATGTCGTCCGGGTACGTCGATCGAAGGTTGAGTGTGCGGCAGTCTTCGTTACCTCCCCGTGCGGGTGATAGGCGCTGCCAAGGGATTTCAGGAACGCTGAAAACACAATGATTCTCCCGCGTATGATGTTTGGCTATCAATAAACAGGGTCCGAGATAAAACCGAGAAAATCCCTATCTTCGTTTGTCTTATGTTTCGCCTCTTAAATAAATCTCGAACTGGTATGTCGAGGCGTCTGCGTCAGGACTTGTTATGATCGAGACACGACGTCGTGTCGGTGTCAAGAAAACGCCCCACCGTCATGGCGAGCGCAGCAAAGCAACCTCGGGAAACGCTACGCCCGGAGGTCGCCCGCTCCCCTGGGTTGCTTCGCTGCGCTCGCAACGATGGCGTGCGGGTTCTGGGAACGGCGCAGGCGCTCAAACCAGAGCGGAGTGCTGCCCGTCCAAAGATCCTGATGGGCGGATCCGGTCGGCGATGCAGGCCAGGGCGGCGAGGCCGAGCACCAGCCCGAATGGAACACCCGTCAGCCCGGCACCTTCGCGCAGGAGCGCGAACAGGGGCGTCGCGAGCAGGAACGCCCGCTCGTGGCGGCGCAGGCCGCCGGCGCGGTGCGCGGTGAGCACCAGGAGCAGCGTCGCCGGGACCAGTGGCACGAGGTCGTAGACCGGCAGATAGGGCGAGAGCAGCGGCGCGGCGGCGAGCAGGGCGGCAGCACGCAGGTTCGGCTCCACAGGTTTCGTCCAGGCCCGGATGGCCAGCCCCAGCGCGAGGGCAGCCACCACCGCCTGGAGCGCCCAGGCGGCGGCGATCGGGCCGCCCCAAAGGCGCACGGCCCCGAAGGCGCTGGCGTTGAGCTCGAGCCCGGCTGCAGCCTTCTGCAGGATGATCCGGTTGGTCTCGCCCAACGTACCGACGAAGCCGATCCAGGGCGCGGTACCGAACAGGGCGAGCGAGGCGAGGCACAGGGCGAGCACGGTGGCGAGGCAGGAGGTCAGGCAGACCCTGCGGCCGGTGATCAGCAGGAGCAGCGGCGCCAGGGCGGCGAAATGGGGCTTGTAGGCCAGCAGGCCGAAGCACAGGCCGGCGAGCCAGGGGCGGCGGTCCACGAGCAGCGTCCCGAAGGTCAGGAGCGCGGCGGTGAACAACCCGTTCTGGCCGTAGGAGAGCGTGCAGTACACCAGCGGATGGGCGACCGCGATGCAGGCCGCATCCCGCCGGCCGGCGGCGAACCGCATCGCCCAGGTGAAGACCGCCAGAGAGAGCGCCGTCCAGAGCAAGAAGGCGGGCTGCGGCTCCAGGATGGCGAAGGCGGCGGCGGGCATCAGGAAGACCGGCGGGTAGTGCCAGGCGAAGCGGCATTCCGGCCCGAAGGCGGCCTTCAGGTTCTCGAGATGGACGGGCAGATCGTAGGGCTCGCCGCCGCGCCCTTCGAGGGCGGCCCGGCCGGCCACCCAGACCTGGCTGAAATCGTTGCCCAGCATGTCGCCGTACCAGTTCCGGCGCGGCTCCGGCCCGGTGCCGAACACCCCGACAACGATGGCGAGCGTGAGCGGCACCAGCACCCAGGCGGCCCGCTTGGCGAAGGCGTACAGCCGCGCATCGCTGCCGGCGAGGTCCTTGAGATCGGCCCAGAGCGCGGCCGGACGGAATCCCGACGCTTCGATCGTGATGGGCGCGGACATGGCGGCTTTCGGCGGCGATCTATCGCGTTGAGCCTAGGCGCAGCCGGTTCCGGCGCCGTTAACGTGCGGTTTGCCCATCGGCGCGGGTTGTGCGAGAGGGGCGCGGCTGCGACATTCGCGCCGTCAACGGGGGCGGCGATGACGATGCGAGCGGACGACGCCTCCCCCGCCCCGCGCGTCCTGATCTACAGCCACGATACGTTCGGGCTCGGCCACCTGAGGCGTTCGCGGGCGATCGCCAACGCGATCGTGGCATCGAACCGCGGTGCGCGGGCGATGATCATCTCCGGCTCGCCGGTGATCGACCGCTACGCCTTCGCATCGGGGGTCTACACCGTGCGGTTGCCGCCGGTGACCAAGTTCGCGGACGGCAATTATGCCAGCCTCGACAGCGCCACGCCGCTCGCGCGCACGGTCGAGCAGCGCGCCGCGATCATCACCCGGACCGATGCTAGCTTCGCCCCCGACCTGATCCTGGTCGACAAGGAACCGGCCGGGTTCCAGGGCGAGCTGATGCCGGTGCTGGAAGCCGCTTCCGCCCGGGGCACCCGCCTGGTGCTGGGCCTGCGCGACGTGCTCGACGATGCCGACCGCCTCGTGCCCGAATGGGAGCGCAAGGGCGCCGCCGAGACCATGGCGCGGTTCTACGACGAGATCTGGGTCTACGGCCTCAGCCGCATCCACGAGCCGCTCGCGGCCCTGCCGATGGAGCCCGACATGGCGGCGCGGATCGCCTTGCGGCTGATCTATACCGGCTATCTCCGCCGGGAGGTCCCGGAGATGCGCGCGGGCCGTGAGGAGCCCGCCATCGCCCGGGGGCCGTTCGTGCTGGTCACGCCCGGGGGCGGCGGCGACGGCGCCGCGCTGATCGACTGGGTGATCGCCGCCTACGAGACCGATCCCGGCATCCCCCTGCCCGCGCTGATCGCCTTCGGCCCGTTCCTCGATGATGCCACCCGCGACGGCTTCACCGCCCGGATCGACCGGCTCGGGGGCAGGATCGCGGCGATCACCTTCGACAGCCAGATCGAGTTCCTGATGCGCAAGGCGGCCGGGGTCGTGGCGATGGGCGGCTACAACACCTTCTGCGAGATCCTGTCCTTCGATCTGCGGGCGATCCTGGTGCCGCGGACCGAGCCGCGCCGGGAGCAGGCGATCCGGGCGCTGGCGGCCGAGCAGCTCGGCCTCGCCCGGGTTCTGCTGGAGGCCGATGGCCGCGCCCCCGCCCGCATGGCAGCGGCGCTCCGCGCCCTGCCCGACCAGAGCGCGCCGTCGCGGGTCTTGGTGCCCGGCCTGCTCGACGGGCTCGACGCGGTCGCCCGCCGGGTGCGGGTGCTGGCCGGCCAAGGCAGGATGGGCATCCGCGCGCGGGCCATCTCGTGACGCATCAGCGTATCGCGGTGGTGCTGAAGGGCTATCCGCGCCTGTCCGAGACCTTCATCGCCCAGGAGCTGCTGGCCCTGGAGCGGCGCGGCCTGCCCCTGGAGATCTGGTCCCTGCGCCGGCCGACCGACCGGGCCCGCCATCCGATGCACGCGGCGATCCAGGCGACCGCCGCCTACCTGCCCGAATATCTCCGCGACGCGCCCCTGCGGGTTCTGCGCGGCCTCGGCGCCGCCCTGCGGCGACCGCGCCTGCCGGCTTTGCTCGCCCTGTTCGCGCGCGATCTGTGGCGCGATCCCACCGCATCGCGCCTGCGCCGCCTCGGACAGGCGCTGGTGCTCGCCCGCGAGCTGGCGCCCGAGGTCAGCCATATCCACGTGCATTTCCTGCACACGCCGGCCAGCGTCGCCCGCTACGCCGCGCTGCTCACCGGGCGCCGCTGGAGCTTTTCGGCCCACGCCAAGGATATCTGGACGACGCCGGCCTGGGAGCTCTCCGAGAAGCTGCGCGATGCGGCCTGGGGGGTGACCTGCACCCGCGATGGGCTCGCCCGCCTCGAAGCCCTGGCGCCGGACCGGACGCGGCTTGCCTATCACGGCCTCGACCTCGCCCGGTTCCCCGCCCCGCCGCCGCCGCGCGAGCCCCGGGACGGGACCGATCCGGGCGCGCCGCTGCAGCTGCTCTGCGTCGGCCGCCTGGTCGCCAAGAAGGGCCATGACGACCTGATCGACGCGCTGGCTGCCCTGCCCCCCAGCCTGCATTGGCGTCTCGACCTGATCGGCGGCGGCGAGCTGCGCGGCGTTCTGGAGGCGCGCGTTCGCGAGCGGGGCTTGTCCGAGCGAATCGCCTTCCGGGGTGCCCTGGCGCAGCCGGAGGTGGTCGCGGCGATGCGCGCGGCCGACCTGTTCGTGCTGCCGACCAAGCCCGCCCCGGGGGGCGACCGGGACGGGCTGCCCAACGTGCTGATGGAGGCTGCGAGCCAGGCGCTGCCGATCCTGGCCACCGCCTTCGCGGGCACACCGGAATTCATCGCCGACGGCGAACACGGCATTCTGGTCGCCCCCGGCGACCCCCCCGCCCTCGCCGAGGCCCTGGCCCGCCTCGCCGCGGACCCGGCCCTGCGCCTGCGCCTCGGTGCGGCGGCGCGGGTGCGGCTCGTGCAGAACTTCTCCGAAGCCGCCGCCGTCACCCTGATCGCGGCGGCCTTGCGGGCTTCGGCGGGCCTTCCCCCGCCCACCGAGGCCGCGGAACCGGAGCGCACCGCGTGCGCGTCCTGATCGCGGTCACGCATCTCCTCGGGGCCGGCCATCTCACGCGCGCCGCCGCCCTGGCGCGGGCCTTCGCCGCGGCGGGACACGAGGCGCTGCTGGTCTCGGGCGGCAGGCCGGCGCCGATGGTCCGGCCGGAGGGCCTGCGCCTGGTGCAGCTGCCGTCGCTCCACGTCGTCGGCACCGATTTCTCGCGGCTGCTCGGTCCGGATGGACACCCGGCCGACGCAGCGCTGATCGCCCGGCGCCGCGCGCTTCTGCTGGACGCCCTGGCGGATTTCGCCCCCGATGCGGTGATCACCGAGCTGTTCCCCTTCGGCCGCCGCGCGCTGGCCGCCGAGTTCTTGGCCCTGGTGGATGCCGCGCAGGCGCACCGGCCGCGCCCGCTGGTCCTGGCCTCCGTGCGCGATATCCTCGTCGCCTCCGCGAAGCTCGAGCGGATCGCGCAGGCGCATGAGCGGGTGGCACGGCTCTACGACGCCGTGCTGGTCCACGGCGACCCGGCCCTGGTGCCCCTCGACGTCTCCTGGCCCCTCGATGCCGGGACCGCCCAAAAAATCCGGTACACCGGCTATGTCGATGAGGGCACGGCTGCCGTTCCGGCGGCCACGCGCAGCGGCGTGCTGGTCGCGGCCGGATCCGGGCCGGCGGGGCTCTGCCTTCTGCGGGCAGCCGCCGCGGCGGCCCGGCTGCAGCCGTCGCCCGGCTGGCGGATCCTCGCCGGGCACGGCGTGCCGGAGGACGATCTGGCGGCCCTCAGCCACGGCCTGCCCGAGGGCACGATCGCGCGGGCGCGCCCCGATTACCGAACCCTGCTCGCCGGTGCGGCCCTGTCGGTGAGCCAGTGCGGCTACAACACCGCCATCGACCTCCTGGCGACCGCGACCCAAGCGGTGCTGGTGCCGTTCGAGGCCGGCGGCGAGACCGAGCAGCGGCTGCGCGCAGAATGCCTCGCCGGACGTGGCCTCGCACGGGTTCTGCCGGAGGCGGACCTCACCGCGGCATCACTCCTGCAAGCGGTGGATGCCCAGCTCGGCGCCAAGCCGCCCGAGGGGCATGGGATCGATCTCGGCGGGGCGGCGCGGACGGTTAAAATCGTGGAGGATTTTTTTGGGGTGGGCCGGGCGGTGCCGGACGTGGCGGAGGGCCCCAGTCCCGTGCGGGAGAGGGACAGCGTGAGGGCTGCGACTTCTCCGGAAAGACCGGGTCCCTCACCCCAACCCGCTCCCGCACGGGAGAGGGGGCGCGTCGCGGGCGGCACGCAGTGGGCCCTGAGCCTTGCCGCCATGCCGGATCAAGACATCGGTGTCCAACACGCGCACTTCCCTCCCCCCTCTGCGGGGGAGGGTGGCCCCCGAAGGGGGTCGGGAGAGGGGCAGCGCGACGCTGCGGGTTTCGGCTCCCGGCACGCCCTGTCCGGAGACGGCGCTCCCCTCTCCCCCCCTGCTGCGCAGGGTACCCTCCCCCGCAGAGGGGGGAGGGAAAGCGCGCATCTCGGCTTCACCACACTACGAAAAACCCTCGACGACCTTGCCGCCTGCGGCCAGCGCGTGCCGTTCTGGTGGCGGGACGACGATGCCGTGGCGGCTTCCCCGGCCCTCGACCGGCTGATCGATCTCGCCGAGACGCATGCCGTCCCGCTTCTGCTGGCCGCCATCCCGGCCCGGATCGAGCCATTCCTTGGAGAACGGCTGGCCGCGGCCGAGAAGACCGTCCGCGTCGCCGTCCACGGCTTGGCCCATCACAACCACGCCCCACCGGGCGAGAAACCCGCGGAGTTCGGCGCGCATCGCCCGATCGACGCGCTGATGGCGGATGCCGCGGCGGGCCTGCGGATCGCCCGGGAGCGGCTGCCGGAGGCGGCGCTGCTTCCGGTCTTCGTGCCGCCGTGGAACCGGCTCGCGCCGGATCTCGCCGCCGCTCTGCCGGGGCTCGGCTATCGCGGGTTGTCCTCCGTGCCCGGGCTGGCGATCACCGGTTTGGTCCGGCTGGACGCGACGCTGGATCCGATCGACTGGCGCGGTACCCGGTCGCTGCGCGACCCCGAAGCCTTGCTGCAAGACCTCGCCACCGGCATCGCCCGCGACCCGACGCGGCCCATCGGCCTGCTGACGCATCACCTGGCCCACGACGCCGCGCTCTGGGCTTTCGTCGCCGGCCTGCTCGAGACGTGCTGCGGACATCCGGCCGTGACATGTTTGGATCCGCGACGCCTATTCCTCGGCCCCACAGTGGAAACCGGCGCAGCGGGATCTAATCTTTCGGTCTCCCCCGCTGCGAGGAACGGTTGAGCTCGCTTCTGTCCATCCGCGACCTGGCTGTCGCGTTCCGCACGGAGACCGGACCGTTCGAGGCGCTGCACGGACTGTCCCTCGACGTGATGCGCGGGCGCACTCTGGCGCTGGTCGGCGAATCCGGCTCGGGCAAGTCGGTGACCGCGCAGGCGATCATGGGCATCCTGCCTGTCGCCGCGTCGATCACCCGTGGAAAGATCCTGTTCCGCGACACGTCGGAAGGCACCGATATCGCCCGGCTGGACACCGAGGGCTCGGCGATGCGGGCGATCCGCGGGCAGCGGATCGCGATGATCTTCCAGGAGCCGATGACCTGCCTGTCGCCGCTCCATACGATCGGCGACCAGATCGGCGAGGCCCTGCGCATCCATACCGGCGCCGACCGGCGGGAGGCCGATGCCCGCACCCAGGAGGCCCTGGCCCGGGTCGGCTTCCCGGATCCGAAGCGCGCCTTGAAGACCTATCCGTTCGAACTCTCCGGCGGCCTGCGCCAGCGCGCCATGATCGCCATGGCGCTGATCCTGAAACCGGCCCTTCTGGTCGCCGACGAGCCGACCACGGCGCTCGATGTCACCACCCAGGCGCAGATCCTTGCCCTGCTGGCACGACTCCAGGACGAGACCGGCATGGCGATCCTGCTGATCACCCACGATCTCGGGGTGGTCGCCAACATCGCTCACGACGTCGCCGTGCTCTACCGCGGTCGGCTGGTCGAGGCCGGTCCCCGCGACACCGTCATGCGTGCGCCCGGCCACGCCTATCTGAAGGCGCTGCTCCACGCGGTGCCGCGGTTCGACATGGCCCCGGGCGAGCGTCTCACCCCGATCCGCCCGGCCCGCGCGGAGATCCCCCCGGTCCAGCCGCGGGAGAAGCCCGCGGGGCCGCTGCTGCGGGTCGAGAACGTCAGCAAGCGCTACACGCTCCGGTCGGGCCGCCTGTGGCAGAAACCGAAGATCGTCCAGGCCGTCTCCGAGGTGTCGCTGAGCCTGGCGGCCGGGGAGACCCTGGGGCTGGTGGGTGAATCCGGCTCCGGCAAGACCACCGTCTCGAAGATGATCATGCGGGCGCTCGAGCCGGATTCCGGGAGAATCCTGTTCGACGACGGCAGCGGCGCGCGGGACGTTCACGGGCTGACGGGCGACGCCCTGTTCGCCTACCGACGCACGGTGCAGTTCGTGTTCCAAGACCCCTACGCGTCGCTGGATCCGCGCATGACCGTGCGCCAGATCCTGTCCGAGCCGATGGAGATCCACGGTATCCCCGCCCCCGAGCGGCGCGCCCGTTGCCGGGAGCTGATGGCGATGGTCGGGCTGGAGGCGAGCGGTCTCGGCCGTTACCCGCACGCCTTCTCGGGCGGACAGCGCCAGCGGATCGGCATCGCCCGGGCCCTAGCCCCGCGCCCCCGTCCGCTGGTGCTGGACGAGCCGGTCTCGGCGCTCGACGTTTCGGTGCAGGCGCAGATCCTGAACCTGCTCAAGGATTTGCAAGCCGCCCTCGGCCTGTCCTACCTGATCGTCTCCCACAACCTGGCAGTGATCGACTACATGGCGGATACGATCAGCGTGATGTGCCGGGGCCGGATCGTCGAGGAAGCGCCCCGCGCCGCCCTGTTCCGCCGCCCGGTCCATCCTTACACCCAGGCGCTGCTCGCCGCCGTGCCGGACCCGAGCCTCGACCACCCGCTGGATTTCGCCGCGATCACCGGCGACCAGAACGACCCGAGCCGCTGGGCGGCGCCCTACCGGCTCGCTCCGGACGAGGCCGGGGTCATGCGGGCGATCGAGCCGGGCCACCGGGTCCGGTTCTCGACCGTGCAGGACGCGGAGGCCGCCTGATGCAGCCGCGCCCGCCCGTGATGCTGGAACGCCTGCGCCGAAAGGTTCTGTCGCCCCTGTTCGACCGCCTCGGCTACGACCTCGTGCCCGCCGCCCCCGACTGGAGCCACCGGCCGACCTCGCCGCGGGAGGTGACCACCCTGCTCGAATCCGCAGCCGCGATCCTGGAGCGGGATCTTTCGGCCTCCGGCCTGACGCCGGACGGCGATCTCGTGGAGAGCGTGCGGCACTTCTGGGACTTGATCCCCACCGCCCCGGTCCGCCAGCGCCGGGGCGGCAGCGGCTTCAACGGCGCGCTGCAGCTCTACGTGGCGATGCGGGCCCTGAAGCCGGATTTCGTGATCGAATCGGGCGTGTTTCGCGGGCTCACCACCTGGGTGATCCGCATGGCCCGGCCTTCCGCAAAGATTTTCTGCCACGATCCCGACCTGTCCGGCCTGCAATACCGCGACCCCCAGGCCCGCTACAGCACCGCCGATTGGTCCACAGCCGACTGGTCCGGCATCGATCCAACTCGCACAGTGGCGTTCTTCGACGATCACGTCGCCCAGGGGCGCCGGGTCGTGGAGGCTCACGCCAGCGGCCTGACGCGCCTGGTGTTCGACGACGACGCCGCCGGCCACCGGATCCACGCTC
>Ga0182230_1000092_pt1 | contig 13252 bp, 10 predicted proteins | sample G6R1MG_28_FD_128384 | JGI IMG/M metagenome (GOLD analysis project Ga0182230, IMG submission 128384) | Miscanthus phyllosphere microbial communities from Michigan, USA - G6R1_NF_07NOV2016_LD1 MG | ecosystem: Host-associated > Plants > Phyllosphere > Phylloplane/Leaf | place: USA: Michigan...
AAGTTGCTCATGGTCCAAATCCTCCTCAGATCACCATCGGCAGGGTTTGGGATGCGAAGCGTGGCACGGAGGATCGTAGCCACTCGGTGCTTGGCCGCGATCTCGGCTTCAAGGATCTCCAGGCGCGTTCGCAGCACGTCGTGCAGCGACAGGCGACGTGCCAGCAGCCGCCCGATCATATCGAGCCCGACCCCCGCCTCGCGCAGTGCTTGGATGAGGTCGAGCTTGGCGACATCCGCGTCGGTGTAGACCCGGTAGTTCGACGCGGATCGCAGGGTTGGCGGTAGCAGGCCCCTGTCTGAGTAGAACCGGATCCGCCGCACCGGTTGCCCGGAGAGGCGCGCCAGATCACCGATCGTGTACGTCTTCGCTCCCATGGCGACTCGATTACGGGTTCCACCACATGGAGGGTCAAGCCTGGTGCGCGCGGCTCTGGATCGGAAGGCGCGGCGCCAGAACACTGTGACGGCCCTCTCCGTCATTGCGAGCGCAGCGAAGCAACCCAGCGACACGCCATGGTCTGGGATCGCCCGCCACCCTGGGTCGCTTCGCTGCGCTCGCGATGACGGGGTGGAGGAATCGTTTCAGCGACTCGGTTGAAACCGGCCGCGCCTCAAGCGCGTCCGATCTGCCGGACCAGCGCCTCGATCGTCGCCGCGCAATCCGGGATCGCGCTCGGCCGGTGCAGTGCGGCAATCACCGACGGATCGAGGGCGAGGCCGGCCTGGACCAGCCCGGGCCAGGCCCCGGCGCTGGGCCAGCCCGGATGGACCACCGCGGCGCCAAGCCTCTGCAGGGCCTCGGCCTTCTCGGTCTGCTCGCCATAGGCCCGCTCCTCCGGCAGGCACAGGAAGCGCTTACCCTGCCCGGCGGCCAGCGCCACGAGGCCATCGCCGCCGCCCCCGACCAGCAGGGCCGCCCGGGCGATCCGCGCCTCGACGTCGTCGACCCAGCCGTGCAGGTGCAGGTTTTCGGGGACTTCGCCGGAGCCGGATACGGGACCGAGGACGTGCCAGGACCGGTCTGGCACGGCGCGGGCCGCCGCGGCGAGGTCGGCGACATCGCCTCCCGCGCCGCCGCGGCCGAACACCACGACGATGTCGTCGCCCGCCTCACCGGCCTTTCGGGCCGGCGCGCCGAGGAACCCGGCATAGTGCGTCTTGGCGCGGACCCAATCGGGCACGTTGGCGCCGTCGAGGGCTTCGGGGAAGGGCGCGAGCAGGCGGGTGGCGCTGCGGAAGGCTTCGCAATGGGGACGGTCCGTCCGGGTGCCGGCGAGGCGCACGACCAGGGTCGGGACCGACAGGAGCCGCGCCAACAGGGCGATCTCCACCGAGACGTCGACCACGATGAGGGCCGGCTCCGTCCGGGCGACCCATTCGGCGATGCGCGTCATCCGCGCACGCACGCCGGGATGGTTCAGGGGGGCGTAGTGGAACGCCTCGGGCCGTTCCGCCTCGCCGTCCCGTCCGTCGAACGCCGATCCGCCGAGCGGCCGGTCGTCGGGGAGGTCGAGCATGTCCAGGCCAAATGTCGCAATCTTCGGGGTGTCGAGCGCCGCCAGGGTGCCGATCAGCGTGCACGGCCGGGGCAGGGCGGCGGCGACCGCACGGGCGCGCTGGAGATGGCCCGCGCCCTGGTGGTGGACGTACCAGCCGATCCCGCGGGTCACGCCGCGTCCCGCAGAGACAGGGCGAGGGCGTCGAGGTCGGCGAGCGCCCGGTCGAGGGGGCATTCCCGGGCTGGTGCAGAACGCGATCCGAGGATGCGGTCGGCCCGCTCCACGAAGGCGATGTCGTTGGGGCAGGCCTCCAGGGCCGCGCATGCGTCGGCGTCGAGCCCGAGCCGGGCGCAGGCCTCGCCTCGGGCCGATCCGGTCGCGTGGAAGGCCCGGCGCAGGGCGGCGCGGCGCAGGATCAGCGCCTGCCAATGGGCCGCCTCGGGCAGGAGATAGGGTTCGCCGGCCAGCACCCGGGCGCGGCGCGCCATCTCGGTGGCCATGCCGCCCGAGACCCGACCCTGGTGGCGGGCCGAGACCATCACGCGCACATCCGGGCAATGGCGCAGGCGGGCGCCGCTCTCCCGGAGCAGGCCCACGAGGGCGTTGTCCTCCCCGCAGGGCAGGGGGGGCAACCCGCCCACCGCGCGGTAGAGCGCCACCGGGACGGCGAGGCTCGCGCCGGTATGGTCGCCGTGGCGCGGGGCGGGGTCGTGCGGCGGCGGGTCGAGGATGTCCTCCAGGCGGCGAACGCCGGCCCAGTACCGCTCGATCCGCGCGTGCAACGCGCCGAGGCGCGGGTCCCCGGCACCGTCATCGTCGATCACCAGGCGGCCGCCGACCACATCCGCGCCGTGCAGGGCCCGGAGATTCGCCGCGACCCAGTCGGCCGGAAGGCGCGCATCGGCATCGGTGGTGAGCAGGATCCCGCTCGGACCGGCCTCGGCGTCGAGCCAGTCGGCGCCGGCATCGAGCGCCATGCGGCGGGCGGTGCCGACATGGGCCGCAGCGCCGTCCAGCGCCGCCTCGATCACCCGCAGCGTCAGGCTCGCCAGCGCGCCCGATGCCTCCCGGGCGTGGACCGCCGCGACCGTGCCGTCGGTGCAGTTGTTGGCGATCACCACCACCCGCAGCGGCGCCTCGGCCAAGAAACCCTCCTGCCGGGCCAGGGTGGCGAGCAGGATCGGCAGCCGCTCCGCCTCGTTGCGCGCGGGGATGCAGACGACGCAGGGCCGAGCGATCGGGGCTGCGGTTGCGAGGGGCATAGCGGTTTTCCCAACCTTGTCGGCGCGAACTCGCGAAACGTAGCGCTCTCATCACTTCCGTGCGGGTGCCCGGGTTCACACACCGAAATCCGGATCGTCCCCCGCTGAAAGAGATGACGCTTCAAAGCCTACACGCGCTCTCCCTCCCCCGCAGAGGGGGGAGGGAGAACCGCAGTGTTTCCCGTGTCTTCTGTGACCCCGATGTGTGGATCTGCAAGCCCACAAGGGGGAGGGGAAAACACGTCGTGTTTCCGGGGCTTATTTTACGCCCGTCCCCCGGCCACCCGCAGCGTCGGCCGCGCCCGCTCGGCACAGCGCGCGATCACGGCATCGTAGGTCTCGAGGTAGCGCTCGGTCATGGCGGCGGCGTCGTAGAGCGCCTCCGCCCGGTCGCGGCAGGCCCGGCGCGACAGGCCGGCCGCCTCGCGGATCGCCACCGATAGATCGTGCGAATCATCCGGCCGTGCGAGGCGACCGCACTGCGCGTCGAGGATGTCGGGCAGGGCGCCCCGGCGGAAGGCCGCCACCGGCGTGCCGCAGGCCAAAGCCTCGGCGACCACGAGGCCGAACGGCTCCTCCCAGCGGGGCGAGACGATCGCCACCCGGGCGCGGCCGAGATGGTGGGCGAGGTCCCGGTGCGAGAGGTGCCCGAGATGGGTCAGGTCCGGCCCGAGCCGCGGGGCGATCTCGGCCGCCCAGTAGACGGGATTGAGCTTCGGGCCTGCGAATTTCAGCGGCAAGCCGGCCGCGCGGGCGGCGTCGATGGCGAGGTGGAGCCCCTTTTCCGGCACGATCCGGCCGGACCAGAACACGAAGGGCGGCGCGTCGGGCGTCTCGGAATACGCGAAGGTCGAGAGATCGACGCCGTTATCGACGACTTGCGCGCCGGGCACGAGCGATTCCCATTCCTGGGCGAGCGACGGCGACACCGCCAGGAAGGCCATGTCGGGATCGGCCTTCACGACGCCCGAGACCAGAGCCTCGAAGGGCGGCGTGTGCAAAACCGTAACCCAGGGCAGGCCGAGCCGGGCGCTCTGCTGCAGCGGCAGCGCATGAAGGGCGTTGTTGTGCACCAGGTCGAAGCCCCCGAACGCGACCATCTCCATCATCCGCCGGTAGGCGTCGTATTCGGCCTTGTCGATCGCGTCCTCGCGCTCCGGATCGGACAGGGCGTCCCCGGTCGGATCGCACAGCATCACCGGATCCAGCGCCGGGTCCGAGCCCCGGCTGGCGAACAGCGTCACGTCGTGCCCGTGCCGCTTCAACGCCACGGTGAGGAGATGGGTGTGCATCTCCAGACCGCCGGCATAGGGCTGGCCGATCGGGTACTTCAGATGTGCCAGGACAGCGATCTTCACGCGCGCACCGCATCCGGTTGTGTGGGGATCTTTGCCGGCCGCAGCGGAGCGAAAGGAAAATCGTCCGCAGCGAGCATGGCGGGTATCATGCCCATCGTTTCTTCACCAAGCGTTGCGTCATCGGCACCGGGAGCGACGACGGACGCAGCGCGTTTCCATGTCCATAAGGGCTGTGGTCTGAACCGATGATGATCGAGACGACAGGTCGACCATTCAGCCGCGCGCGCCATCCGGCCTGGGTGCGCCTGACCCATTGGACCGGCGCCGCCGCGACGCTCGCGCTCATGGTCAGCGGAACCGCGATCCTGCTGGCCCTGCCGAAGCTGTTCTGGGGGGAGACCGGGTCCAACAGCGCGCCGGCCTGGATCACGCTGCCCCTGCCGGTCGATCTCGAGCAGACCGGCTGGGCGCGCAACCTTCATTTCCTGGCCGCCTGGATCTTCGTCCTCAACGGCGCCGCCTATCTGGCCCTCGCCCTGTTGCGCGGGCATCTGCGGCAGCGCCTCCTGCCGGCGCCGGCCGAGATCAAGCCCCGGGCGCTGGCCGGTGAAATCCGGGATCATCTGCGCCTGCGCGGCGGGGCGCCGCCGACCGGCCGCTACAACGCGCTCCAGAAGATCGCCTATCTCGGGGTCCTGCTGGTGCTGGCGCCGCTGATTCTGCTCACCGGCCTGACGATGTCGCCGGGCGTCACCGCGGCCTGGCCGGAACTGTTCACCCTGTTCGGCGGCCGGCAATCGGCCCGGACGATCCACTTCCTGTCGGCCTTCGCGATGGTCGCATTCCTCGCGATCCACATCTGGCAGGTGCTGGCCAACCGGCCGGTGGCGCTGATGCGCGGCATGATTCTCGGGCGGGCCGGCAACGCGGAGGAGACCCGATGAGCGCGCTGACCCGGCGCCGCCTGGTCCTCGGAACCGCCGGGTTCGGCGCGGCCGGCCTCGTGGGTGGCTGCGATCCTGGTGCCCCGCAACTGCGCCCCAACCCCTACGGCCTGAGCGACTGGCTGACCTTCGCCGGGCAGCGCCTGCTGTTGGCGCGCCAGCCGCTCGCTCGGGAATTCGGGCCCGAGGCGATCTCGGCGGTGTTCCCGACCATCAACACCACCGACCCGGACGATCCGGCCTATCGCCGCTCGAAAGCGGCCGGCTTCTCGGATTGGCGCCTGCCGGTGACCGGCCTCGTCGCGCGGCCGGGGGCGTTCTCCCTGGCGGAGCTGAAAGCGATGCCGGCGCGCACGCAGATCACGCTCCATTCCTGCGAGCAGGGCTGGTCGGCAATCGGCCAATGGACCGGCGTGCCGCTCGCGCAGGTGCTCGCCGCCGCCGGGATGCGCCCGGAGGCGCGCTACGTGGTGATCCGCACCGTCGACGGCTGGTGGGACAGCTACGACCTGTTCGACGCCCTGCACCCGCAGACGATCCTGGCCTACGGCATGAACGGCGCCGACCTGCCGGTGGCCCACGGCGCTCCTGTTCGCCTGCGGGTGGAGCGCCAGCTCGGCTACAAGTCCCTGAAATACCTCAGCAGCATCGAGGCCGTGGACCGGGTCGACGGCATCGGCCACGGCCGCGGCAGCATGGTCGCGGGCCTCGGATTCAGCTGGTACGCTGGCATCTGAGCCGCCCGTCGCGCGGCGGGCAAGGGGGGGCTTGGCGGCGATGGATCTCACGATCGGGCTGAGCACGTTCGCGGTCGGCGCGGCGGCGCTGGCGGTGATCACGCTGGCGGCCGGCGTGAAGATGATCCAGCAGGGCCACGTGTTCACGGTGGAGCGGTTCGGCCGCTACAACCGCGCGCTGGAGTCCGGCCTCGGCCTGATCATCCCGTTCGTCGAGCGCATCGGCCGCCGGGTGAACGTGATGGAGCAGGTCATCGACGTCCCGAGCCAGCAGGCCTTCACCCGCGACAATGCCGGCGTGACCATCGACGCGGTGGTCTTCTACCAGGTGCTCGACGCGGCCCGCGCCTCCTACGAGGTCGCGAATCTCGACCTCGCCATGACCACCCTGACCATGACCAACATCCGCACCGTGGTCGGCTCGATGGATCTCGACCAGCTCCTCGCCCACCGGGACGAGATCAACGAGCGCCTGCTGCGGGTTCTGGACGCGGCGGCCTCGCCCTGGGGCGTGAAGATCAACCGCATCGAGATCAAGGACATCGTCCCGCCCGCCGACCTCGCCGGCGCCATGGCCCGGCAGATGAAGGCCGAGCGCGAGAAGCGCGCCTCGATCCTGGAGGCGGAGGGCCAGCGGGCCGCCGAGATCCTGCGGGCCGAGGGGCGCAAGCAATCGGCGATCCTGGAGGCGGAGGGCCGCCGCGAGGCCGCGTTCCGCGATGCCGAGGCGCGCGAGCGCTCCGCCGAGGCCGAGGCGGCGGCGACCGGGATGGTCAGCCGGGCGATCGCCGAGGGCGACATCGCGGCGGCAAAACCTGCCCGCCGGGAGGCGGGTGCGGGTGGTCGGGCTCTCGGGGACGGTGCCGCGGGTGGAGGCGGCGTGAGGCGCCGGATAGGCCCGCCGCGGCATTCTGACGGCGATCACCCGATCCGTCGCGGCCGGACGGTCCCGCGGGCGGACAGGCCTCGCGGCGCGGTGCGACCCTTTATCGTCCGTCGGGGCGAACGCCTTCTGGCGGCAGGGTAAACCAGCTCGGACGTCCGCGCGCAGTGCAACGCGGAGCGTCCTCTCACTCGACCGTGACCATCGTCCGACGCAACAATCACGACGGGCGCAGATTGGGCAGGCGGCCGCCACGTTTCTTGGCGTGCCTTTCATCCCTGTTCCGACGAGATATCAATGACGCCTCAATTCTGGCTGTGGCTGGGCTTTGCCGGCATGGCCGCCGGCGCCGCCGTGATCCTGTTCATGGCAAAGCGACGGACCCCGGCCGAAGAAGCGGACGGGATCATCCACGGCATCGTGCCGATCATCGCGGCCTGCTCCTACTTCGCCATGGCGACCGGGCAAGGGAGTCTGGTTCTTCCCGCCGGCCCTGATGCCGCGGAGGCCGCGCGGCAGTTCTACTTCGCGCGCTACATCGACTGGACCTTCACCACGCCCCTGCTGCTGCTCGGCCTCTCGCGGACCGCGATGCATTCCGGGATGCGCCGGCCGGCCGTGGTCTGGGGACTGATCGGGTCCGACCTGATCATGATCGTGACGGCTCTGGCCTTCGGTCTGTCCAACGTCGCTGCGGTGAAGTGGACCTGGTTCGCCATCTCCTGCGGCGCGTTCGTCGCCGTGTTCTACGGGATCTTCGTGCAGCTGCGTGAGGAGAATGCCGGCGAGCGCGCCGATGTGCGGAAAGCCTTCCTGCGCAATGCCGTGTTCCTGACCGGCGTCTGGTGTGCCTACCCGGTGGTGCTGCTCATCGGCCAGGACGGCCTCGGCTTCCTGTCGCCGACCCTCGCCCTGGCGGTGATCGCGATCTTGGATCTCACCGCCAAGGTCGTCTACGGCATCATGGCCACGCTGGAGACGACCCGGGCCGTCGACCGCGACCTGATGGAAAGCCCGAAAGCCGCTCCGCTGCGCCGGGCGGCCTGACGCGGATGGCGGCTCCTTCGTCCATCCTCTCCCGCGGGGAGTCTGTCCGGGCGAGCCGCCATCCCGTTCCTGTATCGGGGACGGCGCTGCTGCGGCTGGCCGGTGCGCTGGTCGCTGTCGGTCTCGTCGCCTCCGCACTCCTGCCGCGCGAGACCGCGTGGCTCGTCGCGCTGACGGTCGTGATCGTCCTCGGGGTTCCCCACGGCGCTCTGGACGGGGCCGTGGCGGCCCCTCTGCTGCGCCCCCGCTACGGACGCATGTGGTTCGCGGTCTTTGCCGTGCCGTATCTCGGGCTTTCGGCCCTGGTCCTCCTGGCTTGGCAGGTGGCGCCCCTTGCCACCCTGGCGGGCTTCCTGGCGCTGTCGGTGCTGCATTTCGGCGAGGAGGATGCCGGCCCGGGCCGGCGCTTTGAGGCCCTCGTCCGCGGCGGGCTCCCGATCGCCCTGCCGGCTCTGCTGCGGCCTGAGGAGACGGCCGGGCTTTTTGCGGTGGTCACGCGGGTGCCCATGCCGCAGCTCCCCGTGTGGTGGGCGGCTGCGGCCTGGGTCTGGGTCGCCGTTACGGCATTCTGGTTGCTGGCGGGGCCGCGGCGGATGTCCGTGCTCATCGAGATGGCGCTTCTCGCGCTCGCCTTCTGGTCCCTGCCGCCGCTGACCGCGTTCACCCTGTACTTCGTCGGCCTTCATGGCCCCCGGCATGTGCGCGCCTTGTTGGCGGATCCGACGAAGGCCCCCGGTGTCGATACGATCCGGCGCGCGGTCCATGCGGCGCTGCCGGTCTTCGGGCTGACGCTTCTCCTCGGCGCGGCGCTTTGGCCGCTCTACGCGCCCGGCGCCCCCGATGCGCCGGCGAACCTGCTGACCCTGACACTCCAGATGCTGTCGGCCCTCACCGTGCCGCACATCCTGCTCGACCGGATCGCAACCCGGTATCCTGCTCGGGCTCAATAACGATTGGTGCACATAGAGCGGCGCGCTCGCAGCAGCGACCGGCAGCGCCGCCGTGCTGATTCTGATGCCCCAGCAGGCCCAGACCCTGCTGTCGGCAGCCTTTGCTGGGATCCCAGTCACACTCGCCGCTTGCTTGTTCAGCCGGATGGACCCTCGTCACGCCACCCACAACCACACCGACCGCGGCCCGATCGGCCGCAAGGCCGTGCGCGCCAAACCGATCATCCAGGGCGCCGGCCGCCTTCGCTTCGGTGATACTTCTGGCGTGTCGCGGGGCTGAATTTGCCGGCCGGTGCCCGGAAGCGGGTTGTCGGGAACGGTGCTGCGGGTGGCGGCGTGAGGGGGGCTGGATGACCGCTTAACGCGCTCGTCGAACACCATTGGCCTTTCGGCCTTGCCGCAAGGTTCATTCGCCACTCATCGCGCCGTCGATCGCTCGCCGATACGGTCCTATCGATTCAGCAGATGATGGCCCCGTGCAATGCCATGAACCAGATAACCATCGATCAATAACCTAGACTTCCTGGAACGAAGTCGGCAGCGATTTTTTCCGAACGGAAAGGCCGAGTTCAATCAATTCACGGGCGTGTTGCCGATAGATGGGAAAGATGAGGCCACAACAGATAGCGAGGGCTGTCGCTCCAAGAGTTATGATCAACGATACTATCGGCGGTACGACGAAACCATCCGCCAATATTCTGACCGAGTTTCCGACGAAAAATGCCCATCCATAGAGCGCGACCGGCAAAGCCGAACCGAATAACAACGGCCGAATAGGCCAGGAGAGGGCTCGCATTCCGATCGTGCCAGCAACGATCCAGCACACCGCGAGCCCGACGGAGTGACCGATCGCGGCCCCCATTTCCCCGTACCAAGCACCGTATGCGACCAAACCAGCCATGACCAATCGGCTTGGAACCTCGCACCAGAACATTACCTTGACCTTGCCGGTCCTGAGGAATGCCCAATAGTAGATGTAGCCGGATATTTGAAATACGGCGCCGATCATGAGTGTTTGAAGTATGATATCGATCCCGGCCCACTTGCTGCCAAGAATGATGGTGACCAGTGGTGAGCCACCGACTGCGACGAAAAGACAGACACCCAGTATGGTATAGACTAGGCATCTTTGAATGCGGATCAGTACAAACGGAACTCTTTCCAGGGGAACTTTACCCAATAAGGGCAGCATCAGCGCCGTCAGGGGGGATGTCAGCTGATCGACGGGTAGGCTGAAGAGCTGGAAAGCTCTCGAAAATGTCCCGACAGCGATGGGCCCCAGGAATTTACCCAACGCAACAGAGCTGATATTCGAGCTGAAGTAATTGCAGATTTGTGTGGCCGTTGAGGACCATCCAAAATTAAAATGTGATTTAATCTCTTTAATCCGAAGACCTGTCATCGGCAGCCAGCCACAAGCCAGCATGACGAGCAGAAGCGAGATCGCAGAAAACGACAGATTTTGAGAGATCAGCGTCCAGTACCCTGCGCCGCCTAAGGCCGCCATGACGCCAATCAATAGGCTAAATACGGCAGATCCTGTATCGATCACTGCAGCCGCAATATATTTGTTTGTTTGCATCATGTAGACGCGGTACTGCGCGCTCGCCCCATTGATAATGAAGAGTGGGCATAACCAGAGAACGATCAAAGTAATTCTGGGTTCATTGTAGAACGCCGACAAGGCCGGACCTGATATCGCAACGACGATCGCCAGAACGGCGCCCAGCGCTGTGCTGATCCAGAACAGGGAATTCCGTTCCGATGGCGGCAGTGACGGGAACCGGAGGGCAGAGAGTGACAAGCCAAAGTCACCGAGCATGCTTGCGACGCCGACGATTGCACCGGCCATCGCCGCGAGACCGAAATCGGTCGGGCTGAGGTATCGCGCTGTGACAACGAGGCTAGCGAATTGACAGAGTATGCGTGCAGCACGACCGCCCAGCACAATCAGGGCGCCCCGGGTTGCGACCTGCGACATGTTTTGTTGGGGCGACGACGCGTCTTTTGCGCCGGGATTTATCGATCCGACTGCGTCGTCACCCACGTCGTCAAGCGTACTTTTTTGCATAAATCCGCCTTATAACTTTTAAGTAAGCGCTACGTGAGTATGTCGATCTACTTTCATTGAGCGCATTATTTCTCAATGTATCGTATGATGAGGGGGTTTTTAAGGCCGCAATCATCTTTTTCGCAAAGACTGAGGCATCATCTTCGATTGCGGCGAAGAGGGTGGGATTCAAGCCTTCGGCGCCCACCGTTGTTGCAATCACGGGTACGCCCCACAGCATCGGAATGATGCTTTTGAATTTTATGCCCGCGCCGCTCAATAGAGGAACCACAGCAGCGCGGGCACTCAGGTACGCGGAATTCAAGGAGGGAATATAGCCGGTTGCCGATGTGCCCGGCGTGGATTTTATTAAATCCCGCAGATCCTCGGACAGCCCACCGCCGGCAAACACCAACTGAAACGAATCATTCTCAGCACGAACGTCTGGCCAGACGTTTTTCAAGATCCAGCGCGCAGCCTGATCGTTTTCCTTTCTGCCGAATTGTGCGACGAAGATTGCGACAGGATCACGCTCGGTGAGGTCTGGCACCTGTACCGGCATCTCGTCGTCGTCCAACGGTGGATTGACGACCAGAAGCTTGCAATCCGGTGCCCCTATCGAGGCCAAAAGCCGAGAGTCCTTCTCATTCAGGCAAACGTTCAACGAAAGATGTTTAATCGTCGTGCGTTCACTCTGTCGCACGATAAGTGTTCGTGCGGCTTTTACGACGCGATGGGGCAGTCGCGTTTCTGCGCGAAATTCCCGTCCCATTCGCTGTGACATGACATCGTGATAAAATCCGAAAATCGATTTATCATATCCCATTCGCCGCAACGTACGCGCTGTCAATGCCATCTCGAACCATTGCAGCTCAACAGCGTCTGCTTTGTCTAACGCTTCGCTTGCGCCAGGATGCTTCAGCGCATCTGCCCAAAAAGAAGAAAAAATACTCGTCGGATGCATGACGGCGGTGGTGTGACCAATAATATTAAGTTTATTGCCGCTCAGCGGGTTGTTGTCGATCATGTACGTCGTGCATGGAGCAAGATGAAGCATCGCTTCATCTTGTGGAAATAGCGTATTTCTCGGGACGATCAACGTTACCTGATGGTCTGTGTTCAAGGCCTGAATATGCCGAAGCAGGAACTCGCCTCCAGCATGGGAGACTCCATGAAAAGCAATTACTGGGGACGCAATTAATATCCGCACTTCTGCCTCTCAGGATCGTATTTTGCCGAATAATTCTGAAGACTATCGTAGCTAACTAAAATATTTTATTTATTTTTGTTTCTTGTTCGATATTTTTATGTCCATAAAATTATCATAACTTAATATTTATCATCTCGTCAAGGATCGTTGAGCCCTTCGCGTAGACTAGTTTTAATGAATAGACAACTCAGTCCATGCTTCATGCCTGTGTGCGATCGCCACAAAGCCGAGCCGAACGAGCAGAGGCGGGATGCAAGATAACCCGTTCGCGATCCACGTTGCGGCGCGTCGCGCAGACCCCTCGCTGTGAGGCGTTGTCCCCCGGGGGGATGTCGGTTTGGCGTCAGCGTCCACCTTGAATCAAGGTCGTAGAACAGATCTCGATCGCGGAGCGACCGACACGCCGATGCATGGCAAGGGTGCGAGGGCGGATTGCGTAGACGGATGAATGGATCACTGTCCTGACCGGAGATGGATACCGACTCAGCAGTCTTGGCGTTCGACGCGTCCCCGGCATCGCTAGCCGATCGCGCACGATCGTATTCGTGCCATTGCTCGTCTGCCCCGACCCGAACGCTGCAACCGACTGTTAAACGTGTGCCGAAATTTCCCGCGCCAGGTCGAACAGGCGACGGATCGGCCGGAACAGGGCGGCGATCTCGATGTCGAGGGGGCCAACATCGCGAAGTTGACCATGAGGCCGAGCGTCGGGGCCGGGATCACGGGGCGGATCGCGTCGAACGGCGTCAGGCCGCTCGCGATGTCGACGCAGCGGAGCGTGGGAAACCGCCGTGACCGTACGAACGGTCACGGCGGTTTCCTGTCCGAATCCGTATCCTTGGGAGGCCTGGCCTTACGCGGCCCGCACCGTCTTCAGGAAGCTGCTCACCTCGGTCGAGAGATGCTCGGACTGGCGTGACAGCGCGGAGGCCGAGCTGAGGACATGGGCTGCCGCGGCGCCGGTTTGCTCGGAGGCCTGGGCGACACCGACGATGTTGCCGGTCACCGCACTCGTGCCCGTCGAGGCCTGGGCGACGTTCCGGACGATCTCCTGGGTCGCTGCACCCTGTTGTTCCACCGCCGCCGCGATGGATGTGGCGACGGTGTCGATCTCGCGGATGCGGGCGGTGATCGTGGCGATCGCATCGACCGCCTGTTCGGTGACGCCCTGCACCGCGCCGATCTGGCGGGCGATCTCATCGGTGGCCCGCGCCGTCTGGCTGGCCAGTTCCTTGACCTCGGTGGCGACCACGGCGAAGCCACGGCCGGCCTCGCCGGCACGTGCGGCCTCGATCGTGGCGTTGAGCGCCAGCAGGTTCGTCTGGCTCGCGATGTTAGCGATCAGGCCGACCATGTCGCCGATCTTGGCC
>Ga0182230_1000093_pt1 | contig 13249 bp, 10 predicted proteins | sample G6R1MG_28_FD_128384 | JGI IMG/M metagenome (GOLD analysis project Ga0182230, IMG submission 128384) | Miscanthus phyllosphere microbial communities from Michigan, USA - G6R1_NF_07NOV2016_LD1 MG | ecosystem: Host-associated > Plants > Phyllosphere > Phylloplane/Leaf | place: USA: Michigan...
GAGCCCAGCCGAGACCGCCCGCGCCACAGTGGCGGCGATCATGTCGGCGAAAGAGGAGGGATCCTCGCCCCGCAGCCGCGCCCGCTTGTCGACCCGCCGTGCCAGGGTCCGCCGCAGCATCTCGGTCGAGGCGCTGTAGCGTTCCAGATAGTAGAGCGCGACCCGCTGCAGCCATGCCGGGCTGACTGGACCCGGCGGCCGCCGCTCCGCATCGCGGTCTTTTCCCGCATTCCGGGCTGCTGATCCGGGCTCTGCAACGTTTGGTGGTTTCACCGGTTCTTCACGATCTCGACAGGTTTGCGTTCCATGATTTGGGGATGGAACGCGCGCAACGCGACAGGCTCGGCCATGGTCCGGAGCAAAGTCCTTCGCCCGATCTCACCCACGGCCCGTGGCGGCGACGCCTGCGCGCCGCGGCGACGATCCTGATGCGTCGCGAGTGGCTCCTCGTTCTGGTCGCCCTCGGGCTGGCCGCCGTCGCGGCCGGCATCGTCTATCTGTCGCGCCCGACCACCCTCACGGTGGCGGTCGGCCCGCAGGACGGGGCCGAAGCCGCGCTGATCGAGGCCTATGCCAACGCCCTCGACCGAAGCCGGGAGGATGTCCGCCTCAAGGTCGTGCGCTACGGCGACGTGCGCGACAGCGCCTTGGCGCTTCAGCGAAACCGCGCCGACCTCGCGGTGGTACGTCCGGACGTGTTCCTGCCCGAGAACGGCCTGACGCTGGCGATCCTGCACGACGAGGCCCTGGTGATCGCGGCGCCCGAGGGAGCCGACATCGACGACGTGCCGGCGCTCGCACGTAAGCGTCTCGGCATTGTCGTACGCCACGGCGCCGACCTGCCGTTCCTGACGAACCTGCTCTCCTTCTACGACCTCCTGCCGGACAGTCCCCCGGTCGCGGATCCGGCAGAGGGCGACCACGCGGCCGAGACCGAGATCGCTGCGGGCCACGTGCAGGTGGTGCCATTGAAGATCGGCGAGGTCACGGCGGCGCTTGCGGAAAAACGCGTCGACGCGGTTGCGGTGATCGCGAGCCCCGCCTCGAAGATCACGGGGGCCGTCGTGCGCGCCATCGAGTTGGGCTCGCCCGACCGCAAGATCGGGTTCGTGTCGATCCCGGACGGGGACGCGATCCTGCAGCGCTTCCCCGAATTGCAGGCGGTGACGATCCCGGCCGGGACCTTTGGGGGCCGCCCGAAGCGTCCGGATGAGGAAGTCCGCACCGTCGGCGCCTCCTACCGCCTGATGGCCCGGGGCGGCGTCAGCCGGGTCGCCATCGCCTCGGCGACGCAGCACCTGTTCGAGTGGCGCTCGCGGCTCGCCGCCGCAGCCCCGGCCGCGAAGCTGATGAAGGCGCCGGATTTCGACACCACGGTCGCGGCAACGTCAGCACGCTTGCCGAACCACCCCGGCGCCGTCGACTATTTCGAGCGCGAGCAACAGACATTCCTCGATCGTTACGAGGACTACATCTACCTGCTCGCCTTCTTCGGCGGCACGATCGGCTCCGGCGTCGCCTGGATCGGTCAGCGGCTGGCCCGGAAGCGCCGGGAGCGCATCGACATCGTCCTCGACCGCCTGCTCGACATCATGCGTGAGGTGCGGGCCGCCACCAGCGCGGCCGAGCTCGATGACATCGCGATCGAGACCGATGGGCTCGTCTCTGACGTCGTCTGTTACGCCCGGGAACGCAGCATTGACTCCCGAACGGTGAGCGCGCTGATCCTGGCGGTGGACGGCGTCCACGCGGCGATCGCCGATGCGAGGCGGCGGGCCGAAGGCTCGCTCCCAGGTACCGCCGCCCGCCCGCGCACCGGACGTCTGCTGGCCCTGAACCTGCCGGCGGCGGAGTAGCGATGGCCCTCGCTCGCGCTGCGGCAGCCCGCGATCAGGACGGGACACGGCCCTGGGAGACGCGGCGCGGCCGTGCGCTGCGCATCACCGCACGGCTGGCGGCGTAGGCATATCATGCTAACGGGGGGCATGTTCGATCCCGTCCCCGCCCTCAAAACGGTTCTCGAAAATCTCGACCGCGAAGCCCGCGAGCCGACGAAGCTGCGCGCCGCCCTGGTGCCCGAGCTGCGCCGGGTCATCGAAGAGGGCCACCGCGCCGCCGAGGCGCAGCTGCTCAGGGATCGCAACGGGCTTCACTGCGCCCAGACGCTGTCGGCGCTCACCGACGCCGTGGTTCGGGCGATCTACGACGCCGTGATCTGGCGGCTCTATCCCAACGACAACCCCTCGACCGGCGAGCAGCTCGCCGTGGTCGCCACCGGCGGCTACGGACGAGGCACGATGGCGCCGGGTTCCGACATCGATCTGCTGTTCCTGCTCCCCTACAAGCAGACCGCGTGGTCGGAGAGCGTCGTCGAGGCGATGCTCTACGTCCTTTGGGACCTGAAGCTGAAGGTCGGCCACGCCACCCGCTCCGTGGAGGAATGCCTCCGCGAGGCGAAGGCGGACATGACGATCCGCACCGCGCTCCTGGAGGCGCGCTACCTGTTCGGCACGCGGGTCCTGTTCGAGGAGCTGGTGACGCGCTTCGACGCGGAGCTGGTGGTCGGCTCCGCCGCCGAGTTCGTCGATGCGAAGCTGCGCGAGCGCGACGCGCGGGTCTCGAAAGCCGGCTCCTCGCGCTACCTCGTCGAGCCCAACGTCAAGGACGGCAAGGGCGGCCTGCGCGACCTGAACACGCTGTTCTGGATCGCCAAGTACACCTACCGGGTGCGCGATCAGATGGAGCTCGTGGGCGCCGGACTGTTCACGCAAGAGGAATACACGCTGTTCGAGCGCTGCGACGAGTTCCTGTGGCGGGTCCGCTGCCACATGCACTTCGTCACCAAGCGGTCGGAGGAGCGTCTGTCCTTCGGCCTGCAGCCGCGGATCGCCGAGCGCTTCGGTTACGAGGCGCGCGGCGGCCTGTCCGGGGTCGAGCGCTTCATGAAGGCCTATTTCCGCGTCGCCAAGGATGTCGGCGATCTCACCGCCATCGTGTGTGCCGAGCTGGAGGCACGCCACGCCAAGCGCACGCCGGTGCTCGACCGCTGGATCGGCCGGTTCCGCGACCGGTTCCGCGCCACCGCCATCGAGGCGGAAGATTTCTGGATCGACCACGGCCGGGTGAACCTGCGCGCGGAGGACGCGTTCGAGCGCGACCCGGTCAACCTGATCCGCCTGTTCTGGCTGGCCGACCGGCACAATCTGGCGATCCATCCGGATGCCAAGCGGCTGGCGAACCGGTCGCGCCGCCTCATCACCCCGACCCTGCGGTCGGACGCGGAAGCCAACCGGCTGTTCATCGACATCCTGACCTCGCGCAACGCGCCCGAGGAGGCTTTGCGCGAGATGAACGAGGCCGGCGTGCTCGGCCGGTTCATCCCGGATTTCGGCCGCATCGTCGCGATGATGCAGTTCAACATGTACCACCACTTCACGGTGGACGAGCACCTGCTGCGCACCGTCGGCATCCTGGCGGCCATCGAGTCGGGCCGCGCCGAGGAGGCCTACCCGCTGGTCTCGCGCCTGATCCACACGGTCCACAACCGCACGGCGCTCTACGTGGCGATCCTGCTCCACGACATCGCCAAGGGTCGCCCCGAGGACCATTCGATCGCCGGGGCAGCGATCGCCGCGCGTCTCTGCCCGCGCTTCGGCCTGACCGAGGCCGAGACGGAGACCGTAGCCTGGCTGGTCGAGCATCACCTCTTGATGTCGATGACCGCGCAGAGCCGCGACCTGTCAGACGGCAAGACGATCGAGCGCTTCGCCTCGGTGGTGCAGAGCCTGGAGCGGCTGAAGCTCCTGACCATCCTGACGGTGGCCGACATCAGCGCGGTCGGCCCCGGCGTCTGGACCGCCTGGAAGGGCACCCTGGTCCGCACCCTCTACGACGAGACCGAGGTGTTCCTCTCGGGCGGCCATTCCGAGATCGCACGCACCGACCGTGTACGCCTCGTCCAGATGAGCCTGCGCGAGCAGCTCCCCGGTTGGGCGTCGGAGGAGTTCGACGCCTACGCGGCGCGCCACGGCCAGGCCTACTGGCTGAAGGTCGACAGCAACCGGCAGCTCAAGAACGCGGTCTTCCTGCGCGATGTGCTCAGCGAGGGCCGCACCAGCGCCACCGACGTGGCCCTCGATCCCGTCCGCGGGGTGACCGAGATCACGATCTACTCGCCCGATCACCCGCGCCTGCTCGCGATCATCACGGGGGCCTGCGCGGCGGCGGGCAGCAACATCGTCGACGCGCAGATCTTTACGACGACGGACGGCTTCGCCCTCGACACGATCTTCATCTCCCGGGCCTTCGAGCGCGACGAGGACGAGTTGCGCCGGAGCAAGCGCATCACGGCGGCGATCGAGCGCTCCCTGAAGGGCGAGATCCGAATCGCCGACCTCGTGGCCGACAAGCACCCGCCGACCAGCGCCCGGGCTAAGACCTTCCTGGTGCCGCCGGATGTCGGGATCGACAACGCCCTGTCCTCCCGCGAGACCGTGGTGGAGGTGACGGGCCTCGACCGGCCCGGCCTGCTCTACGAGCTGACCACGGCCTTCGGGCGGCTGTCGCTCAACATCACCTCGGCGCATGTCGCCACCTTCGGCGAGCGCGCGGTGGACGTCTTCTACGTCACCGACCTCACAGGCACCCGGGTGACGCAGCCCGACCGGCAGGCGGCGATCCGCAAGGCGATGCTGGATGTGTTCGCCGGGGACGTGGCCGCCTTGAGGGCCGAGGGGCTTGAGGCCCTGGTCGCCGCACCGCCGCCGCGTGAGGCGTAAGCGTGCGGGTTGATTTCGGCCGTTCCGGGTCAGATATCAGCGCCGAATTCGATTCCCCTCACCCATCCCTGTCGACGACTGAAACGTGATGACGAGCAACGACATGTCCCAGGATGACCAGCGCCAGACCACGGTCGAAGCCGGTGCCAGCGCGGCTCAGGAGACCGCGTCGCCCGGCAAGGGCCCCGAGTCGACATCCGTCGATCCGGTCGCCGAGGCCCTGGCCCTGCTGACCGCCGAGCGCGACGAGCTGAAGGACCGGACGCTGCGCACGCTCGCCGAGATGGAGAACCTGCGCCGCCGCACGGAACGGGAAATTGCGGATGCCCGCGCCTACGCGGTCACGAACTTCGCCCGCGACGTGCTCAACGTGGCCGACAACATCCACCGGGCCCTCGAGAGCGTCCCGGCTGACGCGAAGGCGGCGGCGGACGGCGCCTTCAAGGGGTTGATCGACGGCATCGAGCTGACCGAGCGCGACTTGGCCAAGACGCTGGAGCGCCATGGGGTGAAGCGGGTCGAGCCGGAGGGCCAGAAGTTCGATCCGAACCGGCATCAGGCCATGTTCGAGGTGCCGAACCCCGATGTTCCGGCCGGCACCGTCGTGCAGGTCGTGCAGACCGGCTACGTCATCGGCGAGCGCGTGCTGCGGCCGGCCCTGGTCGGTGTCGCCAAGGGCGGCCCCAAGGCGGCGGCGAGCCCCGCCGACGCCGCCTAGGGGCATCGCGAATCAGCGCACCTGCGCGGAGGCCTCCGCACAGGGCAGCGTGGTGGCGAAGTCGGAAATGAACCGCGCCGTCTGCCGGATCTCGGCCGGCGCGTGCGGGTTTCGGGCGACCGCACCCGCTTCGACCTGAAGGCGCCGGTTGCAGCCGCAGGTCGGCATCCGGCCCGAGGCGGGATCGGGCCAGCAGGCATCGTGGTGCGCGCAGGCACGGTCCAGCGCGTCGATCGGCGGATAGCCCGGGCCGCGGTTCCCCGGCCCGCAGAAATTGCCGTGAATCAGGAAGCCGCCCTGCCCGGATGGACCGGGCAGCATGATCTCCTGCGCGGTCGCCGTGGCGACGACGAATCCGAGGGCGAGCAGCGTCGCCGCAATGGGGTTGAGCCTGGGAGCGTTCACGGCCGATCCTGCATCGGGGATCCTCCTGACGCCGCGTGGCCATACCGACGCGGCATCCGGCCACTGCCTGAGCCGCGCGCCGTGGAGATCCCGACCGGCAGACGGAGTCGCGAAGCCGAACGCCCTGCATTGCGACCGAATGCGGCGAGATCGTCAAGATCCATGGCCACGAATATTGATGATTGTCAGCAATCTTAATCGGCGCCGGGCAAATGGCCCGGCGAATTTTTTTGGTCGGCACATCAATACTCGGCACATGGGCGGCATCGCGGGCTGTTCTGGCATACCGAGGTGCCTGTCACAGGGCGAGGAGCAGCAGGCCGACAACGGTCACCGAGAGGATCAGGCAGAGCGCAAGGTCGAGGATCGGAGCGCCGCCGCAGGTTGGCCCCTGCCGGGTACCATCGTCCACCGCCGGGATCATCACGCTCACGACCGCGCCTCGACGGTCGTCGGATCCAGCGTGGCAATCTTCTCCGACCGCGCGGCGCGGGCGGGCGTGACGCCGCCGGAGGGTGCCGCAGCCCCGTCTGAGGGGATAATTGGGTTGGCGGCCTGTGACGCTCGCGTTTCACCGGCCCTGTGAACCGTGTCCGCGACGGTGATGCCGAGGGCAGGCAGTGTGAGAGCTGCGACCACGCACAGGATGCGCTTCATCCGCGGCAAAAGGCTGGTCTGCCGGCACCGGCAGAGCGGAGTCTTGGGGAGCGTCAGGGGCGGCCAGGTTTCGGCCAGCGGTCGGCACGGATCGGCTCGCATCATCCTGGACTCCGTCATTGACGTGGGAAATTTGACCACGCAACCGAGTTACGTGTGCAAAATTCCCACGTCAACGGGAATTCGCCACTCTGACGTGCGGATGCGCACGCCGTGGGATTGTCTCCCACGACACATCCGCTAACGATGCCGCCATGTCCGAGAGCATTGACACGAAACCGGAGGGCGCCAGCCTGCACGCGCCGCTTGCGCGATTGCTGCGACCGCTGGTGCGCCTGCTCGTGGCCCGCGGCATCACCTTCCCGGCGCTCATCGACCTGCTGCGCGAGCTCTACGTGAACGTCGCCGAATACGACTTCGCCCTGCCCGGCAAGGAGCAGACCGACAGCCGCGTCTCCCTGCTCACCGGCATCCACCGCAAGGAGGTCCGGCGCCTGCGCGGGGCCGGGGCGCCTGTCAGCGTGGTGCCGGCCGTGGTCTCGCGCACGAGCCGGATCATTGCACGCTGGATCGCCGACCCGGCCTTCACCGATCCGCAGGGCCAGCCCCTGCCGCTACCACGCACAGCCGATGCGGGCGCGCCGTCCTTCGAAACCCTGGTCTCCGGTGTGACCCGCGACCTGCGCCCCCGCGCGGTGCTCGACGAGTGGCTCGATCGCGGGCTCGTCTTCACGGACGTCCAAGACCGGATCGTGCTGGCGGAGGCGGCCTACGTGCCGCGCGGGGACGGTTCGGCCGAGCCGCAGCTCTATTATTTCGGCCGCAACCTCCACGACCACATCGCGGCGAGCGTGGCCAACATCGTCGGCGATACGCCGCGCTTCCTGGAGCGGGCGGTCCATTACGATGGTCTGTCCAAGGAGCTCGCGGCCAAGCTCGAGGCGCGGGCGCGCGAGATCGCCATGGAGGCCCTGCAGCAAGCCAATCGCGAGGCGCATGCCGCCTGCGAGACCGATCCCGGCGGCGAATACCGCTGGAATTTCGGCCTTTACGTCTACGCCGAGGCCGTGCCGCCGGCCCGGCCCGCAGACGGGCGCTGAGAGGCCGGCCGGTGCGATCCTCGCCAAACCGTCGGTTCGTCCTGCGCCTGCTCGCGGGCGCCGCCACCCTGCTGCCGGGTACCGCCTGGCCGCAGGAGAACCCGCGCGATCAGGGGATCGGCGGCACCGGCATGAAGATGATCGAGGAGCCGAAGGACGGCGTCCTCGGCGAGGGCGACCGCGGCATCGGCGGCACCGGCGTGATCGGCACCATCCGCCGCTTCGGCTCGATCGTCGTCAACGACCTGCGCATCGCCTATCCGCCGGAAGTGGCGGTGCAAATCGACGGTGAACCCGCCAAGGCCACGGACCTGAAGATCGGTCAGGTCGTGCAGGTCGTGGCGCGGCCTGAGCGCGGCGGCCTCGGCACAAGCCGCATCGACGTGACCAGCGAGGTCGTCGGACAGGTGGAATCGGTCTCCCCGGGGCGGATGATCGTGCTCGGCCAGCGCGTGGATAGCGCGGGTCTCGCGGGCGACTGGCAGGCAGGCAGCCGGGTGGCAGTGAGCGGCCTGCGCCGCCCGGACGGCGTCATCGTGGCGAGCCTGATCGAGCCGCGCACCTCGGGGCCCGACCGCGTCGCCGGGCCGGTGCGCCGCGACGCGGGCGGCGGCCTCGCCATCGGCGGCCTGCGCCTCAAGGGCGCCGACGCCCTGCCGCCGGGCCGCCGCGCCCTGGTGACGGGCGTGACCGAACTCGGCGTTCTCAGCGTGACCAACGCCGCCGCGGTCGGGCTGCCGTTCCCGCCGGGCCTCAAGCGGGTGTCGATCGAGGCCTATATCGGCCGCGCCGGCACCGGCCTCGATCTCGGCTCGGGCCTCGCGGTGTCGGGCTATGCGGGTCTGCGTGTGCCGCGCCAGGGCAGCGTCCGCGGCGTGCTCACCGCCGACGTCGCGTCGGACGGCGGCCTGACCCTGGAGCGGCTTCGGGTCGAGGATCGGCTCGCCCCGGAGCCGCCCCGGCCGGACGCGCCCCGGTTCGAGCGCGAGCGTGACCGCCTCGACCTGCAGAAGCTGCCCGACCTGCCGGACATGCCCGGTCGCTTCGGCGCCGAGCCCGGCAACCGCCAGAGCCCCTTCGGCGGCCTCGGCGGCACCAACGGCCCGACGATCGACACCCGCCCCGGCGCGGGCGGCATCCCGGGCGCGGACGGCCCTGGCGGGTTCGGGGCCCCGCGCGGCGGTCCCTTCGGAGGCGCACCGGGCGCCCCCGGCGCCTTCCCCGGCGGCCCGGGCGGTGGTCCCGGAGGCTTGGGTGGCCCCGGGGGCTTCGGGGGGCCGGGCGGCGGCCCGGGCGGTTTCGGGGGACCACCGGGCGGGGGCGGTCGGCGCTGAGAGCTTGCCGCCCGTGCGATCTCGCCCGGTTTCCCGGCTCAGAACCTCGCAATGACGGTACAGAACGCGCAGCCGTCGCCAGCAGATGACACAGGCCCCTGTCCCGGACGCCTGGAACGTCAGTGGAAGGTGATCCGGGACCCAGCACAGGAAGCGCCGCGCAGCGGCACGATCGTCAAACAACAATGCGGACGCTGCGCGTCATATCATGCTGGGTCCCGGGACGCATTCCGCTGGCGCTGCATGCGCCCGGGAAAGGGACGGCGCGAAACCGGCGATGGGCCGCGACGGCACGTTCGATTCAGCCCCCCGCCTCGCGCGCCAGCAGATCCCGCTTGCGGTCAACACCCCAGCGGTAGCCCGACAGGGCGCCGTCAGACCGGACCACCCGGTGGCACGGGATCGCCACCGCCAGGTGGTTCGCCCCGCAGGCTTGGGCGACGGCCCGCATGGCGGTGGGCGCCCCGATGGCGCGGGCGATGTCCGCGTAGGTGGCGGTCGTGCCCACCGGGATCGCCCGGAGCGCCGCCCAGACACGCTGCTGGAACGCGGTCCCGCGGATGTCGAGGGGCAGGTCGAGGCCGATGCCCGGTGCCTCGACCAAGCCGATGACGCGGGCCATCCAGGCCTCGAAACCCGGGTCGTCGCCCTCGATCTCCGCCCCTGGAAACCGGTCCTGCAGGTCGCGGACCAGGGGTTCGGGGTCGTCGCCGAGCAGGATCGCACAGATCCCCGCCTCGGTGGCGGCCACCAGGATCGCGCCGAGTGAGCAGGCGCCGACGCCGAACCTCATGCGGATGCCGGTACCGCCCTTGCGGTAGGCGGCGGGCGCCATGCCGAGCCGTCCGGCGGCGTCCGCGTAGAACCGGCTCGCGGTCGAGTAGCCGGCCTCATACAGCGCTTCCGTCACCGTGGCGGCCTTGGGCAGGCCGGCGGCGAGGGCCTCGGCCCGGCGAGCGGTCGCGTAGGCCTTCGGAGTGACCCCGGTGGCGGCTTTGAACACCCGGTGGAAATGGTAGGCGCTCAGGCCCGCGGCCTGGGCGAGGTCGGCCAGCGGCGGCATCGTCTCGGCCGATTCGATCAGCCGGCAGGCCCGGGCGACCGCCTCGGCCCGGCGCTCAGGCAGCCCGGGCTCGTTCGGTCGGCAGCGTCGGCAGGGGCGGAAACCTGCGGCTTCGGCCTCCGCGCAGGTCGCGTGGAAAGTGACGTTCTCGGGCCGGGCCGCCCGTGAGGGGCAGCTCGGGCGGCAATACACGCCGGTGGTGCGGACCGCGTAGACGAAACGGCCATCCGCCCGCCCGTCGCGGGCGGCGAGCGCCGCCCAGCGTTCGGTGTGTTCGGAGTTGGCGGTCGCGAGCGCGGTCATGGCCGCACTATGCGGCGCGGCCGGTGTGTTGAGGAGGGGCTTGGCGGAGACGGGCATGACGGGACCTGCCGGACGGGTATATCGAGCGTCCCTCTCCTGCCGGTCCGCGGCCGCGGCCGCATCCTGCCCCTTGCTGCCGAATTTCTATCGCCCCCGAGTACGTCATGGCGTCGAGCAACACCGATCACATTCATGTCGGGCGGGATGGTTGGCTGTTCCTGAAGACCGGGACCAACGACATCCTTGGGCAATTCGAGCGCCCGGAGGAGACCACCGACCTGATCTGGCGCTGGCGCAGCCTCGTGATGACCCGGGAGCGGCGGCTGCGGGCGCTGGGCATCCGCTACCGCCACGTGGTCGCGCCGGACAAGCTGTCGATCTACGACAATCACCTCGACGGTCTCGCCATCGCGCCGGAGGCCTCCCCGGCCTACCGGCTGCTCCACGCCGAGCCGCCGCTGGGCAACCCATGGCGGCGGGGCCTGACCGGCCTCTACGCGGATTGGCGGCGCCGGAAGCGCTGGCGAGAGACCTGCATCGACCTGATCACGCCGATGCGCGCCGCCCGGGACACGGCCGATCTTTATTGCCGGACCGACACCCATTGGAGTTTCGACGGCTGCTACCTGGCCTATGCCGAGATCTGCCGGGCCTTCGGGGCGGAGCCGCGGACGGACCTCCGCGACCGGCCCTTCACCCAGATCGACCATGACGGCGACCTCGGCAGCGCCTTCGACCCGCCCCGGCGGGCCCCGTCACGGGCCTACCAGATCCAGCGGGATGCGGTGCGGACCTATGCCAGCCCGATCGTCGAAGCGCGCGAGAAGGTGGGCCTGCTGCACACGCTCCATGTCGGCGCCAACGTCGTCTACGGCAACGCCGCAGCGAGCGACCCGCGCCGGCTGGCGCTGTTCGGCGATTCGTTCTCGCACGTCATGCCGTACATGCTGACGATCCTGCTCGCGGAGACCTTCCGCGAGGTGCATTTCGTCTGGAACACATCGCTCGACTGGTCCTACATCGACCGGGCGAAGCCGGATCTTGTCCTCACCGAGGTGGCCGAGCGGTTCATGGCCCAGCTGCCGGACGACGGGTTCTCGCTCGACGCCTACGTGCAGGAGCGGTTCGGCGCCGAGCTGGCGAACCAGGCTTAGAGAGCGTTAGCCCTCCAGCTTGGCCATCAGCGCATCGGACAGGGCGAAGTTGACATAGACGTGCTGCACGTCGTCCTGGTCCTCGATCACCTCGACCAGGCGGATCAGCTTCTCGCCGGTCTCGTCGTCGACATCGATCGTGTTCTGCGCCTTCCAGACCAGGCCGGTGCGGGTCGGCTCGCCGAACCGGGCCTCCAGGGCCTTGGCGACCTCGCCGTAGGAATCCTGCGCGCAGACGACCTCGTGGCCCTCCTCGCTGGAGCTGACGTCGTCGGCCCCCGCCTCGATCGCCGCCTCCAGCATCGTGTCGGCATCGGCGACGCTCGCCGGGAAGCCGATCACGCCGACGCGGTCGAACATGAACGCCACGGCGCCGGTCTCGGCGAGGCTGCCGCCGGACTTGGTGAAGGCCGAGCGCACGTCCGAGGCGGTGCGGTTGCGGTTGTCGGTCTGCGCCTCGACGATCAGCGCGGCGCCGCCAGGGCCGTAGCCCTCGTAGCGGATGTCCTCGTAGTTCTCGCCATCCGCCCCGGAGGCCTTCTTGATGGCGCGCTCGATATTGTCCTTGGGCATGTTCTCGGCGCGGGCCGCGATGATCGCCGCGCGCAGGCGCGGGTTCATGGCCGGGTCCGGCGTGCCGAGCTTGGCCGCCACGGTGATCTCGCGGGCGAGCTTGCCGAACACCTTCGAGCGGACCGCGTCCACCCGGCCCTTCCGGTGCATGATGTTCTTGAACTGCGAATGGCCTGCCATGGCGTGTGAGACTTTGTTCGTTGGCGAGGGCGGGGATCCGGGACCCCGCCGTCGCGGCTGTGAGGTCGCCGCGTTATAGGCCGCCGGCTTCCGACGAAGCAACGCGGGCCAGGGTGTCGCGCGGCCGTCGCATTCGCGTGAGGTGCGGAAAGATCTCCGGCGGCGAACGTTGGCCGGGACTGTTTCACGTGGAACCCCGATGTCGAACCGGACCGAACGCAGCAAGACAGTGATGGTGACGGGCGCCAGCGCCGGCGTCGGCCGGGCGGTGGCGCACGAATTCGCGCGGCACGGTTGGAACGTCGGGCTCATCGCCCGGGGTGAAGCCGGTCTTGCCGGCGCCGTCCGCGACGTGGAGCGGGCCGGCGGTCGCGCCCGCGCCTTCGCGATCGATGTGGCCGACGCGGATGCCGTCTCGCGTGCCGCCGATTCGCTCGCGCGGGCCTTCGGCGGCATCGACGTCTGGGTGAACAACGCGATGGTGACGATCTACGCGCCTGTCCAGGAGACGAGCCCGGAGGAGTTCCGCCGCGCCACGGAGGTGACCTATCTCGGGCAGGTGCATGGGACGCTGGCGGCGCTCCGCCACATGGTGCCGCGCGACCGGGGCACGATCGTCCATATCGGCTCGGCGCTCGCCTACCGGTCGATCCCGCTCCAGGCGACCTATTGCGCGGCCAAGGCGGCGGTGCGCGGCTTCGTCGACTCTCTACGCAGCGAGTTGCGGCACGATGGCAGCCGGGTGCGGCTGACGATGGTTCAGCTCCCGGCGGTCAACACGCCGCAATTCGATTGGGCACGCTCGCGGCTGCCCCGCAAGCTCGAGCCGGTGCCGCCGATCTACCAGCCCGAGGCCATCGCCCGGCACGTCTTTCGGGCCGCCCACGACGCGCCGCGGGAATTGTGGATCGGCGCTTCGGCCTGGAAGGCGATACTCGGGACGATGCTGATCCCAGGATGGATCGACGGCTACCTGGCCCGACA
>Ga0182230_1000094_pt1 | contig 13166 bp, 13 predicted proteins | sample G6R1MG_28_FD_128384 | JGI IMG/M metagenome (GOLD analysis project Ga0182230, IMG submission 128384) | Miscanthus phyllosphere microbial communities from Michigan, USA - G6R1_NF_07NOV2016_LD1 MG | ecosystem: Host-associated > Plants > Phyllosphere > Phylloplane/Leaf | place: USA: Michigan...
CCGTAGAAAAAATACACGACCAGACCGATCGCCATCCAGATCACCAGGCGCAGCCAAGTGTCGAGGGGCAGGCCGGCCATCAGCAGCAGACAGAACAGGATCCCCAGGATCGGCACCACCGGCACGGCCGGCACCCGGAACGGGCGCTTCATGTGGCGGTCGGTGCGGCGCAGATGGATCACCGCGCCGCAGACCAGGATGAAGGCGGCCAGCGTCCCGATGCTCACCATCTCCCCGAGGATATTGATCGGCACCAGCGCCGCCACCAGGGCGACCACCCCTCCAATCAGGGCTTGGCTGCGATAGGGCGTCTGGTAGGTCGGGTGGACATGGGCGAACAGCTTCGGCAGCAGCCCATCATTGGCCATGGTGAAGAAGATCCGGCTCTGGCCGTAGAGCAACACCAGGATCACCGTCGTCAGCCCGGTCAGGGCCCCCAGCTTGATCAGCAGGGAGAACCAGCCAATGCCGATCACATCAACGCCTTTGGCGATCGGATCCGGGACGTTCAGCTCCTTGTACGGCACTAGGCCGGTCAGAACCGCGGCCACGAGCACGTACAGGATTGTGCAGACGGCGAGCGAGCCGAGGATGCCGATCGGCATGTCCTTCTGCGGCTTGCGGGCTTCCTGAGCGGCGGTGGAGACTGCGTCGAAACCGATGAAGGCGAAGAACACCACGCCGGCGCCGCGCAGGATGCCGCTGTAGCCGTATTGCCCGAAGGTACCCTCGTTCGGCGGGATCAGCGGACTCCAATGCGCCGTATCGACATGGCCCCAGCCGAGCGCGATGAAGGCGACCACCACGGTGAGCTTGACCGCCACCATGATGTTGTTGAACCGCGCCGATTCCTTGGTGCCGCGCATCAACAGGAGCGTGATCAGGGCGACGATCACCACCGCCGGTAGGTTGAACAGGGCGGTGCCGCCGCCGTCGATCGCCGTGCCCGGCGCATGCGCGAACCGAGCCGGAATTGCGATGCCCACATCCTTCAGCAGGCTCGTGACGTAACCCGACCATCCCACCGCCACGGTGGCCGCGCCCATGGCGTATTCGAGGATCAGGTCCCAGCCGATCAGCCAGGCGAAGAACTCGCCCAACGTCGCGTAGGTGTAGGTGTAGCTCGATCCGGCCACCGGGATCAGCGCGGCCATCTCGGAATAGCACAGGCCGACGAATGCGCAGGCGATGCCGCCGAGCACGAAGGACAGCATGATGCCCGGCCCGGCATATTGCGCCGCTGCCGTGCCGGTGAGCACGAAGATGCCGGCGCCGATAATCGCCCCGACGCCCATAGCGGTAATCGACAGCGCGCCGAGGGATTTCGAGAGCTGCTCCTCTCCCTCGCCGCTCTCCAGGATGTCGTCGACGGACTTCCGCCCCATCAGGCCTGAGGAGTCCATCGGCGCATCCTTCCTCGCCGCGCCGCGGTGCGGCGCTCGGCTATAACCTCCAATTCAGCAAGTTTTCTGCCATAGCGCCAGTAATTTCGGCTGATGTTTAGCTGATACCACTAAGTCGAGCTGCGACAATCTGTCGATTAGGGCCTGTCGATGCGGGCGATCAGCGGCCGGACCTTGAGGCGCGGCGCAAACACGGCGCCCGCCCGCAGCGCCTCCCGTCGCACCACGTCGCCGGCCCTGGCCCGCCTTGCGCCGGTTACGGACTCGACCCGGCCAACGAGACGGCCCCTCCAGCCCGTGGCCGGGCGGTGCAGCCTTCCAAGCCCGGTCTCCGGCCGGGCGGTGTTGACGAAGCGATCGAGGGTGCGGATCCAACCCTCGGCCGGAACGTCCCCGGCCTCTAGGCACAGAACCCAGTCACGCCGCGCTTCCGCAGCGCCTGCCGCATAGGGGCTTCCGCTCCGGTGGAGGACCAGGGTCGCCCCGGTGGCGTCCGCGATGGCCGACGCCGCCTCGCTCTCCTCGTCGGTTACGATGACAGCATCCCCGACCAGGCCACCGGCTACACCGGACACGAGAACGCTGAGCGTGTCGGCCAGCCGATCGATCGCGTCCGGATCGGCCGGGTCGGCCAGATAGGTCACCGCAGAGAGCATGACCGCGCCCATAGACGATTTTGCGCGGCGGTAAACCGGTGGGTAGGCGTCCCGGAGAGGCTGGAGGTTATCGAAGCCGGGAAGCGGTTGCGTTTGCCTGAAATTGAGGCGCTAGCCTCCGGTACGTTCGCGCTATGTTCCAGGCGAAACACGGGGTGGAGCACGATGGCGGCGAGTCGGGATGGATCCACCCCCAGGTTTCCCATGCGCCTCGGTTCGAGCACGCGGTCCCCGGAAGCCCGGCGCGGACGCGGCGCCACAGCCAACCCAACAAGCCGCTACGAAACGGCCAAGCGCGAGATTTTTCAGGACGGCGATTGGGAGACCGATGCGATCGCTCCCCTGCGCACGCAGGTCACCCTCGAGCGTGCAGGGCGGATCATTGCCCGCAACAGCTCGCCGGACATCCCGTTCGACCGGTCGGTCAACCCGTATCGCGGCTGCGAGCACGGCTGCATCTACTGCTATGCGCGCCCAACCCATGCCTGGCTGGGACTGTCGCCGGGGCTCGACTTCGAATCGCGGATCTTCGCAAAGCCCGATGCTGCCCAGCTCCTGAAGCGCGAGATCGCAGCCCCAGGCTACCAGCCGGAGACGATCGCCCTCGGTACCGCCACCGATCCCTACCAGCCGGTGGAGCGGGAGCACGGCATCACCCGTGCGGTGTTGGAGGTGCTGCGGGCGGCGCGCCATCCCGTCGGCGTCACCACCAAGTCCGACCTCGTGCTGCGCGACCTCGACATCCTGGCCGAGATGGCCGCAGAGAACCTCGTTCTCGTGGCCATCTCGCTGCCGACGCTGGACCCACGTCTCGCTCGCCTGCTCGACCCGAGAGCACCGCGGCCGGAGAAGCGGCTCGCCGCGATGCGGCGCCTCAGCGAGGCGGGCGTGCCCGTGATGGTCAACGTCTCGCCGATCATCCCGGGGCTGACCGATCACGAGATTGAGGCAATCCTGGCAAAGGCCCGAGAAAACGGCGCGAGCCGCATCGGCCATGCCCTGCTGCGGCTGCCGGGCGAGGTTGCCGACCTTGTGGCCGACTGGTTCGCTGAACACTATCCCGAACGCCAGGCCCGGGCCTTCGCGCTGCTGGCGCAGGCAAGGGGCGGGCGTGAGAATGATCCGCGCTTCGGCCATCGCTTCCGCGGAGAGGGGCCCTACGCCGAACTGATCGGCCAGCGGGTCCGCATCGCCGGCGGCCGGCTTGGCTTCGCCTTTGGGCGGATGGCACTGAACACGGCCGCCTTCCGCAAGCCGGGGGCGCAGCTCGCGCTGTTCTAAAGCAGGGTCGGGCTTCGCAGCAGCGATCGCCACACGACGCAGGCTGCACGAAACCGAGCCTTCGTTCATGACACTCGCCGTGATGAGGGAATCAGATTTTAAGGTAATGGATGCGGATGGCAGCACCGCCGTCATCGGACTTGACCGCAATGTATTTCACGACCGTCGATAAACACAATTTTCCCTTGAACAAGTAGACACATATCGACTGTCATAAATTCGAGTTGCAAACGTCATGGATCAGATCCAGAAAGGCTATGCTGTCGGTAGAGATTTGGATTTATTCCAAATTCATGGCAAATATTATCCGGCAAAGCATCAACATCCAGACGGAACCATTGTCGATGTCGCGTGGGCAACCCTTAACGTTCGCCGGATTTGAACTCACGACCCTGACGATCGGCAAAATCCTGTGCGCGACCCTGTTCTCGATGAGCGTCATGTTGATCGCCTCGGGGGTGGCGACCCTGCGTGATGCGCAGGTGCAGGCGGAGCGCAGCCACCGCGTGGTGGCCCTGACCGAGGCGAGCCGGACGCTTCTCAAGGATCTGCTGGCCATCCGGATGGAGCGCGGCCGCACGCTCCAGGCCCTGAAAGCCGCTCAGCCGATTCCCGGCAAGGATGCGACGCTGATCGCCACCCAACGCACCACGATCGCGGCTGGCCTCGACCAGCTCGCGACACTCGCCCGAGAGGTAGATGCGCCCGCGGTGCTGGCGAAGGTCGAGCCGCTGCAGCGAGCCTACGCGGCCACGCTCAGGCTGCGCTCGCAGGTCGACGCCGCATTGGCGGTGCCCGCAGAGCAGCGACCCGCCAGCACGCTGCCGGCCATCGCCGAGGCGTCCCAGGCGCTGCTCGAGGCCTTCCTGGCGGCGAACGATGCGGTCGACGCTGCGATCCCGCGCGGCGATGCGCTTCTAGCGCATTACCTCGACTTGAAGCGCTCGGCGTGGGCCTCGCGGGCCCTGATTGGGGGCGTGGTGGTGCGGATCGAATCCGCGGTCGCCGCCGGCACCCCGTGGTCGCAGGCCGATATCGTCGCCGCGGCCGAGGAGCGTGGGCGACTGGCCGCCGCCTGGGCCGGCGTCATCGCGACCGCCGCCGACGAGACCTCGGATACGGTCCGAGCCGCCTTCGGCACGGCCAAAGCCAACAACTTCGAGGGCGAGGCCGAAGCGCGCCGCAATGCCTTTACGGAGGCGCTCACGCAGGGCCGCCGGATCGACCTGTCCATCGACGAGATGCGCATTCGCCACACCGCCGAGGTGAATACAATCGCCGACCCAGCCACAGCAGCGCTCGATGCGCTGGTCGACCGGGCTCGAGCGCTGACCGAAGAGGCGCGCGCCTCCCTGGTGCGGACCGTCCTGTTGCTGATCACCGCTCTGCTGCTGACCGGTGTTGGCACGCTGGTCGTAGTCCGCCGGGTGCTGCGGCCGATTCGCACGATGACCACGGTCATGCGGGCACTGGCTGCCGGCGACGCATCCGTTACAGTCCCGGCCCAGAAGCACCATGACGAGATCGGCGCCATGGCTGTCGCCGTCCAGGTGTTCAAGGACAATCTGATTCGGACCCGGCAGCTCGAAGCCGAGGCGGACGAGGCACGCCGTACCGCCGAAGAGCAGCGTCGGGCGGTCACACGGCAGCTGGCCGAGCGTTTCGAGGCGGCGGTCTCCGGCATCATCACCCAGGTCGCATCCGCCGCAACGGAGTTGCAAGCTACCGCCTCGCAGATGACAGCGAGCGCTCAGGAAACCGCCAGCCAATCCGGCACGGTGGCCGCGGCGGCCGAGCAATCCGCCTCCAACGTCAACACCGTGGCGAGCGCCGCCGAGCAACTCGGCAGCAGCGTCGATGAGATCGGCCGACAGGTGCAGGATTCGACCACCCTCGCGCAGCGCGCGGTGGGCGAATCAGACCAGACCGCCGCCCTCGTCTCCGAGCTGAGCGCCGCTGCCGCCCGAGTCGGGGACGTCGTTCAGCTGATCGCCTCGATCGCCGCCCAGACCAATCTCTTGGCCTTGAACGCCACGATCGAAGCAGCGCGGGCCGGCGAGGCGGGACGGGGGTTCGCCGTCGTGGCAACCGAAGTGAAGGAACTCGCCGGGCAGACCGCCAAGGCGACGGAAGAGATCGCCAGCCAGATCGGCCGGATCCAGGGGGTCACAGGCGAGGCCGTCGGGGCGATCGGCACGATCACCGGCCGCATTCGGGAGATCAACACGGTCGCGACCACGATCGCGGCGGCGGTGGAGCAGCAGGGGGCGGCGACCCGCGAGATCGTCCGCAACGTCACCCAGGCGACGACTGGTACGCAGGAGGTCAAAGACAACATTGCCGGGGTGGCGCAGGCTGCCGAGCAGACCGGCGCAGCAGCCGAGCAGGTCCTCGCCTCCGCCACTGGGCTGTCGCGCCAATCCGAGCAACTTTCGGCCGAGGTCGACCGCTTCCTCACCACCGTCCGGGCCGCCTGAACGCAGGCTGTTCGCCGCCGCCGTTACAAGCCCGATCACGCTGGCTTAAGACCGATCGACGTCGGTTTTCCCGTTGCCGGTCTTATTCCAAGGCGCTGACATGCGCCGTAAGCCTTGCAGGAAACAGCCGGCCGAAAGCGGGCGACTCGCACGCTTCTGGGGTCCGAAGCGCGGCGCCGCCCGCTCGGGAATTCAGATGAAACCGGGCCGCTTGCCGATCCGAGCGTCCATCAACCCGCGACTTCGATATTGAGCCCGAGCGCGCCGGCAACCAAGCCATCGCGATAAGAGAAGCGGTGGCCGAGCACGTTGGCCATCGGTGTATCGGGCAGGAACTGATCGCATCCCGATTCGCGCGCGAGACCGGTCGGATGCGCCATCATCGATCCAGCAAGGCCTTCGCCGCGCTCGCCTCCGTCTGTCAATAGATCGTCGACTTACAGGTGCCGCCCGTGGACCGGATTCTCTGGAACCGGAAGCTGGCCAGCGCCACGAGACGGTCGCCGTGCCAAAGCACGACGAAGCGATAGCCGTCTACGGTCTAGTGGTACGAGTCTAACACTTGGTGCCCGCGCTTTGCGGCCTGGATGATGCGGTCCGGGTCGGCGGTCCAGACGAAGGGCCTCGGATTGCCGTTGCTCTCGGCGATGAAGCGTTTGATGGCGGCCTGTACCTCGATCAGCGATCCGAACACGCCGCGTCGGAGCCGGCGTTTTGCGAGCTTGGCGAAGAAGCCCTCGACGGCATTGAGCCACGAGGCTGAGGTCGGGGTGAAGTGGAAGGTCCAGCGCGGGTGGCGGTCGAGCCAGGCACGGACCTTCGGGTGCTTGTGGACGGCATAGTTGTCCAGGATCGCGTGGACGATCTTGCCCGCCGGAACCGCCGCCTCGACCGCATTGAGGAAGCGGATGAACTCCTGATGCCGGTGGCGCTGCATGCAGCGGCCGATCACCTTGCCCTCCAGCACGTCCAGGGCGGCAAACAGGGTCGTCGTGCCGCGGCGCTTGTAATCGTGGGTGCGCGTCGTCGGCTGGCCCGGCTTCATCGGCAACGGCTCCTGCGTGCGGGCGAGCGCCTGGATCTGGCTCTTCTCGTCGACCGAGAGCACGACGGCGTGGGCCGGCGGGTCGACGTAGAGCCCGACGACGTCGCGCAGTTTGGCGGCGAAGGCCGGGTCGGTGGAGAGCTTGAACTGCCGGACTCGATGCGGCTGTAGGCCGTGCCCCCACCAGATCCGCTGCACCGACGAGACGCTGATGGCCGCGGCCTTGCTCATGGCGGCGGCCGTCCAATGCGTGGTCTCGCCGGGTGGTTCTCCTTGCGTCAGAGCCACCACGCGCGCCGCCACCTCCGGCCCCAGCGGCGGGATGCGCGCCGGTCGCGTTTTGTCCCGAAGGAGCCCATCGGCGCCCTCCTGCGCGAAGCGGTCCTGCCAGCGCCAGACCACCGTCTTGGACACGCCCGCCTCACGCATGATCGCATGCGTCCCCAGCCCATCGGCGCTCAGCAGTACGATACGGGCGCGCCAGACGTGCTTCTGCGACGTGTTTCGATCCGCGACGAGTGCTTCGAGCCGAAGGCGATCCGAGGTGGAGAGCGTAAAAGAGATACCACTGCGCATCCCGCCAGACTCGCAGGATGGGGCGCAAACCGAAACCCCACACGCACTCAACCGTCAGGGCTCAACCACTAGCGCCGCTAGCGTGCGACGAGGTTCTCCGAACCGGCTTAGGAGCGGGTAGCAGGCTCACACCGCCGTTTCGTCCACGACGTCGATTGGGCGTTCGGGAACGGGTCGCATCGGCGCGGCCTTCAGGTCGCGTGCCGGGCGAGCGGCGGGAAATGCAGGCCGCCCGCAATGCGGTTCCAGGCGTTGATGGTGGCAATGGCGGCGGTCAGCACCATAACTCCGTCCCGGCCGAACAGCGGGCTCGGAGGTTCCACGGCTGAGGGCCCTGGACCATCGGCCATGCGGGTGAGGTGCTCGGCCCAGGACAGGGCAGCTCTTTCGCGCAGCGAGAAGACTGAGCTGTCGCGCCAGACGGCGATCGCGTCGAGTGTGCCATCCGCGATACCAAGGCGGCGGGCCGTATCGAGATGGAAGTCCTGGCAGAACACGCAGGCGTTGATCTGGGAGACGCGGATTTTGACGATCTCGCTCAGGCGCTTATCCAGGCCGGCCTTGTCCACGGCCTCACCGAGGGCGAGCAGTGCGGCATGGGCCGCCGGGATCGAAGCCCCAAAAATGTCGTACGAAAAAGCCGCTTTCTCGAGTGTCACATCGTCCATGGCATGCCTTCCGCGCTTCGATAATGTCAGCGCCCACACATCATATCAAAGCCCTGATAAGCGCAATGGCTGACGTCCTAGACGAGTTGCCAGAGGCCGGCGAAGGCAAGCGCGGCGTCGACGGTCATCTGGGCTATCTACTTCGGCAGGCGGCCCATGCTCATCGTCAGCGCGTCGAGCAGCGGCTGAGCGGCCTCAGCCTCACCCTGCCGCAATTTTCGGCCCTGACGATGCTGGACGCGTATCCCGGCCACAGTGGCGCGGATCTCGCGCGGCTTGCGCTCGTGACGCCACAAACCATGAGCGTTATCGTTGCGAACCTTTTGAAGGCTGGTCTCGTCGAACGGACGCCGCATCCGATTCACGGCCGTATCCAGACGATCACGCTGACGGAAACGGGCGCTGTGATGCTCGGAGCGGCGAAACAATGCGTCTATGCGCTGGAAGCGGAGATGCTTACCGACCTCGCGCCAGAGGTGCGCGCAGCGATTCGCCAGTGGCTGACGCGAATCGCGCGGCCGGAAGCTGGATAGGAACCGGGGGCCAGCCCTTGAGAAGCACGCGAAAACCGCCGCGGCATGGTCAGCCGCGGCGGTTTGCAGTGTCAGACCGATAAGGCGTGGAAACGCCGAAGATCAGGCCGCGACGGCCGGGGTCTCGGCGAGCTTCTTGTGAATCTCGCGCTTCAGAAGGCGAGCGGTCTGCGACAGGTCGCCTTCACCGGCCTTGATCAGGAAGGCGTCGAGGCCGCCGCGGTGCTCAACCGAGCGGAGGGCGTGCGCGGTGACGCGCAAGCGAACCCGCTTGCCCAGCGCATCCGACTGGAGGGTGACGTTGCACAGGTTCGGCAGGAACCGGCACTTGGTCTTGTGGTTCGAGTGGCTCACGAGGTGGCCGACCTGAACGGCCTTGCCGGTGAGTTCGCAGCGGCGCGCCATGATGACTAAAATTCCCGTCTCGTTCCGCCCGAGAAGACCCGATCGCAAGCAGCGCGATCATCGTCGCAGCGGGCGGCGCCCGATACGTATTCCAGGTCCAGCGGAGTCCTGTTGAAGGCGCGAGCCTATAGGCGACCTAGCCCCGATGCGTCAAGCTCCGGACGGGTCAGGCGTGTATCCGATGGCAGTCCAGCGCCCAACGGTCTGTTAACCACGATACCGGGATATAACCATCCTCCGCTCGACAAAGGCCGGCACCGCGCCCGCACCGAGCGCAGAGAGCCCGTCTGCGAGTTCGTCTCGCGAGACCGTCTTGCAAACGATATTTGTCGTCCGATTTTCCTGGGATGCGATCCGGATCATGAGCGCCACGCCTGTCCGTCGGACGATCAAACCGCTGACGACGCGCCTTCTCGGGACGGTGCTCGCCCTAGCGACGCTCAGCGCACCGGCCGATGCGGCACGCCGCGCGAAGCGGACTGCCGCCGCTGCGCCCACCACGGTGACGGTCGATTACGGCATCAACCTCGCTGGCCTGCCGATCGGCACCGCCCGACTCGCCGGCACATTCGAGCACGACCGCTACCTGATGGACGTCTCGGCCGTGCTGACCGGCCTGGTCGGGGCAATCACCGGCGGCAAGGGCTCTGCACGGGCTTCCGGGACCTTCTCGACCGCGCCGCAGCCGGGCGCGTTCTCGATCGCGACCCATACGGCGAGTTCGGGAATCGCAGTGCGGATGGCGCTGGCGCACGGCAACGTCGTGCAAGCTGAGATCACGCCACCGCTGGTCGACATGCAGGATCGGGTTCCCGTCACGGCCGCCCACAAACGCGGCATCATGGATCCGGTGAGCGCGCTGCTGATGCCGGCTCAGGGCCGAGGCGAACCGCTCGATCCGGCCAATTGCAACCGGACCCTGCCGGTTTTCGACGGCGCCACCCGGTTCAATGTCGTGCTGAGTTACGCCGAGACTCGCGAGGTACAGAAGCCCGGCTATGCGGGACCGGTCCTGGTCTGCACCGCCCGCTACCAGGCGGTGGCCGGCCACCGGCCGGACCGGCCCGGCGTGAAGTTCATGGAGGACAACCGCGAGATGTCGGTCTGGCTCGCCCCCGTCGAGGGGACGCGTGCGCTGATCCCGCTGCGCATCTCGGTGCTGACCACCATCGGCACCAACATCATCGAGGCGACGCGCTGGACCCAGGGTGCCGCCATGGGAACAGCCGGCGCCAGCGTCGCCCAGGCAAGCCTGCCCGGGCAGTAGCGCCGGGGTGCGATTCGGCTTTGACCGTTGGCGTCTTTCAGGGCACCCGTGCGGCGCAAGCGTGGCAGCTAGGAAGGGAGAGGACCATGCCGAAGGGCTACATCATCGTCCGGATGACGGTCACCGATCCGGACACCTATGCAGCTTACGCCGAGATGGCCTCCGCGGCGATGCAGCACCACGGCGCCAAACCCCTGGTGCGGGGTGGGCGCTGCGAGGCGCTGGAAGGCGCGGCCCGGCCGCGCAACGTCGTGCTCGAATTCGACTCCTACGAGGCGGCGCGGGCCTATTATTTTTCGCCGGAGTACCAGGCGGCCAAGGCAAAGCGCCTGCCCGCCGGCATCGGCGAGGTCGTTTTGGTCGAAGGCGCCGATTGAGGCGTCGGCTTTAAGCAGCCAGGGGCGAGCGGCCGTAATTGGTCGCGTACGCATTCTCCACGGCCGGTATGATCTCCACGATCGTGAACCACCGGTCCCAGAAGGCCGTCTCGCGCAGGGCCTCGACGACGCATTCGTAGGCGTGGTTGTCGCTCGCCTCCCAGACCCACAGGTCGGTCACGCGGGCGGTGTAGAACTCGGCGTCATAGAAGCGCAGCCTCACGGCATCCGCGTGGCGGCGCAGGATCGGCTCGAACACCTCGCGCAGTCGGGCGAAACGATCGTCGATCGACAGGGCGAGCCATTCGGGCGACGTCTTCACCAGCATGAAGAGGGTGAGCTTGGGATTGAAGGTCTGTTCGGACATGGAATTGACCGCTCCTTGGGTCTGTTGGAACGTCCCAATGATGCCCCTGCGCCGCCCGACGGCGAACTCGCGTTCATGACAGGTCGAGCGGCGCGGAGGCTGGCGCTCAAGCCTCGGAAAAACCCGGAACAATCCCGATCCGCCGAAACGGTACGGACGATTCTTGAAGGCGCGGCTCGCGTTCTGGAGGAACAGGGCCTAGCCGGTTACACGACCAATGCCGTGGCCGAGCGGGCCGGCGTCTCGGTCGGCTCGGTCTACCAGTATTTTCCGGGCAAGGAGGCTCTGACTGCAGCCCTGGTCGCGCGGGAGACTGGCTTGCTGATCGCCGCGGTGTAGGAAGCGGCTGAGGCGGCAACGCCGGAGCTCGGCTTGCGTCGGATCGTGCAGGCGGCCGTCGCCCACCAGATGTCCCGGCCGCGCCTCGCCCTGCTGCTCGACCGAGAGGAGAATCGACTTCAGCTTGACGACAACCTGGACGCAGTCACCCGGGCGATCTCGAGCGCCTTCCTGGCCCTTCTCGGGCACCTCGAACCCCGGCCGCCGGTCGAGGCCGAAACCGCGGCGGGCGACCTGTTCGCGCTCGTTCGGGGCATAGTGGATGCCGCCGGAGAGCGCGGTGAGCGAGCCAGCGACGCGCTGGAGCCGCGCGTCCTGCGCGCGGTGTTCGGTTATCTCGGGTTGCCCGCGGCGATGCCGTAACGCGTGCGGCCTACGAGCGCGTCGCACAGTATTTGAGATCGCGCGCGATCGAGCGCCACCGAATCGCATCCTGGTGGACGGATCGATAGACCCCGCCACGGATATTCCGGATCACCGCCCACACGCCCCTGGGCCGGCTGCGCGAGACGTAGACCTGCTTCCTCTGCCGCAACTGGTGCAGGGCCCGCTGGAAAAAGTGGATTGCCTTCCCGCGATCGAAGAGGGGAAACGTGACCTCAGTCTCGTCCGGAAGATCGCGGATCACCTCGATCATGTCGGCGGTTGCGGAGATGTAGTCGTCGAGCTCCCTAATCGGATCATGCCCTCTCGCTTTATGGCTGCGGCGGCCGTCCCCGAACAGGTTTGTCGCATGCTGCCGATAGGTGACGAGGGGCAGGTTCAGTTCCGCCGTCTCGCCGACCACCTGGCCGAGGAACACGATCCATCGGTCATGCGCGATCTTTTCGTTGGGCACGATGAAGTCTCGGAACCGCCCCTGGATGTCCGCCAGATGTAGAAGCTCCCGGCGGAAGACGATCGAAAACCCGAAGAACGTCAGCCAAGGATCGTAACTCAGCGGTGGCTTGACACCGGTGCTCCGGATGCCTTGGGTAAATTTTACTAGCTTACCGGTCGACTGATCCAAACTTGAAGCGGCGTGTACAATCATTGAGATATTTGGCTTTTGGCAAAAAGCTGCGACGCGCTCAAGTTTTTTGAGATCCCAGATATCATCCTGATCGCAGAATGCTATGAAGTCGCCCTTTGCCAATAAGGCCGCATTCAGGAAGTTGTCGCGAAATCCAAGATTGGCATCGTTAACTTTGATTTCTAACGGCACCGAGGACATTGCTGCAATCGATTTGACAATCTCTACGGTCTGATCCGTCGAGCGGTCATCCGCAACGATGATCTCGATTGGCCTGAAACTTTGGTTGATGACGCTATTGAGCAGCTCATGAATGAATGAAGAGCCATTATACGCAGCTATAACCACTGAAACAGTTTTACTTTCAACATTCATTTCCACGGGCTCTGACATCCTAGCACTTCAAACTTGAAATCTTTGCTCGATGCCGAATCCCGCACTCGGCAATGCCGACTGAATCAACGCTTGTAATTACAATATCAGACCTGGAAAACTTTTGGAACGGCAGTCACCGTCGGACCGAGCAGACATAATCGGCTACATGCCCGTATTTACGTATTAATCGCGCACGGTATTGTGGTTCCACTCGAATCAGGGACCGGCCGTTCCATTCGAGATCGCCACCTCGCAGAGCGCTCGGTTTGACCGTTGCGCGTTTTCGATCCGCTTCGGGCACATTATTGAGTGAGGGGCCGTGTTCGGGAGGCCCATCGAGCAGGCCGCTACAACGATCGAATCTTTCATCTTCCCGGCGATGATC
>Ga0182230_1000095_pt1 | contig 13154 bp, 10 predicted proteins | sample G6R1MG_28_FD_128384 | JGI IMG/M metagenome (GOLD analysis project Ga0182230, IMG submission 128384) | Miscanthus phyllosphere microbial communities from Michigan, USA - G6R1_NF_07NOV2016_LD1 MG | ecosystem: Host-associated > Plants > Phyllosphere > Phylloplane/Leaf | place: USA: Michigan...
GCCGGCATCAGCTCCGGGGTCTCGTCGGCGGCGTAGCCGAACATGATGCCCTGGTCGCCCGCGCCCTCGTCCTTGTTGCCGGCCGCGTCGACGCCCTGGGCGATGTCGGCGGACTGGGCGTGGAGGTAGATCGCGACTTCGTTGTTCTTCCAGTGGAAGCCGTCCTGCTCGTAGCCGATATCCTTCACGGCCTGGCGGGTCAGCTCCTCGAGGTTTTCGAAGGTCACCGAATCCGGGCCGCGCACCTCACCCGCGATGACGATGCGGTTGGTCGTCGTCAGGGTCTCGACCCCGAGCCGGGCCTCCGGCATCGCCGCGAGATAGGCATCGACCACCGTATCGGAGATCCGGTCGCTGACCTTGTCGGGATGGCCCTCGGAGACCGACTCACTGGTGAAGAGGTAGTTTGAACGCGGCATCGGACGGATCCCGATCACGGGTACGCCGTCGCGATCGCGGCGTTTGACCCCTTATGCGGGCGGGGTTCTCGCATCGGGTTGCCGTAGGGTCAAGGCGGATTGCCGAACGGATCCGCTATAACGTACGAAACGGCCGACAAACCGCTCGCCTGCTGCGCGACTCAGCAATCAGCCGTTGAGCTTGTGGTCGAGCGCCCGGATGGCGGCGGCGACGTCCCGGCGGGCCTCCTCGGAGAAATGCTCGGTGATGTGGCGGCCGACGATCTCGGCCAGGCCCTGCAGGCCGCCGCCCTCGGTCATGGGGGTCTGTTCCGGCTCGGAGAAGCCCGGGGCCGTGAAGTCGTCGTTGCGGGGCATGCCTTTGAAAAAGTAATCCATCGGCACCCCGGTCATCCGGGAGAAGATATCGAGATGGACGGCACTGATTCTGTTGGTGCCCTTCTCGTACTTCTGCAGCTGTGCCGCCGACATCCCGAAACTTTGCGCGACGCGACGCTGCGTCAGCGACGCCTTCCGGCGCTGCTCGGCGATGCGTTGACCGACATACACGTCACGCTGATCGGTTTTCTGACCCGCCATGAAGAACTTGCCCACTCCTGCCGCGATTTTCGGGCGGCGAAGCTTAACCGCATAGCGAGGTCGTGTCACCGGCGGGTGACCAGAGCGGTAAATGATTTCTCGCGCCCCGACAGAGCGTCGGCGACCTGTATTCTGGTGTCCCCGGCAGGGCTCGAACCTGCGACCCCAGGTTTCATACCACTTCGGCTTTCGCCGCCGCCGCCCTCGCGGGCCGCGTTCGTGGCCTGGACTATCCCTTCACCCTGGACCGTGCCTGCGCCCGGCCGTTAGGTGCCGCCCGTCTAGTCTCTACACCTTCCCGTCGAATGCACGCGCATCGGGCGGGCTTGGCTCGGGATCGGCAGGACGCCGGTGTACCGGCGCCGGGAGCTTTCCCCGACTTTGAGCGGATCCGCCGCGCGGTTTCCCGGCGCGACGCCCAATTGTGACCGTTTAGGAAACCTGTGCTCTGTCCAGCTGAGCTACGGAGACGACCACGATTCCCATAGCATCAAGACCCGGACAGGCCAACCGCGCGATGCGTGCGAGACCGATCCGGGGCATGATCGTCCGGGATGCACGCGATGATCGAGGCAGAGGGCGGATCAGCGGAATGGCGACACCGGACGGGCCGCGCGACGACGGCCCTGGTGCTGGTCGCCCTCGGCGCGTCGACGCCGGCCCACGCCGCGTCAGGCACCGCCGAGTGCCGTCCGGGACCAACGCGCACCGAGATCCTCGACGGGATCGGTCTGCGCGGCGAGATCCGCCTCGCCTCCGGCGCCCGGGTGGTGCTGGACTCCCTGCTTTGGCCGGACACCCCGGAGCCCGCAGAGGCGGCGCGCGTCTGGCTCGAAGCCCGGCGGGGCGACAGCCTGGTCGTCGTCCCGCGGGGGCAAACCGACCGCTGGGGCCGGGAGCGGGCCGACATTCAGGTGGCGGAGACCGGGATCGATCTCGCGGGTGGCTTGATCGCGGCCGGGCTCGCCTTCGCGGATGCGAACGAACATGATTCGCTCTGCCGCCCGGCCCTGCGTACGGTGGAAGACACCGCCCGGGAGAAGCGGCTCGGCCTGTGGCGCGATTCCGTGCTCCAGGCCACCGACGGCCCGGCACTGCGGGCGCGGGAGGGCCGGTTCGCCGTCGTGGAGGGGCGCATCCGCCATGTCGGCGAGCGCAGCGCCCGCACCTATCTCGACTTCGTGGGTCGCGGCGAGGACGGGCTCACGGTCATGGTATCGAAACGCACTTGGCGAATGATGCGGGACCGTGGTTTGAGTGCGGCTTCGCTCGAAGGCCGGCGCGTGCGGGTCCGCGGCATCCTGGAGGTCTGGCGCGGCCCGACCCTGGAAGCCAACGCCGACGCGGTCGAGATCCTGAGCGAGCCGGATCGGCGCGAGGCCGGGCCGACGGGGGAACGGGAGCTGCGGCGCTGAGCGCGATGGGCCGGATCACGGAGGGATTTGGAGGGGTGGAGCGGCGCTTGCGCGGCCGGGCATCGGCCTGTGCCGGAGCCATGCTCCTGGCTGCCGCCCTCGGCGCCTGCGTGGCCGACCAGGCCGCGGGCCCGGTGACGCCGGCCGTGGTCCGGGTCCCGGCCGAGGCGCCGCGCACCACCGGGCGCGAGCGCGCCGCCGATGCCGACCATCTCAAGCTGGTGGCCTCCTTCGGGGGCGAGGTGCGCGCGCCCAACGTGATGCGGATGCTCACGGAGGTGACGGACCGGCTGGTGAAGGCCAGCGAGCGCCCGGACCAGACCTACGCGGTGACGCTGCTCGATTCGCCCGTGGTCAACGCCTTCGCGTTGCCGAACGGGCGGCTCTACGTCACCCGCGGGCTGGTGGCGCTGGCGAGCGACACCTCCGAGGTGGCCGCCGTGCTCGCCCACGAGATGGCGCACGTGACGCTGAATCACGCCACCGCCCGGAGCGAGCTGGAGCTGCGCTCGGCCCTGGTGAGCCGCGTGGTGGCCGACGTGCTCAACGATCCCGATACCGGCGCGCAGCTGCAGCACCAGTCGCGATTCGCGCTGGCCCGGTTCTCCCGGGAGCAGGAGCTGGAGGCGGACGCCACCGGGGTGCGCACCCTCGCCAAAGCCGGCTACGATCCGTTCGCGGCCGGCCGCTTCCTCACCGCGCTCAACCGCTCGACCAACCTGAAGGCCGGCAGCGGCGGTACCGGCGAGCCCGACATGCTGGCGACCCATCCGGGCACGGTCGAGCGCGTCACCCAGGTCACCCGGGCGGCGCGCCGGATCGGGGCGCCGGGCATCGGCGCCGACGACCGCGCCGCCTACCTCGCCGCGGTGGACGGGCTCCCGTATGGCGACAACCCGCGCGACGGTGCGGTGCGCGGCCATCGCTTCGTCCATCCCGGGCTCGGCATCGCCTTCGACGTGCCGGACGGGTTCGTTCTGGAGAACACCCGCTCGGCGGTGCTCGGCACGACCCCGGACGGCAACCGGCGTCTGCTGTTCGACCAGATCGAGGCCAAGGACGGCCAGCCCCTCGACGCGGCCCTGAAGGGCAGCTGGAACGACGCCCTCGACCCGGCCGGGTTCGAGACCCGCGAAATCGGCGGGCACCCGGCGGCCTTCGCGCTCTCGCGCGGGAAGGACTGGACATTCCGGCTCGCGGCGATCCGGATCGACGACGCGACCTTCCGGATGATCATGGCCGCCAAGGGCGCCACCGACCCCGAGCCGGCCTTCCGCCCCTGGGTCGCGAGCCTGCGGGCGATCACCCCCGAGGAGGCGGTGCTGCGGCCCCTGCGGCTGCAGGTGGTCCAGGCCGGCTCGGCCAGCGCCGAGGAGCTGGCCCGCCGCATGGCGGTGCCGGACCGGGCCCTCGACCGGTTCCTCGTGCTCAACGGCCTGGAGCGCGGTGCCGCCCTGGTGCCGGGCCGCAGCTACAAGATCGTGGTGGAATAGCCGCCCCGCTTCGCGACGGCTTGCACAAGCGCGGCTCTCGGACGACCGTCCCGCGGCGCACGCTCGGCGCCGCGGATCCGGCATCCGGAGCGGTGAGCGAAGCGCTTGACGAGCATCACCTGTTTCCGAGAGCCGGTCGCCCCGTTCGGCGCGATGCGGCAGGGAGAGCGCCGTGATTCGATTTTACTACAATCTGAGCCCAAACCCGATGAAGGTCGCCCTCTGCTTGGAGGAGATGGGCCTTTCCTACGAGCCGGTGCCGGTGGATCCGCGCAAGGGCGAGCAGTTCGATCCCGCCTACATGGCCCTCAACCCGAACGCGAAGGTGCCGACCATCGTCGACGGCGACGTGACGGTGTTCGATTCGAACGCGATCCTGCTCTACCTCGCAGGCAAGACCGGCCAGTTCCTGCCCGAGGGTGAGCGGGTGCGGGGCGAGATGCTGTCCTGGCTGATGTTCGTCGCCACCGGCATCGGGCCGTTCTCCGGCCAGGGCGTGCATTTCCGCCACTTCGCCCCCGATGGCGGCGCCTACGCCAAGGAGCGCTACGCGTTCGAGGCGCGCCGGCATTGGGGCATCCTCAACCAGCGGCTCGCCGACCGTCCGTTCGTGCTGGGCGAGACCTACACGATCGTCGACATGGCGGTGTGGGGCTGGGCCCGCATGGTGCCGTTCGTGCTGGGCGAGGATGCCTTCGCCGCCCTGCCGAACGTCAAGCGCCTCCTCGACGCGATCAACGCCCGTCCGGCCGCCCAGGCCGCGGAGGCGCTGAAGGGCCGCCACACCTTCAAGGCCGAGATGGACGACGAGGCGCGCGGCTTCATGTTCCGGGCGACCCAAAGCGGCGCATGATGCGCCGGCTCAGGGACCGCCGAGCGTCACGGAGAGCATCGGCAGGGTGACGGCAAGCCCGTTGCCCGACGCCGGCGGCGTGCCGAGCGTGAGGCAGGCGCCCAGGCCAAGGCAGAAGGCGAGACCGAGCAGCGAGGTCTCGAAACCGCGATAGACCGATTCCATGGGTGGTCTCCTTCGCAAGAGACCCGCAGGATGCGCCCGATCGGTAAACGGATCGGTGCGCCAACGCTCATCCATCGCGTGAGGATTACCACCCCGAGGCGACCAGGGCGGCTCCGGCGGCGATCAGCGCGATGCCGGCCCAGGCCGCGAGGCTCAGGCTCTCGCTGAGCAGGCTAGTTCCGAGGAGCGCGACCAGCACGACGCTGAGCTTATCCAGGGGCGCGACCCGGGCGGCATTCCCGAGCGACAGCGCTCAGAAGGAGCACAGCTACGAGGCCCCGGTGGCGAGACCCGACAGGATCAGGGCGACCAGGTCGCGGCCGGAGATCTGCACGAGCCCCCGGTCTGGCCGGAGCCGACCACGATTGCCCCCGCAGAAGCGACGATCATCCGGGTTCGCACGAAGGCTGCGACATCCGACTGGACGCTTGCAACCCCGACCTTGACGTGGATCGCGGTCAGCGCCGCGCAGCCGGCGGCGGAGAGGGCCCAAAAGCGCCAGGATTGCAGAAGGTGATTCAGAGGAGGCTGACGCGGGAAGACCGCCACACGATGTATGTGACGGTCTTCCTCTAACGATATTCCGGTCCCGAGAGCAGCCGATGTTTCACGGGAAACATCGGCCGCCCGTCACAGCAGCTTGTCGATCGTTATCGGGAGGTCGCGGACGCGCTTGCCGGTGGCGTGGAACACCGCGTTGGTGATCGCCGCGGCAGTGCCGACGATGCCGATCTCGCCCAGGCCCTTCACGCCCAGCGGGTTGGCCTTGTCCTCCTCGTCCACGAAGATCACGTCGATGTCGTAGATGTCGGCATGGACCGGCACGTGATACTCGCCGAGATTGTGGTTCATGAACCGGCCAAAGCGGTGGTCGAGCATCGACTCCTCTTCGAGCGCCGAGCCGATCCCCATCACCACGCCGCCCAGAATCTGGCTGCGCGCGGTCTTGGGGTTCAGGATCTTGCCGGCCGCGATCGCCGAGACCACCCGGGTAAGCCGGACCTGGCCCAGCTCCTCGTCGACCTTCACCTCCACGAAGATCGCCCCGTGGGTGTAGGCCTGGTAGGTCTCGTTGAAGTCCTTATCGGGACCAGCCTCCTCGACCGCCTCGACCTTGTCGACACCGGCGGCCCGCATCACCTCGACCATCGAGACGCTGCGGCTGGGATCACCCGCCACCGAGATGCGGCCATCCGCGAAGACGGCGCGGTCGACATCGACATTGGCGAGGGGCGAGTTCTCCAGCCCACGGGCCAGCTTGAACACCTGCTCGCCGACGTTGCGGCAGGCCTTCATCACGGCGGTGCCGGAAGAGGCCGCCGTCCAGGATCCGCCGGCAACAGGTGCCTCGGGCAAGCGCGTGTCACCGAGCTTGGTGGTCACCGACTCCATGGGCAGGCCCAGGGTGTCGGCGGCGATCTGGGTCAGGATCGTGTAGGTGCCGGTGCCGATGTCGCCGGTGGAATTGCCCACCGTCAGCCGGCCATCGGCGGTGAGCGTCGCGATGGCGTTCGACTGCATCATCATCGACTCCCAGACGCCAGTGGCAACGCCCCAGCCGACCAGCTCGCGGCCCTCGCGCATGGAGCGGGGCTCGGGGCTGCGCTTGGACCAGCCGAAGCGCTCGGCGCCTTGGGTGAAGCAGGCCTTCAGCTCCTTGGAGCCGAACGGCTTGCCCTCGGCGGTGGCGTCCGACTCCGCGTAGTTCTTCAGCCGCAACGCGATCGGGTCTATCCCGGTCGCGTAGGCGAGTTCGTCCATCGCGGTCTCGATGGCGAAGACGCCCGTGACGGCGCCGGGCGCACGCATGTCGCCCGGGGTGGCGGTGTCGAGCTTGGCGATCCGGTAGGTCAGGGCGACGTTATCGCAGCGGTAGAGCACCCCCGACCAGTTGACGATGACCTCCTGGTAATCCTCGTAATGGGAGGTGCCCTGCACGGCATCGTGCCGGAGGGCGGCCAGGGTGCCGTCCGCCTCGGCGCCGAGGGAGACAGTCTGCAGCGCCTCACCGCGATAGGTGAACGACCACATCTGGTCGCGGGTCAGGGTGACCCGGACCGAGCGCTTCAGCTCCTGGGCGGCCAGCATCGCCAGGAAGGCCTGGTATTGCGGGCGCAGGCCGGAGCCGAAGCCACCGCCGAGATAGGGGTTGAGCACCCGCACCTGATCGGGCTTCAGGCCGAACACGTTGGCGAGATACTGGTGGCTGTTCGAAACACCCTGGATCTTGTCGTAGACCGTGTAGGTCCCGTCCTCTTCCACCACCACCGTGGTGGCATGGGGCTCCATCGGGTTGTGGTGCTCGTTGGCCAGCGTGTAGGCGCCCTGCACGCGGATCGGCGCGCTGCCGAAGGCCTGGTCGGCGTCACCCCACGGCTCCGGCGGCGGCTTGATGCCCCCGCGCTTCTCGGGCGGATCGTAGGCGTCACCGCGTGCGGCCTTAAGATCGGTGACGGGTTCCTGGGCCTCGTAGCGGACCTGGATCAGCGAGGCGGCGTAGCGGGCGGTCTCGAAATCCTCGGCCACCACCAGGGCGACGGGCTGGCCGCTATAGACGATCAGGTCGTCATAGAGGGCGCGGAACGGCGAGCCGGGGGGCGCCACCGCGTCCTGGAAGTTCTTGTCCCGCCACGCGGTGCGCGGCCGGTTCTCATGGGTGATCACCTTGAGGACGCCGGGCACCGCCTCGGCTTCGGCGGAGTCGATCGCCGCGATCCGCCCCTTGGCGATGGCGCTCGACACGACGTAGCCGTAGGCGAGGTCGGGGGCAGCGAACTCGCTGGCGTATTTGGCGAGGCCGGTGACCTTGGCGGGTCCGTCGATGCGGCTGCGCGGGCTGCCGACGAAGGTGTCGTGGCCGGTGGAGCTGAAGGTCTGGGTCATCGGGATGCCTACTGGATGCGCTTGTCGCTGAGCGACTGGGGCGTGCCGGCAGCGGCCTGTTCGAGGCCGCGCACGATGGCCCGCCGGGCGAGATCGATCTTGAAGCCGTTGGCCGATTGCGGCTTGGCCTCGGAGACGATGAGGTCGGCCGCCTGCTGGAAGCTCTCGCGGGTGGCGGGCTTGCCCTCCAGCAGCGCCTCGGCCTCACGGTTGCGCCAGGGCTTGTGGGCGACGCCGCCCAGCGCCAGGCGGGCGGTCTTGATCGTGTCGCCGTCGAGCTCGATGCCCGCCGCCACCGAGACCAGCGCGAAGGCGTAGGACAGCCGGTCGCGGAGCTTCAGGTAGGTGTAGTGCTGCGGGAACTTGCTCTCGGGCAAGTCCACCGACACGATGATCTCGCCGGCGGCGAGGTTGGTGTCGATCTCAGGGCTATCGCCCGGCAGGCGGTGGAAATCCGCGAACGGGATCGTCCGCTCGCCCTGCGGCCCGCTCACCCGGACCGTCGCCTCGAGCGCAGCCAGGGCGATGCACATGTCGGACGGGTGGGTGGCGATGCAGGATTCGCTGGCGCCAAAGATCGCGTGGATGCGGTTGACGCCGCCGATCGCCGGGCAGCCGGTGCCGGGCTCGCGCTTGTTGCAGGGCGTGGCCGTGTCATAAAAGTAATAGCAGCGGGTCCGCTGCAGCAGGTTGCCGCCCGTGGAAGCGGCGTTGCGCAGCTGCGCCGAGGCGCCGGCCAGGATGGCGTTGCGCAGTAGCGGATACTGCGCGGCAACGCGGTCGTCGTAGGCGACCTTGGCGTTGGTCGCGAGCGCCCCGAGCCGCAGGCCGCCTTCATGCGCCTCGATGCCGTCGAGGGGCAGGCGGGTGATGTCGATCAGCCGACCCGGCTTCTCGACGTCGTACTTCATCAGGTCGATCAGGTTGGTGCCACCCGCGATGAACCGCGCGCCCGCCCCGTAGGCCTGGACCGCCTCCGCCACCGTGCCGGCGCGGACATAGTCGAAGCGGTTCATCGAGCGGCTCCCTGCATCACGTCCTCGATGGCGTCGACGATGTTGGTGTAGGCGCCGCAGCGGCAGATGTTGCCGCTCATCGCCTCCCGGATCTCCTCACGGCTGTGGGCGTGGCCCTCGTTCATCAGGCCGACCGAGGAGCAGAGCTGGCCCGGCGTGCAGTAGCCGCACTGGAAGGCGTCGTGCTCGATGAACGCCTCCTGGATCGGATGCAGCGCGTTGCTGCCGCCCCGGTTGCCGAGGCCGGCCAGCCCCTCGACCGTGGTGATCTCGGCGCCGTCCTTCATCACCGCCAGCGTCAGGCAGGCATTCACCCGGGTGCCGTTGACCAGCACCGTGCAGGCGCCGCACTGGCCGTGGTCGCAGCCCTTCTTGGTGCCCGTGAGGTCGAGCTTCTCACGCAGGAGATCGAGCAGCGTGGTCCAGGGCGTGACCTGGAGTTCGCGGCGCTGCCCGTTGATCGTCAGGGTGATGGCGAGGCCGGTATCGGCCCGCACCGGCGGACTGTGTTCGAGGAGCATGGACTGGTCCAAGGTCTGGGGCCGCCACGAATCCGGGCGGGGAACGGATCGGTCTGGGTGCGGCGACGGAGCGACAGGCGCGTCAGCCAGACGGTTCTCTCGATAACCATTCCAATCTGCGCCTGTTCCGAGGACGATCGGTCTCAGGGGCGGCCGATGCGGGCGTTGCCGCACCCGCACCGCCTCGGGTAACGCTGGATTCACCCAAAGCCACGCCGCACCCAGGAGCCCCCGATGGCCGCGCTCGACGCGATTCTGAATGACATCGACACGGACCTGGAGAACGCCCTGGAGCGGCTGTTCGCCTTCCTGCGCATCCCGTCGATCTCGACCGAGCCGGCCCATGCCGGCGATTGCCGGGCCGCCGCCACGTGGCTCGCCCAGGACCTGACGGCGCTCGGCTTCGAGACCTCCGTGGAGGACACGTCGCTGCACCCGGTGGTGCTTGCGACCAAACCGAAGCCCGGCGCCCCGCACGTCCTGTTCTACGGCCATTACGACGTGCAGCCGGTCGATCCGCTCGACCTCTGGACGACGCCGCCCTTCGAGCCGCGCATCGCCTCCGACGCGGACGGCCGCAAGACCATCGTCGGGCGCGGGTCTTCCGACGACAAGGGTCAGGTCATGACCTTCGTGGAGGCGTGCCGGGCCCATATCGCCATGAGCGGCGAGCTGCCCTGCGGCGTCACCATCCTGATCGAGGGCGCGGAAGAAAGCGGATCGCAGGGCCTCCCCGAATGGGTCGCGGCCAATCGCGACAAGCTCGGCTGCGACGTGGTGCTGGTGTGCGACACCGGCATGTGGGACCGGCGCACACCGGCCATCACGTCGTCGCTGCGCGGGCTCGCGTATTTCGAGGTGAAGGTCACCTGCGCCGACCGCGACCTGCATTCGGGCTTCTTCGGCGGCGCCGCCCGCAACCCGATCCACGTGCTGTCGAAGATCATCGCCGACCTGCACGATGACGACGGGCGGGTGACGATCCCGGGCTTCTACGACGGCGTGCACGAGCGCCCGCCCGAGGTGCTGGAGCAGTGGCGCGGCCTGGGCCTGACGCCTGAAACCCTGCTCGGGCCGATCGGCCTGAAGGAGCCCGCGGGCGAGCGCGGGCGGATGCCGATCGAGCTGGTGCAGTCGCGCCCGTCCTGCGACGCCAACGGCATCATCGGCGGCTATACCGGCGAGGGCACCAAGACGGTGATCGCGTCGACCGCCTCGGCCAAGATCTCGTTCCGCCTCGTGGACGACCAGGACCCGAAGGTGCTGGCCGAACGGTTCGAGGCCTTCGTGCGCGCGCGCATCCCGTCCGACTGCACGGTCGAGGTGATCACCTACAAGGGCTCGCGGGCGATCAGCCTGCCCTTCGACATGCCGCAGCTCGGGGCCGCCAAGGCGGCGCTGGCCGAGGAATGGGGCGTGCCGGCTGTGACCGTGGGGGCCGGCGGCTCGATCCCGATCGTCGGCGACTTCAAGCGGCTCCTGAACCGCGACACGCTGCTGATCGGCTTCGGCCTGGACGACGACCGGATCCACTCGCCCAACGAGAAGTACGACCTGACGAGCTTCCACAAGGGCACGCGCTCCTGGGCGCGGATCCTTGCGGCGCTCGGTCAGGGCTGAGCGTCGGACCAGACCGGGCGGGCGATCTGCATCTTCGCGTCGATCCAGGCCCACAGGGCCCGGATCTCCTCCGCGGCCGGGCTCGCGGGCGCGTATTCCGTGACGCCGAGCCCGGTCGCCAGGGCGTCCTGATGGTCGACCCGGTGGATGATGCCGGGCTCGGCCAGCACGCCCAGCGCCCGCAGCTGCGCGGCGTAGGCGCTGGTCCGCGGCGAGGGCGGCGGCGGGCACTGGTTCAGCACCAGGGCGAGCCGGTCGCGCAGGCCGAGGCCGACCAGGGCCTGGAGGGTCGGACGCGCCGCCACGATGTCGAGGCGCGAGGGCCGGACCGGCATCAGCACGAAATCCGCATCCTTGAGCGCCGGCGCCAGCCCGGCCGCGCTGCCGGCGGTGTCGAGGACGACCAGGGTCGTGCCCTGCTGGGCGAGGATGTCGAGGATCTCCGGCAGCTGGGCGATCTCCCAGGGCTGGATCCGGTCCACCGCGACGGCGTCGCTCCGGCGCAGGGCGCCCCAGCCGGCCAGCGAGGCCTGCGGGTCGAGATCGAGGGCGGTCACGCGCTCCCCGGCTTCCGCCGCCGCGACGGCGAGGGAGGCGGCCAGCGTGGTCTTGCCGGTGCCGCCCTTCTGCACCGCCACCGCGAGGATCCGCGGCGGTTTGACGTTCCCGCGCGACGCGGCCTCCGGCTCGTGTCCGGATCCTTGGGGATCCATGCCTCTCCTACCTGTCGATCTCGGGCCCGGTCCCCGCGATCGCCGCAGTGCCGAAAGACGGCCGTCCGTTCCCGTGTTGCGCGTGAGGCCCTGTCCCGCGGGCCCGTCCCGGTGAATCGCCCGCGCGCGGCCTCTGCCGTGGCGACCGTAGCCCAGCTATCATGACGATGACATCATGAACACCGGAGGCCGACGCGCGGCTTAGTCAGAATCCGCCCTGAGCATCCGAACCACACGATCAGATCTTACGGGCCGCCACCAACCCTCAGGACCACCCTGAGCGAATGGTGTCATGCAGATCGTATGTTTGTGGCCCCTGAAGCCGAACGATGCCGCGATTGATACTTTTTCCACCTTAACGCGCGCCTAACAAGAAAGTCATCGATCCCATCAATACATACAGTTTTATATTCAAATGAGAACTTCTATAGCTGAATTGGACAATCACTTGCGACAATAACGTCGCGCATGCGAATACAAACAATGCTGCAGACGTCACCGGTCTAGGCATCGGTCGGCAGATCCGGACTCCCCGCGATCCGCGACCCCACGCATGCGCCGGATGCAGGATCGTATCGTGGCCGGCCGGATGCGGGATCGCCCGCCCCTGCCGCGCGTTGGGCCGGTATTCCCGCGTCTGCAGGATCGGGAGGCTCCTCGATCCGCCGGAAGCGGCGGAGGCGGGCCGCCGACCGCCCATCTCCGCCCCAGGATCCGCATGTCCCTCGACCGCCGCCGCCTGATCGGATCGGGCCTCGTCGCCCTCGCGGCCGGATCGGCCCAGGCGGAACCATCACCCGCCCCCGCGCGGTCGTCGCGCCGCGCGCCCCCCACCAGCCGCCCCGCCGGGGTGCTGGAGCTGGCGATGGCTGCGGACGCCCCGTCGACGCCCACCGGCCTGGCGATCGCCCGGGGCGGCCGGATGTTCGTGATGATGCCGCGCTTCACCGGATCGGAGCCGGTGACGCTCGGCGAGGTGCTCCCCGACGGCTCGGTGAAGCCCTACCCGGACGCCCGGACCAACACGCCCGACCCAAAGGACCCGCAGGCGACTCTCTTCCACGTGCCCAACGGCGTGTTCGACCGCAACGACGCGTTCTGGATCCTCGATTCCGGCCTGCCCGAGGGCAAGGGCAAGCCGGTACCGGGGGCCGCCAAGCTCGTAGAGATCGACATCACCCAGGACAGGATCCGCCGGGTGATCCCGCTCGATGCCGGCGTGGTCGCGGATTCCTCCCTGAACGACCTGCGGGTCGACATCCGCGACGGCCGGGCGCTGGCCTACATCACCGACCAGGGCCAGGGCGGCCAGGGGGCGATCCTGGCGGTGGACCTCGCCAGCGGGCGGGTGACACGGCGGCTCGCCGACCATCCAAGCACGGCCACGCAGGAGGGCCTGGTCAAGTTTGTGGAGCTGCGGCCGGTGATGGAGCAGAAGGGCGATGCTCCGGCGAAGCATCCGAAAGGCGGCGCCAAC
>Ga0182230_1000096_pt1 | contig 12945 bp, 9 predicted proteins | sample G6R1MG_28_FD_128384 | JGI IMG/M metagenome (GOLD analysis project Ga0182230, IMG submission 128384) | Miscanthus phyllosphere microbial communities from Michigan, USA - G6R1_NF_07NOV2016_LD1 MG | ecosystem: Host-associated > Plants > Phyllosphere > Phylloplane/Leaf | place: USA: Michigan...
CTGTCCGGCGGCCAGCAGCAGCGCGTCTCGGTGGCCCGGGCCCTCTATAACGGCCGCCCGATCCTGGTGGGCGACGAGCCGGTCTCGGCGCTGGACCGACAGCAGGGCGCCCGGATCCTCACCGAGATGGCGCAGAGCCACGAGACCCTGATCCTGGCGCTCCACGACGTGACGCTGGCGCTCGCCCACACCGACCGGATCGTGGTGCTGGAGGCCGGCCGGATCGCCCTCGACGCGCCAGCTCAAAGCCTCGATCCGGCACGGCTGAGCCCCTATTACGAGGCCGCGTGATGCGGCTCGCCCGCCCGCGGCCCGGCTACGCGGCGGTGAGCCGCTGGTTCCTGGCAGCCGCGCTGGCCGGCCTGCTCGTCGCGGACCTGCACGTCACCACCCTGCACCCGTTCGCCGACCTCGCGCGCCTGCTCGAGGGCCTGGTCCGGCCGGACTTCCTGTCGGTCGAGGGCTGGAGCGTCGTCTACACGGTGGCCTTCGCGGTGCTGGGCGTCGGGCTCGGGGCCGGGAGCGGCCTGCTGCTGGCGATCCCGTTCGCCCGCTCCCGCACAATCCGGCTCGCCTGCGCGGGCCTGCGCGCCGTGCACGAGCTGTTCTGGGCGCTGCTGCTGATGCAGGTCTTCGGGCTCTCGGCCACCACCGGCGTGCTCGCCATCGCGCTGCCCTACGCGGGCATCTGCGCCAAGGTCTATGCCGAGATCATCGAGGAGGCCGACCTCGCGGCGCTCCGGGTGCTGCCCATAGGCACGCGCACGGTCTCGGCCTTCCTGTATGCCCGCCTGCCCGAGGTCGCCGGGCGGATGCGCGACTACACGCTCTACCGGCTCGAATGCGGCCTGCGCTCCAGCCTGGTCCTCGGCTTCATCGGCCTGCCGACCATGGGGTTCTATCTCGAATCCGCCTTCCGCCAGGGCCGCTACGCCGAGGCCGGGGCGCTGCTCCTGGTGTTCTACGCGCTGATCGGCACCCGCCGGCTCTGGATCCGCGGCTGGACCGTGCCGCTCCTGCTCATCGCCGCCCCCCTGGCCCTGCCCCCGGCGATCGGCAACGCCGCGGTCGGGGCGAGCCTCGCGCGCTTTCTCGGCCACGACATCGTGCCGGCGCCCCTGCGCGGCGCGGCGCTGGCCGATCCCGAGACCTGGACGCGGCTCTGGTCGTGGCTGCGCCCGATCCTCACGGACCAGATCCTGCCGGGCACGATCCAGACCCTGATCCTGGCGCAGATCGCCCTGGCGGCGACCGCGCTGGGGGCGCTGGTCCTGTTCCCGCTCACCGCAAAGCGCTTCGCCGGGCCGCTCGGACGGCCGCTCGGCCGCGTGCTCCTCGTGGTGGTGCGCTCGACCCCGGAATACATGCTGGCTTACGTCTGCCTGCAGCTGCTGGGCCCCTCGATGCTGCCGGCGATCTTCGCGCTGGCGCTGCACAATGCCGGGATCGTCGCCTACCTGATGGGCCGGCACGCCGACGCGATCCCCTACCGACCCGACGCGCCAAGGGGCCTGAACCTGTACGCCTACGAGACGGTGCCGCGCCTCTACGGCCAGTTCCTGGCCTACCTGCTCTACCGCTGGGAGCTGATCCTGCGCGAGAGCGCGATCTTCGGCATCCTCGGCGTCACGACGCTGGGCTTCTACGTCGACGCCGCGATCTCGGAGCTGCGCCTCGACGTGGCCGTGGTGCTGATCGCCGCCACCGCCTCGGCGACGGTGGCGGTGGACGCCCTCTCCCGGAGCCTGCGCCGGTCCCTGCGCATCGACACGCTGCCGACCCGCCTGTCCGGGCCGGCGCCCGTGGCGGGTTAAGGCCCACTTCCAGGGCTCTGCCCTGGACCCGCAAAAGGGCGTAGCCCTTTTGAAACCATGACTTGCAACGCGACGTTCGCGTGCAGCCTCAAGACCGGCGAGGTGGAAGCCTAACCACTTGTAGCTCACGCTCGCCAGAACCCGCCGCGCCTCGCCGTAGAAGCAGGAATTGAACGCCTGACAGGACGAGACGAAGCGCCGGTCGCCGATATTCGTCGCGTTCACCTGCAGGCGCCAGCGCTCCCAGTCGTAATGGACCTGCGCGTCGAACAGCACGTAGTCCGGCACCCGGTACAGGTTGGCCACGTCGGCGAAGGAGCGCCCGACATAGCGCACGCCGCCACCGAAGCCGAAGCCGCGCAGGTCACCCGTCGGGATGGTGTAGTCGACGAACACGTTGGCGAAGTTCTCCGGGATGTTGACCGGGACCTTGCCGATCAGGTCCGGGCCGCCCCGCTCGTTGGTCAGCCCGTAGATCGTGTACGAGGCCGAGATGTTGAGGCCGTCGAACAGGCTCGCAACCAGCTGCGCCTCGAAGCCCGTGGACCGCACCTCGCCGAGCTGGGCGTTGAACAGCGGGTTGGCGGGATTGGCGGTGAGCACGTTCTGGCGGTGGATGTCGAAGCCCGCCAGGGTGACGAAGTAGCCCTGGCCGGGGGGCTCGAACTTGACGCCGCCCTCGACCTGCTTGCCGGTCTCGGGCTTGAAGGTCTGGTTGTCGATGCCGGTGCCGATCAGCGGCTGGAACGAGGTCGAGAGGCTGACATAGGGGGCGAGCCCGTTGTCGAAGTTGTAGATCAGCGCCGTGCGGTAGGTGGTGCCGTTGTCGCTGCGGCCGTTGCTGCCCACGCCGTTGTTGAGCTTGTCGACCACCCGGTTATCCGCGAAATCCTGGCGGCCGCCGACCAGCAGGGTGAGGCGGTCGGTGACCTTGATCTGGTCCTGCAGGTAGAGGCCGAGCTGCTTGAACGCGTTGGAATTGATGAGGTAGGGCGACGGCGTCCCGGTGGGCAGGCCGTAGGCCGGAGCCAGGATGTTCAGGTCGCTCGCCGGGAACAGCGACGCCTGATTGTCGCTCAGGCGGTAATCCTTGTAGTCCAGGCCCATCAGCAGGTCGTGACGGAAGTATCCGTCGAAGAACCGCGCCTCCGCCTGGTTGTCGACCTGGAACAGGTTGACCTTGGCACTGTCCCGGAACTGGTAGCGGGCGAGCAGCGTCTGGGCCGGATTGCTGTAGCCGAGCTGGCCGATATCGGAATTCTGGAAGCTCTTGAGGAACGAGTAGCGCAGGTTCTGCCGGAAGGTCCACGTCTCGTCGAAGTCGTGCTCGAACTCGTAGCCGAGGAAGGCCTGGTCGCGCTGGAACGTGTTGAATCCGGCATCGCCGACATTGAGCGAGCGCGGGATGCGCAACCCGGAGGCGTTGGGCCGCACGGTCCCGAGATAGGGCAGGAAGTTCGACGTCACCGCGGTGTTGTCGTGCTGGAAGCTCGACAGGAAGGTGAAGCGCGTCGCCCCGTCCGGCTTATAAGTGACGGCCGGCGCGATGTAGAAGCTGTCGTCCGGCGCGCCGTCGACCTGGGTTCCGCCCTGGCGGCCGTAGCCGGTCAGACGGTAGAACCAGTGGCCCTCCTGGTCGGCCGGGCCGCCGAAGTCGAAGGCGGCGTATTTCTGGCCGAACGAGCCGCCGCCGACCTCGGCGTAGCCGAACGGGTCGAGGGTCGGGCGCTTGGTCACCTGGTTGACGATGCCGCCGGGGCTGCCGGCCCCGAACAGGACCGCCGCGGGGCCGCGCAGAACCTCGATGCGCTCGAGCCCGAACGTGTTGGTCTTGAAGTAGCCGAAGCCGTAATTCAGCTGCTGCAGCCCGTCCCGGTAGATGCCGTAGTCGCTCACCACGAAGCCGCGCAGGGTGAGATAGTCGATGCGCGTATCCGCGCCGAACACGCCACCATAGGCGCCGGCGACGTACTGGGTCGCCTGGGTCAGGGTCTGGGCGTTCTGGGCGTCGAGTTGCTGGCGGCCGATCACGGTGATCGATTGCGGCGCCTCGATCAGCGGGGTGTTGGTCTTCGTCGCGGTGTTCGAGCGCTTCGCCACGAAGCCGTCGATCGGGCCGGTCGGGCTCTCCACGCTGCGCGAGGCCGCGCTGGCCCGCGCCGCCTGGACCGGGCCGCCCCCGCGGCTCTCGACGCTGATCTCGTCGAGCTGCACGCTGCCTCCGGCGGGCGGGTTACTGATGCCGCGGCGCGGCGGCGTCGCGTCCTGGGCGAGCGCCGGCGCGGCCTGCGCCAGCACCGCGAGGGAGGCGCCGGCGAGCAGGGCACGCAGGGCGCCGGAACGGGGATGAACGACTCTCATCTGACTGGGTCCTGCACGACGCTCCGAACAGCCGCCCGCATGCGCCGGGATGGGTCCCGCCGGGGCTGCCACGTTCTTTAGAACTGTGATAAACTGCTGTTTTTATTCAGCTTTCTGCTACACGCAGTACGTGCAGCCAGGCTTGGCTGCAAGCCGGTCGCGCGCGGAAGGCGAGGGCTGTTGCGGTTACGACACGCAGCGTCAGGCGCGCCCCGTCGCGGCGGCACGGGAGCGGGCAGAGCGCGGTCACGCCGGTCGGCGGCGACCTGTGGACGCCGGGGGAAGAGCCGCCGCGGCCCGTTCCGAGACGCTATTTCACGTGGGTCCCGAGCCAGCCGGCCACGGCATCCGCCACGGCGTCGCTGTTGGCCTCCAGCATCACCATGTGGCCGTTGCCGTGCAGGCGCCGGTCGGCGAGCCGGATCGCGTCGGGCTTGGCGCCGGCCTGGGTCAGGAAGGCGGCCGTGCAGGCGTCGTAGGTGGCGTGGAACGAAGCCTCGGCGGTCACGATGACGGCGGGCACCTTGGCGAGGTTCGGCAGGGTCCGGGCGGGCTCGGTCTGCAGCCAGCAGCGGATCTGGCCCTCCGGGGCCTTGGAATCGGCACCCTTGGCCTGCTGCGCCACGACCAGATCCTCCGGCGCCTTGACCGGCGGGTCGAAGGTCAGCGGCATGCGGGTCAGCCCGTAGGCGCGGGCGCGGCCATCCCCGGAGCGCTCCCAGAAGTCCTTGCCGCCCCGGAACTGCACGTCGAAGAAGGGCGGTCCGTTCGGCTCGATGCTGACATGGGCCTTCACCAGGTCGGGTCTCGCATCCGAAGCCGCCCAGCCGAACAGGGCGCCCTGGCCGTGGGTGAGCAGGATCGCCGGGCCGATCTTCTCCAGGAGCGCCAGCAGGGCCGGATCGACGAGCTCCTCCGTCTGCTGGCCGTTGGCCAGGAACGGGACCTGGCTGGCGAAGAACTGGTCGAAGGCGGCATTGCCCTGCACGCCGGGGCCGCCCGGCCATTGGGTGTGGAGCTTCGCCTGCGGGAACAGGTCGTAGACCTCCGGCGCCGTGTAGGTCTTCTCGAGGCTGCGGGTGCCGAGCCGGTCGTAGGGGCCGTAGACCTCCGGGTTGGTGCCCGAGCGCCCGCGCCCGACCTGGTCGACCACGTAGACCTGGTAGCCCTTCTCGACGAAGTGCTGCACCCAGCCCGGCCGTCCATCCGCGGTGGCAAGGTAGTTCACGCCGGTCTGGGCCAAGCCGTGCACCATCACCACCGGGTAGGGCTGGGTGATCCGGGCCGGCGTGCGCGACTGCACGAACATCTGCCCGACCATCACGGTCTTGTCGCCGAGCTTCTGATACCGGCCGCCGATGTAGAAATAGCCGGCCCGGGTGACCGGCTCTCGGGCAGGCTCTCGGGCAGGCTCCCGGGCAGGCTCCTGGGCCCGGGCCGGCGCCGCGCTCAGGAGCGCGCCCTGAACCGCCAGCAGCCCCCCCAGAACGCAGCCGGCGATGCCCGCCGAGATCCCCTTGCCGGCCATACGTCTCTCCCCGATGCACCCCGCATCGGGCCGGCTTATTGCGGGAAACGGTGCGTACGACCAGCACCTCCGGTTGATACCGGAGCCCGAACCTACGCGCATGCCAGGTCCATCACGGCAACGCTGGCGGAACCGATGCCGCACGCCCACCTTCGGATCATCGCGGGCGCCCTGAACGGCGCCCCTCGCCCGGACAGCCCGCGGCGAGCCCTACGTCAAGGACGTCACGCCGTGGACCCCGCTACCGCCAAGATCCTGGTTTCCGCCGCCCTGGTCGCCTCGATCAGCCTGTTCAGCCTGGTGTCGATCCAGGCCTTCATCGCCCAGATCGCCGCCGACCTGCGGGCGGCCAAGGCCGTGCGCGTGCCGGTCCGGGCCGAGCCTCCGCAGCCTCCGCAGGCCTGACCCGGCCGCTCGGGCGCCGGCTCACGCGCCGTCCTCGCGCGCCCGCTCGCGCAGGATGAACTTCTGGATCTTGCCGGTGGAGGTCTTCGGCAGGTCGCCGAAGATCACGTGGCGCGGCAGCTTGTAGGCGGCGAGCCGTCCCCGGCACCACTGGATCAGCTCGTCGGCACTTGGCGAGGCGCCCGGCTTCAGCTCGACGAAGGCGCAGGGCGTCTCGCCCCATTTCGCGTCCGGCTTGGCCACCACCGCGGCGGCCGACACCGCCGGATGCTTGAACAGCGCGTCCTCGACCTCGATCGACGAGATGTTCTCGCCCCCCGAAATGATGATGTCCTTCGACCGGTCCTTGAGCTGGATGTAGCCGTCCGGGTGCTTCACCCCGAGATCGCCGGTGCGGAACCAGCCGCCCTGGAATGCGGCCTGCGTGGCCGCCGAGTTCTTGAGGTAGCCGCGCATCACCACGTTGCCGCGCATCATCACCTCGCCGATCGTCGTGCCGTCGGCGGGCACCGGCACCATCGTCTCCGGGTCGCGCACGTCCAGCGCCTCCAGCACCGGATAACGCACCCCCTGGCGCGCCTTCTTGGCCGCCCGCTGGTCGGCCGCCAGGGCGTCCCAATCGGCGTTCCAGGCATTGACCACCGCCGGGCCGTAGCTCTCGGTCAGGCCGTACAGGTGGGTCACGTCGAACCCGGCCTCCGACATCCCGGCCAGCACCGCCTCGGGCGGGGGCGCCGCCGCGGTGAAGAACGCCACCCGCCGGGGCAGGTCCCGCCGCTCGGCATCGGGGGCGTTGATCAGCAATTGCATCACGATCGGCGCGCCGCAGAGATGCGTGACCCCGTGCTCGGCCATCAGCCGGTAGAGCGCCTCCGCCCGGACCTGGCGCAGGCAGACATGGGTGCCGGCCACGATCGACAGGGTCCAGGGGAAGCACCAGCCGTTGCAGTGGAACATCGGCAGCGTCCAGAGATAGACAGGGTGCTGCCCGAGACCGCCGGTGATGACGTTGCCGAGCGCCAGCAGCGCCGCGCCCCGGTGGTGGTAGACCACGCCCTTCGGATCGCCGGTGGTGCCCGAGGTGTAGTTCAGCGCGATCGCGTCCCACTCGTCGTCGGGCAGCTGCCAATCATGCTCCGGGTCGCCGCCGGCCAGGAAGGCCTCGTAATCCGTGTCCCCGAGCCGGGCCCCCGGCCCGTCGTATTCCGGGTCGTCGACATCGATGACGAAGGGTTTCGGCTCCAGGCCCTCCAGGGCCGCCGCGGCGGTTTGCGCGAATTCCCTGTCGGTGATCAGCACCTTGGCCTCGCCGTGCTCCAGGCAGAAGCGGATCGCCGCGGCGTCGAGGCGGGTGTTGAGGGTGTTGAGCACCGCCCCGGTCATCGGGACACCGTAATGGCACTCGACCATCTCGGGGGTGTTGGCGAGGAAGGCCGCCACGGTGTCGCCGCGGCCGAGCCCGCGCTGCGCCAGCGCCGAGGCCAGCCGGCGGGCACGGGCGTAGAGGTCCCGGTAGGAGCGCCGCAGGGGCCCATGGATCACGGCCACCTGCTCGGGGAACACCCGCGCCGCCCGGTCGAGATAGAGCAGGGGCGTCAGCGGCTGGTGGTTGGCCGGCACGCGGTCGAGATCGCGGTCGTAGATCGTGTCGCGGGCCATCGGCGTCCTCCCGGCATTGTGTTGCCGGGACCGTAGCTTGCGGGTGCGGGCGCGATCAATCAGGCTCCGCCGCATGCTCAGTGCCGCGGCTCGTCCTCGGGTTCGGGCAGGAAGCGGGCGAGCTCGAAGCCGATCTCGATCATCAGGCGCTCGATCTGCTCGACCAGCGCCGGCCGCCTCAGGGCATGGGCGAGGTCGCGCAGGGCGATGACGTGCTCGGCCATCCGGTTCACGACGCGCTCGCTCTGCAGGAGGTTGGCCGTCTGCGCCTCGGTCCGGTCGATGGCGATGCCGCGGCCCTGCAGGGTGCGGCCCGTGGGATCGCGGTCGATCCGGCCGCGCATCAGCAGGGTGCGGATGCCGCTGCGGGTGTCGCGGGTGCGGAACTCCGCCTCCAGGGTGCCGCCGGTCTCGGACACCGCGTGCAGGTAGCTCTCGACCCGGATGCGATCCTCGGGATGAGTCCGGTCGAGGAATGCCGCGAGGGACACGCCGGTGGCGGCCGCCACCGGGTCGAGGCCGAGCAGCCCTGCCAGGGAGGCCGAGAGCGCCAGCCGATCGGCCCAGTGATCATGGACCCATGTGCCGACCACACCGGACGCATCGAGGACGGATTGCGGGATCGGGGCTTCGGCCATGCCATTCCTCGCCGGATCGTCGTACGCCATCAAACCTGAGGTTATCAAATCCATCGAGGCCTCGGCACCGGCAGACCAACGCTACGAAATCCTATAGCAGCTGAAAAGGCCGTTCAAAGAACAGACAGCATAAATATTAACCTGAAGTTTAGAACGCGCGTTGCGACCGCGCATCCCGACCGGCTCGTCCGCCCCAGGGGGCGGGAGCTTGCCTTAACGAGTCGTTAACCATGTCGCACGCAACGTGCCGCACGACATCCTTGGGTCACAGGATCGCGGCAGCCCGTGATCCCGCACCTGAGGTTGCCCGGTGCGGGCGCGGCAATCGGATTGCCCGCGCCCCGGCGGATGCGCAGGGCCTTCTGGAGGACGCCCAGGATGAAAGCGATCACCTTCGTTACGCAGAAGGGCGGCAGCGGCAAGAGCACGCTGTGCATCTCCCTGGCGGTCGCCGCCCGGGAGGCCGGCCACACGGTCTGCATCCTGGAGATGGACCGCCAGGCCACGATCTCGGACTGGCTCGACCACCGCACCGCCGACGGTCCCGAGGTCGCGCAGATCGACGCGACGCAGATCGACGCCGTGATGGAGCGCCTGCGCGAATCCGCCTACGATTTCGTGTTCATCGATACGCCAGGGGTCGATTCCACCGGCACGCTCTCGGCGATTCGCGCGGCCGATCTGTGCATCATCCCGTGCCGGCCGACGCCGGCCGACCTGCGGGCGTTCAAGCCGACGCTCGCCGCGGTCTACCGGCTGGAGAAGAAATTCGCCTTCGTGCTGAACCAGACCCCGCCCCGCTCCTACCGGGTCCGGGACGCGGCCGACGGGCTCGCCGTGCTCGGAATCCTGCCGGACGTGAACATCGTCGCCCGCACCGATCATCAGGACGCGATCGGCCTCGGCCAGGGCGTCACCGAGTTCAATCCCAAGGGTCAGGCCGCCGGGGAGGTCCGCCGCCTCTGGTCCTGGATCGAGCGCCGCACGCAGTCGCTGAGGACGGGCCAGCATGTCCAAGCCGCCTAAGCTCAGTCTCGCGGCGATCGTCGCCTCGGCGAACCCGCCGGATCGGCACGCGGCCCGGCCGCAGGGTGCCGAGATCGTGACGCTGGCGCTGGCGCCCCCGGCGGCGAAGCCGGCCGCCACGCTGAAGCAGCGCGCCCGGCAGATGTCGGTCTATCTGGAGCCGCCGGTCTACGACCAGCTCCGGGACCTCGCCTATGCCGAGCGGACCAAGATGCACGCCCTGATGCTGGAGGGCCTCGACCTGCTGTTCAAGCAGCGCGGCGCGCGCTCCATCGCGCAGCTGACCGAGACCCCGCCCCGCTGACCCGGGTTGCCCACAGGGCCGTGCCCTCGGGCGCGGCTCGGGGGCGTAGCCCGTCTGATACCCGGGCTACGCCCTGGGCTTGCAAACCCGGCCCCACAAAAGGTCTCGGACCTCTCTGAAATCGGTTTTTTTAGACAGATCAACGGCTTGATCGCCACGTCTCGTGCTTTGCGCGAGAAAACTGCCCCACGAACGGGCAGGGGATGAGCGCCGAAGCCGGGATCGTTCAGGCTTCGTTTACGTGATCCCTACAATTCTGGGTGGACCGGCTGAGCCCAGGGGCGCGGCCGGTGCCGGTTCGTTTACCGGCCATGGTTCCGCGTAGAGTTTGGTGATCCCCGACATGGTGCGCACGACCCTTCCCCGGCCTGCGCGCCTCGCCCTGCGGCTCCTGGCCGTCTCGGGCGTGGCCCTGGCCACGGCCAACTGCGCCACCACCCCCCAACAGCAGAAGCTCGCCGCCGGCAACGGCATCGACCCGAAATACGGGGTCAAGGCGAGCCCGCGCCTCTACAACGAGGGCGACGTGATCCCGAAGGGCGGCGGGCGCCGCTACACCGGCAAGCCCTACGTGGTGGCGGGCCAGACCTACGTGCCCAAGGAGGATCCGCGCGGCTACGTGCGGGAGGGCCTGGCCTCCTGGTACGGCTCGGCCTTCCACGGGCGCATGACCGCCAACGGCGAGGTGTTCGACCGCCACTCGATCGCCGCCGCCCACCCGACCCTGCCGCTGCCGAGCTACGCACGGGTAACCAACCTCGACAACGGCTCCTCGATGATCGTGCGGGTCAACGACCGGGGGCCCTACCATGCCGGCCGCGTCATGGACGTCTCCGAGGAGGCGGCCGAGGCCCTGGGCTTCCACCGCAGGGGCACCGCGCGGGTGCGGGTCGAATATGCCGGCCGGGCCTCGGTCGCCGGCAGCGACGACCGCAAGCTCCTCGCCAGCCTGCGCACCGACGGGCAGCCGGCCGGCCGCTCGACCGTGATGATGGCCGATCTCGGCCCCTCCGAGGAGCCGGAGCGCTACGCCCGCTCGGCCCCCGAGCCCCTGGCCTTCAAGCCGGCCCCCGAGCGCGTGCAACCCGACGAGGCCCCGGCGCCGCGGCCCGCCCCGGTGCGTGCCCCGATCATGCTGGCTTCGGCCGCCATGCGGGTGCCGGCGGCCGTCCAGCCGACCGCCCAGAAGGTGCGGGATTTCCGGCCGGCGCCGGTCCAGGTCGCCGAGCAGAAGGTCGCCGAGCAGAAGGGCGCCGAGCACAGGGGTGCGGGCGTGAAGGTTGCCGGCCTCAATCCGGCCTCCGGTCAGGGCCCGGCGCAGGCAAGCGGCCACGGCGCGGTTCCGAAGCCCGCCGCCGTCGCCCTTCGTGCGGCCCCCGGCCCGGGCCGGCCCGGCGCCCCCGCGAGATTCGCTGCGGCCGCGCCCGCCGCGCTGCCGCCTGCGTCCAAATCCGCCCTGGCGCACCTCGCCTCCGCGGCGGCACCGGCCAGGGTTCCCTCCGGGAGCTCTGCCAAGGCCGCGGCCTCCACCAAGGCTCCGGCGCCGACCAAGGTCGCCACCGCCGCCAAGGGACCGGCCCAGGCGAAGGCCGGGGGCCCGACCAAGACGGCGTCGACCGGCGCCGGGCATGCACGCCTGGCCGGGATCTACTGAGCACGGCCTGGGCGCTCGCCGTCCCCGCAATGCGGCATTTCGCGTTCGATCCCGCATCGAAACCGTAATATGGTCACGCTTGTTATCCGGATACGGTTGGCGTTCTTCCAACCGGGCGGCGGGCGTGGGACGGAACGGTGATGCGCAGGACCCTTCTCACCCTTCTTGCGGCCGCCTGCGCGCTGGGGGCGGGCCTCGCCGGCGCGGCCGCCCAGAGCTTCCAGACGGCGGCCCCGCACGCGATCCTGATCGACGCGGATTCCGGCTCGGTGCTGTTCGAGAAGGCCGCCGACGAGCGGTTCTCCCCGGCCAGCATGGCCAAGCTGATGACCACCGACATCGTGTTCGAGGCGCTGAAATCCGGCCGCCTGTCGATGGACACCGAGTTCACCGTCACCGAGGACGCCTGGAAGCGGGGCGGGGCCGGGGGCGGCGGCTCGTCGATGTTCGCGCAGGTCAACAGCCGCATCAAGATGTCGGACCTGCTGCGCGGCCTGATCGTCCAGTCGGGCAACGACGCCGCGATCACCATCGCGGAGAACATGGCCGGCACCGAGGAGGCCTTCGCCGGGCTGATGAACCAGCGCGCCAAGGAGATCGGGTTGACGAACTCGACCTTCCGCAACGCCACCGGCTACGCGGCGCCCGATCAGAAGGTGACGGCCCGGGACATGGCCAAGCTCGCGATCCACCTGATCGAAACCTACCCGGACCTCTACAAGATCTTCTCCGAGAAGGAGTTCGCCTGGAACAAGATCCGCCAGCAGAACCGCAACCCGCTCTTGGCCCTCGATATCGGCGCCGATGGTCTCAAGACCGGCTACCTCGAGGAATCCGGCTACGCCCTGACCGGCTCGGCGGTGCAGAACGGCCAGCGCCTGGTGCTCGTGGTCTCCGGCCTCAAGACCGCCCGGGACCGGGCCGCGGAATCGCGCAAGCTGATGGAATGGGGGTTCCGCGCCTTCGAGCCCCGGCAGATCTTCGCGACGGGCGAGACCGTGGCCGAGGCCTCGGTGTTCGGCGGCCAGGCCGGCTCCGTGCCCCTGGTCGCGAAGAAGCCGGTGCGGGTGCTGCTGCCCCGCGGCTCCACCGACCGGGTCAGCGCCAAGGTGGTCTATACCGGGCCGCTCGTCGCCCCCGTGGAGGAGGGCCGGCAGATCGGAACCCTTCGGATCCAGCGCGGCGACACCGTCGCCCTCGACCAGCCGCTCTTCGCCGGCGCGACGGTCGAGCCCGGTACCCTGTCGCAGCGGGCGATGGATGCGGCGCTGGAATTCGGCACCGGCCTCGTGCGCAAGGCCTTCGACCGGGTCGGCAAGAAGGACGCGAAATCCGGCGACCGAACGGCCGATCCGACGTGATGTTTCGCCCGTGATCGCGCCACGCGTCGAAGAGCCTGCGCCGGGAACCTTCATCACCTTCGAAGGCGGCGAGGGCGCCGGCAAGTCGACCCAGATCGCCCGCCTGGCCGCGACCCTGCGGTCCCGGTCGGGCCGGGAGGTCTGCGTGACCCGCGAGCCCGGCGGCTCGCCCCGGGCCGAGGAGATCCGCGCGGC
>Ga0182230_1000099_pt1 | contig 12876 bp, 12 predicted proteins | sample G6R1MG_28_FD_128384 | JGI IMG/M metagenome (GOLD analysis project Ga0182230, IMG submission 128384) | Miscanthus phyllosphere microbial communities from Michigan, USA - G6R1_NF_07NOV2016_LD1 MG | ecosystem: Host-associated > Plants > Phyllosphere > Phylloplane/Leaf | place: USA: Michigan...
CCGCTCGTCCGAAAGATCACGGGTCCGCCGACCGGTCGCGTCGATACTCCCGCCGGACTGCCCGAATGCGCTTCAGGCGAGGATGTGAGCATGACGAGACCGCGCCGCCCGATCCGCCGCGCCTGCCTGGCGACCGCCCTGCTTCTGCCGGCCCTGCCGGCCGTGGCCGGGGACGACGCCCCCAAGGCCGCCGGCCCGGCGCCGGCCTTCCAAGGCGGGACCTCCTTCGTCGAGACGTTCGCGAGCCTCGGCGACCGGCGCTGGTACGTGTCCGATGGCTGGGTCAACGGCGATCACCAGGGCTGCACGTGGTCGCGCCAGCGCGTCCAGATCCCGACGCCGGGGGAACTGACCCTCAGTCTGACCGACAGCCCCTACAAGGACCGCGCCTTCAGCTGCGCCGAGATCCAGACCAAGGCGCGCTACGGCTACGGCACCTACGAGATCCGGATGCGCGTGGGCGCGGCCTCGGGTCTCGTCTCGGCGTTCTTCACCTATAACGGCCCGGAGGACGGCGACCGCAGCACCAACGACGAGATCGACTTCGAATTCCTGGGCAAGGACCCGAAGGGCGTCCAGCTCAACTACTTCACCGGCGGCGCCGGCGAGCACGAGACCGTCGAGAGCCTCGGCTTCGACGCCTCGACCACCATGGCCGATTACGCGCTGGAATGGCTGCCCGACCGCCTGCGCTGGTCGGTCAACGGCCGGCTGCTGCGCGAGGTGCGAGCCCGGCCCGACAAGCCGATCCCGTCGCATCCCGGCAAGATCATGCTCTCCATCTGGATCGGCCAGGGCCGGGACATCGAATCCTGGCTCGGACCGGCGCGCTACCCGGGCCGGCCGATCGCCGCCACCTTCGAGCGCATCGCCTTCACCAAGCTGGGCGACCCGTGCAGCTTCAAGGGTTCGATCGCCTGCCGGTAGCCCACCGGCTGGATCGGCTCCGCGGGCGCGCGCATCGCCGTGCGCGCCCGTCGCGCATCCGGCCCAGGATGACAGGACGGGGCGTGGTGCCGCAGGCCGCCCATTTGCGGAACGCTAACGAAGCGTTAACCATATCCCCGGCAGGCTGAGGCCCGCGGTCACTGCGGGGCCCCTACGATGTCCGGGTACAGTCTTCTCGTCGCACTCTATGCCGTCGGTTTCGTGGAGTTCTGGCGCCTGTGCGTGCTGGCCCCCGCGGCGCATGACGATCCGGCCTGACGGGCGCGGATTTCAGCGGCTGCCGCGCTGGCGCAGCACCGCCGGCAGGGTGCGCAGCAGGATCGCGAAATCCCGGCGCAGGCTCCAGCGGCTGGCATAATCCAGATCCAGCGCCACACGCTCGGCATAGGTGGTGTCCGAGCGCCCCGAGACCTGCCACAGCCCGGTCAGCCCCGGCGGGACCGAGAAGCAGGCCGCGAACGCCGTGCCGTAGCGGGCGACCTCGCCCTGCACGATCGGGCGCGGCCCGACCAGGCTCATCTCCCCGCGCAGCACGTTCCAGAGCTGGGGCAGCTCATCGAGCGACGTCTTGCGCAGAACCTGGCCGAGGGTCGTCACCCGGGGATCCCGGGTCAGCTTGTGCGTCGCCTCCCACTCGGCGCGGGCGTCCGGATGCGCCGCGAGATGCCCGGCCAGGATCGCGTCGCCGTCCGGAACCATCGAGCGGAATTTCAGGCATCCGAAGGGACGCCCGTGCCGGCCGAGCCGCATGTGCCGGAAGATCGGGGCGCGTCCGTCGCTGCCCCAGATCAGCAGGGCGATGAACAGCAGCAGCGGCAGCAGCAGACACAGGGCCGTCAACGCGACCGCGGTATCGAGTGCACGCTTCGTCGTCCAGCCGAGCCGGAGCCGGAATCGCACGGGGGATGCGGCCGGCAATGTGTTGACCAACGCTTCGTTGATCGTCTCGACCATATGGTGCGGCGACGATGGGGTGATGGAGGTGGGGGTTCCAACCGGGCGCAGCATGGCGGCGGCTCCTCACTCGGTGCGAAAGGTGCAAGAGACAGTGCGCGATGTGATCGAAAGCGGGGATTCCATGCGGCCGGACAGGAAGCCGCCGGGACTGGACAAATATTGGGCACGTGAATGTCTAGAGATATTGGCAGGTCCGGGGACTTGCGTGATACAACCGCACATAGCCGGCCGAATCGCCAGTGGAGATAAGTAATTGCTGGTCCTACTGGTCTTCGCTGCCCTGATCGGCGGCGCGGTCGGCTTCGCGTTGGGCCTGCTGCAGGGCTGGCTGGCCGCGCTGCTGGCAGCCCAGGCCGGGGCCGCATGCGCCGTGGGCTTGGTCATCCTGCTCGGGATGCGCCGGTGAGCGTCGCGAATCGGTCGGACCGTACGGCCGGATATCGCGCAGCGACGCCCCGAGGCTGCCTGCGGCCGGGAGCGCCGCAGGATATCGCATCTTCCGCGGGCCGGCGTATGTGAGCGATGACCGTTCACATCAGTGTTCCACCCGGAATCGGACGGGCCATCGCGATCATACCCCACTTCGATATTGTTAAACAACCCTAAACGGGGCCTCGCCAATGCCGAATACAGCAATGCGGCAGATGTTCGAGCGGCCTTGCCTACGCCGATCGAGGTAGGCCGCCCTCGCACAGGGACGGCCTAGACAGCGGGATCGACGCGGACGAGGCGTGCATGAATCCGGCAGAGCGCCGTATCCTCGGGTTCGACGGCCTGCGGGCTGTGGCCTTCCTGATGGTCTTCGTGAGCCACAAGGTGCCGAGCCCGCGCACCGAGGCGGCCGGCAGCGCCGGGGTCTGGCTGTTCTTCGTGCTGAGCGGCTTCCTGATCGTCCGCATCCTCGCGGCATCCCGCGCACGCATCGAGGCCGGCGCGGCGACGCCGATGGACAGCCTGCGGGTGTTCTACCGGAACCGATTCGCCCGCATCGTGCCGGTCTATTACGTCTTCCTGTTCGTGCTCTACGCGACCCCGCTGGGCGGCCCGCTGCACCTCGGCGACGAAGCGTTCAAGCTCTCGACTTGGCTGTACGGGACGAATGTCTACATTGAGCGGCACGGCTGGGGGACGGAACTCGGGCACCTCTGGAGCTTGGCGGTCGAGCAGCAATTCTACCTGCTGTTCGCCCCGGCGGCCCTGTTCCTGCCGCGGCGCCATCTTGCGGCACTGTGCGGCGCGCTCGTCGGTGCCAGCGTGCTGATGCATGTCGCCCTGTGGTCGACCGGCGCTTCGCGGGTGTGCTTGGACGTCGACACCCTGGCCAATCTCGGGCTGATCGCGCTCGGTGGCCTCGCCGGGCTGCGCGCGCCGCCCCTGCCGGGATGGCTCCGGAGCGATGCCGCGCTGGTCGCCGTGCTGGCCCTGTTCCTGACCCTGCCGCTCCTGGCCGGGGAGACCGGCCGATGGCTGCTCGTCGGGCGCCTGAGCGGGGGGCTCGCGGCGCTCTTGCTGCTGCAGATCGTTCAAGCCCCGGAAAGCCGCATGGTGGCGCTCCTGGACAGCGTCTGGCTACGCCGGATCGGCGTAATCAGCTACGGCGCCTACCTGTTCCACGTGCCCCTGCACGCGGACCACCTGCTGTCGGCGCTCGGGCTGCCTCTCGCCGCGCCGCGCTCCGTCACCTTGGGGCTCGATCTGGCGCTGACCCTGCTGCTGGCGGAGGCCTCGTGGCGGCTCCTCGAATCCCCGGCCCGCCGGATCCTGCGGGCCCCGACGCGGACGGTTCGGCGACCCGCGCTGATCACGCCGCTGTAGAGGTCAGGGTTCCGACAGGTCCGTGACCATTTGCGGGTGCAGGCAGCGCCCTGGCTCACCGAAGCACCGTCCCGATCCCCCCGCAGGCGCGGCCGTGTCCGGTGAGAGCCGACCGCGGCCGCGCCACCACAAGGACCGGCATCGGATTTCGGATCCGGATTCGGCGGCCCCTCCATGGGGCAGCCGGCGATGGCCGAACGCCCCGGTCCGCCCAAGTGGATAAAGAATGTTTCCTGCCGCAACCGGAAGATGCGCAGCAAAATCCGGAAATCCTACAGATACGCCAGGATAAACCCACGGCCAGACCCGAATTTTACCCCGGACACATCTTGCCTTGACTCGACAAAGCTTCACGGTCTTTATAACAGGCAGCGAGGTGAGGAGCCGCAAAGCGGCTCGTCCTGGATCATGATGATCCTGCGCGCGACTTTGGCACAACATTTCCCGTCCGCGATCCCGTCCGGGTGGGCCTCACCCAGCGCAAGCCTCCGAGGGGCACACCGGGCGTCGCAGCGGCTCCCTCGTGGATGCTGACGCGGGCGCATCGAAGCGCGGGGGATCGCAACCTCGCGCGGGCTTCGAGCCTCAGGTGCCCTCGATCATGCCGCGCGCCATCGGCTGGGCGGATCGCCGCGTCCGATGACCGCCCACAGGTCTTTCATCGCGCATGGCGCGCGGCATCCGTGCCCGCGCGGCCGGAGCGGAACGGTTCGGAGGCGAAGCGATGAACCTCGTCGGGTCTGCACCGTCCCCTCAAGCCAACACGTTGATGCTGTTGCAGATCGACACGTCCCTGAAGGCCCGCTCGGCACAGGAGGACGCCGAGACCGATCCGGTCTCGCTGGCAGCCGCGACAGCGCTCCAGGTGCTGGATCCGCGATCCGCCCCGACCCTGTCGACGCGGACCAGCGATGCGATCCTGTCTCTGGCTCACAAGATCCCCCACGGCCGGAACAACATCTACATGCTCGGGGGAATCGACGAGAGCGCGTTGCTCACGGACGAGGCCTTCGCCAAGACGCTGGCGGCCACGCCTGCGCGCTACATGGAGGCCATGAAGGGCTTCGGAGCGGCCCGCTGGGTCTGGCGTCCCGAAATCCACCGCTCGGGCGCCGATTTCTTCGCGGCCCTGTCCAGGGCCATTCCGCGCGACTTCAAGGACCCCAATTCGATGGCGAACGCACTGTTCGTGAACAAGTCCGCCAAGATCGTGCGCGCCATTGACATTCCGGCCGCCAAGATGGTGTCCGGATATTACGACATGTACAACGATAAGAACGAGTACATCGGAACGGTTCGGCGACGGGAATGCGACCCCGCCTATCTCGGGGCGCTCGAGGCCGGCAACCCCGACCTGCGGATCGCGCCCATCTATTTCGGCAACGATGCCGTCCTGGTCATCTGGGCGGACGCACTCGTCCGGCGGACCAATCCTGATGCGCTCAGGCGCCTGAAATTGCCTACCGCCTGATCGGCAACCGCGCCAGCAGGGTCCCGGTCGCGTCCCGCACCACCAGCGTCCAGGCGGTACCGAGAGCGTCGGCACAGACCTCGCCCGCCATCTCCTGGATGACGCTGCGCGCCTCGGCCAGAACCTCGGCGAGATCCGCCGCCTCCACGCCCTCGCGGTCGCGGATCGTCTCCGTGCCGTTCTCGACATCGAAATAGAACCGGATAGGCACCGAGATCCCCCGTGATTGATGCCCTCGGAGGGCCGTCCGTTCGTGGCTGCGCGGCCCGGCTGCGCCCGACAGCAATCATCTGGAGACATAAAGTTTAACAAATATCAAAGCTGATTTCGCCAGCTGCGTGGCAATAATGTCTGATTTTTTCATGCATAGCACAATATAGGTATCGATCATTACCCATTTGATCATGGCGGCCGGGCGGAATGCGGTATCGTCCCCTCCCGCGGGCAGGCCGGCAGCCCGCCGGCGTAATGGGCGGCCGAAAAAATCCGGCCCGCCCCGGGTCTCGGCCATCCCCCGCAATGAGACGGTGCGACCACGCCCCTACGCCCTTTGAGCGTCGTGCGCCGAGGCGGCTTCGCGGCATGCTCGGCTTCGGCGCCCCGTCGGGTTCTCGGGGGCGGCAAGCAGGACCAGTGATGGCGAAGCAGATCGTGGCCGATGCGCGGGATGCGCCCGTGGACGTCTCGTTCCTCATGGCCGCCCACAATGCGGCCCCCTGGATCGAGACGGCGATCCGCTCGGCCCTCGACCAGGCCGGCGTCGCGGTCGAGATCCTGGTGGTGGACGACGGCTCGGTGGATGGCACCGCGTCCGTGCTGGCGCGGCTGGCGGCGGACGACCCGCGCATCCGCCGGATCCCCCTCGACGGGGCGCAGCCCGGCGCGCCGCGCGGGCCCTCGGCCGCCCGGAACGCCGCCCTCGGGGCCGCCCGGGGCCGGTGGCTGGCGATCCTCGACGCGGATGACCTGATCGTCCCGGACCGGACCCGGACCCTGCTGGATCTCGCCGCGGCCACGGATGCCGACCTCATCGCCGACAACCCGATCCCGTTCGCGGGTGGCTTCGATCCGCGCGGCGCCGGCATGCTGGAACGCGGCCGGGAGCCCTACCTGTTCACGGTCGCGCTCGCGCCGTACCTCACCAGCAACCGGATGCTCACCCCGGGGGTGAAGCTCGGCTATCTCAAGCCGATGCTGCGCGCCGATCTCGTGCGCCGGCACGGCCTGCGCTACGACGCCGATGTCCGGATCGGCGAGGACTTTTTATTTTGCGTGGCCGCGCTGGCGGCGGGGGCGCGCTTCGTCGTCAGTTCTTACGCCGGCTACGGCTACCGGCGGGGGGCATCCTCGCTGTCCCACCGGCTGCGCCTGCCCGACATCCAGCGCCTCGACGCGGCCTTCGCGGCCTGGGCGCGACACGGGGCGCGATCCGCCGAGGACCGGCGGGCCGCCCACGCCTATCGCGACAGCCTCGCCACCGCGCAGATCATCGCCCGGGTGATCGACGCCGCGCAGGGCGGCCGGTGGCTCCGGGGCGCCGGGCTGGCGCTCGCCCGGCCCCGGGCCTGGCGGTTCCTGACCCGGTCGCTGATGGAGGCGGCGGGCAAGCGCCTCGGCCCAGACGCGCGCCCCGCGATGCCGGACGCGCCGCCCGTCGGACAGAGGTGAACCGCATGCGCCTGTGCATCTGCATCTGCACCTGCGAGCGCCCGGCGGGGCTCGCGCAGCTTCTCAAGGCCATCGACCGGCAGAGGCTCGGCAGCCTCGCCGATTCCGCCCTGCGGATTCTGGTGGTCGACAACGGGCGCAGCGATGCCGCGATCCCGGTGGTGGAGGCCTACCGGATCGAGGGCCGCTTCCCGATCACCTATGCGCGGGAGCCGGTCCGGGGTCTGGCGGCGGTGCGCAACCGCAGCCTCGATGCCGCCGCCACGCTCGGCGCCGACTGGATCGCCCTGATCGACGACGACGAGGTCCCGGACCCGGACTGGCTGCGCGGCCTGCGCGACACCGCCCGGCGGACCGGCGCCCCGGCCTGCGTCGGCCCGGTGGTGCCGCTCTTCGACCGGCCTCCACCGGCCTGGGCGGTGGCCGGCGGCTTCTTCGCCAAGACCCTGCCGGTCCGCAACGGGCTGGTGGCGGATGCCTACACGGCCAACGCCCTCGTGGACCTGCGGGTGGTGCAGGCGCTGGGCCTCTCCTTCGACATGCGCTTCAACACGATGGGCGGCGAGGACACGTTCTTCTTCCACGCCCTGCTGCGCGCCGGGCACAGGATCGCCTGGGCGCCCGACGCGATCGTGTACGACAGCATCCCGGCCCACCGGATGCGGGTCCGCTGGCTGCTCGCCCGCTGGTATCGCAGCGGCAGCGTCGAGGCCTATCTCGGGCGCCTCCGGCCGGAGACGGTGAGCGGGCGGCTCACCAACGCCGCCCGGGGCCTCGCCCGCCTCGGCGGCGGCCTGGCGCGCCTCGGGATCGCCGGACTGTCGCTCCGGCCCGCCACCCTCATCGGCGGCGGCTACACCCTGTGCCGCGGCGCCGGCCTGCTCGCCGCCGTCCTCGGCCTGAGCTACCGGGAATACCACCCGTCCCGGCACCGGTAGGGTCTCATCGCGTCGCGAACTTGATGCTGAGCGCCGCCTTGGCGACGAGGCCGGGGCTGGCCAGCGCGTCGAGATATTGCCGATAGCGCTTGTCAAAGGCGTTCTGGACAACGAACTCGGCTTTGACCCGGTCATCGAAGTCGTAGGACGCGAAGAGATCCACGAGACCGTAGGCTTTCGTCGCCCGATCCTTCGCGCCGCGGGGCAGGTCCGTCCGCGCATCCACGAGGTTCAGACGCGTGCCCAGCTCGAGGTGGTCGCCAAGGAACCGGAAGCCCAGGGTCGTGCTGATCCGGTCCGGCGGCACCGAGAGCAGGGTCTCGCGGGTGGCCCGGTCGCGGCCGTCGGTGTGTGTGGCGGCCAGCGTCACGAAGCCCCCGCCCCAGTCGTAGGTACCTTCCAGCTCGACGCCCGACAGGTCGGCCTGGGCGAGGTTGCGGTACTGGTACGACTGGACCGGGATCACGCAGGGGAAGCGCCCGGGCCGCGCCGCGCAGATCGAGGCCGGAATGCCCGGGATCGCCGGGACGTAGTAGGTCGGCCCGACGCCCTTCATGTCGATGAAGTTGTCGACCGCGTTGTCGAACACGGCGAGCTTAGCGCGCACCGCGTCGCCCGGGATCAGCACGGCGTCATAGCGCAGGTTGATGCCGCCCTCGACAGTGTGGGCCACCTCGGGCCGGAGCGTCGGGTTCGGCAGGATCGTGAAGGCCGGGAACGGGTGGATGCCCTGCACCAGGGTCTCGGTGATCGCGGGCGCCCGGTAACCCTCGGCATAGGTGCCGTAGAACTCGATCCCCGTGACCGGCGAGATTCCGAGGGTGATCTTGGGCGAGATCCGGTCGCCGCCGGAATGGTAGGCGCCGCCGTCCAGCGCATAGGTGTCGTAGCGCAGGGCGCCGATCACCCGCAGCCAGGGCGCGTACCTCACCTCGTCCTGCACGAAGGCGCCGGCCAGTTCGCGCCGCCCTGAGGGCGTGAAGGCCGCCCCGAACCCGCCGGCTTGGTCGCTGGTCCGGACCCGGTTCTCGACGAAGTCGCCGCCGAAGGTGACGGCGTGGGCGAGCGGACCGGTCTCGAACCGGGCGGTGTCGTGGGCGTCGAAGCCGGAGGTGTCGATCGTGTAGGTCAACCGGTCCCCCGCCTTCGTGCCGAGGCGGCCGTAGGTGCCCCGGGGCGAATCCGCCAGGAAGGTCAGGGCGTTGCGCGTGGTCGTGGTGTAGCCGTTGAGGCTGAGGTCGACGAGCGGCACGTCCGGCCGGGCGAAGCGGTAGCCGAGGCTGTAGGTGTCGGCCTGCACGGCGTTGGCGAAGCGCGCCCCCGCGCCGCTGCTGCCGGCATTGGCGAAGTCGAAGCGCTGCAGCAGCGCCGTGCCGCGGATCTCGTGGCCGTCCGCCGGCCGCACGGAGAGCTTGGCCAGCCCCGAGGTCAGCGCGTTGCCGGTGTCGCGGACCAGGGTGCCGAAGCCGTCGCGATAGGGATCGTTGGTGCGGTAGGTGAACTGGCCGAACAGGTCGGCGGCCTGGCCGATCCGGGCGCCCAGCGCCGAGGTGTTCAGGAACGTCTGGCCGTTGGTCCCGAAACCCTGCTTCTGCACGAAGCCGGCCGTCTCGTCGGGGGCGAGGATGTCGTCGATCGAGCGGGTCCGGAAGGCGACGACGCCGCCGATGGCGCCCGAGCCGTAGATCGTCGCGGTCGGGCCCCGGGTGATGTCGACGCCGCCGACCAGCTCCGGATCGAGGTAGAACACGCCGTTGGCGTTGTGGCCCGAGGTCTGGAAGTCCTGGCGTGCGCCGTCGATCAGCACGTTGACCCGGCCGAAATCCTGCAGGCCGCGGATGTTGATCGCCTGGGCCGGGTTGGTCTGGCTCTCCTGGGTAGTCACGCCCGGCACGTCGCGCAGGATGGTGGAGAGCCGGCTCGGCTGCAGCCGCTGGATCTGCGCCTGCGTGATCACGCTGGTTCCGGACAGCGCGTCGATCGCAGGCCCGGCGGTCTTCGTGGCGGTCACCGACACGGTGTCGAGGCTGATCTCGGACTCGGGCTGCGGGCGCCCGGCCGGCGGCGCGGCGGCCGGCTGCGCCTGCGCGGCGGTGAGGGCCAGGAGCGAGACGCCGAGCGCGAACAGCGCGCGGCGGGAAGAATAAGACATGACACGATCCGCGAGGGCACAGTCGAACGGGGCGCTGGCTGGCGGATGGCTGGCTTGCGGTCAGATCTCTTGGGCGCATGCGACAGTTGAGCGCAATCGTCCCCGCGACGCGCCAGATTGCAATGCTTGCAATGTGCCTCTGCAGCACATCACAACATTTCCAGAGCGCGCGATCGGCGATCAGGTTTGTTGCGGAGCGGCAACATTCCGATGCGGCAGGATGAACGGCTGATCCGGGCCGGGGATTTTCCCGACCGGCCAGCGCACCCCGAAGACCCGGGCGATCAGGTCGTCCCGCAGCACGTCCGCGGGCCGTCCGGCGGCGACCAGCCGGCCGGCGTCGAGGACCAGCAGCGTGTCGGCATAGGCGGCCGCAAGGTTCAGATCGTGCAGGATCGCCACCACGGCGACGCCCGAGGCCGCGAGCGCCGCGGCGGCATCGAGGAGCGCGCCCTGGTGGTTCAGATCCAGGCTCGCGGTCGGCTCGTCGAGGAACAGCACCTGCCGGTCGGACACCGTGCGGCCGGCCTCCATCTGGCAGAGCACCCGGGCGAACTGCACCCGGGCCTGCTCGCCGCCCGACAGGGTCGGGTAGGCCCGGGCCGCGAGATGGGTGACGTCGGCCCGGTCGAGGGCGCGGGCCAGGATCGCGTCCCGGTCGCGGGCGGTCAGGCCGCGGCCGATGCCGTCGAGGCCGATCCGGGCCACCTCGGACGCGGCGAACGGGAAGGCGAGGCGCGCGGCCTGCGGCAGCACCGCCCGCATCCCAGCGAGCCGCCAGGCCGGGATCGCGTCAACCGCTTCGCCCCCGTAGGCGACCTGCCCGCGCGTCGGGCGCAGCTCGCCGCAGAGCAGGCGCAGCAGGGTCGACTTGCCGGCCCCGTTCGGGCCGACGATCACCTGCAGGGAGCCGGCCGCCACGGCGAGGGACACGTCGCGCACGAGGTCGCGCCCGGCCATCGTGACGGTGAGGTCGCGGGCGGAGAGCAGGGCCGGCTCAGGCATCGACGGCGACCCGCGCCCGGCCGAGCAGCAGCCACAGGAAGACCGGAGCGCCGACCAGCGCGGTGACGATCCCGATCGGAAGCTCGGCCGGCGCCGCGACCAGCCGGGCGACGAGGTCGGCGAGCACCAGGAACGCGCCGCCGAGCAGCGCCGAGGCCGGCAGCAGCAGGCGGTGCTCGGGGCCGATCGCCAAGCGCAAAGCGTGCGGCACGACGAGGCCGACGAAGCCGATCACCCCGGCGCCCGCGACGCTCGCCCCCACGGCGACGGCAACCAAAAAAATGCAGGCGCGCTTCAGCCGCTCCACCGGGATCCCGAGATGGAACGCCTCCGCCTCCCCCAGCACCAGGGCGTTGAGGCCGCGCCCCAGGAACGGCACCGCCACCAGCACCGGCAGGATCAGCGGCGCCGAGGCCGCGACCTTGCCCCAGGTGGCACCGCCGAGGCTGCCCAGGGACCAGAAGGTGAGGTCGCGCAATTGCCGGTCGTCGCTGGCATAGGTCAGCAGGCCGGTGAGCGCGCCGCTCAGCGCCCCCAGGGCGATCCCGGCGAGGAGCATCGTCGCCACCGCGGTCCGCCCGGAGCGCGTCGCCAGCCCGTAGAGGGCCAGGGTCGCGCTCAGGCCGCCCACGAAGGCGCCGGCCGGCAGGACCAGATAGGGCAGCGGCCCCGGCATGCCGGCATAGGCGAGGAGCCGGTCGCCCAGAACGATGATGCAGGCGGCGGCGAATCCCGCCCCCGACGAGACCCCGACGAGCGCCGGATCGGCCAGGGGATTGCGGAACAGCCCCTGCATCAGCGCGCCCGAGACCGCGAGCCCGGCGCCGATCATCAGACCCAGAAGGGTCCGGGGCAGCCGGATGTTGAGGACCACCAGGGCGTCGCGCGCCAGGGCCGGATCGCCCGAGCCGCCGGTCAGCACCGCCAGGACCCGCTCGGGCGGGATGCGGATCGCCCCCAGGCTCACCGAGAGCAGCGCGACGGCGAGCATCAGGAGGGTGAGTGCCGCCAGCACCCATGGGAGCGCGCTGCGGCGGTTCAGCAGACCCCGGGGATCTCCCAATCGCCCCCTCATCCTGAGGTGCTTTCGCGCAGCGGAAGCCGCGAAGGAGCCCTCCAGATGTCACCGCGACCGCTGAAGGGCTCCTTCGAGGCCCGACGATCTTCGATCGCCGGGCACCTCAGGATGCGGTCGAGATGGGGAAAACCGGAGTCAAAAAAAAGCTCACTCACCCGGCAGGCCCGGATAGATCGACCGCATCAGCGTGATCGCGGCCTCGGGGGTGCGCGGCCCGAAGCCCAGGAGATACAGACCGTCCATGGCGACGAGGCGGCCCTGCACGCCGGCCGGGGTGCGGCCCAGGGCGGTGTCGGGCGCGAAGATCGTCTCGGGCCTCGGCGGCTCCGGGCCGTTCTGCATCATCACCACCGCGTCGGGGGCGGCGGCCACGATGGCCTCGTCGGTCATCGGCTTGAACCCGGCGACGCCGGCGGCCGCGTTGGTGATGCCGGCGAGCGCGAGCATGCCGTCCGCCGTGGAGCCGGTGCCGCCCACGACCGTGCGCCCGCCCTGGAGGGACAGGACGACGATCGCCCGGGCGGGCGTCTCGATCCGGGCGCGGCGGGCCGCGACCTCGGCGAAGCGGGCACGCACCGCGGCGGCGAGGGCGTCGGCCTCGGTCTCGAGGCCGGCGAGGCGCCCGACTACGGTGATCTTGTCGAGGACGCCCTCCGGGCTCGGCGGCTCGGCGACGGTCTCGACACGCAGGCCGGCCTCGCGCAGCTGGGCCAGCACGGCAGGCGGGCCGGCCCCGTCGGCGGCGATCACCAGATCCGGCCCGCAGGCGAGCACGCCCTCGGCGGAGAGCGCCCGCAGGTAGCCGACATTCGGCTTCTCGCGCAGGGCCTCGGGCGGGTACAGG
>Ga0182230_1000100_pt1 | contig 12864 bp, 10 predicted proteins | sample G6R1MG_28_FD_128384 | JGI IMG/M metagenome (GOLD analysis project Ga0182230, IMG submission 128384) | Miscanthus phyllosphere microbial communities from Michigan, USA - G6R1_NF_07NOV2016_LD1 MG | ecosystem: Host-associated > Plants > Phyllosphere > Phylloplane/Leaf | place: USA: Michigan...
GTTTGCCGGATCCGAAGCAAGTCCACCGATACCGATGATGTTTCGACGGCGCTTCTCCGCTTAAGTTGCAAGACCGGAGGCAATTTCTTCTCGATCGACGCTGGGGATCGAGCGTTTCATTTGTCCGGATCCAACCTTGGCCTCAGACTTGCTTAGGCCACACCGTCCTTGACGCATCCGGATCGGGAGATGGGAAGCGAGATGGCAGAGGCATCGGGGTTCAGTCGTCGCAAGTTGATATCGCTGGTGGGCGCCGCGGCCGGGAGTGCGGCCGCCTATCAGGTCATGACCAGCCTCGGGTTCGCCGAGGAATCGCCCTATCGCGGGCCGATCCGGCTCGACGGCGACCCGAAGGGCGCCTCGGTGCTGATCCTGGGGGCCGGGCTCGCCGGCATGACCGCGGCGCTGGAGCTGCACCGGGCCGGGTACCGGGTGCAGATCCTCGAATACAACACCCGCGCCGGCGGCCGGAACTGGTCGCTGCGCGGCGGCGATACCTACACGGAGCTGGGCGGCGCCACGCAACGCTGCGACTTCGACGCGGGCCTCTACCTCAATCCCGGCCCCTGGCGGATCCCCTACCACCACCACGGCGTGCTGGATTACTGCCGCCGGCTCGGCGTGGCCCTGGAGCCGTTCATCCAGCTCAACCACAACGCCTTCGTGCACAGCACCGCGGGCTTCGGCGGCACGCCGCAGCGGATCCGCACGGTCAAGACCGATTTCGACGGCGCCACCGCCGAGCTCCTGGCCAAGGCCACCCGCAAGGGTGCCCTGGACGCGGAGGTCTCCAAGGAGGACCAGGAGATCCTGATCGAGGCGCTGCGGTCGCTCGGCGGCCTCGACAAGGACCTCGCCTACCGCGCCGGCCCGGATTCCGCGGAGTTCCGCGGCTACGCCCAGGATCCGGGCGGCGGCCTTTCGGCGCGTCCGGTCGACGGCGAGCCGATGGCGCTCCACGACATCCTGACCTCGCGGCTCTGGCGGGGCCTGCAGAACTTCCTGCTCTACGAGTTCCAGACCACGATGTTCCAGCCGGTCGGCGGCATGGGCCGGATCGGCGAGGCCTTCGCCCGGGCCCTGCCGCCGGACACGATCCGGTACGGCGCCAAGGTCACGACCATCGCCCAGGATGGCCACGGCGTCACCGCCACCTACCAGGATCTCGCCCACGGCGGCGCGGTGCGGCAGGCCCAGGCGGATTGGTGCGTCTGCGCCCTGCCGCTGACGGTGCTGAGCCAGATCCCGACCCAGGTCGGCCCCAAGATGAAGGCCGCCATCGACGCCGTGCCCTACGCCTCGTCGGTGAAGATCGGCCTGCAGTTCAAGCGGCGCTTCTGGGAAGAGGACGAGCACATCTTCGGCGGCATCTCCTACACGGACCTGCCGATCCGCCAGATCTCGTATCCCTCCACCGGCTACAATGCCGGCGGCAAGGGCGTACTGCTCGGCGCCTATACGTGGAACGGGCCGAATTCCTACGAATTCACCGCGCTCAGCCCCGCCGAGCGGGTGCGCCGGGCGGTGGCCTACGGCAGCCAGATCCACCCGCAATACCGCACCGAGTTCGAGACCGGGATCGCGGTGGCCTGGCACCGGGTGCCGTTCACCCTGGGCTGCGCCGGCGACTGGACCGACGCGGCAAGGGCCGAGCACTACGACAACCTCTGCGCGATCGACGGACGGATCATGCTGGCCGGCGAGCACGCCTCGTACATCCCGGCCTGGCAGGAGGGCGCGATCCTCTCGGCGCTCGACACGGTCACGCGGCTTCACAAGAGGGTCCTGGCGGCATGAATGTCTCTTCGATCTCCCGAACCCTGGCGCTGCTCCTCGCCACGTGCGGCGGCGCCGCCGCGCAGGAGCACGCCCTCCATGCGGCCGTCCCGTCGGCCGGCCCGGCGATGAGCGAGGGCAAGACCTTCACCGAGGCCGGGGGCGAGGCGCTCTACGCCCAGGTCTGCGCCGCCTGCCACCAGGCGGGCGGGGAGGGCGCGGTCGGCGCCGCCGCCTATCCCGCGCTCCGGCACAACCAGAAACTCGCCAGCGCCGGCTATCCCGTCACGGTGATGCTGTACGGCCTGCGCGGCATGCCCCCGCTCGGGCGCATGATGAGCGACACCCAGGTCGCGGACGTGGTGAACTACGTCCGGACCCATTTCGACAACCCATACGGCGACGCGGTCGCCCCCGAGGATGTGAAAGCGGCACGGCCATGATCGAACGGATCCTGATTTCCGCCCCCCTCGCGCTGGCCCTGTTGGCCGGGCCGGCGCGGGCCGAGGACATCACCCGGCACCCGATTCCGGGCTCGGACTTCCCGATCTCGGAGGCGGTGGAGGTGCCGGCCGGGCACGCGACCGTCTATCTCAGCGGCTTCGGGCCGGCCGTGACCGACCCCAACGCCGAGAAGAATACCGTGGCCGCCTTCGGGGATACCCGCGCCCAGACCGCCTCGACCCTGGCGTCGATCGAGGCGGCGCTCAAGCGCCGGAACCTGTCGCTGCGCGACGTGGTGAAGATGACGATGTTTCTGGTCGGCGACCCGGCCAAGGGCGGCCGGATGGATTTCGCCGGCCTGATGGAGGCTTACCGCGAGAAATTCGGCACGGCGGCGCAGCCGAACCTGCCGACCCGCTCGGCCGTCCAGGTCGCGGCGCTCGCCAATCCCGGCTGGCTGGTGGAGATCGAGGTCACCGCCGTGCGGCCGTGATCGGGGGTCGCCATCCCCACAGGATCCCCGGCATCCCGGACCCGCGACGCGGCGCCCGGGATGACACTGTTTCCAGGAGAGCGCCTTCGCGGGGGCCGTGGCACGCCGCCACCGCAGAGTGCGGTCGCGAGAACCGGATGCCGGTCGGACCATGCTCCCGCGGGGCCCACGTCTTGACGAGCGGCCTCGCCGACATGCCTCGCGCTCCGCCGGCGCTGTTGCCCGGCAACGACGCCGGCGGCGCAAGTTTGCATTCGGCGCATGAAAGAGCCGCCGAGGCCCCGTCGCCATGCAATAACGGCCGGCCGAAGATCGGGCACGTTGGGCCCTTGGAATGACAATGGCTGGATGGAACCGGACGGTCCACGCTCTGGGGATGACCGCCGCGCTCATCGGCGGGCTGGCCGACATCCCGGCGCAGGCCGGTTCGTCGGCGCAGCCCGGACAGACGGTCGGCATCCCGACCGGCGCGCCGCTGCCGATCGGCCTCTACTTCATCGACACGTCGAGTTTCGGCGCACGCGATATCAGGCCCCGCGGCACGGATTCGAACGTCAACCTGCCGTCCTTCATCTGGGCGACGCCGGCCGAAGTGATCGGCGGACGGCTGCAGCTCGTCGTGCTGCAGCCGATCACGGCCTTGAGCACGCGGGGTGCCCCCTACCAGAGCGGGTTCGGCCAGACCTTGCTCGCCGCCCAGGTCGCCTGGAAACTCGGCGCCAATCTCAACTTCAGCTACCTGCTCGGGGCGTACCTGCCCAGCCAGACCAAGATCGTCATCCAGAACCCGGTCCTGCACCAGCGCTTCGCGATCACCTATAACGGGGACGGCTGGAACCTGACCGGCAACTTCTTGTACGGCACCTTCTTCGACACCCGGTCGAGCGCCGGCGTCTATTACCCGGACTTCCTCAATCTCGACCTCACCGCGACGAAGCATTTCGGCAAGTGGGAGATCGGTCCCGTGGCGTTCGGATCGACCGATCTGCCGACCGCCAACCCGTCCTATGCGCGGCAGGGGCAATTCGCGGTCGGCGGGCTGGTCGGCTACAATTTCGGGCCCGCGAACTTGCAGGCCTACGTGACGCGGGATGTGGTCCAGCGGAACTATGCCGGCCTCGAGACCCGGGGCTGGCTGCGCGTCACGGTGCCGATCGGCACGGAGCAGGCCGGCACACCCGCGCCGAGCCCCCTGGCGCGCCGCTTCTAACAGCCTGTTTCCGAACTCGACCGGCCGGCCATAAGCGGACGCTCCGCATCCAGCCGATGTCCGGCGTCGGGACGGTCGTCCGGTCTTCCCGAAAACCGATCCCCCTCGGCCGCTCGCTGGCGTCGGCGCGAGGCGGACGACGAGATCGCGAACGCCCGATCCTGACGCACTCAGCCGTCGGCATTCTGCGCAGAACGGCATCTCTCGAACAACAGGATGCCGTCATCCTCAACGCGATCGGTTTTCCAGATCAGGTGGCCGGGAATGTTTGCGGTCACGCAATATCCCTCTTCCGATCCCGCCGCCTTGTACGCGTCCAGATCAAGACCTGGCGGGAGATCGGTCGAGAGGACGATCAGGTCGTACCCTCCGGCCAGCGCGGCGCGGAAGGAATCCAGTTCCACGCGCGGCGAGAAGCGCTGCCGCCGATCCCACAGGTAGAAGGCTGGATCGGACGCGCCACCGACGTAGTTGGCGAAGACGTTGTGAGGGAACCAGGGCTGAATGGAAAAGGCCTTGAAGCCAATCGCTGCGACCCGCGCCGCCGGATCCCGCTCACGCGCCGCCCGCACGAGCGCGGCCGCCTCCCGACCTGACGAGTAGGGTTCTCTCACCTCCCTGATCCAGGCTGCAGCGGTCTGGACGTCCTGGAGCAAGACGAGGCCGGCGACGCTTGCCATCACGAGCCTGCGCAGGGTGCGGCTGCCGGCGTTCAGCGTCGGCCAGCTGATCCAGAGACCGAAGATCCACACGAGAAACAGGATGCCTGAGTGCCAGAGATTCGCATGCTGCACGGCCGAGAAGACCATCAAGCTGAGAATGAGGGCGCCGACGAGGCTGAAGGTTCCGGCGCGGTGAAACAGAACGAGCGACGGAAGCAGGATCAGCAGCGTGGCGAGCCGCTGGACCAGCACGGGCACGTCCAGGGTCCCGAAAGGCACGCCGCCGACGAACGCTTCGCTGAGGAGTCTATCGGCGCGGTCGAAATGGATGCCTGCCGCACCGAAGCTCACGTCCGGGGCCGGCCATGCCTGCAGGATGGCACTCAACGCGCACAACGCGAACACGACCATGCTGCTGAGGAAGGCAGGTTGCCTCCAGGCGCCCGCACGCAACCCCAGAAGCAGCGTCTCGGCGCACAGCGTTCCGGCGACGAGGAAGCTGTGCGCATTGGTGTTGGCCAGCAGGCCAAGAACGATCGCGTAGGGCAGCGGCCGCGTTGCCCGCTGCGGGAACAGGCAGGCGGCCATCGGGACGAGCAGGAGATCGAGCGCATAGCTGCGCGCCACGACAGAATATTGGTAGGCGAAGAAATAGGAACCGATGATGCCGAACCGGAGCCAGACAGGGAACGGCGCCGCGCGAAGGATCAGAAACGCGCTCGACACCGCAATCGCGGAACTGATGAGCCAGAGCGCCGCGAACGGGTAGCCGGCGTGTGAGGCAAGCCACAGCACGGCGTGCCAGAGGCCGGGCGACCCCTCGTAGTGGAGACGTTCGCGGAGCAGGTCCGTGAGTGTGCTGTCGCGGGCCAGGAGCCACGCCTGCGCCTCGTCGAACCAAGCCTCGTGGTACGATCCGACCGCGATGAGGGCAGCCGCAAGGCCGACCGCGCCGATCGCCGCCAAGGCCGCTTCATGCGACCGCGACGGCGTGGCAGGGGTCAGCAATGCGGGCGACGGTATCGCGGCACGCGCGGTCAATCAGGACACCCATTTGAGGAGGCGGATCACACCCATATCGGCCGAGCGGTTATGGGCGGACACGTCGCGTCGCAGGGCGATCTCGGAACGGTTGGCCGCGTAATAGCGATAGGCGCAGAGCAGCATCTCGCGGTTCGTCAGCGTCGGCCGCCAGCCCAGTGCGGCTTTGATCCGCGTCGTGTCGAAGACGAAATCCGAGGCGATCATCCGCGCGTGGTACGGCCCGAGGGGTGATATCCGCAGGGCATGCGCAGCGCGCATCGCCAGGACGGTGGGCCTTTTCGGCAGGCTGCCGATCCGCGATTGGCTTCCCGCGTTCGCGATGACATGGGCGTAGCTATCGCGCATCGTGCCGACATCGTCCGAGCCGATGCCGAACACGCCGGCCGTTCGACGCTGCCAGGCCAGCAGCATCGCCCCGATCAGGTCACGCGCGGCGATGAACTGATACCGGTTCGAACCGTCGCCAACGACCCAAACCCGTCGGCCATCGGCGATGAACTCGAACAGGATCGCCAGCAGGCCCAGCCGCCCCTGGTCCAGGATCGTCGGCGAGCGCAGCACAGTCGTGGCGAAATCGCCGGCGTGGCTCGCGAGGATCTTCTCGCCCTCCCACTTGCTCGCGCCGTAGATCTCGCAAGGCTCCGGCAGGTCATCCTCGTGCACCGGGCGGCTGAAGCCACGGCCCCACAGGCAATTGCTGGAGATGTAGATCAGGCTGCGGATACCGGCTGCGGCGACGGCCGCCCCAAGCGTGCGCGTGCCCTCGACGTTGGCCGACCACAATTCACCCGGCGAGATCGAGCCGTGCGCCAAGAGCGCCGCACAATGGAAGACGCCGTCGTGCTCGCGGCCTGTCAGCAGCCGGTCGAGCAACGGTCGGTCACGGATGTCGCCGACGACCGCGGTCAAGTTCGGGTGTGATATCCTGCAGGGAAGCAAATCGATGCTGGTTACGGCGTGCCCGTCATCGAGCAGCCGCGCGATCAGCAATGAGCCCAGGAAGCCTGAGCCCCCCGTCACGAGAACACGTGCCACGCGAGTTCCTTTACGCCGGCGCCAAACGCGTAACCGGCGCCAAAACTTGCAACCGCTTGCTTAAGATTGCGTGGCTCCGCGCGCCGTAGGCCGTCTCCCAAGCACCACCGGAGCCGTGAGCGGCATCGCCGGTGCTCCTCGGTCGGGAGCGATGCCACCCCCGCCCTCGCCGCAGCACGCTTGGGTGTCCGTAAGCGGACCAGCCGTCATCCCCTTGGGAGGGCCGTTCCGGTCGCGACCCAGGTCCGGCATGGTGAAATGCGTCGGCGTTTTCCCGGACAGAACGTTTCTCCGCTGCCCTTCAATGGGGGCTTCGGGGGGCCTGATCCCGGGATCTCAGGACGACACGCGTGTCGCCACCCCTTCCTGGCTGGGCACGAGCCAGACCGGATGTGTCGGTTTCCCGTCAGGGTCCGTTGCCAACCGGCCGACGCAGCGAGCGGCCGTGATCGCCATGACGGCGATCAGCGCACCCGCACCGACATCGATGAAGTAATGGCCGCCATCGATCGGCGTCGCCGCAATCAGCATCACGTTCAACGCGAGGCCAGGCCAGCGCGTGATCCGGGACATCCAGAAATAGCGGATGAACAGCACGCCGAGTGCTGCATGGAAGCTTGGGAAGGTGATGATGCCTTCCATGTGGTCGAGGGACACGCTCCGGAGCGTGCCGTCGCGAAGGCCAGACAGATGGGCGAGATGAACGTATGCGGCGGCCGGGTTCAACCCGGGGAAATCCTCTGGCTTCAGGCCGAGATGCACGAACATCGCCATCGCGGGCATCAGACCCGAGAGCAGGACGGTAACGAGCCCCGCGGTCACGAAGGCCAGCACGAACTCACGCACAGCGCCCAGCCGGCCGCTGAATCCGAGCACGACGACCACCAGGATCATTTGCGGCATCAGGCTCTGGTAGGCCAAGGATAGGACGAAGCCGAGCCGCGGACGGTCGTTCAGGCCGTGAAGGTAGGTCAGCCAATCGAGGCCAAGGGACCTGTCGATTGCCTCGAAGGTAACATCCCAGAGCGGACCGCCGGTGGCGGCGACAGCGTAGGAAAGGAGAGCCGCGCAAGAGCTGAAGGCGATGATGTGCGCGAGGCTCGACAAGCTCACTGCGAAGCGTGGCTCAAGGCGCCGCGTGCTGTAGACCATCGCCAGGAATTCGAGTCCCGCGCAACTCAAGGCGGGGGTCAGTGTGCTCGTGGCATCCAGGGCGAGGCCAGCTGCACGCATCCACGCGGCCGTGAGGATGGCGGTGGCGAGGATCAGCAGCCAGAGACGTGCCCGCGTCTGATGAAAGTCGGACGGCAGGACGAGGACGTGTCGCGATCCTGCGCTGTCCTCACTCTGTTCAGACATCACGGACCTGCCCGCTTCGGTGACGCGGCAGTCTAGAAGGGGGCCCTTAACGGACCTTAGCACGTTGCGCGGAGGCAGTGGCACCAATCCAGATTGGACAGGCAGATACGGATCGTCCGTCGAAAGCGACGCGCGACGCCTGCGTCGTCCGACTTCTGCTCGGCAGCGGATTGTCGCGGATCCGCCCGTTGCAATCGTAAATTACTGCTTCGTCACACAGCTGGACGCGAACCCTTCCGAGCCTGCTAGGGGCCGGAGCCGAACGGCACCATGCGCTCGATCGTGCCGAGGCATTCCGCGCCGACGCGATTGCCCAACCCCCGCTTCCTACCGCGCGCCCACCCCTCGCTCACGCCCCCAGGCCGGCGCATCGTCCCCGAGTCGGCGTGCCGCCCGGTCCCAGCGCATCGTGGTTCCGGCCACGACGAGGGGCGGGCGCAGGCGGCGGGCCGGCCCCCAGGAGGTCGCCTCGATCTCCGGGGCCAGATCCTCTCGCGTCTCAGGCGCGAGCGCCGGCGCCGGCTCGGCCGGGCCGGCCGCGATCAGGATGGCCGCGGTCCGGGCGAGCGATAGCCGAGCCTGGCCGCCGGTGCCGTCCGACAGGCGCTGGGCCAGCAGCCGGAGCACGGCCGCCGCCATGAGGTAGCCGGTGGCGTGGTCCAGCGCCTGGACCGGGAGCGGCACCGGGCTCTCGGCCTGCCGCCAACGCTGCCCGGCCTCGGCGAGGCCGCAGCTCATCTGCACCAGGCTGTCGAAGCCGCGCCGGCCGGCCCAGGGGCCGGTCCAGCCATAGGCATCGAGCGACACGTCGATCAGGCCTGGGGCCAGGGCGCGCCGCGCCTCCGGGCCGTAGCCGAGCCCGTCGAGGGCACCGGGTCGGTAGCCTTGGACCAGCACGTCCGCCCCCGCCAGCAAGGCCGCAAAGGTCGCCCGGTCGGCCGCCCGGCGCAGGTCGAGGCGGGAACAGGTCTTTCCGAGCGTCGTCTCAGGGACGATGGCCGGCTCGTCCCAGTCGGGCGCATCGATCCGCAGCACGTCCGCCCCGAACCCGGCGAGGAACCGGGTCGCCACCGGGCCGGCCAGCACCCGGGTCAGGTCGAGCACCCGGAGGCCGGCGAGCGGCCGCCCCGCTTGGGGATGCCAGCGCGATGCGGTGCGCTCGGCGGCCGGCGTGAACGCCACCAGGGGTTCTGCGGCCACCGCCCGGCCCTGGGGATGGCCCGTCCAATCCGCGAGCCCGCGCATCTCGGCCGCGCAGCCCCCCGCGTCCAGAATCGCCGCCTCCAGCGCCGCCTTGTCCCAACCGGCCACGGCCCGCGCCATGCCGGCCCGGTCGGCCTGGGCGCCGAGCACCCGCTCCGCCGCCGCCCGGTGGTGCGGGGCGTTGGTGTGGAGGCGGATCCAGCCGTCCCGGGTCCGGTAGTCGCCGGCCACCGGGTCCCAGGGTGCCGGCACCCGCCAGTTTTCCGGCCGCAGCGACGTCGCGAACCAGAACGACGCGAGTCGCCGGTCCACCGCCACCGGTCCGTCGAGGCCCGCAACTTCCGCAAGCGCCAAGCCGGCGGCTGCAATCGAGGCCGCGGCAAGCTCGGTGACCCGGAACGCCGAGGGGAGGGTGCCGGTGCCACTGATGCGAAGGGCCCGGGCAGCCTGCGACGGGTCTTCGACGGGAAGCCGGGTCTGCGCGGCCAATTCTTCGGCGAGATCCGGCATGGCAAGTCCCCGAGTTGCAGGTAGCGCGCATGATCGCGCATCCGCGGCCGGGTAGGCTAGGGTCCCGGCCGCGCTATAAGGATCCCATGTCCGAGGCCGAAACCCCGCCGCTCCTGTCCGTCGAGGGCCTGTCCGTCGCCTTCCGCTCCAGGGAGGGCGAGACCGCGGCGGTCGATTCGATCGGCTTCACCATCCGCCGGGGCGAGACCGTCGCGCTGGTCGGCGAATCGGGCTCCGGCAAGTCGGTAACCGCCCTCGCGATCCTGCGGCTGCTCGACGGCGCGGCGCGTCAGAGCGGGAAAATCCTGTTCAAGGGCAGGGACTTGGCAAGCCTGCCGGAGCGCCAGATGCGCGACGTGCGCGGCGCCGACATCACCATGGTGTTCCAGGAGCCGATGACCTCGCTCAACCCGCTCCACACGATCGAGCGGCAGATCGGCGAGGTTCTGGGCCTCCATCGCGGTCTCTCCGGCAAGGCCGCGCGCAAGCGAATTCTCGAGCTTCTGGAACTGGTTGGCCTGCGCGACGCCGAGAGCCGCATGGGCGCCTACCCGCACGAGCTCTCCGGCGGCCAGCGCCAGCGGGTGATGATCGCCATGGCGCTCGCCTGCGAACCGGACCTGCTGGTCGCCGACGAGCCGACCACCGCGCTCGATGTCACCGTGCAGGCGCAGATCCTGGCGCTGCTCGCCGACCTTCAGAAGCGCCTGGGCATGGCGCTGCTGTTCATCACCCACGACCTCGGCATCGTCGAGCGCATCGCAGACCGGGTCTGCGTCATGCTCAAGGGCAAGATCGTGGAGGCCGGCGAGACCAAGTCGGTCTTCGCCAACCCGCAGCACGCCTATACCCGCCGCCTGATCGCCTCGGAACCGAAGGGCCGGGCCAACCCGGTCCCGGCCGATGCGCCGACGCTGGTGGAGGCCGGGCCGCTCAAGGTCTGGTTCCCGCTAAAGTCCGGGGCGTTCCGGCGCGTCACCGGGCACGTCAAGGCGGTGGATGGGGTCTCGCTCAAGGTCCGGGCCGGCGAAACCCTTGGCGTCGTTGGCGAATCCGGATCCGGCAAGACCACGCTCGGCCTCGCCCTGCTGCGGCTCACCAGCTCGGAGGGGCCGATCGTCTTCCTGGGCAACTGCATCGACGCCTTCACCGTGGCGCAGATGCGGCCGCTTCGCCGGGACATGCAGGTGGTCTTCCAGGACCCCTACGGCTCGCTCTCGCCGCGCATGTCGGTGGCCGATATCGTCGCCGAAGGGCTGATCGTCCGGGGCGCGGCGCGCTCCCGGGCGGAGCGTCGGGCCGTGGTGTCCAAGGCGCTCACCGATGTCGGGCTCGACCCAGCCGCCATGGACCGCTACCCGCACGAATTCTCCGGGGGCCAGCGCCAGCGCATCGCCATCGCCCGGGCCATGGTGCTCAACCCGCGCTTCGTCGTTCTGGACGAGCCGACCTCGGCACTGGACCGCTCGGTCCAGGCGCAGATCGTGACGCTGCTGCGCGATCTGCAGCGCGAGCGCGGACTCGCCTACCTGTTCATCAGCCACGACCTGAAGGTGGTCCGGGCGCTCGCGAACTACGTGGTGGTGATGCAGAACGGCCGGGTGGTCGAGGAAGGACCGGCTGAGACGATCTTCGCCGACCCGCAGACAGGCTATACCCGGGCGCTGTTCAAGGCCGCCTTCGCCCTCGACAGCGATGCCGTCACCGAGCTGGAGCCCGCCTGATCGTGGCCCGTGCCCTCCTCATCGTTCTCGATTCCGTCGGCATCGGCGGCGCCCCGGATGCCGCCGCCTACGGCGATGCCGGGTCCGACACGCTCGGGCACATCGCCGAGGCCTGCGCGATCGGGCGCGGCGACCGGGTGGGCCTTCGCAGCGGGCTCCTGCGTCTCCCCCATCTCGCCGAACTCGGGCTCGGCCTCGCTGCCGCCGGGGCGTCCGGCCGGATCCCGCCGAACCTCGCGCCTCAGGGGGATCCGCGCGGCGCCTATGGTCACGCCGTCGAAACAGCCGCCGGCAAGGACACGCCCTCCGGCCATTGGGAAATCACCGGCCTGCCGCTGCCAGAGCCCTGGGGCCACTTTCCGGATACGCGGCCAGCCTTCCCGCCCGTTCTGGTCGCGGCGCTGATCGCCGAGGGCGGCGTGCCCGGCATCCTCGGGGATCGGCACGCACCGGGCGTCGCCATCATCGACGAACTGGGCGCCGAGCATGTCCGGACGGCCAAGCCGATCTGCTACACGTCGGCCGACAGCGTCTTCCAGATCGCCGCCCACGAGGAAGCGTTCGGGCTGGAGCGGCTCTACGAGCTGTGCCGCGTGGCGCGCCGCCTGTGCGATCCCTACCGGGTCTGCCGGGTCATCGCCCGGCCGTTCGTAGGCTCGGCGGAGACGGGCTTCCGCCGCACGGGTAACCGCAAGGACTTTGCCGTGAAGCCTCCCGGCCGCACCCTGCTCGACCGGGCCGAGGCCGCAGGGCGGGCGGTCGTCAGCGTCGGCAAGATCGGCGACATCTTCGCCCACCGCGCCACCGGCCGCGAGATCAAGCCGGGCGCCAACGCCGCCTGCTTGCAGGCCGGGCTCGACGCCCTGAGCGACCTGCCCGAGGGTGGCCTGATCTTCGTCAATCTCGTGGATTTCGACACGGAGCACGGCCACCGCCGGGACGTGCCGGGCTACGCCGCCGAGCTGGAAGCGTTCGACGCCCGCGTTCCCGCAATCCTGGCAGCGCTTAAACCCGGCGACCTCGCGGTGATCACCGCCGACCACGGCAACGATCCGACCTGGGCGGGGACCGACCATACCCGCGAGCAGGTGCCGGTCCTGGCCTTCGGCCCCGGCATCGCCCCCCGGGCGATCGGGCGGCGGGACACGTTCGCCGATATCGGCGCCACCCTGGCAGGCCATCTCGGGCTCCCCTGGGATGGTGCCGGCCGCGTATTCCTATAGGGGGCCGCACCATGCGAGACGACGACGACCGGCCGCGCAAGGCTGTCGCCCACGAGATCGGGCAGCCCCTCGACACGCTCTCGCTCTCCGACCTCGACGCCCGCATCGCGCTGCTGCGGGAGGAGATCGCCCGGATCGAAGCGGCGCGGGCAGCCAAGCAAGCGGCGCAGGGCGCGGCCGA
>Ga0182230_1000101_pt1 | contig 12766 bp, 11 predicted proteins | sample G6R1MG_28_FD_128384 | JGI IMG/M metagenome (GOLD analysis project Ga0182230, IMG submission 128384) | Miscanthus phyllosphere microbial communities from Michigan, USA - G6R1_NF_07NOV2016_LD1 MG | ecosystem: Host-associated > Plants > Phyllosphere > Phylloplane/Leaf | place: USA: Michigan...
CCGGCCGGCAGGTATCGGCGATCTTGAACGTCTTGCGGTACGGGTCGGGAAAGGCGGCGGTGAAACCGGTGCCGGTCCAGGCGCGCCAGCTCGTGGGATCGTCCGGCCGCTCGGTGCGGAACAGGCAGACGCCCGCCGCCTGATCGCTGCCGGGCCGGTCCCAGCCCGTGGTCGAGGCGAGGAAGTAGCGGAAGCGCCCCTCGCCGAAGATGTTGGACGGGTTGAAGAAGCCCCGGTGCCGGCCCTGCCCCTCCTCCTGCAGGAACGGCGCGCCCGCCACCACCGCGGGCGGCGCCGCGCGGGTGAAGCTGCGTCCGCCGTCGCGGGAGAAGGCCGCGGTGACCGTGTTGTACCAGCACTCCATGTACACCTTGGAGCGGCAGCGGCCCTCATGCTCGTTGGCCTGATACTCGTGGTGGAGCAGGACGGCGACGTTCGTGCCGTCCTCGGTCCAGGTGGCGGTGATCCACGAGCGGTCGTCGTAGAGCGCCGGGTCCGGCTTCTCGCCCGAATCGAGCACGACGCGGCAATCGATCTTCAGGCTGTCGAGATCGGGGCCGCGCAGGGCCCGGTTGCGGTAGTGCAGGCCGTACACCGCGATCTGCCCCGAGGCGTCGCGGAAGGCGCGGGCGGGCGCGTCGGGCACGTCGGCGCCGTCGCAGGCGTCGCGTGCGGGCGAGAAGATCGTCCGTTCCGGTCCCGTCAGGGTGAGCGCCGCGAGCGGCGGCTCCGCGGCGGCAGCGGCCGGCGGCACAGGGCCGCACGAGAGCGCGAGCGTCACGGCGAGAAGGCCGGCGAGAGGGCGGGCAAGCGGACGGGACGATCTGGACATCCCGCCGAGATTGCGTTTTGAACCGTTACAGGGAGCTTGTCCGCATCCGCCGGAGCGAGCGCCGTCCACAGGCTGCCCCATGCTGGTTCTGATCCTCGGCCTCGTGCTGTTCCTCGGCACGCACGCCTTCTCCATGGCCCGCGCCCGGCGCGCGGAGGTGATCGGCCGGATCGGCGAGGGGCGGTTCAAGCTGGGCTACACCCTGCTCTCGGTGCTGGGCCTGATCCTGACCGTCTACGGCTACGGGCTCTACCGGGGGGAGGGCATGATCCCGGTCTGGTCGCCGCCGCTCTGGACCCGGCATCTCGCGGTGCTCCTGACGCTGTTCGCCTTCATCAGCCTCGCTGCGACCTACCTGCCGGGCCACATCCGCACCCGGCTCAAGCATCCGATGCTGCTGGGCGTGAAGATCTGGGCGACCGCCCACCTCCTGGCCAACGGCGATCTCGGCTCGATCCTGCTGTTCGGCTCCTTCCTCGCCTGGGCGGTGGTCGCCCGCATCAGCGCCAAGCGCCGCACGCTCACGGCTGGTCAGGTGGCGCAGCAGCATGGCGGGCAGGCCGCGCCGGCCGGCTGGCGCAACGACGCCATCGCCGTGGTCGTCGGCGTCGTGGCATGGTTCGTGTTCGGCAAGTACCTGCACCCGCTGCTCATCGGTGTCGCCGCGTGGCCGGGACAGGCTTGAAGCCCCCCATTCGCCAAAGCGGGGGCGCTGTGCTAGGCGCCCCGGACAAGACGACGAGCGAGGCGAGCGCGCTCCGCGAGGAGCGCCCGGATTTGTCATGGCCGAGAACAACGAGTTCATCCGCGAGGTCGACGAGGATTACCGCCGCGACCAGATCGCCAACATCTGGAAGCGCTACAACGCGCTGATCATCGCCGGGGCGATCCTCCTCGTGGCCGGCGTCGGCGGCTACAATTACTGGCGCCATGCCGAGCGCACCCGCGCCGAGGCGGCCTCCGAGCAGTTCGATCGGGCCAACCGCCTCGCCAAGGACGGCAAGGCGGAGGAGGCCGACCGCGACTTCGCCGCGATCCAGGCCGACGGGCCGGGGGGCTACGCCCTGCTCGCCCGCTTCCGCCTCGCCGCCGAGGCGACCAAGCGCGATGCGGCCGCCGGGGCGGTGGCCTACGATAAACTCGCTGCCGATTCCGGGGTCAACGATGCCCTGCGCGACCTCGCCCGCCTGCGCGCGGCGCTGCTGCGCCTCGACGGCACCGATCCGAACCCGGCGCTGACCAGCCTCCAGGGCCTTGCCGCCCCGACCAACGCCTTCCGCCACACCGCCCGCGAGATGCTCGGCCTCACCGCGCTCAAGCGCGGCGACATCGAGGGCGCCGGCCGCTGGTTCGACCAGATCGGCGCCGACGGCGAGACGCCCCAGGGCCTGCGTCAGCGGGTCGAGATCTATCAGGCGCTGGTCGCCGGTGGCGCCGTCACCGTGACGGAGGCCAAGCCCGAGAATGCCGCGCCGCCGCCGATCACCCGCTGACGGCGCGGCCGGAACCGCCTATCTTCAAACTAGATGTTGCGCGTCGGGCTCCCTTGCCCGCGCGCCTGACGAGACTGTTGTTTCCCATGGATCTGCCGACCGTCGCGATCGTCGGACGCCCGAATGTCGGCAAGTCGACCCTGTTCAACCGGCTGGTCGGGCGCAAGCTCGCCCTGGTGGATGACCGCCCCGGCGTGACCCGCGACCGCCGCGAGGGCGAGGGCTTCATCGGCGACGTCGCCTTCCGCGTCATCGACACCGCCGGCCTCGAAGAAGCGGATGCCGACTCGCTGCTTGGCCGGATGCGGGCCCAGACCGAGGCCGCGATCCTCGAAGCCGACGCGGTGCTGTTCGTGATCGACGCCCGCGCCGGCGTCCTGCCGTCCGACCGGCCCTTCGCCGAACTGGTGCGCCGCTCCGGCTGCCCCGTCATCCTCATCGCCAACAAGGCCGAGGGCGGCGCTGGGATGGCGGGGGCCTACGACGCGTTCTCGCTGGGGCTCGGTGATCCGATCCCGTTCTCCGCCGAGCACGGCGAGGGCCTGGGCTCGCTGCAGGATGCGCTGCGCGAGGTTCTGCCCGAACCCGACGAGGAGGACGAGGACGGGGAGGGCGGCAAGGGCCTGCGCGTCGCCATCGTCGGGCGCCCGAACGCCGGCAAGTCCACCCTCATCAACCGGATGATCGGCGAGGACCGCCTGCTGGTCGGGCCCGAGGCCGGCATCACCCGCGATTCGATCTCCCTCGATTGGGAGTGGCGCGGGCGCCGGATCAAGCTGCACGACACCGCCGGCATGCGCCGCCGGGCCCGCATCGACGACAAGCTGGAAAAGCTCGCGGTCTCGGACGGCCTGCGCGCCGTGCGCTTCGCCGAGGTCGTGGTCGTGCTCCTCGATGCGACGATCCCGTTCGAGAAGCAGGATCTCACCATCGTCGATCTGGTCGAGAGCGAGGGCCGCGCCGTGGTGATCGGCCTCAACAAGTGGGATCTCGTCGCCGACCAGCCGGGGCTGCTCAAGACCCTGCGGGAGGACTGCACCCGCCTGCTGCCGCAGGTGCGCGGCGTCTCGGTGGTGCCTCTGTCGGGGCTCGCGGGCGAGGGGATCGACAAGCTGATGCAGGCGGTGGTCGATGCCTCCGAGGTGTGGAGCCGGCGCGTCTCGACGGCGCGGATCAACGCGTGGCTCACCGAGGCGACGCAGCGCAACCCGCCGCCCGCGGTCTCCGGCCGGCGCATCAAGATCCGCTACGCCACCCAGGTGAAGAGCCGCCCGCCGCACTTCGCCCTGTTCGGCAACCAGCTCGACGCCCTGCCGAAATCCTACACCCGCTACCTCGTCAACGGCCTGCGCGAGGCGTTCGACCTGCCCGGCGCGCCGATCCGGCTGTCCCTGCGCACGACGAAGAACCCGTTCGAGAAGGGCTGAACCGGCCGGCGAATCCGGGGTAACGCGGCTCCCGGGAAGGACATTCCCCCCGCGGGGGAGCGACGGAGAGTTTCGGCCTCGGCGCGCGTTAAACTTGGGAACGCCGCTCCCTTGCTCGCAAGCCCCAAGTCCTTAGCCTGTCGGCTCCTTCTCGCATGGATGGTTTCCCGATGGCCGGATCGTCCTCCGCCGCCGCGCGGCCGGCGAAATTCGTCGAGCCGCGCACGCTTGCCCTGATCGGGCTCGCAGGCCTCGTCGTGGCCGCCGCTGCGGCCCTGTTCGTGACGCTCGCCGATGCCGGCACCGTCCAGGCGGTCCGCGACGGCTTGACCAGTCGCGGCTTCTGGACCGCGGCGGCAGTCGGGCTCGCGGCGCAGACCGTCGATGGTGCGCTCGGCATGGCCTACGGCATCACCTCGACCACCTTCCTGCTCTCCACCGGAGTGCCGCCGGCGGCGGCCTCGGCTTCCGTGCATGTGGCCGAGATCTTCACCACTGCCTTTTCCGGCTTCTCGCACTGGCGGCTCGGCAACGTGAACGGCGCGCTGTTCCGGCGCCTGCTGATCCCCGGCGTGATCGGTGCGGTGGCGGGCGCGTACTTCCTCACCTCGGTCGATGGCGAGACCATCAAGCCGTTCGTCTCGGTCTACCTGCTTGGGATGGGGCTCTACGTCCTGTCGAAGGCGTTCCGCACCCTGAAGACGCGCCGCGAGCCGCCGCGGGCCGTGGTGCCGCTGGCGCTCGGCGGCGGTTTCGTCGATGCGATCGGCGGCGGCGGGTGGGGGCCGGTGGTCACGACCACGCTGGTCGGCGGCGGCCAGGATCCGCGCACCACGATCGGCTCGGTCAACGCGGCGGAGTTCTTCGTCGCGGTGGCGAGCGGGTTGTCCTTCACCCTGCTCGGCGGGCTGACCCACTGGACCACCATCGCCGGCCTCGTCGTCGGCGGGCTGTTCGCAGCACCCATCGCCGCCGGGCTGGTGCGGGTGATCCCGGCGCGGGTGCTGATGGTCGTGGTGGGCCTGCTGATCGCGGGTCTCAGCCTCGTGAGCCTCACCGGTCTGTTCAGTTGACCGTCCTCACCCCGCCCGCGTGGTCATCCCGCCCGGGTGGTCTCGGCGAGCCAATCCACCACCGCGTCGAGGGCTTGGCGGTTGCTGGTGTCGCCGCCGCGGGTGCCCTCGAACGCGGCGATCTGCCGGTCGGCGCTGGTGCCCTCGCGCAGGATGCGGCGGGCGTCGGCCACCTCTTCGGTGCAGCCCAGCGCCTCGGCATCCTCCGCGATCAGCGAGAGCAGCGTGTCGAGGGCGGCCTCGAAAGGGAACGCCTGCTCGGAGGCCTCGTCGATCAGCTCGGCCTCGATCCCACTGCGCTGGGCCCGCCACAGGTTCTCCGCCGCGATCGCCCGCGAGACGCCGGTGAGCCCGGCATTGATGTCCGGCCGGCGCTCGACCAGCCGCACGAGGCAGCGGAACAGGGCTGCCACGACGATGGCGTCGGCGAGCCGGGTGCAGGAATCGGCGATGCGCAGTTCGAGCGTCGGGAACTTGATCGAGGGGCGTAAGGACCACCACAGGAAGCTCGCATCCTGGATCGAGCCGGCCTGGGTCATGATGCGCACGTAGCGCTCATACGCCGCCGCATCGCCCATCAGGTCGGGCAGGCCGGTGCGCGGCAACTCGCCGAAGGCGCTGAGGCGGTAGGCGGACAATCCCGTCGGCTTGCCCTGCCAGAACGGCGAGGAGGCCGACAGCGCGAACAGCAGCGGCTGGAACGGCAGCAGCCGGTCCATCAGCGCGACGCGCCGGTCGGGGTCGGCGACCTCGACATGGACGTGCATGCCGCAGATCAGGCTGCGCCGCCCGGCCAAGCCCACATCGCGCAGGATGCCGCGGTAGCGGTCGCCCTTGGTCGGCAATTGCCGCGCCCAGTCGGCGATGGGGTGAGTGCCGGCGGCAAAGACCAGAAGCCCATGCTCGCGGCCCAGATCCGCCAAGGCCTGCCGCTGCTCCAACAGCGCGGCGTGGGCGGCCGGGAACGCCGTGGAGGGCGGCGTACAGACCTCGACCTGGCATTGCAGCAGTTCCCGCCCGATCTCCGGCAGCCGCTCCCCGGCCGCCTGATGGAACGGCTTGACGGAGCGGCGCGGGGTGCCGCGGGTCTCGGCATCGGCGAGGAAATACTCTTCCTCGATCCCGAACCGGTAGGGGTGGGCGCTCATGCCGTTCTGACTCCGACGACCGGCTGACGCGCTCTCGCCGGAGGGGCGGCCGGTCCGGCCCGAGAGGCGCACCGAAAAGACCTTGGCCGGGAGCAAGCCGTGAGCCCCGGCAACGGTTCCCGGGGAGGCTCGGCGGGCCAGCGCGACACCGTGGCCGCCCGGCACCGGCCGGCGGGGCTCGCGCCGGGGGTGGGGAGGGCGCTACAGCATTCTTTCCTGCCGCCGCTTCTCTCCGACGACCATGCCCGAACTGCCCGAAGTCGAGACCGTGCGCCGGGGGCTCGCCCCCGCGATGGTCGGGGCGCGCGTCGCCCGCGTCACCCTGCGCCGGCCGAACCTGCGCTTCCCCTTCCCCGAGCGCTTCGCCGAGCGGCTGGAGGGCACCACGGTGCTCGACCTCGCGCGCCGGGCCAAGTACCTCACGGCACATCTCGATTCCGGCGAGAGCCTGATCCTGCATCTCGGCATGAGCGGGCGCTTCGACGTGCGCCTGCCCGACGGCTCGAACCTCTCACCGGGCGACTTCTACCTCGAAGGGGCGCTCGGCACGCCCAAGCACGACCACGTGGTGATGGCGTTCGCCAACGGCGCCACCGTCACCTACAACGACGCCCGCCGCTTCGGCTTCATGGATCTCGTGGCGACCCGCGACCTAGAGACCTGCCGACACTTCGCCAGCATGGGCGTCGAGCCGCTCTCCGACGCCCTCGACGCACCCGTGCTCGCGCGCCTGTTCGCCAAAAAGATCACGCCGCTGAAGGCCGCACTCCTCGACCAGCGCCTGATCGCGGGCCTGGGCAACATCTATGTCTGCGAGGCGCTGCACCGCTCGGGCCTCCACCCGGCCCTGCCGGCGGGTGCGCTGGCCAAGCCCGACGGTTCGCCGACACCCAAGGCGAGGAAGCTCGTCAAGGAGATCAAGGCGGTGCTGACCGAGGCGGTGGCGGCCGGCGGCTCCACCTTGCGCGACTACGCCCGGCCGGACGGGGAGCGCGGCGCCTTCCAGCACGGCTTCCGCGTCTACGACCGGGTGGGCCATGCCTGCCCGACCAAGGGCTGCACGGGCCGCGTCGGCCGGATCGTGCAGGGCGGGCGCTCGACCTTTTTCTGCGAAACCTGCCAAACGCTGCCAGCCAGCCAAGTCTTGCCGGTCCGGTAAGGTCCGAACGGCGGGGGCAGCGATTTCATCCCGCTTATCTTTCGCTGAAATTCGGCGCTCATCCCCCGTTCTTCAGGTCACCACTCACGCGAATGTTGAACGGTTTGGGGCCGCAATGCGTTCTCAGCTTTGCCACAGCACGGCAAAGCCCGTTTCCGCTCTTCCGCTGCGCCGGCCGTCCGCGGCAGCGCTTCCGAGAGCTTAACGACACGGAGGAACACATGCGCGCCATCAAGCTGATCCCGGTTCTCGGCCTGCTCGCTCTCGGCCTCGCGGCCTGCAAGGACGAGAAGAAGGACACCACGGGCACGACCACGCCTCCGGCCAACACCACGACCACCGCCCCCGCGACGCCGCCCGCCACCCCGCCGGCCGCAGGCCAGACCACGGCGCCGACCAACCCGCCCGCCGCCAACAAGCCCGCCGGTCAGCCGTAGTTTTTGGGACGTTCCGACGTCGCCCGGTCGGTGGCCGGGCGGCATGAGAGAAGGAAGGCCGGCCGAAAGGCGGGCCTTCTTGCGTTTCGGCGGCCCACCCGCTCGCAGCGGCTTGGCAGACGCCCCATCACGAACGGCGTCTTATCCCGACACCGTTTCCCGCTTCACCCGCCGCCCCGCCATCTCCTTGAGCACCCGCCCCAGCTCCTCCGCCGAATAGGGCTTGCGCAGCAATTCGAACCCATGTGCGTCGTCCTGCGCCAGGACGTGGCTGTAGCCCGAGGTGAGGACCACCGGCAGGTCCGGAAAACGCTCGCGCAGGATGCGGGCCAGCGCGATGCCGCCCATGCCGGGCATCACGACGTCGGAAAACACCGCCTCGAACGGTGTCTCGGTGCGTTCCAGCTCGACCAGGGCCGCCTCGGCGTTCTCGGCCCAGACCGGCTGGTGGCCGAGTTCCTCCAGGATCTGGGTGCAGAAGCGGCCGACTTCGAGGTTGTCCTCGACCACGAGGATCCGCAGATGCGCCTCGGCATCCGCATCCGGCCTCGGCCGGGCGGGGGCGGGGGCCTCGAGGGGGGCAACGACCTCGGGCAGGTAGAGGGTGAAGGTGGTGCCCTCGCCCGCGCGGCTCCACACGTCCACATCCCCGCCCGATTGCTTGGCAAAGCCGATCACCTGGGAGAGGCCGAGCCCCGTGCCGCGGCCGACCTCCTTGGTGGTGAAGAACGGCTCGAAGATGCGGGAGAGGTCGGCGACGGCGATCCCGGTGCCGGTGTCGACGACCGAGACCGCGACGAAGGGACCCGCCGAGCCGGCATGGCCGCGGATCGGCGGCATCGGTACGGCGCCGTCGAGGCGCAGGGTCAGGCGTCCCTCGCCGTCCATGGCGTCGCGGGCGTTGACCGCCATGTTGACCAAAGCCGTCTCGAACTGGCTCGCATCGGCGCGGACGTAACAGGGGGCGCCGGGCAGGTCGGTGACCACGCGGATGCGCGCGCCGGTCACCGAATCGAGCATCTCCGAGATGCTGCGCAACCGTTCGCCGACATCGAAGGTCTCGGGCTTGAGCGCCTGCCGACGGGCGAAGGCGAGCAGCTGGCCCGTCAGCTTCGCCGCCCGGTCCACGGTGTCGGAGACCGCGTCGAGGTAGCGGCGCTTGCGCTCGGGCGCGAGGTCGGGCCGGCGCAGGAACTCGACCGAGGAGCGGATGATGGTGAGCAGGTTGTTGAAGTCGTGGGCCACGCCCCCGGTGAGCTGGCCCACCGCCTCCAGCTTCTGCGACTGGCGCAGGGCGTCCTCGGCGTGCCGCTGCTCGGTGATGTCGCGGCCGAAGCCGTAGAGCAGGCCGTCGGCGGGCACGATGGTCCAGAGCACCCGGCAGGTGCCGCCGTCCTTGGTCAGGCAGGTCAGCTCAAGGTCGGTCGAGGCGCCGGCCGCGAGCCGTTCCAGCGCCGCCTCGGCCGCCGCCCGCTCCTCGGGCGCGAAGAACTCGGGCACGTGGCGGCCCACCGTCTCGGCCCGCGACCAGCCCAGCGTCCGGCTCCACGAGGGGTTCACCGCGCCGATCCGCCCGTCGGGGGTGGCCACGACCTTGAGGACCGGTGAGAGCGTCCAGACGCGGTCGCGGTCGCGCCTTTGCGCCACCACTTCCGCTTCCAGGTCGGCAGCCTTGGAATGGAGCAGGTGCTCCACGCGCCGCCGGGCCGTGATGTCCTGGAACAGCACCGCGACCTGCCGGCGCGACGGCGGCTCGATGCGGAAGGCGGCAAGTTCGAGGTAGCGCCCGGTGGCGACCAGCTCGCGCTGGAAGCGAATCGGCCGGCCGGTGCGCAGGACGTCGCCGTAGAGCGCGAGCCAACCGTCGGCCTCGTCGCCGACGATCTCGCGCAGGCGTCTTCCCTCCACGTTCTCGATGCCGGAATGCTGGGCGTAGGCACGGTTGGCGGTGACGTGAACGTAGTCGCTCAAGGGGCCGTGCGGGCCGTCGATGAACTCGATGACGGCGTAGCCTTCATCCATCTGCTCGAACAGCGTGCGGTAGTGCTGCTCACTCTCGGCCAGCGCCGTGCCCTGGGCCCGCTGCTCGGTCACGTCCCGCACCACGCCCGCGAGCCGCAGGGCCGCGCCGTCCGCATCGCGCTCGATCTCGAGGGTGCGGGCGATCCAGCGAGGGGCCCCGGTTCGGGGATCGCGGACGCGGTAGACCGCCTCTTCGGACGAGGCACCCGAGAGGATTGCCGGATCCTCCTCCGGGAAACGCTCGGCGAACGCGGCCAGCGCGTATCGCTCACACACTTCCAGGCCGTGCAGGCGGCAGAAGGCGGGGCTCGGATGCAGCACGCCCGCGCGCAGGTCGAGGGTGAAAACACCGATCCCGGCGGCATCCTGCACCCGGGCGAGTTGGTTCTGCGCCGCCCGCAACGGCTCAACGATCCGAAAGCGCGCCGATTCGGCGCTCGGTTCCTCGGTGATGGGGGGAGTCTCGGGCATGCTCACGCGGGTAGGTGTAGCACGCCGTCAGGCGTCACAAGCGCGACCGTTTGGCTGAGAAACAGTCTTCACGACAATGTCAAAGGTTAACCCGCGCGCGGCGGTTCGTCAGCCGACATCGAGTTCCGGATAGCGCCGGAAGATGCCGGCTTCGTTGAAGGGAAGGCACCGCTCGCTTGCACGATAGGCCGCGATCCGCGGCAGCTGCCCGATTCGCTCCGCGTGGGCGACGACGCCCGGCGTCTGCGCCAGCGCCCGGGCCGCAGCCCTGGGAAAGGCGTAGCGCAGGCCCGCCACGAGCTGGAACAGCGACGTGTCGGCATAGCTCATTGCGCCGCCGACCAGATGCTCCGGCCCCACCGGGTTACCGGCGAGCACGCGCTCGAACCAGTTCAGGAATTTCGGGATGCGGTTCTCGCAGAAATCCTCTGCGCGGCGGCGCGCCTCGGGTCGCTGATCCTCGTAATACAGGCCGACGCCGACCGGGTGATGGGTGTCGTGCGCTTCCGCCACCATGTCGGCGATCGTGAGCTGGATCTGGTGCGTCCAGATCCGGTCGGCCTCGTCCGCCCCGACGAGGCCGAGGCGCGGCCCGAGATAGAGCAGGATCGCCGCGGTCTGTCCGATCACGCGGTCGCCGTCCTTGAGGAAGGGCGGGGCGAAGGGCGGGCGGACCGGCTCGTCCTCCAGACGGTCCATCATCGCCGCGATGCCGCCGCCCTCCGCTTCGGGCTGGCGGGCGACATCGACGTAATCCGCCCCGGCCGCTTCGAGGGCGAGCCGCACGAACTCGCCGCGGCCGGGGATCATCGGCCAGTAATGCAGCTCGTAGGCCATGGCGGAATCCTCAATCCAGGCTCACCAGCCGCCGCGTTCCTCACGGCTCGGCGCCCGGCCCTGGGGCGTCAGCGCGTCGATCACACCGGGCAGGGCCTGGGCGAGCTGCCCGAGCAGATCCTCGCGCGGCAGGCCGGTCTCGCGGCTCAAGCTGTCGAGGGTGTTCGGACCCAGCGCCTCGGCGAGGCGGTTCGGCGCGATCTCGCGGTTGGGGCCGTGGCCGATCCACGAGCCGATCACGTCGCCGAGGCCGCTGCGCTCGAAGCTCTGGATCAGGCCGTCGAGCCCATGGGAGGCCGCGCCGCTGCCGTCATCCGGCTCACGGTCGAGCCCGGCATAGGGGCCACCGCCGGGCGAACGGTGCCCGGAATGGCCGTCGCCGGGGCCGTCGAGCATGCCGGCGAGGTCGCCGAAATCGCCGCCGAGGTCGTTGCCGGCCTCGCTCCCCTGAGCCGGTGGCCCGCTGCGGCGGCCCTGGTTGAACCCGCCGAGATCGCCGTCGTCGGAGCCGGGTCCGGGGAGGGATCGGCCGTCGGATCCCGGTGAACCGCGGCCGAGGATATCGCCGAGCCCACCCCCGCCCTTGGCGAGCAGCAGCATGAGGAGCGCCTTCACCACCGGCGAGGCCAGCGCCCCGCCGCGCCCGCCCCCCAAAACCTGTCCGACGACTCCGCCGATGACCTGATCGAGCAGCCCCATGCGTTTACTCCCGCCGGTTCACACCGCCATTCACGCCCGTTGCGGCGGCCGTGCCGGTCCAACGGCGAACGCAGGGGTGGGGTTGCGGATCAGTTCTCGTGGTTCGAGCGGAACGGCTTCGAGAGGTGATCGGAGGGATTGGTGCGCACGGTCTTTCCGCTCTTGCCCTCCGGCACCACCGCGGTCGAGGAGCGGATTGCGCTCGGGGGTGAGACCTCGCCGGTCGGCCGCTCGGCGGAGCGATCGTTGCCGCGCACCGTATCGGTGCCGGAGGGCAGGGTGCCGGCGGTGGGCTGATCGTTGGGGTTGGCCGCGCTCTGGGCCAGCACCGGCACCGACAGGATCAGGCTGCCGAGGAGGGCACCCAGAGCGGCGCGGCTGAGGGGAGAGGGGGATCGCATCGGTCGGCTCCATCACGCTTTGCGCCATTACGCTTGGCGCCGCCGGGCGGCCTCGCAGCCGAGCCGCCCGGCGGTTGCAGGATCTGAAGAGCCAATCGCAGGCGACGGCCGAGGTTCCGCGTTCGGGCGCCTCAGCCCCGCTTGCGCCCGCCGCCGCCCTTGTAGCGGGGCTTCTGGCCGCCGAGTCCTTGCGTCGAGCGCGCCTTGGGCCGCTCCTGCCAGGGCACGGCGTCGGCCGGCAGCTCGCGGTCGGTGCCCGGGCCCATATTGTCGAGGGTGGGCTTCGAGATGCGGCTGCCCTTCTGCCCGTAGCGGCCGGCCTCGCGCTCGATATCGCCCTGCCGGGCCATGGGATCGTCGGAGACCATGAGTTCGGTCGCCTGGAGGCGCTTGAGCTCGTCGCGAAGCCGCGCCGCCTCCTCGAAGTCGAGATCGGCGGCCGCCGCGCGCATCCGCTTCTCGAGGTCAGCCATGACCGCCTTGAGGTTGTGGCCGACGGTGATCGCGTCCTTGGCCAGCCCCGTATCGACGCGAACGTGGTCGCGCTCGTACACGCTCTCGAGGATGTCGCTGATGCCGCGCTTGACCGATTGCGGCGTGATGCCGTGCTCCTCGTTGTAGGCGAGCTGCTTCTGGCGCCGCCGCTCGGTCTCGGCCATCGCCCGCTCCATCGAGCCGGTGATGTTGTCGGCGTAGAGGATGCAGCGGGCATCCGCGTTGCGGGCCGCGCGGCCGATGGTCTGGATCAGCGAGGTCTCGGAGCGCAG
>Ga0182230_1000102_pt1 | contig 12667 bp, 8 predicted proteins | sample G6R1MG_28_FD_128384 | JGI IMG/M metagenome (GOLD analysis project Ga0182230, IMG submission 128384) | Miscanthus phyllosphere microbial communities from Michigan, USA - G6R1_NF_07NOV2016_LD1 MG | ecosystem: Host-associated > Plants > Phyllosphere > Phylloplane/Leaf | place: USA: Michigan...
CACGCGCCGATAGTGCGCCTATTGTACTAAATTCATTCAGGTCCTGACTCCGCTGAACGATGAATTGCTGCGCATTACGCTCCCAGGCTGTCGTCCATGTTAGCTGAACACTGCTACCGACTGATTTAGCGGTAAATGAAGTCAGTTCGACGGGTAGTGGGCCTGCCCAGTTCAGATGCCCAATGGTGATACCCTGCGCCCCCGGATTGGCGTTCGCAGCCGGGCCACTGCCGAAAACAATCGTTACTTTATCGACGTAGCCAGTAAAAACCACCCCAGACGCGGCACTCCCCGGATCGTCGCTCGTTCCAGTTAATGTGTTACCCGACTGTGTGACATACGCAGAGGGGGTTAATGTTGGGTCAGATGTTCGCCGACCGATTTTCCCGTTGATCGTTACCTGATCCTGACTCGTCGCGTTTCTGTCGATACCATAGATCGAAAACGACAGGTTCTGTACCCCCTCCGCGAAGGTAATCGTGATCACTTTTGTATCGCTGGTCGTCGCAAAATTGACCGCTACCTGCAGACCGGTACTCACGCCTTTCGGTGTACCGAGTGTAAAGTTACCACCACCCGTACTAGCCAGGCTAACACCTACATCGACAGCGGGGGTACCGATCTGCGTGTAATTATTACTTTGTGCACCATCGGCCCAGGCGGGGGCAGTCGATTTGAAGTGAAGATTTTGTCCGGTGGCCGACAACGCAGCCAACAGGGCTGGCCCGAGTAGCCAGCGTTTCAGTATGTTCATGGTGGGATATGCGCTAATTTGGCGCAAGATACCCACCTAGTTTGCTTACTAGCAACAGATTAATAGACAAAAGTCCCGGTCTCAGCCGTAATCGTGACTTTCTTACCTGAAAAAGCCTCGACGCGGCCAACTACCTGAGCATCAATACCAAACGACTGGGATATGTCGATTACTGTCTGGGCATGCTCGGGCGACAGGTACACTTCCAGCCGGTGACCCATGTTGAAGACTTTATACATCTCCTGCCAGCTTGTCCCACTCTCCTGCTGAATCAGGCGGAACAGGGGCGGAACGGGAAACAGGTTGTCTTTGATGACGTGCAGGTTGTCGATAAAATGCAGCACTTTGGTTTGTGCGCCACCGGAACAATGCACCATACCGTGGATGTGCGGGCGAAGTTGGTCGAGCAGCACCTTAGCCACGGGCGCATACGTCCTCGTCGGCGACAGGATCAGCTGCCCCACAGTCAAACCCGCATCAGCAACGGGGGCTGTCAGTGTTTGTGAACCACTGTATACCAGGCTTCGATCGACGGCCGGGTCAAAACTTTCGGGGTACCGGTCGGCCAGGTCATGCGCCAGTACATCGTGCCGGGCAGAGGTCAGGCCGTTGCTGCCCATTCCCCCGTTATACGTTGATTCGTAGGTCGCCTGCCCAAACGAAGCCAGCCCGACAATGACGTCACCCGCCTGAATCTGGTCGTTGCTAATTACCTGATCGCGACGCATGCGGGCAATCACGGTACTGTCGACAATCACCGTCCGGACCAGATCACCAACGTCGGCGGTTTCGCCCCCTGTGCTGTAAATTTCGATGCCGTGATCGCGCAGCATTTGCAGCACCTCTTCCGTACCATTGATCAGCTCGGCAATGACGTCGCCGGGGATCAGATTTTTGTTCCGACCGATCGTCGACGACAGCAGCATCGGGCCAGTAGCGCCGACACAAATCAGGTCGTCGGTATTCATTACAATCGCGTCCTGCGCAATGCCCCGCCATACGCTCATATCGCCCGTTTCGCGCCAGTACAGGTACGCCAGCGACGATTTCGTACCAGCTCCGTCGGCGTGCATAATGGTGCAGAAATCCGGATCACCAGCCAGCGTATCGGGCACAATCTTGCAGAATGCTTTCGGGAAAAGGCCTTTGTCAAGCCGGGCAATGGCGTTGTGAACGTCTTCTTTACTAGCGGAAACTCCGCGCTGAGCGTATCGGTCGGTCATGCTGCAAAGGTAGCGAGAAAAGCCTGACAGGCCATTATCAGCACTATTTTGTGACCTACACCGCGTAGGTCAACCCGATCTTCTGGCGAACGGTGTCGAGCAGCGTCATCAGGTTTTGGCTGTCATCAAGCGACCAGACGGGGCTTTCGGTTAGCCCTTTTGCCAGACAATCCATAACGTGCTGCGCTTCGTAATCGTAGCCGTGGGTGGCCCGGTCGACACGGATTGTTTCGGGTTCGTGGCCGTCCCGAAGCAGCGTCAGTGCGTTGGTTTCGTGCCAGCGGGAGTGAATCTGAATGCTTCCGGTAGTGCCATGCACGTAGGCTTCACAGGGCGTTTTGGCCCGTAGCGTACTGTCTAGTATCGCCAGTTCACCGTTCGGGTAGGTCAGCACCATACCGCATTGTTCATCGACACCCGTTTCGCCAAAAACCGCACGAGCCGTTATCTGCGCCGGCATATCCAGCATCAGGTACGAGAAAAAAAGCGGATAAATACCGATATCGAGCAAAGAGCCGCCCCCCAGCTGTTTGTTGTACAGGCGACCGTCGGGCTGAAACGTGGCCGCAAAACCGAAGTCGGCCCGAACACCGGTGACGGTTCCGATCGCGCCGTCGTCGACGAGGGCTTTGGCGCGTTGTAATACCGGCATAAACCGACTCCAGAGCGCTTCCATCAGAAAAACCTGCTTTGTACGCGCCAGATCGACCATCTCCTTGACCTGCGTACTGTTCATGGCAAACGGTTTTTCGCCCAGCACAGCAACACCCCTGTTCAGCAGCAGCAGCGCGTTTTCGTGGTGCAGTACGTGCGGAGTCGCGACGTACACAACATCCAGGTCAGGCAGCGTCAGCAGGTCGTCGTAGCTACCCAGCGCATGCGTTGCTCCATACTGTTGCGCAAAGGCGTTGGCCCGCTCCTGATCCGATGAAGCCACGGCATACAGCTGTGCATCGGGCAACGTCAGCAGGTCTTGTACAAATTTGTGGGCGATACGGCCCGGTCCCAGAATACCCCAGCGAGTCATTGATTCAGTTTACGGTTTTGGTTCTCAGTTTTCGCTTGTCATCACCAGTCTGAATACTTTTTCCGGGCTGGTAACCATAGCCTGTAAACCGTAAACCCGCTACTTCCTACCGGATAAATGTGCGCTTTTTTTCCTACGTTGCGGACTTTACCAACGCGTCTTTTCGTGAAGAATATCTTTTCCCGTCTCCTCCTACTGTCTTTTCTATTGACGACAAATGCGTTATGGGCGCAGGTTGTCGAGCAAACTGACCCACTACGTCCCGCCGTGCCCGACTCCGTACGGAAAACAATCGATTCGAGCAGCCGGGATACCGTCGTCATTGTACCCAAGCCACTCCACTTGCTTCGCTACAAGTTTACCGCTGACGGTACGATTACGGCCGGTAACGTAAACCGGGAGTTACTTCAGCTTGCCAGCTCCTTCGACTATACGCTGAGCAACTATTTCAAGCTATCGGCCAACCCGTCGTTTGTATACGGCAAGCAGAATGGTTTGTTGGCAGAGCGCGAGTTATTTAGTGATCTGCGGGCGACGTACCGCCACGAACAACCCTTGTATTATCTGGCGTTCGGCTCGTTTGAACGCAGCAACCTGCGGCAGATCAGTCGCCGGTGGACAGTCGCGGCCGGCGCGGGCTATAAGCTGGTCGCGAGCAAACGAGCATATCTGTCGGTGACGAACGTCGTTTTGCAGGAATTCACGGATTTCTACGAACTCGATGATATCAATGTCTTCCGCAATTCGACCCGGCTGTTTGGCGAATATAACTTTGCCGACAACCGCTGGACGCTAACGCACACGGCGCTGCTTCAACCGGCAATCGGTCAGAAGAACCTCCGCTGGAACGCAACTGTGAGTGTACAGGTCAAGCTGAATACGGTGATTAGTCTGCGTACGACGCTGGCTAACGCCTACGAAAGCCTGGTCGTACCGGGGCGTCAGAACAACGACCTGCGCTTCACCATCGGCCTGACCTATGAGCGCAAATAAAAAGCGTACGAACCAAGGTTGGCCCGCACGCTTTCTGTCTTGAGGTCTCCTCACCCCTAAATCGCCTGAAGGACGGCAGCTACTGCTTATCCGGGTAGGGAATAATCAATCGCTCACCCCGGGTAGCAATGTCTTTGTCTTTGTGGTTAGCCCGCATAATGGCTTCTTTACTTACACCATACTTCTGCGCGACAATCCGTAGTACATCACCTGGGCCGACTGTATGTACGGCCATCGTCTTCACGTTCAGCCGCGTGACGCCCGCTTTCACATCACTCTCCGACACGTTGGGATTCAGCGCTTTAAGCGTGCTTACTTTCATATTGTAGCGGTTGGCGACACCGTAGAACGTTTCGCCTGACCCGACAGTATGCGTCGTCGTGACACCGCCCGGCTTCACCGCCGGTTTCTCCGCCACAGCGGGCTTCTCCTTAGGCGCTTCCTTCTTGGTTTCCTTCGGTTCGGTCTTCTTCATCAGTTCCTCCTTCCGTACCGGCGCAGCGCCCTCTGCTTCAGCAACACGCTCACTGGCAGTGGGTTTGCCGTCGGTTGTCTCCCGGTTACCTTCGGCGACCTGTTCGGCTGGCACGTTCGCTTCGGGCGCATCAGCCGGCGGGGTCGCCTGCGATAAATCGACCGGGGCCGGCTGTGATGAGGTATCGTCCGGGGCCATCAGCATATCAGGGTCTTCCTGCGCCAGCGGCTGTTGCGACAGCGTATCGATAGCCACGTTGGTCAATTCGTCGGAGCCACGGGTATCGTCGGAGATGTATTCAAAGCCGACGTACAGCAGGGCGGCAATCATACCGATCAGCACCACCAACGTGATAGCAGGCAGACTGGCACTACCCGGCTGACGGGGATTGGTTGAACGGTTTTCAGTTTCCATTAGCGTTGATAATACGTTACGATTCAGTGAGTTGACGGCTCATGTCGGCGACTTTCTCCTTGAGTTCGTCTTTGAACGTAGACAGATTTTGGGCAATCCGTTCGTCGAATGTTCCGACGATCTGTGCCGCCAGAATACCGGCGTTGCGCGCTCCGTCGAGTGCCATTGTTGCCACCGGAACGCCCCCCGGCATTTGCAGGATCGACAAGACCGAATCCCAGCCATCGATAGAATTACTTGACTTCACCGGCACGCCGATCACGGGCAGCGTCGTCAGCGATGCAACCATACCGGGCAAGTGGGCAGCACCACCCGCCCCCGCTACGATTACCTTGAGCCCCCGCTCGCGGGCTGACTTCGCATAATCGACCATTTTTTCCGGCGTCCGGTGCGCCGATACGATGTCCATTTCCCAGGCTACACCGAGCGTGGTCAGAATGTCGGCGGCCTCCTGCATGACTTTGCGGTCAGAGAGGCTACCCATAATAATACCTACCATTGTGAATACGGACTTGACCGTCTGCGAAATAACGTAGATTCAGGCAGATTTCCGGGCCGCTTACGCTGATTTTTTATATATCGATGAACTAGAAAAGACGGGAGAAGATAGATGATGATTGAAGCGTGTGTTGGCTCCCTGTTCTTTTTTCGTTCATCTTACATCGCTCATCTTCTGTCTCTCTTTTACCGCTCGCACCAATGTCAGCGGAGCAGTATGGCGTAAATCGACCGGAAGGCGACGGTATAGTGCCGGCACCGTCGATCATAAAAGCGCAGTACCTGTGGGCGCACCAACAAGGCTAATCAGTAGCTGGCAATAATTGACAGGCAGTGGACTATACCGATTCGTTACCTATACACTATTAAAAGATATGGTAACGCTACCTATTCGCAACGGTGCTATCTGTTTTATCGTATCGTATGTGTACATTCGATACCCACTTTGTCGGTCTGCTAACTCTTACTCTATGTACCACGTTTCGCGTCGCCTTTACCAGTACTTACTCACGTTCGGACTGACACTATCTTCCTGTATCCTCCTAGCCCAGCCCCGGCCACTGACGCAGTATTCAGACCAGCAGCAACGTCAGCAGATCGGTTTACAAAAGACCTTATCGACTGTAGAGCAGGCTAACTACCAGCAAGCCCTGACGGTAGCGCGGCAGCGAAACCGGCCCATAATTCAGCAGCACCCCGATGGCACCACAACGATTCTGAGCGGCATCACCGAACGGGGGGAACTGCTCTACAAACGTACCTACAGCGCTACGCAGGCCGGCATTACGACCCGTACGAATTCATTTTATACGGGCGGTAGCCTGGGTCTTTCGCTGTCGGGTAGCACACTTACCGGTAAACTCGGTATCTGGGACGGGGGTCGGGTACGAAGCACGCACGTTGAATTCAGAAACGGCAGTGGGGCCAGCCGGGTAGCGCAGATCGACAACTCATCCTCGCTCAGTTCCCACTCGACTCACGTGGCCGGTATTATGGTCGCGGCTGGTGTCAATCCACGGGTGAAAGGTATGGCCAACGCTACTGACCTGCGGGCCTATGATTTCAGCAGCGACGTGTCGGAGATGACTACAGCCGCCCCAAACCTGCTGGTATCGAACCACTCATACGGCTTCAATGCGGGCTGGGTATACGACGACAGTCGCACAACGGCTATCAAGTGGGAATGGTGGGGCGATACGACAATCAGCAAAACAGAAGATTATAAGTTTGGGCTCTACGAAAGCCAAAGCCGGGCGTGGGACCAAATCGCCTACAATTCGCCCTACTACCTGATTGTGAAATCGGCCGGTAATAGCCACGGCGATAACGGCCCCGGTCCAGGACAGCCGTATTATCTCGGCAACGATACTACGCGTTCGGTCGCACCCCGTAACGATCAGAACGGCTACGATCAGATCGCGACCAACGGGGGTGCCAAAAACATACTCTCCGTCGCTGCGGTAGGTGTACTCTCTAACGGGTATAATCAACCGGCTGACGTAACGCTGGGCGACTTCAGCAGTTGGGGTCCAACGGACGATGGCCGGATCAAACCCGACATTGCCGGTGTCGGCGTCGGCGTTTTTTCGAGCAGTTCGGAAACTGATAGTGCCTATGTTACGTACAGCGGCACATCGATGTCTTCGCCGAACGTAGCGGGTTCACTACTGCTGGCGCAGGAACTATATGCACAACGCAACAGCGGCAGATACCTGCGTTCATCGACATTGCGCGGCCTGGCGCTGCACACGGCCGACGAAGCCGGTACCAATCCCGGACCCGACTATCAGTTTGGCTGGGGCTTACTAAACATGGAAAAGCTGGGGCGGGTACTGCTCAACACCAACAATGCGCACCTGATGGACGAGCGGACATTGGCCCAGAGCGGTACGTACAGCCTGACGGTGGTAGCCTCCGGCCGTGGCCCCTTGACAACCAGTATTGCCTGGACCGACCCCGCTGGCACGGCCATTACGGCTAATTCATCCGGCGGAATACTGAATAACCGTAGCCCCAGACTCGTCAACGACCTCGACATTCGGGTTAGCAACGGCACAACGACAACACTCCCCTGGACGCTGGACCCGGCCAATCCGACTGTTGCCGCAGCCCGTGGCGATAATATTCGTGATAACTACGAACAGGTACTGGTCAGCAATCCCGTGCCGGGCCAGGCGTATACGGTCACCGTTTCGCACAAAGGCACGTTGACGGGCAACACAACCAGCACGCAGGATTACGCCCTACTGATCAGCGGTATCGGCGGTACCGCGTACTGTGCGTCGGCCCCGTCGTCGTCGGCCGGGACGCGTATCGACCGGGTTCAGTTCAACACGATCAATCAGGCTGGTTCTACCGGTTGCACAACCTACACCAACAATACACAGGTTTCGACCTCGGTTCAGCCGGGCCAGACCTTACCCCTATCCGTTACGACCGGTACGTGCGGAGCGTCGGCCAATGTCGTCGTGAAAGCCTTCGCCGACTGGAATCAGGACGGTGATTTTGACGACGCCAATGAACTTCTGGCAACATCCCCGGTCCTGAATGGCCCCACAGCGTTTAGCACACCCGTTACCATTCCGGCCTCCGCAACCGTTGGGCAGTATGTTCGCATGCGGCTTGTCGCGGTCGAAACCAGCAGCCCCGACGCAGTTTCCGCCTGCGGTACTTACGGCGCGGGTGAAACGCAGGACTATGTGTTGCAGACCGTACAGGTGGCAAACAACGTCGGTATCGTTTCGCTGGTGTCGCCGGTCGACAATTTCTGTAGTCAGTACAACAACGAAACGACGGTAGTGGTGCGCATTCGGAACTACGGCTCGGCCGCCCAGCAGAATGTACCGGTCAGCGTACGGATTGTGAACAGTGCCAACGGAACGGAGGTAACCTCACTGACCAGCGTTATCGCATCGCTACCCGCATTCACCGACCAAACCGTTTCGCTGCCGTTACCGGCAACCCTTTCGCTGACACCGGGGCAGACCTACCAGTTTCAACTTGGTGTTGCCCTGGCGAATGATTTGGTTCCGGATAACAATGCGCTACAGGTAAACCGCTCCGCTACCAACTCGCCCAACGACGGTATTTTCTCGGCCACACGCTGCGGAACCGATGGGGCACTGTCGCTGATCAACCGGGGCGGCAACGTTGCGTACTGGTATGATGCACCGACGGGTGGCAACCTGATTGCCGCCGGTAACCAGACATCGACCACGACACTACCGGCCAGCGGAACAATTTATGCCGGCCTGAACGATTTCAGTAGTACCATCGGCCCCGCGACGAAGAGTGTGTTTGGGGGCGGTACGTACAGCGGTAGTTTCGGACCAGCGCCACTCATCAGCACAACGGTTCCGATTCAGATCGAAAGTGCCCGGCTGTACATTGGCTCGGCGGGTAAGCTGACGTTTACCGTTCAGAAACTCGATAACACAACCATATCGAGCGTTACCATCGACGTTACGCCAACCCGCAATCAGAGCCTGACCGCCACGACGAACAATCAGTTAGTCGACGACCCCAACGATCAGGGAGCCGTCTATCCGCTGAACCTGTCTATCCCGGCGGCCGGCGACTATAAGATTGCAATTGGCTACGCAGATGGGGCATCGATTTTCCGCAGTAATGTAGGCGTGAGCGGTTTCCCCTATCAAATCAAGACCCAATCGGGTACACCTGTCGTGTCAATTAAAGGATCATTATTTGCGAATGGGGCCACAAACGACACGCTCAGAACGGCCTGGTACTACTTCTACGGCATGCGCGTGCGGGCACTTTCCTGCCCCTCGGCGCAACGTACAGCCGTCACCCCAACAACAGGTACGGCAGCTACGGCCAGCGTCACAGCCGATGGCTCAACCACGATCTGTCAGGGCGGTGCCGTGGTACTACGCGCGAATACTGGCACAGATTACACGTATCAGTGGTACCGGAACGGGGCCGCTATCTCCGGCGCGACCGCCAGCACGTTGGCTGCCGGGATGGCCGGAAGCTACGTCGTCCAGGTAAGCAACAACTGTCTGCCGGTTCGCTCGTCGGCCATAACGGTATCGATCCGAAGTGCGGTCACACCAGTTGTCACCGCGAATGGTTTTGTCCTGACGGCCAACGTCGTGTCAAACATTCAGTGGCTGATGAACGGCGTAGCAATTTCGGGGGCCAACAGCGCCACCTATGTTGTTACGCAAACGGGCCGTTACGCGGTGAGAGGGAGTGTCAACGGCTGCGGGGAGATGACATCCGAGGATGTTTACCTGACCATTCTAGCCGACGAACCGTTGTCGTCGATAGGCGAGTTGCTTGTGTATCCGAACCCGGCCAGTCGGCAGGTGACGATTAAGCTGACCACCGATGCCGCACTGAAGACGTTGCCCACCGCCCGCCTGGTCGACTTGCAGGGACGAACCCTTCGCCTGGCAACGCTACAGCGCAGCGGTACTATTTACACGTCGGAAGTCGATGTATCTACCTTGTCGGCCGGAACCGTGATTGTCATTATCACCGACGATCAGAACCGTACCCTCGGCGTACAGCGCCTGACGAAGCAATAAGGGTTTACGGTTTACAGTAGTCGGTTTACGGTGAGTAATCCCATCTGAGATTCTTACCGTAAACCGACTACTGTAAACTGTAAACGATATTGTTAGCCCGCCCAGTTTTCCCGGTCGAGACTGCGGTATTGAATGGCTTCGGCGAGGTGTTCGATACGAATGTCGTCGATGCCGGCCAGGTCGGCGATGGTGCGAGACACTTTCAGGATGCGGTCGTACGCGCGGGCTGACAATCCCAGTCGGTTCATGGCCGTTCGCAGCAGTGCCTTACCGGCGTCGCTGATCTCGCAGATTTCCTTCACCAGTTGCGAAGGCATCATGGCATTTGAGTAGATACCCGGCTGATCGGTAAAGCGGATCGTTTGCTTTTCCCGCGCTTTGATCACCCGCTCCCGAATCGTTTCGCTCGACTCGGCCGGCCGATTGGCCGTCATCTGATCAAACGATACCGGCGTCACCTCCACGTGCAAATCAATTCGGTCGAGCAACGGACCGCTGATTTTGGCGAGGTATTTCTGCACCACGCCGGGCCCGCAGACGCATTCTTTTTCGGGATGATTGTAATAGCCGCACGGACACGGGTTCATACTGGCAATCAGCATAAAACTGGCGGGAAACTCGACCGCCCACTTCGCCCGCGAAATACTCACCTTTCGGTCTTCGAGCGGCTGCCGCATCACTTCCAGCGCCGACCGTTTGAATTCCGGCAATTCGTCCAGAAACAGCACGCCATTGTGCGCCAACGATATTTCACCCGGCTGCGGAAAACTCCCGCCCCCGACCAGTGCCGCATCGGAAATGGTGTGGTGCGGAGCGCGGTACGGCCGGGTTGCAATCAGCGTCGCCCGGCTGCCCAGTTTACCGGCCACAGAGTGAATTTTGGTTGTTTCCAGCGCTTCCTGTAGCGTCAAGGGCGGCAGGATGGTCGGTAATCGTTTGGCCAGCATGGTCTTCCCTGCGCCAGGTGGGCCGATCATAATGACGTTGTGCCCGCCCGCTGCGGCAATTTCCATCGCCCGCTTGATGTTTTCCTGTCCCTGTACGTGCGAGAAATCAACCTCGTACACGTTTACCTGGCTATTAAACAGATCGCGCGTATCGCTAACCAGCGGGTCAATGTCTTTTTTGCCTTCGAAGAACTCGACGGCTTCCTGCATGTTCGCCACCGGAATCACGTCGAGGTTGTTGACGATAGCCGCTTCAGGCGCGTTTTCGACCGGCAGCACAAACCCTTTGTACCCTTGCTTACGGGCTTCGATCGCAATGGGTAGTACCCCTTTGATGGGCCGTAAGGTACCGTCGAGCGCCAGTTCGCCCATGATCACGTAGTCCTCAAGATTACGTTGCATACTGATCTGCTCAGACGCCTGCAACACGCAAAGCGCGATGGGCAGGTCGTATGCCGACCCCTCCTTGCGCATATCGGCGGGGGCCAGGTTGACGACCACTTTCTGCCGGGGCATCCGGTAGCCGAAAAACTTAAGCGATGCTTCTACCCGCTGCTCGCTTTCTTTCACGGCACTGTCGGCAAGCCCGACCAGGTGAAAATGCAAGCCCTGGGCAACAACAACTTCTACGGTAATGATACTGGCATTGACCCCATATACGGCCGCGCCATACGTCTTGGCTAACATCTCAGGTTACGGTAAAGGGTGGACAGAAAATTTATGAGGGCCGTTACCGATGAACAAGGCTTACAATTTCTCCGCGATACGCAGTTTGGCACTACGGGCACGGGGGTTACGGGCCACTTCATCGGGTGTTGCTTCAATGGGTTTGCGGGTGATGCTCCGCAATGGTTTCAGCTCATTACCATACAGGTCTTTCTCGACTTCGCCCTGAAACTTTCCCTTGGCGATGAAATTTTTGACCGGCCGATCTTCCAGCGAGTGATACGACATAACCACCAGCCGCCCGCCCGGTTTGAGCAGCTCCGGCACCTGCTCCAGGAATTCCTCCAGCGCCTGCATTTCTTCATTTACTTCGATGCGAAGCGCCTGAAATACCTGCGCGAAAAACTTGTTTTCCTTACCCCGTGGGGCGTAGCGCTGTAGAGCCGCCTTCAGGTCGTTTATCGTTTTGATTGGTCGGTTCGAGCGGGCCGATACGATGGCACCGGCAGCTGTACGGGCATTCGTAATCTCGCCGTACATCCCCAGAATTCGGTGCAGTTCCGCTTCGGTATAGTCGTTGATAACCTGCCGGGCCGTACGGTCCGCCTGCTGGTTCATCCGCATGTCGAGGTCAGCGTCGAACCGGGTCGAGAAACCGCGTTCAGGCGTGTCGATCTGGTGCGACGAAATGCCCAGATCCGCCAGAATACCGTCGACCTGTTTTACGCCGTGCAGGCGCAGATAGCGTTTGATATTCCGAAAATTTGAGGCCACAAACGTTAGCCGACTATCGCCAATAGCCTGCGCATTTGCCCGGGCATCAACATCCTGATCGAACCCAAACAAACGGCCACCCTCCAGTCGATTCAGGATTTCGCGGCTGTGTCCCCCACCACCAAACGTGATGTCGACGTACGTACCGCCGGGTTGTAGATTGAGCCCATCAATGCAGGCTTGTAGTAAAACGGGCTGATGATAATCGGTCATTCAGAAAGGCGGCACAAAAAAGCCGCATACCGCAAATTTAACGAAAGCCGACCGAAACGTTGTGGTTATCGCCGGAGCTGCACCCGATGGCCTTTCGATAGTGGTACCAACACACGCACAGCCAGGAAGG
>Ga0182230_1000103_pt1 | contig 12565 bp, 9 predicted proteins | sample G6R1MG_28_FD_128384 | JGI IMG/M metagenome (GOLD analysis project Ga0182230, IMG submission 128384) | Miscanthus phyllosphere microbial communities from Michigan, USA - G6R1_NF_07NOV2016_LD1 MG | ecosystem: Host-associated > Plants > Phyllosphere > Phylloplane/Leaf | place: USA: Michigan...
CCGCTCCTCGACGACGTGTCGATGAAGGGCGCGCGCGGCCTGCTGATCTCGATCACCGGCGGCTCCGACCTCACCCTCTACGAACTCGACGAAGCCGCCACCCGCATCCGCGAGGAGGTCGATTCGGACGCCAACATCATCCTCGGCGCCACCTTCGACGAGAGCCTCGACGGCATCATTCGCGTGTCGGTGGTGGCCACCGGCATCGAGCCGGCGCTGATCTCGGCCGATTCCCCGAACAACCCGGAAATCGCCCAGACCGAGCAGCGCATCGCCGAGGTCGCCGAGCGTCTGCGCTCCGAGGCCCGCGCCCGCGCTTCCGCCGCGCTGAGCCCGGCCTCGACGCACCAGCCGGCGCAGCAGGTCGCGCATCAGACGGCGTACCGCCCCGGCCCCGAGCCGCTGCTCGCCCCGAACGCGGGCCCGCGGCCCATGCTGTCGGAGCCGGTGGCGCCGGAGCCGATGCGCGCCGAGCCCGCCCCGGCGATGCACCACCACGATGTGGTGCTGACCCAGGCGCCGGCCCGCGCCGCCGTCCCGGCCTACGAGCCGCCGGCCCCCGCCCAGGCGCCGGAGCCCGCCCAGGCCGCGAACGGCCCCTACGTGCCGCCGCGTCCGCAGCTCGCCCGCCCGCCGCGCATGCCGCAGATCTCGGACCTGCCGCCCCACACCCAGGCGCAGATCCTCAAGAGCCGCGGCGAGGAGCCCCAGCCGGAGCCGAGCCAGGATTCCAAGCGCATGACCCTGCTGCGCCGGCTCGCGACCGTCGGCTTCGGCGGTCGCCGCGAGGAAGCCGAGGCCGCCCCGGTCCCGGCGCCCCGCGCCGCCGCGCCGGCTCCGGTCGCCGCGCCCCGTGTCGAGCCGGCCCTGCGGGCACCCGCGCCCCAGGCCCCGCAGTACCGCCCCGCTCAGGGCAATCTGGACGCGCAGGGCCGTGCTCTGCCGCCGCGGATGATGGAAGACGACCAGCTCGAAATCCCGGCCTTCCTTCGCCGCCAAGCGAACTGAACCGAGACCTGAAACACGGATCGCCTGTGGATCGATGGGGGCAACTCGGCCTCCATCGACCCTCATTGGGGTATTTCGGCCACAGACCCGGAACCGCAAGGTTCCGGGTTTATCTACTTGTTAAGACACTGATCAGAAAATGCTTTTCAAAGATCGTGGCGAAACCGTGGCTGTAACAGATCGTAAGAATCCGTGATTTGGCCGGCCTGATTGCCACAGCTATACACGCTTCCGGAACGACAGAAGGCGCGGCTGGTCGATCGACTGCCAGCGCTCGCAGGGGCTTCAAGCAGCGGACGGACTTTCTCATACCGCCCCCCGAAACGGGTGCGCGGGAAGGATCCTGGCCGAGGGCTAAGGTATGCGGACGAACCAACAGACAACACTCAAAACGTCCGTGACCCTGACCGGAATCGGAGTCCACTCCGGCAACCCGGCAGAGATCACGCTCCACCCTGCCAAAGCCAACCACGGTATCGCGTTCCTCCGGACGGGCACGACCACCGGCAACGACCGGATCATCAAGGCCCACTTCGCCTGCGTCTCCGCCACCGAGCTGTGCACCGTCATCGGTGACGTCGAGACCGGCGCCGTCGCCACCATCGAGCACCTGATGTCGGCCCTCTACGGGCTCGGTGTCGACAACGCTCTGGTCGAGATCGACGGCCCCGAGATGCCGATCCTCGACGGCAGCGCCCGCCTCTTCGTTCAAGCCATCGACAGCGTCGGCCTTGCCCTCTGCGGCGCACCGCGCCGCTGGCTCAAGGTGCTTCAGCCCGTCCGTATCGAGGCCGGCCGCGCCTTCGCCGAACTCCGCCCGATCGACCGCGGCTTCCGCCTCGACGTGGAGATCGACTTCGAATCCCCGGTGATCGGCCGCTCGCGCAAGGCGATGGACCTGACCCCGGCCGCCTACCGCCGCGAGATCGCCCCCGCCCGCACCTTCGGCATGATGAAGGACGTGGAGCGCTACTGGAAGGCGGGCTTCGCGCTCGGCGCCTCCCTCGACAACACGGTCGCCGTCGGCGAGACCGCCGTCGTCAACCCGGAGGGCCTGCGCTTCTCGGACGAGTTCGTCCGTCACAAGTTCCTCGACGCGGTCGGCGATCTCGCGCTGGCCGGTCTGCCGCTTCAGGGCGCCTACCGCTCCTATTGCGGCGGCCACCGCATGAATGTCGGCATCCTCGAAGCCCTGTTCGCCGACCGCGCGAACTACGCCATCGTCGAGGGCCAGGGCACCCGCCGCGAGACCACCCGCACCGAATTCGGTGCCGGCCTCGGGATCGCCGCCTTCGCTGCCGAACTGTAACTCGGACGCCACATCGGCCCTCGATCCACGTCGCAGGCGGAATACCTTAAAGGTTCCCTACGCCCTGCCGTTTTGACGCCCGAATCGACCGCCAACCGTAAAAGCCTGCGCGTAGGTCGCGCGCCGCCCTTCAAGCGGCCGGGCCTGACAGGGAAATTGACCGCGATGCCTGTGACCTTCCCGACCCGTGGCGCGATGGCGGCCGTGCTCCTCAGCCTCGGGCTCGGGCTCGGCGGCTGCGATGCCCTCGATCCGACCAACCTCTTCGCCGAGAAGTACAAGCCCGAGGCGATCCCGGATACGCCCGCGGACAAGCTCTACAGCGAGGGCTTGGCGAAGATGGAAGACAAGGATTACGAGAACGCCGCCAAGCAGTTCGATCAGCTCGACAAGCAGTACACCTATTCCGACTGGTCGCGGAAAGGCCTGCTGATGACGGCCTACGCGAACTACGAGGGTGCGAAGTACGACGAGGCCATCACCGCCTCGAAGCGCTATCTCCAGCGGCACCCGGCGAGCAAGGACGCGGCCTACGCCCAGTACCTGATGGCGATGTCGCAATATAAGCAGATCCCGGATGTGACCCGCGATCAGGAGCGTTCCGAGCGCGCCCTCATCGCCCTCCAGGAACTGGTGCAGAAGTACCCGACCTCCGAATACGCCGCCGACGCCAAGGCCAAGATCCAGATCACCCGCGACCAGCTCGCGGGTAAGGAGATGGAAGTCGGCCGCTTCTATCTCGAGAAGCGTGCCTTCCCGGCGGCGATCAACCGCTTCCGCGACGTGGTCAGCAAGTACCAGACGACCCGCCACGCCGAAGAGGCGCTGGAGCGTCTGGTCGAGGCCTACATGGCGCTCGGCCTGACCGGCGAGGCGCAGACCGCGGCCGCCGTGCTCGGTCACAACTTCCCCGACAGCCCCTGGTACCAGGATGCCTACAAGCTCCTGCAGACCGGCGGCCTCGAGCCGCGCGAGGAGAAGTCCTCCTGGCTCAGCAAGGTCTATCGCGGCGTGATCGGCAAGACTGCCGCCGCGGACTGACGGTGCGAGGGCATCGTCCCGGAGGACCGCCTCGGGCTTTCGTACGAAGATGATGCAGCAGTGAGAGTCCTGAGCATCGTCCCGAATCCGATATTCGGGACGATGCTCTCGCGTTCGCGACGACGGCGTGTGCGGGCCCCGATACGATCGACCGATCCGCGTAGGAGATGCCCCCCCAGAGCCGCCTCGAAGGCGCGTTCGCCGTCATGGGGGAGGGGCCTCGCAGGCTTACGGTGAAGCCGCCCCATCCGTTTGCAATCCCGACCCGTCGGCGCAGATTCCAGGATACGCTGCCTGCCATGAAGGCCCTTCTGCGCTGGCGCAGAGCCCTTGCCGACCATACCCTGCGCAAGAAGCCCGACGCGGTGACACTCGTGGCGATTGCCCGCAACGAGGGTCCCTATCTCGTCGAGTGGCTCGCTCACCATCTCGCGGTCGGCTTCGATCGCATCGTCGTGTATGACAACGAGAGCCAGGACGACACCCGCGCCCTATTCAAGGCGCTCAGCCCCCGTGATCTCCGGCTGCGGCGCGTTCCCTGGCCGTCTCCGCTCGACGATTCGGCGCAGGTGCTGGCCTATCACCACGCCCTCACGGGTCTCGCGACGCCCTGGGTGATGTATCTCGACCTCGACGAGTTCCTCGTGCCGTTCGGCCATGCCGACATGGCCGGCCTGATCGGCTCGCTGCCCGAAGACGTCTCGAGCCTGCACGTGAACTGGCGCGGTTTCGGCTCTTCCGGACATACGCAGCCGGGCTACGGGCTGATCACCCGCGCCTTCACCCGCTGCGCTCCGCACGACTGGGGCAACCACTATCACTTCAAGACCCTGGCGCGTGCCAGAGACGTCTCGGCCGTGCGCATCCACGACGTGTGCCACCATCGCGGCCGGCGGGTGCTGTCGGATGGTAGGGATTTTGCCAACACCTCGGACGGCACGTCGGACCGCGTCGTCTACGATGGCGTTCAGATCAACCACTACCAGTGCAAGACGCTGCCGGAATTCCAGGCGCGGATGCGGCGTGGGGATGCGAACTTCCCCAACCACCATCCCGGCCGCCTGCGCGACGATACGCTCGCGCGTTTCGAGGTGCTCGACCGCAACGAGACGGAGGACCACGCCATCCGTGCTTTCGACGCGCCGTTCGAGTCCGAGTACCGGCGACTCTGTGCCATCCTCGGCCGGGATCCCGCACTTTCCGGGTGAAGTCTCGGTGGCTTGCGGCTAAACCCGCGCACAATCCAAAAGGGGCTCTGGCGCCGCTTCATGCTCGTCCAGCTCGCGATCCGCGACATCGTTCTGATCGACAAGCTCGAATTGACCTTCTCCGGGGGGCTCACCGTTCTCACGGGCGAGACCGGTGCGGGCAAGTCGATCCTGCTCGACGCGTTCGCCCTGGCGCTCGGGGGGCGCGGCGATGGCGGTCTCGTGCGGCAGGGCGAGGCGCAGGGCGGCGTCACCGCCGTGTTCGACGTGGCCCTCGACCATCCCGCCCGCGCCGTCGCGGCGGCCGCCGAGATCGACACCGACGGCGACCTCATCCTGCGCCGTACGCAATTCGCCGACGGGCGCACCCGCGCCTTCGTCAACGACCAGCCGGTCGGCGTGCAGACCATGCGGGCGATCGGTACGGCGCTCGTCGAGATCCACGGCCAGCACGACGACCGGGCCCTGGCCGAGCCCACCACCCACCGCAGCATCCTCGACGCGTTCGGCGGCCTTCAGGGCCCGCTCGCGCAGGTGGCGTCGGCCGCCAAACGCGTGCGCGCCGCCCGCTCGACGCTGGCCGAGCAGCGCGAGCGGGTCGAGGCGGCGCAGAAGGAAGCCGACTTCCTCCGCCACGCGGTGGAGGAGCTGGGCCTTCTCGATCCGCAGGCGGGCGAGGAGGCCAAGCTCGCCGAGCGCCGGACGCTGATGCAGCAAGGCGAGAAGGTCGCCCGTGAGTTGAACGAGGCGCTCGATCTCGTCGGCGGCTCCGGCTCGCTCGTGCCGCATCTGTCATCCGCCGTGCGCCGCCTGGAGCGGCGCAGCGCCACGGTGCCGGCTCTGGTCGATCCGAGCATCGCCGCCCTCGATGCCGCGCTGGTGGCCCTCGACGAGGCGCGCGCCGCCCTCGATGCCGCGGTGCTGGCCGCCGAGTTCGATCCGCGCGAGTTGGAGCGGGTCGAGGAACGGCTCTTCGCCCTTCGGGCCGCGTCGCGAAAGTATTCGGTCCCGGCCGACGACCTCGCCGCCCTGCGCGGCCGCTACGATGCGGACGTTGCCGCCCTCGATGCCGGCGAGCAGGCGCTCGCCGGGCTCGAGGCCGAACTTGCGGCGGCGGAAGCGGCCTATGCCCAGGCGGCCAAACGGCTCGGCGACGGGCGTCGCAAGGCGGCCAAGGCGCTCGATGCGGCGGTGCAGGCCGAGCTGCCGCCGCTGAAGCTGGAGGGCGCCCGCTTCATCACGCAGATCACCGTAGACGAAGCCTCGCGCGATGCCGCCGGCACCGAGCGGGTCGAATTCTGGGCCCAGACCAATCCCGGCACCCGCGCCGGCCCGATGATGAAGGTGGCGTCGGGCGGCGAGCTGTCCCGCTTCATGCTGGCGCTCAAGGTCGTGCTCGCCGGCAAAGGGTCGGCGCCGACGCTGATCTTCGACGAGATCGACACGGGCCTCGGCGGCGCGGTGGCCGACGCCATCGGCGCACGGCTCGGCCGGCTCTCGGAGCAGGTTCAAGTGGTGGCCGTGACCCATGCGCCTCAGGTCGCCGCCCGCGCCGTGACGCATTTCCGCATCGCCAAGGATAGCGTGAAGGACGGTGCGAAGGGGAAGGCGGCCAAGGGTGCGGAGAAGGGCGCCGACCGGGTGACGACACGGGTGGTCGGGCTCGCGGCGGATGCGCGCCGGGAAGAGATCGCCCGGATGCTGGCCGGCGCAACGGTCACCGACGAGGCGCGGGCGGCGGCGGCGCGGCTCCTGTTAGGAGCAGAGGGTTAGAGTATCATCCCGAAAGGTGGCTTCCGGCTTTCGGAAAAAGATGATGCAAAACAAAAGGCCAGAGCATCGTCCAGGATCCGCCATCCAGGACGATCTAGTCGCCCTCGTCGAGTTCGATGCCGTACTCAGCCAGCACCCAGAAGATGGCTTCCAGATCGTCCGCTGTCACATCGCGCGGCGGCAGCGCCTCTTCGAGGTCGTCGTAGGTCAGCGAGCGGCGGCGCTCCGCATCCGCCTTGGCCAGCAGCCGATCGACCGTCATGCGGATATCGGCCGGCAGGGCATCGTGGCTCGGCAGCACGATCCCGCCTGCCGGGCGCAGGGCGTCGCTGAGCAGGCGATCGATGATCGCCTGCCGTCGCGCATGAGCTCCGTCCGAACTGTCCATGCCACGGAATATGGACCGGCGCGGGCGCGCGTCGAGTCTCCCCCGGCCACCGTCTTGAATGACTCCCTGCATCACTCCTTGCCGACCGACATGAGCAGGCGCTCGGTGCGGGCATCCTCCAAGCGGTTGACCATGCGGCGGCCCTCGTGGACGTCGCGAAGCGTCTTGGTGGCGGTGATGCAGGACTGGACCAGCATCACCGTGCCCATGGCGAGATAGCCCTTCATCCAGAAGTCGAGGGGCATGAACAGGATGCCGAAACCGACGAGTGCGGCGGAGGCGACGAACGACGCTTGGGTGAAGACGTCCCAGGCGCCGGTATGCTGCGCAGTGTCTTGGGACATGATGCGATTCCTTGGGACGAGGGAGGACGGATCAGGCGGAGGCGGCGCGGGCGGCCTCGGCGCGGCTTCGCAGGCGGGCGAGCACGTCGTCGGAGGAGGGGCGCGTCCGGGGGCCGAAGCCCTCGCGTTCGAGGCGCTCGGCAAGGGTCTCCGCGGGCGTCTCGAGCGCGGCCAGCGCGTCGTCGGCATCCGTTGCCTCGGCCTGGATGCGCTGAAGCCGGGCCAGCGTCGCCTCGGCCTGCCGCAAGGTCGCGCGATCCGGCACGCTCTCCGTCCGGCGCAGACGCCGGACCGCCTCGGAGGCCGCCGCCACCCGCCGGCCGCGCTCCAGGGCCGCTTGCCGCCCGGTGGCGTCCGCAAGCACCGCACGCATCCGGGCCACCTCCGCCGCGAAGGTCGCCCGTGCCGAGCCCAGGGCATCTCGCTCGGCTTCGAGGCTGGCGATCGCGTCGGCGGCCTCGCGGGCCAGATCCTCGCGGCCCGCCGCGAGCGCGGCCACGGCGCGGGTCTCCAGATCGGCGGCGCGTGCCTCGACCTGCGCCAGACGCCGCGCCTCCGCGCTATCCCCAGCCATGGCCGCGGCCAGCGTGCGCCGGCCGCGCTCCAAGTCGGCGGCGGTCTCGCGGATCTGCTGATCGAGCACGAGAAGGGCGTGGCGGTCGTGGGCCTCCTCGCAGGCCTGGGCGGCAGCACCGCGGGCGAGGGTTCGCAACAGCGTCAACATGGCATCACTCCGAGGGCGTGACCGCGTGGTCACACCGTCATGGATGCCTCCGGTTTGCACAGCGTACAAGTGACGTTTTGCACGCCGTACAATACGACTGGCTGCTTAGTCCTTCACAGCCAATACCGCTGCCCTGGCGACCCGCACGGGGATCGCCTTGGCGGCTGGCACCTTGGCCTGAGCATCGTGGTGCCAGAGAGGGATCAGCACGTTCAGCTCCGGGTAGTAGCCGGCGCAATTGCCCGCGGGGATGTCGTATTTGACGATCCGCAGACCCTTCACCTCGCGGGCGAACTCGTCGGAGGCCTCGGTCACGACATCGACGGTCTCGCCGTCCGCGAGTTGAAGGCGTTCGATGTCGTTCTCGTTCATGAACAGCACTTGGCGGGTGCCTTTCACCCCGCGGAAGCGGTCGTGATAGCCGTAGATCGTCGTGTTGAACTGGTCGTTCGAGCGCAACGTGATGAGGTCGAGCACGTCGCGCCGGTCGCTCTTCATGTCCGGGTCCATGTCGAGTCCATCCGGCGGCACGGCGAAGTTCGCCTTGCCGGTCGGCGTCTCCCATTTGCGCTCGCGGGCGGCGACCGGCTTGTGCTGGCCGCCGGGCTCGAACAGGCGCGCGTTGAAGTCCTTGAATTTCTCCGGGTACGTCGCTTCGATGGCGTCGCGTACCCGCGCGTAATCGCCGACCCAGGCGTTCCAATCGACCTTGGGGTTGGCCGGCAGCGTCGCCTTGGCCAATTGCGCCACGATCCAGGGCTCGGAGCGCACATGGTCACTCACCGGCCGGGCGACGCCGCGCGAGCCATGGAAGCAGGAGGTCGAATCCTCCATCGACACGGCCTGCGGCCCACTCGCCTGCTCGTCCACCTCGATCCGGCCGAGACAAGGCAGGATGTAGGCGATCTCGCCGCGCACGAGGTGCGAGCGGTTGAGCTTAGTCGAGACCTGGACGGTGAGACGCAGCGAGCGCCAAGCCTCCTCCATCCGCTTGGTGTCGGGGATCGCGCGGATGAAGTTGCCGCCGAGTCCGATGAACGCCTTCACCTTGCCTTCGAGAACGCCCTCGCAGGTCTCGATCGTGTTCATCCCCTTCTCGCGGGGCGGCTCGAAGCCGTACATTTCCTTGAGTTTATCGAGCGGCACCAGAGACGGCTCGTCGGCGATGCCAACGGTGCGCTGGCCCTGCACGTTCGAATGGCCGCGCACGGGGCAGATCCCGGCGCCGGGCCGACCGATGTTCCCGCGTAGCAGCAGCAGGTTGACGAACATCTGCACCGTCTCAGTGCCGCGGCGATGCTGGGTCAGGCCCATGCCGTAGACCCCGATCACCGCCTGCGCGCGAGCGTAGACGGCGGCCGCCGCCTCCATCCCCTCGCGCCTCAAGCCGGACTTCGTCTCCAGCGCCGGCCATTCGAGCCGATCGCAGAATTTCTCGAATGCATCGAAGCCGTGAGTATGCTCCGCGATGAAATCGACGTCGAGGATGCGCGGACGCCCCTCGCTTTGCGCCTGCCGATCCATGGCGAACAGCGCCTTGCAGATGCCGCCGAGCGCCGCGATGTCGCCGCCGGCCTTCACCTGATGGTACTGCGTCGAGATCTGCGTCGAGGAACGGGTCAGCATCTCGACCGGCGATTGCGGATTGGTGAAGCGCTCCAGGCCACGCTCCCGCAGGGGGTTGAAGGTGATGATGGGCACGCCCCGGCGGCGGGCATCCTGCAGGGGGTGGAGCATCCGCGGCGCGTTCGAGCCGACATTCTGTCCGAAGAACAGGATCAGGTCGGTCGACTCGAAATCCTCCAAAACCGTGGTGCCGACGGGCACGCCGATCGATTGCGGCAGCGCCTTCGACGTCGATTCGTGGCACATGTTCGAGGAGTCGGGCAGGTTGTTGTTGCCGTACATCCGCGCGAACAGCGCGTACATGTAGCTCGTCTCCAGCGACGCACGACCCGACGAGTAGAACACCGCCGATTTCGGGTCGGTCTCGCGCAAGGCCTTCAGCTCAGCGCCGATCTCCGCGAAGGCCTCTTCCCACGAGACGGAGACGTAGCGGTCGCGCTGCGGATCGTAGCGCAGCGGATGGGTGAGCCGGCCCTTCGCCTCGAGGTCGTAATCGGGCCAGGTCAGCAACTCGGTGACCGAGTGGCGCTCGAAGAAGTCGGGGCCGATCCGCTTGCGGGTCTGCTCCCAGGCGGTCGCCTTGGCGCCGTTCTCGCAATACTCGAACGTGGCGGGCTTAGCCGGCTTCGACCACGCGCAGGACACGCACATGAAGCCGCCCGGCTTGTTCTGCTTCAACAGCATTGCCGCGCCGGAAGCCGGGATCTCCTCGCGGGTCAGGATGTCGACCAGCGATCGGGCCGATCCCCATCCCCCGGCCGGGTCGGTATAGGCTTCGATCTTCTGGTCGGGCATGGCCGGTCTCGCTGCGCGTGGACCCCCGGCCAACCTTCAGGCGAAACGCAGAGTTCCGCCCGTGCGACGATGCCTACGGCGCTCTGCGAGGCACTCAGGGCAATCGCTCGAAGGCGATCACCCTGATCCTTAGCTGGCCTCAATCGCCGGCGCCCGCCTCCGCGGGCTCAGGCTTCCGCTTCGCTCAATGCTTTTCAGGACTGAAGTTCTGAAAAGCCCGCTCCGCGCGGCGCTCTTCGCGCCGCGAAGCCGCCAAAGCGGCTTCGAGCGTTGGCCCTGGCGAGGCGCCACGCGGCTACTGGTCGGCGAACGGCTCCGACGCCTGAGCGTCGGGGTTCATCCCCTCCACCGGCAGGCGGCTGCGGCGGGGACGCGCCGGCGCGTTCGCCGCCGTCGGCGTCGCGGTGTTGGCGCCGAGCCGCGTCGCGAGCGCGATCGCCCGCGCCTCGGTGAAGCGCAGGTGGCAGTAGCCATGCGCGCCCTCGCGGGCATAGGTCCGGCAAGCCTGCTCGCGGTCGGAGGAAAAGGCCGCCTGCTCCTGCACGATCGGGCGCACGTCGCCGCCCCGCGCCCGCTGGGTCATGATCTTGTAATTGTCCCGCACCGCCTTGTCGGCGACGCCGCGGGCAGTGTCGAACTCGCCCGCCTGCGGGAGCAGCGCGGCGGCGTTCGGTCCCCACAGGCCCGACGGCGTGGTCTCGCAATCCGCTGCCGTGAAGGTGCAGGCCGATCCCGAGCCGAGCGGCGTGGCGAGCACGCTGCCGTCGAGGATCTCGAAGCGCAGCGGGCATTCGGCGCTCGCCGTTGAGAAGCGTGAGACGCCCTGCGCGCGGCCCTCGGCGCTCAACGGCATCGGCTTGCCGCCATCGAGCTTGACCGTGCAGTTCTCGGTCGGCTGCGAGATCTTGGTACCCGGCAGCGTCATCTGGGCGGTGTAGGCCGAGCCGCTCCGCTCGATCTTCAGCGATCCGTTCAGCCCGTTCAGAAGCAGGTCCTGACCCGCGACGTTGTCCTCGGCCGGCACCCGCAGCACCACGGGCTGGCGGGGCTGGGCCGGCACACTCGGCCGCGTCTCGGCGCCTTCGCCCGGCGCCGAGACGCCCGGATCCGCCGGTTGCGGCGGCGGCTGGACGGGCACGTTGCGCGGCGGCTGCGGAGGACGGGCCGCCCGCCCGATGCCGAACAGCTCCTCGAAGAAGTTCTGCGCCCGCGCCGGGGTGGCCGGGGCCACGGCCAAGCCGGCGAACACGAGCAACGCCCCCGTCGCGACGCGGAACGGACGAGACTTCTTCGCGAAAACCCTCTCGGACACGGGCACGAACATCAGGCGGTCGGCCTCCCGGTTTGACGCCACTTCACGGGCGGTATGCATGAGCCATAGGCCGGTGTCCTAGCACGTCACCCGTGGCGCGGACGTGGCAGCCTGGCAACAAACAAGCCTTCCTCTTGGTACCGTAGCTCGGAAAACAGCCTCGGCGCGGCGGAGGATGACGCTCGCCGCTCAACCGTCGGACGCGTTCTTGCGGCGGCGTAGCCGTCTTCTTATATGCGGCGGGACACGGGACGAGGCCTTTCGAAGCACAGCCCGCCAGGGCGATGCGCTTCGGACCATCCCGTTCTCAAACCAGATGTTTTCAACCGCCATGGGTCGAGCTGCTTCGGGGCTCGGCGGTCTGCTTGAAAAATCCAACAGAGGGATCCCACCATGGGTAAAGTGATCGGTATCGACCTCGGCACCACCAATTCCTGCGTGGCCGTCATGGAAGGCACGCAGCCGCGGGTCATCGAGAATGCGGAAGGCGCCCGCACCACCCCGTCCATCGTCGCCTTCACCGACGACGGGGAGCGCCTCGTCGGTCAGCCCGCCAAGCGGCAGGCCGTGACCAACCCGGAACGCACCTTCTTCGCGATCAAGCGTCTGATCGGCCGGACCTACGACGATCCGCTGACGCAGAAGGACAAGGGCCTCGTGCCCTACACCATCGCCCGCGGCGACAACGGCGACGCCTGGGTCGAGGCCGACGGCAAGAAGTATTCGCCCTCGCAGATCTCCGCCTTCACCCTTCAGAAGATGAAGGAGACGGCCGAGTCGCATCTCGGCCAGCCGGTGACGCAGGCCGTCATCACGGTGCCCGCCTACTTCAACGACGCCCAGCGTCAGGCCACCAAGGATGCCGGCAAGATCGCCGGCCTCGAAGTGCTGCGCATCATCAACGAGCCGACGGCGGCGGCGCTCGCCTACGGCCTCGACAAGAAGAAGGCCGGCACCATCGCGGTCTACGATCTCGGCGGCGGCACCTTCGACGTGTCGATCCTCGAGATCGGCGACGGCGTGTTCGAGGTGAAGTC
>Ga0182230_1000104_pt1 | contig 12557 bp, 12 predicted proteins | sample G6R1MG_28_FD_128384 | JGI IMG/M metagenome (GOLD analysis project Ga0182230, IMG submission 128384) | Miscanthus phyllosphere microbial communities from Michigan, USA - G6R1_NF_07NOV2016_LD1 MG | ecosystem: Host-associated > Plants > Phyllosphere > Phylloplane/Leaf | place: USA: Michigan...
ATGGCAGGGTGTGGGGCTGCCCAAGCCCCGCTTCGCCGGGCGTGGCCCGGCGAACACGGCACCGCAGGAGCCGCCGTCACTTCCGGGAGCATTCCGGGAAGTGACGGCGGCGGCTCGCAAGCTCACCGACCGCAGGGTGGGGGCTGAAACCCCACGGCAGCAGGCACGAACTGCATTCTTTATACACCCACTGCTGACTGTCAGGAATGAGTGACGGCGAGTGACAGAAGGAGCTGTCCACCGCTGTCCACGCGGTGTACCGGCCACAGTCCGGCCGGGCACGTCTAGCTCGGCAAACCGCGTCACCCCCGGCCCTCGGGCCACGACCCTTTCAGAGGATTACCCCGGCCAGAACTGGCTAAACACGAGCAGGGCGTTTCCCTGCGAACCTACCGCGACAGAGGCACCCCACGGGCATGCATGCCGGTAGCTCCCGAAGATGGAGACCGATTAAGCGAAACCATAGAGCGGTGAAACGGCTGGAATACGAGGAACGGCCAACCTTCACCCGGTGGACAGATTGGCGACTTGGAGGAGAGGCGAAAGAAACCCAGACTTAGACGGTTATGGTTTGAGTATCCCGACCTTTACCGCAGTGATGCGGGCTGACCGGTAGGCTATATGCCCCGGCGGCGGTCAAAAGCACTAAACGAAATGAAAGCTATGCGGCGTGGATGCACTCGCCCATGACTTGAAACAGATGGGATTGAACAACGGGGGCGGAGCCTTCCAAACCCGCGTTCAGCGCACCCGAGGCTTTGTGCTCATCGCCCGCGAGCTGCGGGCGATGGGGCACGAGCTGCCCTCGGCGCGATCCATCAAGGAAATTCACGTTCAAAAGCTGGTGGCGAAATGGAAGGCGGACGGCCTCGCTACTGGCACCATCAAGAACCGCTTGAGCTGGATGCGCACGTGGTCCGCCAATGTGCGCAAGGGCAGCGTGATCCCGAAGAGCAATGCCGACGTTGGCTTGGCCCTGCGGAACACCTTCAACGGCAACCGGGCAAACGTCACGCCAAGGACTACACTCGCCAAGCTCGATGAACGCATGCAACTTGCAGTACGGTTGCAAATGGCCTTCGGGATGCGCGTCGAAGAAAGCATCCTGTTCCGGCCGGAGCAGGCCATTCAGGGCAACGAACTGCTTATGCAGGCCAGCTGGTGCAAGGGCAGCCGGGCGCGGGTCATACCGATTTTCCACCCCAACCAATGGGCGCTGTTGGACGAGCTGCGGAGCGTCGTCGGCACCGGCTGTCTCGTCCCGCCGGGCATCAAAAGCAGTGTGTACCGGGACCAGCTGGACCGGCGGACGTGGGGCGTGGGCATCCGGGCACAGCACGGCCATAGGCATTGGTACGCACAACGCCGGTACGAGCTGCTGACCGGCAGGCCATGCACAGCAGCCGGGGGCAAGCCTTGGGAGCAGCTGACGCGAGCCGAGCGCCGGTCGGATTGGAACGCCCGACAAACCATTTCCCGCGAGCTGGGGCACGAGCGGCGCCAGATCACCGACGCCTACCTAGGGTATCGGTTCGCCAGCCGAAAAGGCGGCGCATGAGCACAGTGTTGAAAGCCCTGATGCCGGAGCTGCGGCGCGTGACGGACGAGGCCCGGAACGCCACGGCGGCCAAGCTGTACGGCCTCGAACGGCTGCGCGATGCGATGACGAAAGAGGCAAAGGCCGGTTTCGATTTTGCGGATATCGCCGCGCCGGACGGCCTCGACCTGCGCCACACCCCGGCTGCTGTGGCGGCGTTGGAATGGCTTGGCGGCCAGAACTTCCAAACCAGCTGGGAAGCCCGTGCTGGGGCCTCGGGCGGCGACGGCGCCACCTCCTACAGCCTGCGCATCAGCTGGAAGCCGCCAGCCATCAAAACCTAGCTTCGGCGTGGGGAAGGGGGGCGCGGCCAGCGGGGGGTAGGGGCCGGGCGCGGCGACGGCGGCAGCATAAGTCGGGGCGCGCGATCAAGGGAAGGCTTGCGCCGAGGACGCCGCGCGATTGTTCAATCGAGCGGCTTCGGAAGCGATTTGCGTGGAAAATCGGGTATATCCTCCATTCGTAGCATGAATTTTTCGTACTTCTTTCGGGGGTGATTAACGGGCAGGCTAGGGGGCGGGTAAAGGGGTCTCAATGAGGCCCCCCTAGGCGGGAAATCCGGGGTGTATCGGATCAGGTTTTGAACGGTCTCGTTGGCGCTCTCGTGCAGGCCCGCGAGGTTCACAGACGGCATCGCCAACAGCTTGACCGCGAAGCTGCGGGCAGCTTCCTCTGAGGTGAGCTGGCCGAAATAATCGACCGCCAGAACGTGCTCGGCGTAGGCGTTCAGCACCTCCTTTTCGAGGGCTGCCAAGCGCTCGGCAGCACGCTCTGCATCCCATTCCGCATGCTTGCGGTAGACGCGCAGATCGCACCAGAAATTGATCAGTGCGGCCGCCTCCTCGAAGTCCTGAAGCGCCGCGTCGTAGCGAGCTTGCTCCTTGGCAACCTGCGCCGCATCCCATTCCCGGAAGGCTGTTTGGTAGCGACGCAGCAGGCTTGGATAGCGCGCCCAGTGGACGACGGCTGCCCCGGCCGAGAGTGCGAAAACCACCGTAGTCAGACAGGCAGCCGTCAGATTGGCCGCCTGCGCGGGTGTCGGAAACGGCGGAAGTGTAACGCTAGAGTTGCCGCCACTGAGGGCCAATCCGGTCAGGAACCACCCCAGCCCAATCAGAAAAATCCCGTATCCTGCGATCCTGATGGCGCTCGGCGACACGAGCGCAGGCTTGCGCTGATCGGCAAAGCTGGATGGTATTGGGCCGCTGTGAGGCTCCCGCACCTTGGGTAGCGGTTTGCTCTCGTGGGAATAAAAAATGGGACACATCGGAGACCCGGCCCGATGACTGGAGGCGTGCAGTCAAGCGCAACCTTGGCCGTTGGGCAAACCGGAATTCCAGCCGAGCCGCACCCGAACTGGATGCATCTCGGCACCGTCTCGCCCAGCCTGAGCGATTTGGGTGAGGTCGTCGAGGCGCGGCGCCGTCACGTCTACCTGACTGCCGCAAACTTGCCCGATAGTGAGAAGCCGGGGTTCTTCGGCAAGAACGACCTGATGCCGTTCCAGCACTACGTGCATGCCCTGTCGCATGCAGATCGATGGCGCCGGGAACTCTACCGTAACGGGTATCTCGGCGAGCCGGGAGTGAGCTATGCGGCAGCCGCTTTCGCTCAGAAACTCTACCAGCCCGGGCGCTATACCCCGGATGTACAGGGGTGGGTTCAGTACCTCGCGGACGCTGCTCCGGTGCTGGCCGCGCACCTGCCGCTGCAAGGATCGGTGGCGCGCCTCCCGGAACAGGTGCGCGAGATGCACACCCTGATTTCGGCGGCCTCCGGGTGGGGAAAGTCCGAGCTGCTGAAGGTGCTCGTGCATCACTATGTGCAGCACCCAACCGCAGCCGTCGTAGTGCTCGACCCACATGGCGACCTAGCCGAGCAGATCGCCCGGTTCCCCGATCTCCACCAAAGCGGACGGCTTGTTTACGTCCAACCCGGCTTGGAAAAAGGCCTCACTGTCGGCTTGAACCCGCTCGACGGACGGGGGCTGGACGAGGAAGGGGCGGCGCTGGTCGCGGCGCAGATCGCCACAACGCTCGGCGAATTGGTAGCCGACTTAACACCGAACATGCAGACCGCCGCGCGGAACTGCGCCCGCATCCTGCTCGAGGACGGCAACGCTACGCTGTTTGACCTTGTGCGGCTGCTGGCGCCGCGCCGCCGGCGCAGCAACGAGAACCAGCCGGAAGATCCCCGGCGGGCCTACCTCGTCGCCCGAGGGCGCCAGCACCCGGATTTCACGGTGGCGGAGTTCTTCAAGAGCGACATCGACGCCGAGAGCTTCGACAGCTCCAAAGCGGCGCTGCGCAACCGTGTGCTGTCGCTGCTCTCCATCCCGAGCTGGCAGGCGATGACGTGCGGAGCGGCGACGCTTCACCTCGAAACCCTGATGCAGCAGCGCAAGGTGATCGTCGTGAACCTCGGCCCCCTCGGCAGCGAGGGCGGCGCGGCGATGGGCCGGTTGATCGTCGGCCTCGTGGCCGCGATCGGCCGACGCCGCGAGGGCACCCCGCCGCATCTCCGCGTGCCCTGCCATGTGTTCGTGGACGAGGCCTCCACGATGGTCAGCCCGGCGATGGGCCGCATTCTGGCCGAGCTACGCAAGTTCGGCATCCACCTGACGCTGGCGCAGCAGGTGGGCGGTGTCGGGTTCTCCGAGGAGGGCAAGAAGGTGCTCTTCACCAACACGGCGTGCAAACTGGTGGGTTCGAACAGCCGAGGCGATCTCAAGGCCGCGTTCGGCGACGCCGATCCCAAGGGACAGCCGCCTCTCAAGGAGCGTCAGTTCTGGGTCCGGTGGGGGCAGAACGTCGAGCCAATCCGGTTGCAGGTGCGCTCGGACATGGCACAGGGGCGACACACCATCAGCGACGGCGAATGGGCGGCTGCGAAGCGCCGGTTTGCAGCCTCGGCCTACTACCGGCCCGCCAAGGCGCTTTCCCTGAACGCTCCCCCTGTCGATGCACCGGGATCACCCACGCGCGCTGCGTCGGATGCTGGTTTCACGCTGCCCTTCGAATGAGCGCCAACGCCGTCCTCACGTCCGTCCAGCAGCGGGCACTCGAAGCGCTGGCAACGTACAGGTTCCTGACCATCGACCTGATGCGCCGGGTCGGGGTCGGTTCCGACCCGAAGAACCTGCGCACGGCCCTAGCGCCCATGCTGCGGCACCACTGGATCGGCCGCACGGCGACGGTCCCGACCACACCGGGGCTGGGGCGCCTGCCGCACCTGTACTGGTTGCGGCCGAGCGGGGCTGCCCTCGTCGGTGAACTCCGGGACGAGGACCCGCCGCCGTCCACGGTGCGAACGGTGACCGCCGTCGAGGAGTTGCCGCACCGGATCGCGATTATCGAAACGCACATCGCGCTGCGGGCTTGGGCAGGTTCAGCCGGAGTATCGCTCGACTGGTTCCGGGGCGATTACGAACCCGGCTCGGGCAAGCTGCAAAAGGCGACCACCCTGCCCTATCCGGCCGGGCGCTATACTCCTGATGCCATCGCCCAAGTGACGCCAGCGGACGGCAAGCCACGGCTGCTGGTGATCGAGGTATACCGGGGCGGCCGTCGCCACACGTTGGACCATTTCCGGCGCAAGCTCTCCCAGCTCCGGGAGGTTTGCGAAGCGGAAGCCGTCGAGCGCCATCTCGGAGTGCCTCGGGCGGCCCGGTTTGTGGTGCTGTTCAGTGACGAAGCGATGCGCGGCGGCGCCCTTTCACACTGGCCGGATCGCAACGCCTCCCCGTGGGCGCGCTTCTTCGTGAAGCACGTGGGCGAGCTGGCCGAGTTCAATGGCGGGTGGTGGCAGCCGAACGGGGCGCAACGCGCCCTGTTCCATGAATAGCCCGCGCAGCGGGTCAACACTGCCCCTGCCTGTCGGCTGGGAGGCCACAGGAACCCCGCAGGGGCCGTTTTGGCTCTTCAACCACCCCGAGCTACGTTTCAGAGCCATAAAGGCCTGTAAGAGGCTCCTGAGAGGCCCGCCCCACTTTCATCCTCGATAGCTACTTTCGGCCGCCCTTGAGGCGGCCATCATAGTGAAAAGCTACCCGCCGCAGGCGGCTTCCTTAATGGGTGGGGGAGCGGGTTTGGCCGAAGGCCAAAGGGGCGGGCCATCCGTAGGCACCCAACCGAGACTAGAGGCACGAAACCTCGGCCCAGCCTTCGCCCTCACATCATGTTGTCCACAGGCCAACCCGTTAAACAACCACGTTATACTATTATCTTTAGATAATGGTTAAAACGTTAAGGGTTCCGCAACCCCTTGCTGAGCTTGGCATTTCGGGGGTTTCGTGCAGGTGATACCCCGATGATTTGCAGGTGATACCCCGTGCCTTCGTGCAGGTGATACCCCGATACCATTTGCAGGTGATACCCCGATAGGTGGGGAAAACTCTGGCCGCAAAGCTGCGTTTAGCGGTCTTTGGCCTGTGAGTAGCGGGGACGCCCTACACATACCCCTGTCACCGATGGGTCACAGGGGGCACAGCGTGCAGGTGATACCCCGAGTGTTTACGGGCATCGTATCCAACCTGCTCATTGTTTAAGCAGTTGCTAGAACAGGGTTTCTTCGTCCTCGGGGGACGGTTTGGCCGCTGGGGCCTTGTTGCTAGCCCGCTTCTTACCGCCTACCAGCTCGGCAAAGGCCGTGTTGTCATGCTGGGGAGGATTGACGCCACCGGGCGTCACACGGCGCCGGGGGTTCTTGGGTGGCTGAAAGCCCGGATCAGTGACAGCAAGCCTAGACCGGGACAGGCCCCCTACAATCTCGTCGCCGTCTTCGTTCCGACTGAGAGAAATTTGATAGCCGGGAATGCGGTTTGTCTTATTGATCCTCGACACAACCTTTCTCACATCAAGGGCGAAGTTTGATAAACGCTGCGGGCTACCACTTTTGTTATGCAGCTGTTTCATCGTGAACTGCCAACCAAGCTCCTGATGCCCGGCGTGCTTTCGGAATACACGATACAACCACTTCTCAAGCCCGCTTGTTAGCAGGAAATAATCGCTATCGATTGATAGTACGTATTTGTGATTAACAACACCTGCATAAAACCAATCAGGCAGCACAATCACCCAACGATCATCATTCGGGTCTTCGGCATTATACTCGCCAAATGATTGAAGCATGTTGAAGGTGATTGACGCTTTGTTTCTGCGTCCCCGCTTTATGGTTTCGTCGTCGGCCCGGATGTTGGTTTCCACCATGGTCCCAACGAGGCGCCGCATAGCAGCCTTAAGGTCTTCGTAGTCCCTTCCTCCGGTTCCCCGGCGAATGGCTTTCAACAAGTTGTAGGGGTGAAAGACGAGGCGATGTGAGGTCTCTTGACCTTGGTCCAGAGCTTCGCGGATTTGCGTTGCAGCCCAGATCAGCACGTCATGATCGTAGATCGTGCACATACCGGTTTCAGAGTTTGCTGTGACGGTAACAAATTTGTCCCCCACCTGATACTTGATCGGCTCTTTACGGGGCGTCTTCCCGAGAGAACACAGTGGGTTCTCCATCAAGTCTTGTTGATCCCGAAAGACAACATCAACGAAGCTGGAAACAAACAGCTCTAGTTGGCTATCTCCTTCGGGAGCTGGGCGGGTGGCGGGTGTCTTCATATAAAAAAGCGTAGTCCAATCGGGCGTAAGTGGTCACGGGAAAAGGCGTAATTCAGCCTTTTCCGGCACCTCTCGGTTTGTATGTTCGTACAAACCTACGCACCTAGGTTCATAGGTTGCGAGGTTCCTAGCCGTTACGGGTGCGGTACTCGTCCCACATCTTCACAAACAGGTCGCTCATAGTGATATCCCGCTCGGCCGCGTATGCCTTGAAGCTGCGGCGCACCTCAGCCGTCACCTGCACCGGCAGCTGCACCTTGCCGGAGCTGGGGGCCTTCTCAAGGTTCGCGCTGGCCTCGGCAGGCGCAGGCGGGGTACCTTTGGTGTTCTTGGATGGGCGGGCTAGGGTCGTCACGTTGTTGCTCATGCTGCGCGGGTTTCGTTGGATTGTTCGGATTGAAGGGGGGCGATCAGCCTAGAGAACAGGGCACGAGTTGCCTCGTTCAGGCTGGGAAAGGTCGTTTCTGCGACGGAGTACCCAAGATCACTGGCACGGCGGAACGCTGTACGTTCTGGCAGCGAACCGTCAGCCACCTGATAGCCTGCCTCGGTGAGGTAGGTCCGGGCCTCGGCGATCTCGGCCTTGCTGTCGCCAGTGCGCGTCAAGACGAAGATCATTCGGGAGGCCGGAACCCCGGCCTTGCGTAGCTCGTGGGCAAGCTTCACGCTCGGCACCAGATCGTCCAAGGCGCAACCGGTCGGCAGCACTACCAGATCCGATGCCTTCCCAATCTCGTGGGTCTGGGCGGTCGCATGGGGCGCCCCGTCCAATATCATCACCTCGAAGCTGTCGGCCTCGGCCGTCGCCTTCTCAAGGCGCTGGTAGCTCTCGACGCGGATCTCCGGAGACAGCCCGGCACGAACACGGCTCTGCATCCACTGGAAGCTCGTGCCCTGCGACACGTCCATGTCAGCGATTTTGACGTCCCAGCTCTCGCCGTCCATACGGGCAAACTCGGTCGCCAGCAGGCGGGCAATCGTGCTTTTCCCGACGCCCCCCTTCTGTGACACCACTCCAATTACATAGGCCATTCAGCGCGTTCCCTCGTTTCCGCGTTGCCTCTGTCCCTAGGTTCGTAGGTTTGGAGGCAATGGTTAAGATTGCTTTAAACCCACGTTCCCACGAACCGCGCCAGCGCGGAACCCTTTAACCGATGAACCGTGGTCCCGCTGTGGCGCGGTCGCCACGTTCAGCGGTTACGCTAAACGTAGGTTCATAGGTACATACGTATGTGGGTTCGTATGTTTTAAGATAATCGGTTATGAAAGCCAGAAACGTGTTAAGTATCTGCGCCGATACGGCACATGGTTTGACACTAAGAAAAACCAAGTGAACGAAAGAGCGAGCCATGTTGTTTGTCGGCAAGCTCGTGGTGATCTGGTGGAAGCTACAAGTATCCCTCGTAGTTTTCGTTCAGAACTAATCACGAAAAAGGGGACTGGTTGCACAGTCCCCTTTCTTCACTAAGAGCGCCCAAGTGAAAGAGCGATGCCCTTATAATTGTGCAAGTCAGCACATAGTTCAACTATTTTATGTACTAAATTTGTTGGGTTACTGGACCACGTAGCCGTCGCGCTGCTTCTCTTTCAGCTTATGGTCACAGGCGTTGCGGGCCTCGTCCTCAGTCTCAAACAGGCGGATTTGTACCTGCCCCGGCCGTCCGATCCGTCCCCATTCGTACACTGCCGAAAACCCGAACAGGGACGGCTGCACGTCCACGCGGTAGAACCTCCGCATATTGGCGGCTTCGTCCACGCGGTGAAGCTGCACGGCGCTCATAGGGCCTGCCCCCGGTCGCGGATGCGGTAGATCGTGGCCGGTCCTACGGCGTAGGAGCGGGCGAGGTCGGCCACCGGCTCCCCGGCCGACAGCCGCTCCCTCACCTCGCATTCCTGCGCGTGGGTGAGACGGGGACGGCGACCCATCTTGCCCCCTCGGGCAACGGCACGCGCCCTACCCTCGGCGGTGCGGGTCAGGATCATTTCCCGTTCAACCTCAGCCATCCCACCCATCACGGCGAGCATCATCCGCCCTTGTGCGGTGCTGGTATCGGCCCAAGCCTGACCGAGAGAGCGGAACGAGGCACCGGCATCGGCAATCCGCTGCACAATGCCGAACAGGTCGAAGATCGAACGGGCCAGCCGGTCAATCCGGGTGACAATCACCACATCCCCCGGCCCGATCTCCCGCAAGAGCTTTTGCAGCTCGCGCCGATCCGCCCGCGTACCTGTGACCTTCTCACGATAGATGGGCCTGCACCCGGCAGCCGCGAGTTGGTCCAGCTGCACGTCTAGCGTCTGCCCGACGCTGCTCACGCGGGCGTAACCAATGAGGCGGGTCGGGCTGCTATTTTCGGTCATGATTTATGAGAAGCGTAACCCATTGCAGGGCAACGGGCAATTATTTTCTCATAATTCTTGAATTATGGTAGAACATGGCTGAGTTGTACGATCGCGGAGCCGCGTCTATCCTCAGCCTTCCATAGAGCGTTCAGCCAGCGAGCATGCCTTGGCAGACTTTACTATAAAAAACTTTTCAGTGAATGGTTTGCACGGGGATACAGACGTTTCTGTGCCAATTTCTAACAATCGACTTGTGCTAGTTGGGGTAAATGGTCTTGGAAAAAGCACTTTCATAAACATATTCTACCTGTTTATCACTAGACAATGGCTGAAACTAGCGGACCACGACTTCGAATCACTGTCTATTAATATATCCGACAGATATATTGCCTTGAATAGATCTGATTTTTCAAATTATGCATCGTTTAGACGTGATTTCCATCGCATGGTCTCACCTAGGATGCGCTCGACTACTAGCTTTGATAAGTTACTAGAAATTCCTGACCTTGGATCGCTGTACGAAAAAACATTTCAGGAGCAGAGGGCCGTTTTAACTGACTACGGATTATCACGCAATGAGATAGAATATTTTCATCATTTCATACAGCGCGACGAAAAAGTAGGTGAACGAACATTGCTAGTTAGAGAAATAGAAAAATTTTTAGCCGATAACATAAAGGACAAAACTCTATTCCTACCTACATATCGAAGGATCGAGAAAGACTTAAATATCGTATTCCCCGGTCTCGAGGATGAAGTCAAAAGACATTACGAAAATAAACGTCGAACTCAAGCTATTAAGACGAGCACTTATATTGAGTTCATCGAGTTCGGCATGGAAGACGTTGATAACATTATTAAAACGACGCTGGCTAGGCTGAAAGATACCGCTAGAGCTGAGCTAAACAACCTTGCAGGTGGGTATTTGCGAGATGTCATCAGAGGAGAAGGCCGAACATACAATAAGAATTTTATATCGGGTCTTACTGCGACAGAGCTAGATCTTGTTTTGGATAGAGTTGAAGAAAATACCCTAACCGATAGCGATAAAGATCAACTTAGAGAAGTTATCGAACGCATCAAGACGGGCGAAAAAGTATCATTCGATGACGAATATATCGCACACTTTCTCACAAAACTTCTCAAAATCGGTGAAAATCTTCGAACAAATGAAGCGCAGATAACAAGTTTTATTGGCGTTTGTAACAAATACCTTGAGGGAAAATATCTGCGGTATGATGAAGTTAATTATGAGCTGTCGATAGAGAGGTTAGATAGAAAACCGATAGATCTAAAATCTCTTTCTTCGGGCGAAAAGCAGATAGTTTCACTGTTTGCCCAACTATATCTTGGTACCAGCGGTTCATACATAGTTATTATAGACGAACCTGAACTCTCGCTTTCAGTTGAGTGGCAAAAGAGACTTTTGCCAGACATACAGGCATCCCAACATTGTTCGTTTATTGCTGCTGTAACTCATTCTCCGTTCATCTTCGACAACGATTTTGATAACTATACTGTCAATATGCTCGACCATGTGCGAGTTAAATGATGTCATTTTTAGATCAGCTTAGGGCAGCTCGACGCTCAACAGTAGCTGTATTTCATGAATTTACGCTGCTGTACAATGCCGCAAGTGATCTGATCCATGCGTTTGTCGAGGGGCAACCAGATCAAGATCATTTCTCACCCGAGCTAAAGAGAAGGTCTGGCCCTTCTGGGGTGAAAGCATATGTCTGTAACGGAAAAAAGGGCGTTTACGAGGTTGCTGCAAAAGCAACTGCAAAGTACGAGCTGAATAATAGGGTCATATTCATCGTTGATAGAGACTACGATGATTTTGTGCCTGTTACGTACCCTAGCTATGATGCTATGTACACGACAGATTTCTATGCAATAGAAAACGAATTGGCGTGCGAGGAAACCTTGGATTTCTTCCTGCACGAAAGCATTTGTATTGATAAGTCAGACCAGTCTATTGGACTTATAAAGGAACAGTATCGCAAAATTACAAAGGAATTCTCAGATAATATGAAGGATTTTAGCGCATTGGTTATTTGCGAGAAAAGAAATAAAATAAAAGTGAACTTGAATAATGTAACCATTTCTCATGCATTCCAAGTGGACGGCAATATTAACTTGATTGTGAAGGCAGACCCTACAGCAATATTAGGTCGAGAATGTGATATTCCGTCAGGAACCGTTACTAAAACACAATTAGATGAGCAGGTGGCTGTATTGAATGACAACCAGCATAAGCTGTGGGTACGAGGGAAATTTGAGATGTGGTTATTTTTAAATTTTCTCAATCAAGTGTGGTTCAATTTATCCAAAGTTGGTCGTCCGGACGGACGAACCATCAAGCAATCGTTCCATTTCAACGACCAGAATGTATATATGTTCTTCTCAGGCAGGGTTCCGTACCAAAAGAGTTTCCTAGATTTCTTAGACCGTCGACTTGGGACTGCGTAAATTTGATATTGCGAGGTTTACTCGCAGATGAGGGGAGTATCCCCTATGAAAGCTCTAGGCCGGTCGGCCGGGCCGGGGTCAAGCCCCTCGCGGGCTTGAGGCCGGTTCGGGCGGCTGGCACCACACAATAAACCGGGCCGCAGGCCACCGCTCGGAGCGATAGCGACCGTTACCGAAGGCCGAGACTGCTGCGCAGGCTCGGGGAGCCGCCAGAGGCGGCGAGTAGGGCGCGGCCCGAAGGGATCGCCCGGCACAACATCTTGTTGTCAGCGTGCATTCGAGTGGGTCGGATCCTAGCATATATTGTGCCCTGACACGTCGGCCAACACTCGCAACAGTCACAACCTACCACCCTGCGGCTGCCGTCCACCGGAAGGCAGCGTGATCGCGGGCGGCTATTGACGGGTGCGGCCTCGTACCAAGGCAGAAAGCCGTACAGGGGACGCGCTAGCGACCCCTCGGATCGGCGGGGGTTCAGGATCGAGCACGGGGAGGGCGGCGAAGCCGCCCCGCACGGCGTAGCCGGGCGGCATGGCAGG
>Ga0182230_1000105_pt1 | contig 12555 bp, 10 predicted proteins | sample G6R1MG_28_FD_128384 | JGI IMG/M metagenome (GOLD analysis project Ga0182230, IMG submission 128384) | Miscanthus phyllosphere microbial communities from Michigan, USA - G6R1_NF_07NOV2016_LD1 MG | ecosystem: Host-associated > Plants > Phyllosphere > Phylloplane/Leaf | place: USA: Michigan...
GAGGCCGACGCGCCGGGGACGATCGCGCCGATCGCCGCGTGGTATCTCGACGGTTATCGCCGGGGCCGCCCAGAGGGGGACGCCGTCGATGGTGTCCGCCGGATGGCGGCGCAGGCCGTGGCGCGAAGCCTCACCGAGGCCGACCCGGCCGCCCTGACCGATCTCGGCCGGATGATCCTGCGGACGATGCAGCGTCCGAACCCGGATCGGAGGCGGATCTGCGCGTCGGCCGAGGACGGGGTCGGCGCGGTGCTGACGCGGCCACGCCTCGGCGCCGGACAGCTCGCCGAGGGACGAGCGGTCTTGTCGCGGGCGCTCGGGTTGAGGGCGACGGAGGCTGCGCCTCAGCCCCTCCGGGAGACGCCACCGAGGCAGGCCGCAATCGCGGCGGCGACGGTGGGGGCCTCACCAAAGCCGGCGCGCGGGCGCGGCTGCTCGGCCCTGCGAAAAGCCTTCGCCGCAGCCCTGGCCCGCCCCATGCCGGAGGCGGCGCAGGCCCTGCGCCCGCTCCTCTTCCCCGCGCCGCCGGCACGCCTGCGCCCCGCGCTCGAAGCCTCCGCGCAACCGCGATAGATCCTGGCGGCCGCGCCCGTCATACCGGATTCGGTTGATCCCTTCGGGATGGCGGATTTGGGCTTCGCTCAAACGCCGCGTGGGCTGCGATACGGTTCCCGCTTGAATCAAGCGGGAACCGTATCAGTGCACCTGCCGTCCGGTGCCGCGGAGATGGCGGGCAAGCTCGTGGCCGACCTCGACGGCGACCTCGTCGACGAGGCGGGCCAGGGGCGGGTTGCGCAGGCCCGCCACCAGCCCCTTCATCGCCGCGGCATGGTCGGCGAGACGGTTGGCCTGTCGCTGAGCTTGGTGGACCTCCGAATCGACCGGCCGGCGCCCTTCGGTCAGGTCGAAGGCGAGCCCCTGGGTCGTGAGAGCCCCCGTTTCGGGATCGCGCCCGCTGCGCCCCATCAGCCGCAGCCAGCGCGGACCGTCGGGGCCGGGCCGCGTGCGGAACTCGGCCTCGAACGGTCGTCCGTCCTCCCCCGCTGCCCGCAGCACGCTTTCCAGTCGGACTGCGTCCTCGGCCTCCACCGCCGCCAGGGCCAGCGTCAGAGGCGCTCCGGCCGCCAAGGCTGCCGGTACCGCCAGGAGGCGTGCCAGGACCGGAGACAGGGCGAGCCGGTTGGAATCCGGATCATGAGCCCAGGCACCGAGGCAGGCGGAACCGGCGAAGGCGGAAGGAAGGTCAGGTTGAAAAGCCGTCATCTCAAGGCACCGGCATCACGTCCGCAGGCATGCGTAACCGCAGCCCGGGCCTCTCAGGGAGCCCCAGGATCGACCCGACGAGCGCAGGGTTTGCCGCCGATTCGGCGAAAAATTGCAATCTCAAGTGAATTTTCTGCGGCAAATCCTGCCTTAAGTTACGATAACGGAATGCAACCGCCCTCGTAAAGCGCTGAGGTAACGGAACTGGAAAAACCCAACCTCAAGTCAACAGAATGAGAGTCGAGGCCGGCGCCGGCCTTAACGGGTGGTTAACCATGTTGCGCGAAATCCGGGGTCTGGGCAGCCCCGGCATCACAGGACCGGCAGCCTGACGAAACCGAGAACGGTGGGGTGGCCGGCATGAAAGCGATCACGTTCGTCACGCAGAAGGGGGGCAGCGGCAAGAGCACCCTGTGCATCTCGCTCGCAGTCGCCGCACAGGAAGCCGGCCACGCAGTCTGCATCCTCGAGATGGACCGGCAGGCCACGATCACCGACTGGCTCGATCACCGCACCGCCGACGGCCCCGAAGTGGCCCAGATCGACGCCACGCAGATCGACCTCGTGATGGAGCGGCTGGCGGAGTCGTCCTACGACTACGTGTTCATCGATACCCCCGGCATCGATTCCAACGGCACGCTCTCGGCGATCCGCGCGGCGGATCTGTGCATCATTCCCTGCCGGCCGACCCCCGCTGACCTGCGCGCCTTCAAGCCGACGCTCGCCGCCGTCTACCGCCTGGAGAAGAAGTTCGCCTTCGTCCTGAATCAGACGCCGCCGCGCTCCTACCGCATCCGCGACGCCGCCGACGGGCTCGCGGTGCTCGGCATCCTGCCCGACGTCAACATCGTGGCGCGCAACGACCATCAGGACGCCATCGGCGTCGGCCAGGGCGTCACCGAGTTCAATCCGAAGGGTCAGGCCGCGGGCGAGGTGCGCCGGCTGTGGAGCTGGATCGAGCGCCGCATGCAGGCGACCGGGCAGCGGACGAGCAAGGCCGTGACGGCCAAGGATACGAGAAAGCATGTCAAGGCCGCCTAAGCTCGACCTCGCCTCGATCGTCGCCTCCGCCGGCCCGGCCGGCGGGCCGCGGAAGGGCGCAGCCCGATCGGCCGCGAAGGCGAACGCCCCGACCGGAGCGGAGGTCGTCCGGCTCGATCTGGCGGCCTCGGCGCCTGCTGCACGGGCCGGCACCCTCAAGGAGCGCGCCAAGCAGATGTCGGTCTATCTGGAGCCCCCGGTCTACGACCAGCTCCGGGATCTGGCCTATGCCGAGCGCACTAAGATGCACGCCCTGATGCTCGAAGCCCTCGACCTGCTGTTCAAGCAGCGCGGCGCCCGCTCCATCGAGCAGGTGCTGGGCGAGAACCCGCGCTGAGAAACGGAACGCGCGGCGCAGCTTTCCGCTCGATTCCTTGAGAATTTTTGCGTGCGCAACGCCCCGGCTCACCCGCGGCCCGGCCACCCGTTCAGCCTTCCTTTACCGCGTCCGGACGATCCTCTGGGGACGGCCGGGCGTCTGTTCCGGCTCGGCGTAGCGTGATCCCCTGAGGCCCAGCTTTCCGCGGCCTTGAGGGAACTCTGTGGCGTAGGCGGGGAGCGGGCGAGCGACATGACTCATGTCATGCCACGGGATTTGGCATCGATCGGGACGGCCGCGGACGCTCCGACGCGGGGTGCGGCGGCGGTCCTGCGACCGGCCCTGCAGCTCCTGGCGGTCTGCGCGGTGGCGCTGACGACCGCCAACTGCGCCAACAACCCGGCCAAGCTCGCGGGCGGCGCGTCCTCGGGCAGCGAGATCGATCCGAAATACGGCGTGAAGGCGAGCCGCCGCCTCTACAACGAGGGCGACGTGATCCCGAAGGGGGGCGGGCGGCGCTTCTCGGGCAAGCCCTATGTGGTGGCGGGCAAGACCTACGTGCCGCGCGAGGATGCCCGCGGCTACGTGCGCGAGGGTCTCGCCTCCTGGTACGGCAGCGCCTTCCACGGGCGGGTCACAGCCAACGGCGAAGTCTTCGACCGCCACTCCATCGCCGCCGCGCACCCCACGCTGCCGCTGCCGAGCTATGTCCGGGTGACCAACCTCGACAACGGTCACTCGATGATCCTGCGCGTCAACGACCGCGGCCCCTACCATGCCAACCGTCTCATGGACGTGTCCGAGGAGGCGGCCCGCGCGCTCGAATTCCACCGCAAGGGCACGGCGCGGGTGCGCGTCGAGTATGCCGGCAAGGCCTCGGTCGCCGGCAGCGACGATCGCAAGCTTCTCGCGACCCTGCGCACCGACGGCCGCCCCGCCGCGATCGGGCGGGCGCCGGTCATGGTGGCCGATCTCGGCCCCTCCGAGCCCGAGGCCGCGCCCGAGCGGCTCGAACGCGCCTCCCGCGCGCTCGCCTTCCGTCCGGCGGGCGAGCGCGACGACGACGCGCCGGAAACCGCGGCCCCTGTCGCGCGCCCGGCCCGGTCCGCGCCGATCGTGCTCGCCAGCGCGGCGGTGGCCGTCCCGGCCGCCCTGCAGCCGACCGCCGCCCGCGCCGCGCCGTTCCGCCCGGCTCCGGTGGCGCTCGCCGCCGCCTCGACCAAGCCTGCCCCCGAACCGCGCCGCATGATGGCCGAAGCCGGCCGCTCCGCGCAGCCGGCACAGGGCCGGCACAAGGATACGACCGTGCCGGCCCCGGCGCGCTTGGCCTCCACTCCGGTGAAGGGCGCCTCCGTGCCTGTCCGTACCGCACAAGCGGTGCCGATGAAGGCGGCGCCGGTTCAGCAGGTCGCCACCAGGGTCGCCTTGAAGCCCGTCGGCAGAATCGCAGCGCCCGAACCGGCCCAGCGCGTGGCGGCGATGCCCCCCACTGCGAAACAGGCGATGGCCAAGCTCGCCGGCGGCGTACCGGCCAGCACCGCGTCGAAGCCGGGGATCAAGCCCGCCGCCAAGACGGCCGGCCAGACGGCCAGCAAGACCGCCGTGGCGCAGGCCCCCGGCCATTCCGGCCTCAAGCCGAAGCGCTCGCAGGTCGCGGCGGCGAACTGATACGGTTTCCGCTTGATTCAAGCGGGACGCTGATCAGTGAGCCCGCGCGGCGCCTGAGGAGAGTACCCATCGCGCGAGAACATCGTCCTGGATATCGGATCCACGACGATGCTCTAGACTTTTGTTTTTGCATTATCTTCTTCCGAAAGCCGGCAACCAGCTTTCGGGATGATGCTTGAGCGCGATGGAATCCCGCCGAAGCCCAAATCCGCTATCCTGAAGGGATCAATCGGATTTGGCATGACACCGCTTTGCCGACAGGGCCGTCGCTCGCTGCGATCGGCCCGCGGCTTCCTCGAACAACGACGCCGGCCCCCGCGGGACCGTAGACTGCTCTGCTCGACGCCGCCCAGGCGGCTTCGAGCGGAGGCCCGGCTTCGCCGAGCCGAGGCGTAACGCGGGCCGAGAAGACTACTCGGCCTTGGCGTTCACTTCGAGCTTGTCGAGGACCGCCGCCGGGGTCGGGGCGGTGCTGACATCGACCATGCCGAGGCCCTCGCCGCTCTTCGCCTTGGCGCTGATCGAGAGGGTGCCGGGCTTGGCCACGAACTTGCCCATCGCCGCGCCGATCGCCTTGGCGGCGGCCGAGTTGCCGAGGATCACCGGCACGCCGATCACGCTCGCGGTGACGTACTCCTTGCGCAGCTCATCGGGCTTGAGGCTCAGCACCTTCGCCTGGGCGTCGATGAAGCGCTCGAACAGGCCGCCATTCTCCAGCGTCAGGTCCAGCGCCTTGGCAGTGGCCGAGAGCATGGCAAAGCCCGAGACCGCAGCATCGGGATCGAACACCTCGGGGCCGATGCCGCCGAGCGTGGCGTTGAGATGCAGCCGGCCCATATCCTTGCCGGAGAGCGACAGCGCCTTGAAGCTCAGCTCGCGCTTGTCCTCGCTCCAGGCGGTGTCGGCCGTGGCGTCGAGATCGAGGTCGCGGTAGCCGTAGAGCCCGAGCGAGCCGAGACCGGGAACGCCCTCGACGGCGGAAGTCGGCATGGTGAGGCCGCTCAGGGTGAAGCGGGTCTCGGTCGGCACGCCATCCTTGGGCGGCCCGAAGCTCATGCTGGCGCCGCGCAGGCCGATATGGAGCGGCGGGAGCGGAACCCGATTCGGCGCCTTGAGCGGATCACCCGAGGCGGCCGGGGGCACGACCGCCACCTGCGCGAGATCGAGCCCGAGATCGGACAGGGTCAGCGTGCCGATGACCGGCGTCAGGCGGCGCAACTCCGCCTCCTGCAGGTCCGGCGCCGGAGCCGCCCCCTTCCCGAGATCGGTACCGGCGGGGAGCGGTGCCTTCGCGAGACGGCGAAGGGCGGCGATGGTCGGCTCCAGGGAGAAGCCAGTGAGGGAGAGGCGGGCGATCTTGCCCTGCGCCTCCTTGGCCCCGAAGCCGATCTCGGCAAGCGTGATGCCGGCCTCAGCTCCGCCGGCATAGCTCATGCGGCCGATGCTGAAGGAGAGCGGGTCATCGCCCTTCACCTCCTTCACGGTCAGGTCCGTCGCCTCCAGGCTGCCGACCGAGACCGATTCGGCGAGATCCGCGAGCAGGCCGGCCGAGCGGGCGCGCTTGGCCCGGTCGTCCTCGGCCAGCCCGCCATCGCCCAGGGCCTCCACGGCGCCGCGCCAGGTCGCCGCCGTCTGGCGTCCGGCGAGGTCGCGGCCGGTCAGACGGGCGATCGACACCGTGGTGCCGCGCTCGTCGATGAAGGCGATGCTTTCGACGGCGAGCGCCACGTAGAGGCGCTGGAGCGGGCTGCTCGCGTCGCCGGCCTCGCTGTAGAGGCGTGCCAGGGCGGTGAGATCGACCTCCTCGGCGCGGATGCGGCCGTAGCTGCCGCTGCCCGCCTGCGGCGCGCCCTCGACGGAGAGCGTCGCGCCGGCCGCCGTCAGTTCGCTGATGCGCCCCGCCCGGATCGTGCGCGCGGCCACGTCGCGGTAGGTGACGACCTGCCGCCGGTCGCCGTCGCGGCGCTCGACGCGCAGCTCCGGCATGGTGAGGCTGCCGGCATCGAGGCGCTGAAGCCGAGCCGGCCAGAGATCCTTGACCGGATCCTTCGCGTCTTTCGCGTCGGCCTTGAAGATCGCGAGCAGGTCGTCGCGGGAGAGGCGCGTGCCGCTCACCGTGACCTTCGGCGCGGTGACGAGCGTGTCGCCGAAGGCGAGGCTCACGTTGTCGAGCACAAGATCCTGGACCGCGGACGCCGCCTCCTGTGCCACGGCCGGCGCCGAGGGCGCAGGCCCTGTCAGCAGCGCGACCGCGCAAGCCGAGGCGAGCAGTGCCCGCATGAAGACGGGACGGCGCGTCGATGACGTCATGGCTGGATCGGATCGCAGGCTGGCGGGAGATCGGAAAAGGGCCGTGAGACTTCCATCCCTGCCGGTTTTCCACAGGCGTGGCAATTGCGCCGGTGCCACGGCAGGACAGTCACTCGACGCCGCTTGCGCGGGCCCAGGGCGCGAACAGCGTCGCGCGGAGCGGGCTTTTCGGGGCTTGAGCCCCGGAAAGCGTCGAGCGGAGCGACAGCCCAAAGAGTCGAGACTGTCGGCGGAGGCGGTCACCGGCGCCTGAGGCCAGAATGGCGATCGCCCCGCCCGCGATCCTCGGATCGCGTCCTCAGATCGCGAAGGAGGTGCCGCAGCCGCAGGAGGCGGTGGCGAGCGGGTTCTCGATCTTGAAGGACTGGCCGATCAGGTCGTTCACGAAGTCGATGGTCGCGCCGCCCATATATTCGAGCGAGACCGGATCGACGAGCACGGTGGCGCCGTCGCGCTCGATCACCACGTCGTCGCCCTCGCGGGCGCTGGTGATGTCGAAGGCATAGGAGAAGCCCGAGCAGCCGCCGCCGTTCACGCTGATGCGCAGCGACGAGCCGGGGGGCTCGGCACCCATGATCTCGTTGATCCGCTTGGCGGCGCGGGCGGTGAGGTTGATGTCGGCCATCGTGGCGCGGCCCCGTTTCTCGAACCGGTGTCGTGAAGGTGAGGGCCCGCGATTGTCGCGGGCTCCCCCTTACCCAAGATATGGGGTGCAACGGCCGGCCGCAACGCGGCTGCGGAAGGAAGGGTTGAGCAGGTGCGGCAGAACGGCGAGCGCTGGCGGGCGCCCTACGCCACCGATCCGGCGGCGACCCGCGGGCGGCTGATCCCCGAGGCGTTCTCGCCCACCCGCAGCGACTTCCAGCGCGACCGCGACCGGATCATCCACTCCACCGCCTTCCGGCGGCTGAAGCACAAGACGCAGGTCTTCGTGCATCACGAGGGGGACCATTACCGCACGCGGCTCACCCACAGCCTGGAGGTGAGCCAGATCGCCCGCGCGCTCGCCCGCGCGCTCGGCCTCGACGAGGATCTCGCCGAGGCGCTGGCGCTGAGCCACGACCTCGGCCACACCTGTTTCGGGCATACCGGCGAGGACGCGCTGCACGCCTGCATGGCCGATTACGGCGGCTTCGACCACAACGCCCAGGCGCTGCGCATCGTCACCCGGCTGGAGCGGCGCTATGCCGGCTTCGACGGGCTCAACCTGACCTGGGAGACGCTGGAGGGGCTGGTCAAGCATAACGGCCCGCTGCTCGACGCCTCCGGTGCGCCGATCCCGCGCTACGCCGCCGACGGCATCCCGGCGGCCGTGCTGGAATACAATTCGGCCAACGACCTCGAACTGTCGCGCTTCGCCGGGCCGGAGGCGCAGGGCGCGGCGCTCGCCGACGACATCGCCTACGACGCCCACGACCTCGATGACGGTCTGCGGGCCGGGCTGTTCGATCTTTCCGACCTTGCGGCCGTACCGTTCCTGGCCGGGCTGCTCGACGAGATCGACACCCTGCATCCCGGCCTGGAGCCGTCGCGAAAGATCCATGAGCTGGCGCGGCGCGTCATCACGCGCTTCGTCGAGGACGTGATCCGCGAGGGCGAGGCGCGCATCGCCGCGCTGGCGCCGGGAAGCGTCGGCGACATCCGGGCCGCGCACGAGCCGGTCATCGCCTTCTCGCCCGCCATCGCCACGGCGGACGCGGACATCAAGCGCTTCCTGTTCGCGCGGATGTACCGCCACCCGGAAGTGATGGCGGTGCGGGCCAAGGCCGCGACCATCGTCGACGACCTGTTCTCGGCCTTCCGTGCCGACCCCGCACGGATGCCGGCCGAATGGTCGGAAGGTCTGGGGAATGCCAGCGAGGCCCGCCTCGCCCGGCGCATCGCCGACTACATCGCCGGCATGACCGACACCTACGCGGTACTCGAGCACGGCCGGCTGTTTGCCGCGACGCCCAATCTGCATTGGAGCCCGCCGAGCCGCGGCCTGCCGCTGACCGAGCCGTGAGGCGCCGCCAGCGGAAGGCTCACGATCTCATTCGCAGACGCAGCCCGCGCCGTAGCCGGTGTTGTAGACCGGCGCGTAACCGGTGGTGACGGGCGCGTAGCCGTAGCCATAGGCCGGTGCCGCGTAGCCGTAGGCGGGCGCGCCGTAGCCGTAACCACCCCAGCCGCCGCCCAGCGCGCCCCCGGCGAGCCCGAGGCCCAGCCCGAGCCCGGCACCGGCCAGACCGATCCCGGCCCCCGCAAGGCCGAGGCCGGCACTCCGTCCGTAGCCGTAGCCGCGGCCGTAGAAGCCGCGCGCGGCATGGCTGCGATAGGCGTAACCACCACCATAGCCGAAGCCGCGATGCCCGAAGCCGCCGCGATAACCACCGAAGCGGCCGGCGTGACCGAAGCGGGTGCCATAACCGTGATGACCGTAGCCGCCATGATGGCGCCCGCCGCCGACATAGCCGCCATGGCCGCCGAACTCGCGGGCCTCGACGGTTGCGGGAGCGAAGGCCAGGGCGGCGAGAGCGGTAGCGGCGAGGGCGAAGGACTTCATCGGGCGGTCTCCACGCAGGATCTTGCTCCGACAACGCCGCCGTTCGCGCCCTGCGCGCAACGGTGCATTCTACCGAGAGAGCGCCCTGTCCCCGCACGAAAGGCAGCTGGAAGCCACGCAGGGGCCAGATATGACGGAGGACCGATTGAGCGCCGACCGCACCACCCCGCGCGATACCCGCGCCGCCTATTCCCGGCTCGTGCCGCTGACGACGCGCTGGGGCGACAACGACGTCTACGGGCACGTCAACAATGTCGTCTACTACGCCTTCTTCGACACGGCCGTGAACGGGATCCTGGTGGAGGCGGGCGCCCTCGACATCGCCCGTTCCCCCGTCATCGGCCTCGTGGTGGAGACGGGCTGCCGCTACTTCGCTCCGGTCGCCTTCCCCGACCGGATCGCTGCCGGCGTGCGGGTGGCCCATCTCGGCCGCAGCAGCGTACGCTACGAGATCGCGATCTTTCGCGAGGACGAAGCGGAGGCGGCCGCACAGGGGCATTTCGTCCACGTGTATGTCGACCGGGAGACGCGCCGGCCGGTGCCGCTGCCGGAGCGGCTGCGGGCGGTGCTGGCGGAACTCGCGGTCGGCCCGGAGGAGGCGCCGTGACACTCCCGCCCACCATTGCTATGCCGCCCCGGACGGTTCCGGCCGCCCGACGCGCGGGTGGGCCGGCACGCGGCAACGACGAACACTGAGCCTCATGAACATCTTCGCCCTCTTCGAGACGCGCGTGCGCGAGGCGCTCGAATCCCTCACCCGCTCCGGCCGGCTGCCCGAGGGGCTCGACCTGTCGCGCGTCGTGGTCGAGCCGCCGCGCGACGCCTCGCACGGGGATCTCGCCACCAACGCCGCCCTGGTGCTGGCGAAGGAGGCCCGGCAGAATCCGAAGGCGCTCGGCGAGGCGCTGGCTGAAGAACTGCGCATCGATCCCCGCATCGTCGAGGCGAGCGTGGCAGGGCCCGGCTTCATCAACCTGCGGCTCGCGCCGGAGGTTTTTCAGGATGTGATCCGTACGGCGCTTCGCGAGGGCGAGGGGTTCGGGCGCGGACACATGCCGGGCGGCCCGGTCAACATCGAGTATGTCTCGGCCAACCCCACCGGGCCGATGCATGTCGGCCACGGGCGGGGCGCGGTGTTCGGCGACGCGCTCGCCAACCTGCTGGCCGCCGCCGGCCGGCCGGTGACGCGCGAGTACTACATCAACGATGCCGGTGCGCAGGTCGATGTGCTCGCCCGCTCCGCCTACCTGCGCTATCGCGAGGCGCTGGGCGAGACGATCACGATCCCCGAGGGGCTCTATCCCGGCGACTACCTCAAGCCGGTGGGCGCGCAACTGGCGGAGACGCATGGCCGGGCGCTCCTCGACCGGCCCGAGCACGAATGGCTGCCGCAGGTGCGCCGCTTCGCCATCGACGCGATGATGGCGATGATCCGCGAGGATCTCGCGGCGATCGGCATCCGCCACGACGTGTTCTTCTCGGAAGCCACGCTTCAGGGCGAGAACGGCGGCCAAGGGGGCAACAAGGTTGCGGAGCTGCTCGCCGCGCTGCGGCAGAAGGGCCTCGTCTACGAGGGGCGCCTGCCCCCGCCCAAGGGCCAGTTGCCCGACGATTGGGAGGACCGGGAGCAGACCCTGTTCCGCTCATCCCAGTTCGGCGACGACGTGGACCGGGCGCTGCTGAAGTCGGACGGCTCCTTCACCTACTTCGCCTCCGACATCGCCTACCACCGCGACAAGTGGCTGCGCGGCGCCAACGAGCTCATCGACGTGCTCGGTGCCGACCATGGCGGCTATGTCAAGCGGATGCAGGCGGCGGTGAAGGCGGTCAGCGACGGGCAGGCCCGGCTCGACGTCAAGCTCTGCCAACTCGTGCGGCTCTTGCGCGCAGGTGAGCCGGTGAAGATGTCGAAGCGGGCCGGCGAGTTCGTGACGCTGCGCGACGTCATCGACGAGGTCGGCCGCGACGCGATTCGCTTCATGATGCTCTACCGCAAGAACGACGCGACGCTGGATTTCGACCTCGCCAAGGTGGTGGAGCAGTCCAAGGATAACCCGGTCTTTTACGTGCAGTACGGCCACGCCCGGCGCTTCTCGGTGCTGCGCCAGGCCCGCGAGGCGATGCCCGGCGAGGACTTTTCGACCGCGGCGCTGCTCGCCGATGCGGACCTGTCGGTGCTCACCGATCCCGGCGAGATCGAGATGATGCGCCTGATTGCACAGTATCCGCGGGTGCTCGAATCAGCGGCAGCGGCGCATGAACCGCACCGAATTGCGTTCTATCTCTATGAAACGGCGAGTTCGCTGCATAGTTTCTGGAACAAGGGCAAAGACTTGCCGCAATTACGGATTGTTAATCCAACCGACAGAAAGTCCACCCGGGCCCGCTTGGCCCTCGTGGAGGCCTTGGGCGGCGTTCTTGCCTCCGGCCTCGCGGTTTTGGGCGTCTCCGCACCCGATGAGATGCGGTGACCGAGGACGGCTGTTGAGAGGATGAGGCCATGACGGGACACGCTTCGCGCGCGACGGTCGACTTCGATGCCTTCGAGCGCGAGCTGCGTCAGACGTCGCAGGAGGCGATCCGGGGCAAGGCTCCGCAGGCCGCCCCCAAGGGCGACCCGCTCGCCGAGCTTGCCCGCATCGTCGGGCAGGACGATCCCTTCCGCGCCCTGCTGGAAGCGCGGGAGAAGGGCGCCGCCCAGGAGGCGGCTCCCGTGACGCGCGGATCGGAGACGGGCCGTCCGGCCCGCGTCGAGCCGACCTTCGTGGACGAGCCCGCCCACGACCCGGCCAGGAATCAAGCGCACAGCCAGGCGCATGCCGACGCGCAGCCTCAGACCCCCGGCCAGTCCCAGAGCCCGGCGGACGCCTTCGACCAGTATCTCGCCTCCGTCGAACAGGGCATGTACGCCGACGGCACGACCGATCCGGCGGCCTTCGCCGAGGCCGACGAGACTTACCGGACGCGGTCAGCGGAGCGTCCGCGCGCCCGCAACCGCCTCGTCCAGGTCGGTGCCGGCCTCGCCGTGGTCGCCGTCTGCGTCGGCGGTGCCCTGGCGTGGCGCGGCACCCATGGCGGCGGCAGCGGCGGCCCGATCACCGTGCTCGCCGACAAGACCCCGCTGAAGGTGCAGCCGGCAGCGACCGACGGCGTCGAGATTCCCGACCAGAACAAGCAGATCTACGACCGCAACGCCAAGGACGGTCAGATCAAGATCGTCAATCGCGAAGAGCAGCCGCTCGACGTCAACCAAGCCGCACGCACCGCGGCCGCCCGCAGCGACGGCGGCGAACCGGGGCAAGGCGGGGCGACACCCGGCAACACGTTGTCCGACACGTTCGGCGAGCCGCGCCGGGTACGCACCGTCTCGGTCAAGCCGGACACCCCGGTCCACCAGCCGCCTGCGCCC